>OCLT01000108.1_pt1 | contig 182060 bp, 166 predicted proteins | sample 1481411 | NCBI WGS metagenome assembly OCLT01 (sample SAMN04168690, study PRJEB22393) | synthetic metagenome | isolation source: purchased from BEI Resources HM-276D
TCGTTTAATAGCGATTAAATATGGCTATATATACTACAATAATAAGATTTTGAAAGGTTGGTAATGGAATCAGTAAAAACAGGAAAAACAAATAAGGTTGGCAAGAATACAGAGATGGCTAATACAAAGGCAAATAAAGAGGCTCATTTTAAACAAGCGAGCACCATTACAAATATAATCAGATCAATTCGTGGGATTTTTACAAAAATTGCAAAGAAAGTTAGAGGACTTGTAAAAAAACACCCCAAGAAAAGCAGTGCGGCATTAGTAGTATTGACCCATATTGCGTGCAAGAAAGCGAAAGAATTAGACGATAAAGTCCAAGATAAATCCAAACAAGCTGAAAAAGAAAATCAAATCAATTGGTGGAAATATTCAGGATTAACAATAGCGACAAGTTTATTATTAGCCGCTTGTAGCACTGGTGATGTTAGTGAACAAATAGAACTAGAACAAGAAAAACAAAAGACGAGCAATATAGAGACTAACAATCAAATAAAAGTAGAACAAGAAAAACAAAAGACAAGCAATATAGAGACTAATAATCAAATAAAAGTAGAACAAGAACAACAAAAGACAAGCAATACACAGAAAGATTTGGTTAAAGAACAGAAAGATTTGGTTAAAGAACAGAAAGATTTGGTTAAAACACAGAAAGATTTCATTAAATATGTAGAACAAAATTGCCAAGAAAATCATAATCAATTCTTTATTGAAAAAGGAGGAATTAAGGCTGGTATTGGTATAGAAGTAGAAGCTGAATGCAAAACCCCTAAACCTGCAAAAACCAATCAAACCCCTATCCAGCCAAAACACCTCCCAAACTCTAAACAACCCCGCTCTCAAAGAGGATCAAAAGCGCAAGAGCTTATCGCTTATTTGCAAAAAGAGCTAGAATTTCTGCCCTATTCGCAAAAAGCTATCGCTAAACAAGTGAATTTCTATAAACCAAGTTCTATCGCTTATTTAGAACTAGATCCTAGAGATTTTAAGGTTACAGAAGAATGGCAAAAAGAAAATCTAAAAATACGCTCTAAAGCTCAAGCTAAAATGCTTGAAATGAGAAACCCACAAGCCCACCTTTCAACCTCTCAAAGCCTTTTGTTCGTTCAAAAAATATTTGCTGATGTTAATAAAGAAATAGAAGCAGTTGCTAATACTGAAAAGAAAGCAGAAAAAGCGGGTTATGGTTATAGTAAAAGGATGTAGCGGTTAAAAACATTGCACCAAGTTTTTAATTATCTGTCGGCTTTTGAAAACATTTTTTATGGTAGCGTTATTTGGCAATAAAAGAGATCCTTATTTAAAAGCTTAAGCTATCCCTAAAGTAAGGTAAAACTTACAAATGGAGGTTAAAACGCGCAATAAAACTCCAAAGAGCCGACTTTTTTAATCGTAATTTGCTTATGGTTTAACAAAGTTTCTAAATGCTTAAAAGCGTTAGAATCTAGAATTAGGGGGGCTTCTTCTGCGCTTAAAGGGCGCCTGGAAATTAAAGCGAGCAATTCGTCTATACCGCAAGAAATCAATTTTTTAGCTTGAGTAATGGATCGTTTAGGCAAACTCACGCAAAGCCCTTCAAAAAATAAAGAGCATTTTAACAATTCATCTTCGCTTAATTTAGGGGCTTTAAAGCTTGAGGGTCTGTCTATGGTGCTTAAATCCACTCTGGCTATATTGATTTGTTTTAAAAAGGCAGCGATGAGTTTTAAGTTGTTCGCGCTATCATTCACGCCCTTAATTAACAACACTTCAGCCACCAATTGCCCTTGATAAATTTGAGAAAAGCGCAAAATCCCCTCTAAAATCTTATTAATGTCTTTAGAATAGGGTTTATCCACTCTTTCAAAGGCTTTCAAATCAATAGCGTCTAAAGAAAATTTAACGATGTCAAATTCCTTTAAGGCTTGCTGGACTTTTGGCTCATAAAAGAGCGAGCCATTGCTTAAAATCAAAGTTTTAACGCCCTTTAAAAAAGGCTTGATGCTTTGGATAAGCTCTAATAAATGAGGGTATAGCGTGGGTTCGCCATTAGCGGTAATGGTTAAAACATCAATGGGGGTGGTGAGGTTGTTTAGGGCGTTTTGAATGGCGTTAATCAAGGTTTCCACTTTGATCACTTCTTCCATGCGTTCAATGGGCTTGGCTTTACCCAACTCGCAATAAATGCAATTGTAATTGCATTGTTTTTTAGAGGGCGATAGATCCACGCCCAAAGACTTCCCAAAACGCCTGGATAAAACAGGCCCAAAAACGATAGGCGGATTTTCTTTAGCCATTATCTTCCTCTAAAAACACGCGTTCTTTACATTTAATGCATTCATGCGCCTTTTTTTTGCGATAGATTCTTTCACTCATTAAATAATGGCATTTCTCGCAACGCTTGTTGATGGGCTTATGGTTGGATAAAAAATTGCATTTAGGGTAATTGTTACAGCCATAAAACGAGCCTTTCTTACTCCTTTTTAAAGCAATATCCCCTCCGCATTCTGGGCATTTCACGCCTTCTATTGTTTCTTTTGCGTTAGGGGTGTTTTTTAACGATTTGGTGTTTTTGCATTCAGGGTAATTGTTGCAAGCTAAAAACGCCCCGTTTCTGCTGAATTTTTGCACCATTTCCCCTCCGCATTTTTCGCACAATTCTTGATCGGCTTCATCATTAGCGCTTTCAGTTTGTTTGACATATTTGCATTTAGGGTAATTGTTGCAAGCGATAAACTCCCCATAACGGCTATTTTTTTTGACTAATTCCCCACCGCATTTAGGGCATGATTGACCGGTTTTTTCATGCACTTTTTGAGAGATGATATTCTTTTTCCCAGCTTCAATTTTATCCATAAAGGGGTAGTAAAAGTCCTTTAAGACTTGCTGGTAGTCGGCTTTATTTTGAGCGATATTGTCCAATTCTTCTTCTAAAGAAGCGCTGAATTTGGAATCCACGATTTCTTCAAAATGCTTTTCTAAAATTTCTATCACCTTAAAAGCGCTCTCTAAAGCACTGATTTGCTTTTTTTCTACCTTGATGTAGTCTCTGTTTTGTAAAAGGGAAATCGTTGGGGCGTAGGTGCTGGGCCTGCCTATGCCTAAACTTTCTAAAACTTTAATCAAGCTCGCTTCAGAATAGCGTGCTGGAGGTTCTGTAACATGGGCGTTGCTCTCTAGTTTTTCTAATTTAATGGGGTCATTTTCTTTCAAATTGGGGAGCAATTTGTCCTTATCGTCATTGCCTAAAATTTTATAATAGCCATCAAAAAGGAGCTTTCTCCCACTCGCTTTAAACTCGCCTTTTTCGCAAGCCACAACCACGCTTTGGCTTTCAAAAAGAGCGTCTTGCATTTGAGAAGCTAAAAAGCGTTTGTAAATTAAGGTATAGAGCCTTAATTCTTCAGGCTTAAGGTAGTCTTTTAAAGCGTTTGGCTCTAAAATAATAGAAGTGGGCCTGATCGCTTCATGGGCTTCTTGGGCGTTTTTATTCTTGCTGGAATAGACTTTGGCTTTAGGGGGTAAATAGTCTTTGCCATAGTCTTTTAAAATCTTATTCCTCGCTTCTTCTAAAGCCTCTTTAGCGATATTCAAGCTATCGGTCCTCATGTAAGTGATCACCCCCATAACCCCTTGTGGGGTGGCTACGCCCTCATACAATTTTTGAGCGATACTCATGGTTTTTGTGGGCGAAAAGCCTAAAAGACTAGAAGCGCTTTGCTGTAAAGTAGAAGTCATGAAAGGGGGCGGCGTGGGGGATTTTTTAGATTTTTTAACGATACTGGAGATAGCGTAGCTTTCTTTTTCTAATTCGTTTTTAATCTCTTGAGCTTTTTTTTCATCAATGAGTTCTTGGGCTTTGAGTTTGTTGCCCTTATAGCTAATGAGTTGCGCTTCTAAATGCGACTCAAAATAAGCGTCTAGCGTGAAGTAGGTTAAAGGCTTAAAGGCTTTGATCTCCCTCTCTTTATCAATCACAAGCTTTAAAGCCGCGCTTTGCACCCGTCCAGCGCTCAAACCTTTAGTGATTTTTGATGCAATCAACGAGCTGAGTTTAAAACCCACGATTCGATCTAAAAAGCGTCTGGCTTGTTGGGCGTTGACCTTAGACATGTCAATTTTTCGTGGGGTTTTTAGAGCGTTTAAGATCGCATTTTGCGTGATCTCATGAAAAACAATCCTAGGATAGCTCTCCAATTTCCCCCCAATCAAACATGCCACATGATAGCCTATCGCTTCCCCCTCTCTGTCTTCATCGGTAGCGATATAAGTAATAGATGCCTTTTTAGAAAGCTCTATGATCTGTTTGACAAGCTCTTTATGGTCTTTATCCACGACATAATTAGGAGTGAAGCCGGTTTCATCAATCTTAATGCCTAAAGCGAATTTGGATAAATCCCTAACATGCCCTTTAGAGGCAATGACTTCATAATTTTTATCCAAAAAATTTTTAATGGTTTTGGCTTTTGCGGGGGATTCTACGATAATAAGGTGCTTCATGGAACGCCTTTAATAAAATGTTTATACCTATTAATGAATGATTGTAGCATAGAATTTTGACTAAACGATTCATTAAACCATAAAAACCATAACAGCGTTAAAAATCAAAGAGTTGGAACACCCTTTGCTTGACTAAAATCAAATATCTATGCAAAGGATGCAAACATGAGTTTTAGGATAAATACCAATATCGCCGCTTTAACTTCTCATGCGGTAGGGGTTCAAAACAACAGAGACCTTTCAAGCTCGCTTGAAAAGTTAAGCTCAGGGCTTAGGATCAATAAAGCCGCTGACGATTCTAGTGGGATGGCGATCGCTGATAGCTTAAGGAGTCAAAGCGCGAATTTGGGTCAAGCGATCCGCAACGCCAATGACGCTATTGGTATGGTTCAAACCGCAGATAAAGCGATGGATGAGCAAATCAAAATCTTAGACACCATTAAAACCAAAGCCGTTCAAGCCGCTCAAGATGGGCAAACTTTAGAAAGCCGAAGAGCGCTCCAGAGCGATATTCAAAGGTTGTTAGAAGAACTGGACAATATCGCTAACACCACAAGCTTTAACGGCCAACAAATGCTTTCAGGAAGTTTTTCTAACAAAGAATTTCAAATTGGCGCGTATTCTAACGCCACGGTTAAAGCGTCTATTGGCTCAACGAGCTCAGATAAGATTGGGCATGTGCGCATGGAAACTTCTTCTTTTAGCGGTGCAGGCATGCTCGCTAGCGCGGCGGCACAAAACTTGACTGAAGTGGGATTGAATTTCAAACAAGTCAATGGCGTGAATGATTATAAGATTGAAACCGTGCGCATTTCTACGAGTGCTGGCACTGGGATTGGAGCGTTAAGCGAAATCATCAATCGTTTTTCTAACACTTTAGGCGTTAGGGCTTCTTATAATGTCATGGCTACCGGCGGCACTCCCGTGCAATCAGGAACTGTTAGGGAGCTTACCATTAATGGCGTAGAAATTGGGACCGTGAATGATGTGCATAAAAACGACGCTGATGGGAGATTGACTAATGCAATCAACTCCGTCAAAGACAGGACGGGTGTGGAAGCGAGCTTGGATATTCAAGGGCGCATTAATTTACACTCCATTGACGGGCGCGCGATTTCTGTGCATGCAGCGAGCGCGAGCGGTCAGGTTTTTGGGGGAGGGAATTTTGCAGGGATTTCTGGGACACAGCATGCGGTTATTGGGCGCTTAACCTTGACCAGAACCGACGCTAGAGACATCATTGTGAGCGGTGTGAATTTCAGCCATGTGGGCTTTCATTCCGCTCAAGGGGTGGCAGAATACACCGTGAATTTGAGAGCGGTTAGGGGCATTTTTGATGCGAATGTGGCTTCAGCAGCCGGAGCGAACGCTAATGGCGCGCAAGCGGAGACCAATTCTCAAGGTATAGGGGCTGGGGTAACAAGCCTTAAAGGGGCGATGATTGTGATGGATATGGCAGATTCAGCGCGCACGCAATTGGACAAGATCCGCTCGGATATGGGTTCGGTGCAAATGGAATTGGTTACAACCATTAATAATATTTCTGTAACCCAAGTGAATGTTAAAGCGGCTGAATCTCAAATCAGAGATGTGGATTTTGCTGAAGAGAGCGCGAACTTTTCTAAATACAATATTTTGGCGCAAAGCGGGAGTTTTGCTATGGCGCAAGCGAATGCGGTGCAACAAAATGTCTTAAGGCTTTTACAATAACAGCCCTTTTAATTCAAAGGGGCGTTAGCCCTTTTTATCAGTTATTTTTATAAGTTAGAATGATGGATATTTATCAAAAAAACTTGCAAGCTCTTTTCAAAAAAGACCCTCTTTTGTTCGCAAAACTCAAAGCCATTAAAGAAAACAAAAAATACGAAGTGTTTTTAGGGAATGATAGTGCGAATTTCAACCTCTTAGATAAAGAAACAAACACGCCCTTATTTGAAAAAAGCCCTCTAGATTCAAGCTTAGAGTTATACAAAAATAGCGAAAATTACATGCTTTATCCTTATTTGTATTATTTTGGCTTGGGTAATGGGGTGTTTTATCGCTTGCTTTTAGGTAATGAAAATTTAAAACGCTTGGTGGTCATTGAGCCTGAAATAGAGATTATTTTCATTGTGTTGAATCTTTTGGATTTTTCCACTGAGATTTTAGAAAATCGTTTGATTTTATTGCATGCAAGTTTTTGCAATTACAACATGATCGCTTCATTATTTGATATGGATAAAAAGTCTCGTTTATACGCAAGAATGTATGACTTAAAACTTTTTAACGCTTATTATGAACGATACTCTCATCAAATAATAGGAATCAACCAGCATTTCACGCGTGCTTTAGAGCATGGCGCTATTAGCGTAGGCAATGACGCTAAAGACGCGCTTATAGGCATCAAACAGCATGCCGCTAATTTGCCTGAAGTCATCAAAAGCCCTAGTTTAGTGGATTTTGTGAGCGCTTTAAAAAACAGAGACACCGCTATTATTGTTTCAACCGGGCCCAGTTTGAACAAGCAGCTCCCCCTTTTAAAAGAAATCGCTCCTTACGCCACGCTTTTTTGTATAGACGCTTCTTTCCCTATTTTGGCTAAAGCCGGTATCAAGCCTGATATTGTGCTGTCTTTAGAAAGGGTGGATTTAACGGCGAAATTTTATGAAGAAACCCCCTTAGATTTTCAAGAAGGCGTTATTTTTGCTCTGACTTCCATTGTGCATAAACGATTGATTCAAGCGATTAAAAGGGGGGTTAAACAATTCAGCTTCCGCCCCTTTGGTTATACCAACCTTTTTGATTTGCACCAGTATGGTTATGTGGGCATAGGCATGAGCGCAGCGAACATGGCGTATGAATTAGTGGTGCATTCTCGTTTCAAAAGATGCGTGTTTATTGGGCAAGATTTGAGCTTTTCACAAAGCGGTAACAGCCATGCTAGTGGGGCGATCTATGGCGATAGAGAGATCAAGCCTAAAAAAGATAAAGACAAGATCTTTATAGAAAAATATGGGGGTAACGGGGAAGTAGAGACCACTTTAGTGTGGAAACTTTTCTTAGAATTTTTTGAAAAAGATATTTTTAACACGCCCTATAAACTAGAAGTCATCAACGCTACTGAAGGGGGGGCTAGGATTAAAGGGGCTAAAGAAATGCCTTTTAAAGAAGTGTGCGAAAAAATAGACAAATCCAAGCCAAAGCCTCCTATCAATCTCATTTATCCCACCCAATCAGAACAGGCTAAAAATTTAAAGATCGCTAGGCAAAAATGCGAAGAGATCATCAAATACGCCAATGAGAAAAAAACTCAAGTTGAAGAAGTGTTTTTAAAGGTGGCAGAGTTTTTAGAAGAAGTGGAAAAGCTTCATGAAAAAAACAAATTAGAAGAGTTGGATTTTAACAAATTAGAAAATTTGAGCGCTGAAATTGATAACATTAAAGAGCTTTTTGATGACAAGCGATTCAATTCGTATTTTATGGATGCGATACAATCTTACATCTTCCACCAGGAATTGCACATCGCTGAAATCGTGTGCAAGAAAACGAATAATGAAGACGAATTAAGGGCTAAGCAATTAGAATACATTTACGTGCACAAATACTGGCTTTTTAGTTTGGCGGGTGGGATTGATTGCGTGATAGAAGCGATCAAAATGGCTTTAAAAGAATGGTAAAACCCCTTTTTAAGCGTATGTGTCTAGGCTGGAATAAATTTCAGGGATATTTTCGCCACTAGCAAGGTTTTTCTCAACTTGGGATCTATCTTTAATCTCGCCATCGTTATTGATAGCGTTTAAAGCTTGTAATCGGTCAAAATCAGGGGCGTTTTTCGCATTATCTTGGCTGAAACCATCTTGAATATTGCTTTGTTGTAAATCCTGCTCTACTTGATTCCTGTCCTTTATGGTTGCGTCATTATTGATATTGTTCAAGGTTTGGAGCTGCGTGAAATTAGGGGTGTAATGGGTGTTGATGGTCATGTTTTATCCTTTTTAGCTTTTTACACGCTCAATCGTGGATCATCATTATAGCAATAATCCATTAAATCGCCCAATCGTAAAACCTTGCATGAGTTTTCAATCAAATCAAAAACTTCCATGAGTTTAGAAAGCTCTCTGTGGTAGGCAAAAATCCCACACCCCTTAATGAAAACAAAATATTTTTTGCTCTCTTGCAGTTGGCGTAAAATTTCTGTATCCGCTCTTTCTTGCCAGCTGTCATAGTCTTTGGGGTTAAAAATGGAAATTTCTTCGCCCAAAGAACGATACCCTAAATAATCTCTAGGGAGCAATCGGTTGTGGCGCAAGGAATACGCCAAACTATAAGGAGGGCGCGCGTAAGCGATGAATTTAGCGTCCAAAAACTCCCTATACACGCTCGCATGAATGGGCGAATCCAAGCTCGCTTCTTTCCAGCGGTAATCTATTTTGTCATGCAAAACCAGTAAGGTGTTTTCATTCAATTGATCAAAAACAGCGTTTCTTTTGTTGATCACAAATTGATTTGCGCCAATGCGTGCTGAAATAGAGCCTTGATAAAGCCCAAAAAAACCCTTTCTAAACATGGATAATGAAATGCTTTGGAGCGAATGAATCAGATTGCTGTCAATGCCTCTTGTGTGTGTGTTCATGTTTATCATGATAACAAGTTTTTTTAATAAAAGATAGATAATAAAATAGTAAAGAGCTTGCGTCAAGCAAGCGATAACTTTACTAAAAAAGCGGTCTTCTTGGGTTAGGGGGATTTTAAGGGGGGTTGTAGGGGGAGAGTTATTTCAAAATACCCCACTATCCCCTTAAGAGAATGAGTTTCATTATAAAACAAAAAGGATTATCCATATTTAAATGAGATCAGATCTAAATTAAATCAACTCTATAAAAAATCCTAATTTAATGCTAGTAAATAGATTTAGTGATATAGACTAAACTTTAAAGAAAAATCGGGTAATTTTTATCACTTTTTTAAAACAAGTGATAGATTATTAACTTTTTATGCTATAATGCGAGGGTTCTTTCATCAAGAATGGTGATTGACGAGATTTTTCAAATAATGATGTTAAGAAGAATTAAAGTAGGTTCTAATTTGAATAAAAAAGAGAGTTTGTTAGATGCGTTTGTTAAAACCTATCTGCAGATTTTAGAACCCATTAGTTCTAAACGCTTAAAAGAGTTGGCGGACTTGAAAATATCTTGCGCGACGATCAGGAATTATTTTCAAATCCTTTCTAAAGAGGGCATGCTTTATCAAGCCCATTCTAGTGGCGCTAGATTGCCCACTTTTAAGGCGTTTGAAAACTATTGGCAAAAGTCGTTGCGCTTTGAAACTTTAAAGGTGAATGAAAAACGCCTAAAAAGCGCGAGTGAAAATTTTGGGCTTTTCACGCTGTTAAAAAAACCCAGTTTGGAGCGTTTAGAAAGAGTCATTGAGTGCGAAAAACGCTTTTTGATTTTGGACTTTTTGGCGTTTTCTTGCGCACTGGGTTACAGCGTTAAAATGGAAAAGTTTTTATTAGAGCTTGTGGGCAGAAGCGTTAAAGAAGTGCGCTCAATCGCTGCTTCTTTCAATGCGTTGAGTTTGGCCAGGCAATTAGAGCGTTTGGAGTATTCCAACACACAAATCACACGCTTTAATCTGATGGGGTTAAAAACGCTTTTAAACAGCCCTTTATTTTTTGACATTTTAGGGGGTAAGGTTTTAGAGCGTTTGAGTAAGGGTTTGCATTTTATAGAGCCTGATTGCATGCTAGTAACACGCCCTGTAGAATTTCAAAACAAGCGGATGCAACTGCTTTGCGTGGGGAAACTAGAATGCGATTATGAAGGGTTTTTTCAAACGATTTCTGAGGAGGAATAATGAAAGATGAACACAACCAAGAACACGATCATTTAAGCCAAAAAGAGCCAGAGTTTTGCGAAAAGGCTTGCAAAGAACAACAATATGAAGAAAAGCAAGAAGCGGGCGAAAAAGAAGGCGAGATCAAGGAAGATTTTGAGCTTAAATATAAAGAAATGCACGAAAAATACTTAAGAGTGCATGCGGATTTTGAAAACGTGAAAAAGCGCTTAGAAAGAGACAAGAGCATGGCACTAGAGTATGCGTATGAAAAGATCGCATTGGATCTATTGCCGGTGATTGATGCACTTCTTGGGGCTCATAAAAGCGCGGCTGAAGAGGATAAAGAGAGCGCTTTAACCAAGGGCTTGGAGCTTACGATGGAAAAGTTGCATGAAGTTTTGGCAAGGCATGGCATTGAGGGGATTGAATGCTTAGAAGAATTTGATCCCCATTTCCACAATGCGATCATGCAAGTCAAAAGCGAAGAAAAAGAAAACGGGAAAATCGTGCAGGTTTTGCAACAGGGTTACAAGTATAAGGGTAGGGTTTTGAGGCCGGCAATGGTGAGCATTGCTAAAAACGATTAAAACATTTATTTTAAAAGAAAGGATAACGCATGGGAAAAGTTATTGGAATTGATTTAGGGACAACCAACTCCGCAATGGCGGTTTATGAAGGCAATGAAGCAAAGATTATTGCGAATAAAGAGGGTAAAAACACCACTCCTTCTATTGTGGCTTTTACAGATAAGGGCGAGATTTTAGTGGGCGAGAGCGCCAAAAGACAAGCGGTAACCAACCCAGAAAAAACCATTTATTCTATTAAAAGAATCATGGGTTTGATGTTTAATGAAGATAAGGCTAAAGAAGCCGAAAAGCGCTTGCCTTATAAGATTGTGGATAGGAATGGGGCTTGCGCGATTGAGATTTCGGGTAAAGTTTATACCCCTCAAGAGATTTCAGCCAAAATTTTAATGAAGCTCAAAGAAGACGCTGAAAGTTATTTGGGCGAGAGCGTTACGGAAGCGGTGATCACGGTTCCAGCTTATTTTAACGACAGCCAAAGGAAAGCGACTAAAGAAGCCGGCACGATTGCAGGGCTTAATGTTTTAAGGATCATCAATGAGCCTACAAGTGCGGCATTAGCTTATGGCTTGGATAAAAAAGAGAGCGAAAAAATCATGGTTTATGATTTGGGTGGGGGGACTTTTGATGTTACCGTTTTAGAAACAGGCGATAATGTCGTGGAAGTTTTAGCCACAGGGGGCGATGCGTTTTTAGGGGGCGATGATTTTGACAATCGTGTGATTGATTTCTTAGCGAGTGAGTTTAAAAGCGAAACGGGCATTGAAATTAAAAACGATGTGATGGCGTTGCAACGCCTAAAAGAAGCGGCTGAAAACGCTAAAAAAGAACTGAGCTCTGCGATGGAGACTGAAATCAATTTGCCCTTTATCACCGCGGACGCTACCGGGCCTAAACACTTGGTTAAAAAACTCACTAGGGCTAAATTTGAAAGCTTGACAGAAGATCTCATGAAAGAAACGATTTCTAAAATTGAAAGCGTGATCAAAGATGCGGGGCTAACCAAAAATGAGATTTCAGAAGTGGTGATGGTGGGAGGCTCTACTCGTATCCCTAAAGTCCAAGAAAGGGTGAAAGCGTTTATTAATAAAGATTTGAATAAAAGCGTCAATCCTGATGAGGTCGTAGCGGTGGGAGCGAGCATTCAAGGGGGCGTGTTGAAAGGCGATGTGAAAGATGTGCTTTTATTAGACGTTACGCCTTTAAGCCTTGGGATTGAAACTTTAGGGGGCGTGATGACTAAAGTGATTGATAGAGGCACGACTATTCCGGCGAAAAAATCTCAAGTGTTCTCAACCGCTGAAGACAACCAGCCCGCTGTGTCCATTATGGTTTTACAAGGCGAGAGAGAATTGGCAAGGGATAATAAATCTTTGGGTAAATTTGATTTGCAAGGCATCGCTCCAGCTCCAAGAGGCGTGCCGCAAATTGAAGTAACCTTTGATATTGACGCTAACGGGATTTTAACCGTTTCAGCGCAAGATAAAAATACCGGCAAAAGCCAAGAGATTAAAATTTCTGGTTCTAGCGGGTTGTCTGATAGCGAAATTGAAAAAATGGTGAAAGACGCTGAATTGCACAAAGAAGAAGACGCTAAGAAAAAAGAAGTGATTGAAGCGAGAAACCATGCCGATAGTTTGGCGCACCAAACCCAAAAGAGCCTTGATGAGCATAAAACGAATTTGAATGAAAACGACGCTAACGAGATCCAAAACGCCATTAACGCTCTTAAAGATTGCGTCAAAAACGATAACGCTACTAAAGCGGAGCTTGAAGACAAAACGAAATTATTAGCGCAAGCGGCTCAAAAATTAGGCGAAGCCATGGCGAATAAAAACAACGCCGAGCAGCCCAAGAAAAAAGACGACGATGTGATTGATGCGGAAGTGGAGTGAAACGCTTTTAAAAACTTCTTTCAAGCGGGCGGTTTTAATCAAAACCCGCTTGCTCTTCTCATTTTCATCAATGGGATACCGATTGCAAAATCTAAAAAATAGCGTTTTTTAATCCAAATATCAAAACTTGATTGTAATCAAGCGATAGCTTTTTTAAGGTTTAGCTTAAAAGCGTTGGTGGGATTTTAGGAAAATCCCTTATGGGGGGAGTTCCTTTTTGGTATGGGGTTATTTCATAAAGTTATTTCTTAATGGCTCGCGCTAGATGGCTCTAATTCAAAACACGCAGTGGGGATTTGATTAAATTCATTAATAAGGTGTAAAAAATAGTCGGTAATGTTTTCAAGATGGGCTTTTTAAATCGTCATAACTCTCTTGATAATAAGCGTCTCCATCAGGATCAATGATTTTGTCATACGCCAGGCATTTTTGACACTCTTTTTCCCCATTCTCCTCTATGGATCGACCTATACAAAGATGAAACTTTTTTGCATCGTTGTGCCAATAGTAAGCAAGCCAAATATAAAAACCTTTTGTTGGGGTTGGTATTTCACCATTGACAAACCCTTCCCCTAAAATATCCTGACGGCAAAAGGCGATGGATGGCTTATAGGATAAACGCCCATGGCTGCCAGGACTGATTTTACACGCATAACCCCATGGCGCTAAAAACTTGTTCAGCCCGTTTTGGCATGAACCATACTTTGGTATTTTTGGAGTTCTGCCTGTTTGTTTTTCCTCTTGCGCTTTAGCGTCTATTAACGCTGTAAATTCTCTTAACAAGTCCTGAAACGCTTTTCTTTGCTCTTCATTCCATTCTATCGTTTTCATGAAAGCTCCTTGATCGATCTTAATAAACCAACATTTTATCCTAAACTTATTCCATTTAACGAGTTTAGGCATAATCGCAAAATTGAATTTTATTGTTTGTTATAGGAGAAATGATGATTATCACCACAATGCAAGACGCCATAGGCCGCACTCCCGTTTTTAAATTCACTAACAAGGATTACCCCATTCCGTTAAATTCCGCCATTTACGCCAAACTGGAGCATCTAAACCCAGGGGGGAGCGTTAAAGATCGCTTAGGCCAATACCTTATAGGAGAAGGGTTTAAAACGGGCAAAATCACTTCTAAAACAACCATCATTGAGCCTACCGCAGGCAATACCGGCATCGCTCTAGCTTTAGTGGCAATCAAGCACCATCTCAAAACCATCTTTGTTGTCCCGGAAAAATTCAGCACAGAAAAACAACAAATCATGAGGGCTTTGGGGGCTTTAGTAATCAACACGCCTACTAGCGAGGGGATTTCTGGCGCCATTAAAAAAAGTAAAGAGTTAGCCGAAAGTATCCCTGATAGCTATTTGCCCTTACAATTTGAAAACCCTGATAATCCCGCCGCTTACTACCACACCCTAGCCCCTGAGATTGTCCAAGAATTAGGCACAAACCTTACGAGCTTTGTAGCCGGGATAGGGAGTGGTGGCACTTTTGCGGGCACGGCTAGGTATTTGAAAGAACGCATCCCTGCGATTCGCTTGATTGGGGTGGAGCCGGAGGGTTCTATTTTGAATGGGGGTGAGCCTGGGCCTCATGAGATTGAGGGCATTGGCGTGGAGTTCATCCCTCCTTTTTTTGAAAACTTGGATATTGATGGCTTTGAAACGATCTCAGATGAAGAGGGTTTTAGCTACACTAGGAAGTTAGCCAAGAAAAACGGCTTATTAGTGGGGAGCTCTAGCGGGGCAGCTTTTGTGGCAGCATTGAAAGAAGCGCAACGCCTCCCCGAAGGCAGCCAGGTTTTAACCATTTTCCCGGATGTTGCCGATCGTTATCTCTCAAAAGGTATTTATTTATAAAAATTCAATAAAAAAGGAAAAACCATGCGCATGCAAACCAAATTAATCCATGGGGGCATTAGTGAGGACGCAACAACGGGGGCGGTGAGCGTGCCTATTTATCAAACTTCCACCTACCGCCAAGACGCCATAGGCCGCCATAAGGGCTATGAATACTCTCGCTCAGGCAACCCCACGCGCTTTGCTTTAGAAGAACTCATCGCTGATTTAGAAGGGGGGGTTAAGGGGTTTGCTTTTGCCTCTGGATTAGCTGGAATCCACGCCGTTTTTTCCCTCTTGCAATCAGGCGATCATGTGTTATTGGGCGATGATGTTTATGGGGGGACTTTCCGCTTGTTTAATCAAGTGCTTGTCAAAAACGGGCTTTCTTGCACCATTATAGACACTAGCGATATATCCCAAATTAAAAAGGCTATCAAGCCCAACACCAAAGCCCTTTATTTAGAAACCCCTAGTAACCCCTTGCTTAAAATCACGGATTTAGCGCAATGCGCTAGTGTCGCTAAAGATCATGGTTTGCTCACTATCGTGGATAACACCTTTGCCACCCCCTATTATCAAAACCCGCTTCTTTTGGGAGCGGACATTGTGGCACATAGCGGCACCAAATACTTAGGCGGGCATAGCGATGTGGTCGCCGGGCTTGTAACCACTAATAATGAAGCGCTAGCCCAAGAGATCGCTTTTTTCCAAAACGCTATCGGTGGGGTTTTAGGCCCTCAAGACAGCTGGCTGTTGCAAAGAGGGATTAAAACGCTGGGATTGCGCATGGAAGCCCATCAAAAAAACGCTCTTTGTGTGGCTGAGTTTTTAGAAAAACACCCTAAAGTGGAAAGGGTTTATTACCCGGGCCTTCCCACTCACCCTAATTACGAACTAGCTAAAAAACAGATGCGTGGCTTTAGCGGGATGCTCTCTTTCACTCTCAAAAATGATAGCGAGGCGGTTGCTTTTGTAGAAAGCCTTAAACTATTCATTTTAGGCGAGAGTTTGGGCGGGGTGGAAAGTTTGGTGGGGATTCCGGCATTTATGACCCATGCGTGCATCCCTAAAACGCAACGAGAAGCTGCTGGGATTAGAGATGGCCTGGTGCGCTTGTCTGTAGGGATTGAGCATGAACAGGATTTGTTAGAAGATTTAGAGCAAGCGTTCGCTAAAATAGGCTAAAGTTTCATTACAATTTATGAATAAAGGAGTTAAAAACATGAAAACACCAAAAATGAATGTAGAGAGTTTTAATTTGGATCACACCAAAGTCAAAGCCCCTTATGTGCGTGTCGCTGATCGCAAAAAGGGCGTTAATGGGGATTTGATTGTCAAATACGATGTGCGCTTCAAGCAGCCCAACCAAGATCACATGGACATGCCTAGCCTACATTCTTTAGAGCATTTAGTCGCTGAAATTATCCGCAACCATGCCAGTTATGTCGTGGATTGGTCGCCTATGGGTTGCCAAACGGGATTTTATCTCACAGTGTTAAACCATGACAATTACACAGAGATTTTAGAGGTTTTAGAAAAGACCATGCAAGATGTGTTAAAGGCTACAGAAGTGCCTGCCAGCAATGAAAAGCAATGCGGTTGGGCGGCTAACCACACTTTAGAGGGTGCTAAGGATTTAGCGCGCGCTTTTTTAGACAAACGCGCTGAGTGGTCTGAAGTGGGGGTTTGATTGGTTTGGGGAATGATTTTTACCCCCCTATCCCCTTACCCATTATTTTACCCATTTTGCCCATAAGCGTTAAATTCCAATCAAAAACCATCGTATCGGTGTTAATATTGTGTAAAAATTAATGTTATGAATCTCTTGTATTAAAAGGACTTCAATGAAAAAATTGGTTTTAGTCATCTTTTTAACGCTAGCGCTTTCAATATCTGCAAAAGAAGTCAAAATAGTGTTTTTAGAAACTTCAGACATTCATGGGCGGCTTTTTTCGTATGATTATGCGATTGGCGAGCAAAAACCCAATAACGGCTTGACAAGGATTGCGACTTTAATCAAAAAGCAAAGGGCTGAGAATAAAAATGTGGTTTTGATTGACAGCGGGGATTTGTTGCAAGGCAATAGCGCGGAGTTGTTTAATGATGAGCCAATTCATCCGCTAGTTAGAGCTGAAAACGATTTGAAATTTGACATTCGTGTGCTTGGCAATCACGAGTTTAATTTCAGTAAAGATTTTTTAGAAAAGAATATTAAGGGGTTTAATGGCGATGTCATGAATGCGAATATCATTAAAATTGCGGACAATAAGCCGTTTGTAAAACCTTATATTATTAAAAAAATTGATGGCGTGAGGGTGGCGGTTGTGGGGTATGTGGTGGCGCACATCCCAACTTGGGAGGCCTCTACGCCTGAACATTTTGCAGGATTGAAGTTTTTGGACGCTGAAGAAGCGTTAAAAAAGACCTTAAAAGAGTTGAAAGGGAAGTATGATATTTTGATTGGCGCTTTTCATTTGGGGCGAGAAGATGAGAAAGGTGGCGACGGGATACCGGATTTAGCGAAAAAATTCCCGCAATTTGACATCATTTTTGCAGGGCATGAGCATGCGGTTTATAACACCAAAGTAGGGAAAGTGCATACCATTGAGCCTGGAGCGTATGGGGCTTATCTGGCAAAGGGCGTGGTGGTATTTGACACTAAAACGAAGAAAAAAATTATAACGACTGAAAATTTACCCACAAAAGATGTGCCAGAAGATGAAGAATTAGCGAAAAAATACGAATATGTGGATAAAAAATCAAAAGAATACGCTAATGAAGTGGTTGGCGAAGTTACAAAAACCTTTATTGACAGGCCTGATTTTATCACAGGAGAAGAAAAAATCACCACGATGCCCACCGCCGCCTTGCAAGAAACACCGGTGATAGAATTGATTAATAAAGTGCAAAAATATTACGCAAAAGCCGATGTTTCAGCGGCAGCCTTATTCAATTTTGGGGCGAATTTGAAAAAAGGGCCTTTCAAAAGAAAAGATGTCACTTATATTTACAAGTTCGCTAATACGCTCATTGGAGTGCGTATAACGGGTGAAAATCTGTTGAAATACATGGAATGGTCATACCGATTTTACAATCAGTTGCAACCAGGAGATTTGACGATCAGTTTTAATGAAAACATTCGCGGCTATAACTTTGATATGTTTTCTGGCGTGAAATACCAGGTTGATGTTACAAAACCCGCCGGACAAAGGATTATCAATCCGACAATCAACAACAAACCCATTGACCCCAAAGCCATCTATAAATTAGCGATCAACAATTACCGATTCGGAACATTATCCACGACATTGAATTTGGTTACAGACGCTGATAGGTATTATAATTCTTACGATGAACTGCAAGATAATGGGCAAATACGAGATTTGATCATCAAATACATCACGGAAGAAAAAGGTGGGAAGGTAACCCCTGAATTGGAGGGTAATTGGGAAATCATCAACTACGATTTCAAAAACCCGTTGTTGGAAAAATTGAGAGAAAAATTAAAAGAGGGGAGCATCAAAATCCCCACCTCAAAGGATGGGAGGACTTTGAATGTCAAATCCATTAAAGAGAGTGAAGTTAAATAAAATTTTTTATTTTTATTATTTTATCTTTAAGCCTAACTTAAAAAAGGGTGTTCTATAATTTCAGCTTGTTTGTTCTTTTGTTTCGTTTTCAAACAACCGGGTTTTAATTTTGTTTTGTGCCACTCATTTTTCGGGGGGGGGGGGTGCATTTAGAAGCTAAACTCTAAAATTAGGGTTTGACTTAAAAATGATTTATAGGAGATAAATGATGTTTTCTTCAATGTTTGCTTCGTTGGGGACTCGTATCATGCTGGTCGTGTTAGCCGCTCTTTTAGGTTTAGGGGGGCTTTTTATTGGTTTTGTAAAGGTTATGCAAAAAGATGTGTTAGCGCAACTCATGGAGCATTTAGAAACCGGGCAATACAAAAAGCGTGAAAAAACGCTCGCTTACATGACAAAAATTATTGAACAGGGCATTCATGAGTATTACAAAAATTTTGACAATGCTACTGCAAGAAAAATGGCGTTAGATTATTTCAAACGCATCAACGACGATAAGGGCATGATTTATATGGTGGTGGTGGATAAAAACGGGGTGGTATTGTTTGATCCGGTCAATCCTAAAACCGTAGGCCAATCAGGGCTTGACGCTCAGAGCGTTGATGGGGTGTATTATGTTAGGGGGTATTTGGAGGCGGCCAAAAAAGGGGGAGGCTACACTTATTATAAAATGCCTAAATACGATGGAGGCGTACCGGAGAAAAAATTCGCCTACTCGCATTATGATGAAGTTTCTCAAATGGTGATCGCAACGACTTCCTATTACACTGACATTAACACAGAAAATAAAGCGATCAAAGAAGGCGTGAATAAGGTTTTTGATGAAAACACCACGAAATTATTCCTTTGGATACTGACAGCGACGATAGCGCTAGTGGTTTTGACGCTCATATACGCTAAATTAAGGATCGTGAAACGCATTGATGAACTGGTCCTTAAAATCAACGCTTTTAGCCGTGGGGATAAGGATTTGAGAGCCAAAATTGATGTGGGTGATCGCAACGATGAAATCTCGCAAGTGGGCCGTGGGATCAATTTGTTTGTGGAAAACGCCCGCTTGATTATGGAAGAGATTAAAGGGATTTCCACCCTCAATAAAACTTCAATGGATAAATTAGTCCAAATCACGCAAGAAACCCAAAAGAGCATGAAAGATTCCTCAACCACCCTAAATTCCGTGAAAAATAAAGCCACTGATATAGCGAGCATGATGAATGCTTCCATAGAGCAATCTCAAGGGTTAAGGAAGCGTTTGATTGAAACGCAAGGGCTGGTCAAAGAGAGCAAGGATGCGATCGGGGATTTATTTTCTCAAATCACAGAGAGCGCGCACACTGAAGAGGAACTCTCTAGCAAAGTGGAGCAGCTAAGCCGTAACGCTGATGATGTCAAATCCATTCTGGATATTATCAATGATATTGCCGATCAAACGAATTTATTAGCCCTAAACGCTGCTATTGAAGCCGCAAGGGCTGGCGAGCATGGCAGAGGCTTTGCGGTGGTGGCTGATGAAGTTAGGAATTTAGCCGGGCGCACTCAAAAGTCTTTAGCCGAAATCAATTCCACTATCATGGTGATTGTCCAAGAAATCAATGCCGTGAGTTCGCAAATGAATCTCAATTCGCAAAAAATGGAGCGTTTGAGCGATATGAGTAAAAGCGTGCAAGAAACTTACGAAAAAATGAGTTCTAATTTAAGCTCAGTCGTGTCAGACAGCAATCAAAGCATGGACGATTACGCCAAATCCGGACACCAAATTGAAGTTATGGTAAGCGATTTTGCAGAGGTGGAAAAAGTGGCTTCTAAGACTTTAGCGGATTCTTCAGATATTTTAAACATCGCTACGCATGTGAGTGGAACGACCATGAATTTAGACAAACAAGTGAATTTGTTTAAAACTTAATCAGGGGGAGTTTATTAAAAAAGGGTTGGATTGTTAAAAGTTTCTGTGATCACGGCGTGTTTTAATAGCGAAAAAACCATTGAAGACACCATTCTTTCCGTGCTTCATCAAACTTATAAAAACATTGAATACATCATTATAGACGGGGCTAGCACGGATAGCACTTTAGAAATCATTCAAAAACATAGAGATAAAATCGCTTGCGTAATGAGTGAAAAAGATGAGGGCATTTATGACGCTATGAATAAGGGCATAAAGCGTTCTAGTGGGGATATTATCGCTTTATTGAATAGCGATGATTTTTACAAAGATGAGTTTGTGGTAGAAAAAGTGGTGCATGAGTTTGAAAGGAAAAATTGCGATAGCGTGTATGCGGATCTGGTGTTTGTCAAACCTGATTGTTTAGAAAAAGTGGTGCGCTATTATGAGATCGGGGAGTTTAACCCTAAAACCTTGCTTTATGGCGTAGTGCCAGCGCACCCCACGCTTTTTGTCAAAAAAGCCATTTATGAACGCTACGGCTTATACAAAACCGATTATAAGATTTCAGCGGATTTTGAGATGATCATCCGCTTGTTTGTGGTGCAAAAAATAAGCTTTTCTTATTTGAAAGAAGTGTTAGTGGTGATGCGCACCGGTGGGGTTAGCGCGAGCGGGTTTAAAAGCCTTTTATTAAGGAATAAAGAAAACATAAGAGCATGTAAAGAAAACGGCATTCAGGCGAATGTTTTTTCCATGCTTTTAAAATACCCTAGGAAAATCATGGGCTTATTTAAAAGGGGAAAAGGGGGGCTAAAACGAAACGATTAAAGAAAGATTAGCGTTAAATCGTGGTTTGAATCTTTCTTGATGGTTGTTGTAGGTGTAAAAAACATTCCTCACTAAAGGCATTTCAATCCCTAATTGCAAAGACAAATAGCCGATAAAATCCACGATAAAACCAAAACGCAAAGGGGCTTGAAAAAAGGTTTTTTTGGTTCTTGGGATAATCGTTGTGATAGCACCTGGTTTAATCGTATCCACTAACAACACCCCTTGTTCTAAAGCGATCCCTAAATAACTCCTAAAGCGATAAATATTTTTATCTACAAAAATCCAAGAAAAATCTAACGCGCCCCCATAATTTTGCACCATTAAGGTTTGAGGCTGGGAGAGGGAAACAGAATGGAAATAGTTATAGACGCTAAAGATTCTAAAACCGACTTTAGGGTGGTTTCTTAAAAAATGCTCTAAACCGGTAGCGGTGTTAAACCCTATGCTATTGGCTACAAAAGTCAAGGTTTGGTTAGAAGTTGAAAAAGTGGCTTGCGAATAGTTGTATCCAAAAATGAAAAAGAATTTAAGGCTTTTTTCCAAAGCCCTTTTTAAGATTTGCTGGTTTTTGTCTAAGATTTGCTGTTTTTCATTGTTTTTATCAATAGTTAGGGGTTTAGGTTTGTCATCATCATTCTTGTTTTTAAAATTTTCCAAGAATTTAGACCAAGTGATTTCATTAGCTTCTAAAAAGAGTGGGTTCAACGATAAAAAGAGATAAATACTAAATAGAGTTTTCAAATACAGCCTTAAACTTTTTGTGGCTATTGTGCCTAATTATCTTAAATTAACTTTAAATTACTTGCATGTTTTTACTATAACCCCCCACTCACACGCAACGCTATATTTTAAAATACAATTTATTGAGGTTTTGTTCCCATCAAGCATGGATAACTAAAGCCAACTTTAATCATTTTTCATTACAAGAATTTATCGCCTAATTAAAGTTTAGCTTACAGCAAATAAAACACCTTTTCTTCTTGAAAAACGCTTTTAATTTCTACAAAAAGGGTCTTTTCTGTGCGTTCTTCTAGCACGATAATAGGGTTAATACTCTCGCTCCCGCTCACTAACGCCCTTAAAGACAACTCTTCTTCATAATTTAAGGGGTTAAGGTTTAACTCTTTTAAATTATCGTAGTTTTTCGCCATAAGAGTATTAAGGCCTTCTAAAGTTAAAAACAAGGTTTCATCTCTTTGGCTATAACCCACTAGCACGCTTAAACGCTGGGAAAAAACCCACCTTAAATCGTTGATCCTAACTTTAGCCTTACTTTTAGAGCGCGCCAGAATGCAGCAATTCAAGGGGTTTGAATTTTTAGAAAGCCACACGCCTCCATTTAATAAGCGGTAAGTTGCGATCGTTTTTTGGGCTAAAAAAGGCTTATTAGCGTCCTTTTTAGCCATGTCTAATGTTCTAAAAACTTGCGTTCTTTCTTCAATACTTGCGGGTAAAATCTGGCGTTTTAAAGGCGAGTAAAGCTCAAAGGGGCTTCTGTTTTGGGATTCTTTTTGGATTTTTAAAGCGAATTGGCAACCGCAATAATTTTGCCGATAAAGCTCGTTTTCTCTCGCCAAAGCTTGCAAGTTTAAATCCAACTCGCTCTTAAAATGTTCAAAATTATCGTTTCTAAACACGACAAATTCCAAATTGTGCCTTTGCGCGATGCTCTGCCCCTTAGCGATGAGCTGGTTAGGGTCTTTTTTAGGGCTTGTGAGTAAGGTGGTGGTGAATTTTTCTTCCCCTAATTCAAAGGCTTTCAATGCACTCGCTTCTAAGCGTAAATCAAAGCACTCAAAACAGCGTTCGCTTTTTTCCCCTAACAATTCCTTACCCTTAGCTTTATCTAAAAATTTTTCTAATTCATAATCGCCCTCAAGCAATTCAATTCCTAGCATCTCACAAGTGCGTTTCACGTCTTCTAAACGCAACAAGTATTCGCTATAAGGGTGGATATTGGGGTTATAAAAAAACCCTACAATTTTTTCACCCGCAAAAGCCTCTTTAGCCTTTTTTAAAAAATAGAGGTTATCCACTGAGCAGCAAATATGAATGAGCATTAAAACTGCTTTTTATTCACATCTTCTAAAATATCGTTAGAAACTTTGTCAATTTCTTGACTGATTTCTAAAGAATCGCTAGCGATTTTTAGATTGCCCTCAGTAACCGATCTTAAGGCTTCAATAGAAGCGTTGATTTCTTCCACTTCTTTAACCTGGTTTTTAATGCTTTCGCTCGTGTCTGAAATGCTTTGCACTAAAATATTGATATTGGCTTCAATCTCGCTGAGCGATTTTTGCGTCCTTTCAGCGAGCTTTCTTACCTCATCAGCCACCACCGCAAAGCCTCTGCCATGCTCGCCGGCCCTTGCGGCTTCAATAGCGGCGTTTAAGGCTAAAAGATTGGTTTGATCAGCAATATCTCTAATGATTTCTACAATGCTTTTAATGTCTTGCCCTTGTTCAATCATGGCTTCACTTTGAGAGCTCACGCCTTGAATGGAAGTGGTGATATTTTCTATCGTTTTGGAAGTTTCCATCAAGCTTTTGTGTTGGGAGTTTGAAGCTTTTTCTAAATTTTGCACGCACTCTTTTAAATTCGCGCTATCGTTCGCTAAATCTTTGGCAAAATTAGACGAAGTTTCTAGCATTTTTTGGATTTCTTGCCCTAAAGCGTTAGTAACCAGTTCCACCCTACCCGAAGCGTTTTGGATCCGGCCTCTAAAATCCAAACCAGAATAGCTTTCAAAGATTTTGAAAATGCTTGGCATGTGAGTCCCTACGCTTTCTTGCAAATAATCCATGATCCCATTTAGCGCGTCCCTCAATTCTTTCAAATCAGGGCTTGCGGGCTCAGCCGTGATGCGCACCGCAAAATTCCCTGCTTTCACATCTGAAACCACTTTAATGGTGTCTTGGACGGCTTGCCTGTCTTCTTGCATGATTTTTTGGGTTTGCAAGATATTTTTATTGATCGCTGTTTGCATGCGGCCTAACTCGTCATTGGATTTCGCTTCAATCAATTTAATACCGCTAGAATTGGCTTGATTGTTCAATAATTTAAAGAAATGAGACAAGGTGCTAGAAACGGCTTCCAAACGACTGCTCACGATCGCTCGCATTAAGAGAGTGATCGCTATAATCAAGGCTAACACCATGATTGCGCTCGCTATGATCACCACAAAACGCACCGAGCCTACTTGCTCATAGACCTTGTCTTTTTCAATGATTAAAGCGATCATCCAATTAAGATTGTCTTTACTTTCTGTTTTGCCTAGCATTTTAAAGGTTTCAACGGCTAAAAAATTTTCCTTATGGCTAAAGGGATCTAAGTATTCTAAAGTCGCTTTAGAGCCGTTTTCTAAAATAGCCATCACTTCGTTGGTGGCTTTAGGCACGCTCTTATAAATTTCTGCGATAGGTTTGTCTTGCAAACTCTTATTCGCGCTCAAAAGCACTTTACCTTTAGTGCCAATTAAAAATAAATCGCTCCTGTTTTTAGTGATTTCATTGCTGAAGCTGTCAATGGAAATAAAAATCATCAAAGCCCCTACAACCTCTTGAGCGTTCTCATTCAATAAAGGTAAAAGAATATCCACCCCATAAACTTCCGCCCCATTAGGCATTTTCCTATAATAACCCAAACTTTTAGAAATTTCTTTATTTTTCATCGCTTTTTGCGCTAAAGGGCTATTCTCTAATGACGGATTTTCCACTAGCTTAATCGTATTGTTATCCCTTAAAAGCGTTAATCTTAAATCTTCTCTGCCTTTAAAAAACATGCTCACCCCAGCGACATGCGAATTGGCTAAAATGAAGTTTTTTAACAAGCCGATTTTGATTTCTCTTTTGGTGTCTTTAGGGAGCATTTCTTTAACAATGCCCATGCTCGTATAAGTGTTTTCTAAAACCCCTTGCACTTCATTAACCTTAAAATGCAAACTATCTTGCATAGAATGCAGAGCGCTTTCTTTTAAAATCTCTTTCACCCTGCTGTTTAAGGACACCCCTAAAATGCTCACGCACACGATCACAATCAACGCCACGCACAATATGATTTTATTACCGATACTCAAACCTTTAGACAAAACACAGCCTTACTATGATGAAATTTTTTGCCCTTTGCGGCAAAATTTTAAACCGCATTATAGTATTATAAGCATAAATCAAAAATTAAACTGGATTAAAAAGACGATCAATCGTTCTCATTAAAAAACCATTTAAGGTTACATTCGCTCTTTTAGGGTATGCTACGACTTGAAATTATCCAAAAATAAAAAGGAATCATTTTATGCCTTTTGTCCCCACCCGTTCTTTGAAAGAAAAAAAGATTGATTTTATTGAAGCAATATTAAACCCCAACGCCCCAAAAGGCGGGCTTTACACTTTAGAGCGTTTTGAAACATTACAATGGCAAGATTGTTTGAATCTGAGCTATAACGATCTAGTGGAATGCGTGTTTGAGCGGTTGGGTTTAGAAATCCCTAAAAATTTACTGGCAAGCGCTTTAAAACGCTATGAAAATTTTGATAACCCTAAAAATCCAGCCCCTATTTTTGCGCTCAATGAAAGGCTTTTTGTCCAAGAACTCTACCATGGGCCTAGTTTGGCGTTTAAAGACATGGCGTTGCAGCCTTTAGCGAGCTTGTTTTCTAATCTAGCGGTAGGAAAAAATGAAAAGTATTTAATGCTCGTTTCCACGAGTGGTGATACCGGCCCTGCGACTTTAGAAAGTTTGGCAGGCATGCCTAATGTTTTTGTGGTGTGTTTATACCCCAAAGACGGCACAAGTTTGGTCCAAAAACTCCAAATGGTTACCCAAAGCGCTAGCAATTTAAAAGTCTTTGGGATCAGTGGGGATTTTGATGATGCGCAAAACGCGCTCAAAAACCTTTTAAAAGACGATGATTTTAACGAGGCTTTAAAAGCGTGCCAATTGAAATTAAGCGTGGCTAATTCCGTGAATTTTGGGCGCATCGCTTTTCAAATCGTCTATCATATTTGGGGCTTTTTGGAATTGTATAAAAAAGGCGCGATCAATTCTAAAGAAAAAATCACCCTAGCCATACCTAGCGGTAATTTTGGGAACGCTTTAGGGGCGTTTTATGCCAAAAAAATGGGTTTGAATATTGATAAAATCAAGGTCGTAACCAACAGCAATGATGTTTTAAGGGAGTTTATAGAGACAGGGCGTTACGATTTAACCCATCGTTCTTTAAAGCAAACTTACTCGCCGGCTATGGATATTTTAAAAAGCTCTAATGTGGAAAGGGCGCTTTTTAGCCTTTTTGGGTTTGAACGCACGCTAGAATTGATGCAAGCTTTAGAAGAAGAGAAATTTTATGCCTTAAAACCTAAAGAATTGGCCCTTTTACAGGAGCATTTTTCTTGCGCGAGCTGCTCAGATGAAGCTTGTTTGAAAACGATCCAAGAAGTTTATGCAGAGCACCAATACCTGATTGACCCTCATACCGCCACCGCTTTAAACGCTAGCTTGAAAACCCACGAAAAAACCCTTGTTTCCGCCACCGCCTCTTATGAGAAATTCCCTAGAATCACCCTTTTAGCCCTAAACGAGCAAAAGAAAAACGATAACGATAAGGCCGCCCTAGAAACGCTTAAAAACAGCTACAATACCCCGGATAGCCAACGCCTTGATGATTTGTTTGAAAGAGGGATCAAGCACCAAGAAGTTTTAAAACTCAATGAGATCAAATCTTCTATTCTTTTGTGGCTAGAAAGCCTACATTAAATCTTTTTTAAGCCCTTATTCCTAATAAAATCTTAATTTTAAGTCAAACTACACTATAATAAGGAAATTCTAAACGAAAATTAAACTGAATGAAAGGAGTTTGAATGAAAAAAATCGTTTTAGTAGCGATAGCCTTATTGATGAGCGCTTGCGCGAGCTATAAGATCACGCCTGAACATGTTACTTCCTATAATAATGGGATTCAAGTGATGACTTCCACGCAAGCCAAATCTAAAGTCCAGCTAGAAATCGCTCAAAGCAAGTTGAAAGGCTTGAACGAGTCCCCCTTAGTGCTGTATGTAGCGGCGCAAGTTATAGAGGGAAGTCCTGTGGTGTTTAGCCGTAAAGCCATTTCAGTGTCTATCAACCAAACGAATTTACCGGTCTTAAGCCTGAGACAGGTGATGAAATCCAGTTTTGATTTTGAGGGTATTTTACAAAGTTTTAATATCGCCGTGCCGACCACCCCTATTGATAATGTCAATATGATCACCCCGCCTATGTTTTATTACGGGCAAGGGGGATTTTTAGCTTATAACGGCATGATGTATGGGGGAATGGGCATGTATGGGCCAGGCTTTGGCATGATGATGATGGATGATGTAGAAGAGCAAGAAGTCATGCAAGAAAGCCGCCAAGCTTTAAAAATCCTAGCGATCAATTACCTTAAAAACAACACCCTTAATGTTGAGAGTAAGGCTAAGGGAGGGTTTGTGGTGGTGGATACCAAAAACCTTAAAACCCCGGGTGTGGTGGTGGTTAAAGTCTTTTTAGAAGATGAAATCCACACCTTTAAAATTGATATTTCTAAGATGTAATCGCCCCCTTTAATAAAAGCCTTTGGGCCATCCACCTAAAGGTTTTTTCTTAATTTGGCTAAAAATGATTAAACCTTACGCCATTTTTTAGATTTTATTTGATGGTGAAAAGGGAGAAAAACCCAACAATTAAACCCCCCCCCCTTTTTTTTGCGTTTATTTTTGAGAAGCTAAAAAATCCTGGATATTTTCTTTGGTTTTTTCTACTAAGGTTTTCAAGCTGTCGCTATACGCCCATGCGATATGGGGGGTTAAAAGCAATTTATTTTGGATCTTTGGGTTCAAAAACGCATGATCTTTTTCAAAAGGCTCTTTCACAAACACATCGCTCGCGTAATACAAATCTTTAGTTTCTAAAATTTCAGCCAAGTCCTTTTCATTCACAATGCCCCCACGCCCCACATTGATTAAAATCGCCCCATCTTTTAAGCTTTGCAATTCTTTCAGAGCGATTAAATCGCGCGTGCTTTCATTTAGAGGAGCATGAATGCTGATAATATCGCTTGTTGCGAGCAGATCTTTTAAACTCAAGCGCTCATACTCTTCTTTTTTATCTTTAGGGGAATAATACACCACCTTTGCCCCGAAAGCTTGAGCGAGCTTGGCGACTCTTTTACCGATAGTCCCTAAACCAATAACCCCCCATTGACTCCCTTTAATAAGCCCCATTTTAATATCGCTAATGTGCGTAAAAAGATCGCTTTGACTGTATTCCCCGCTTTTGCAATAACGATCGTAATCATTGATCCTCCCCAACAAAGACAACGCGCACGCTAAAGTGTGCTGGGCTACGGATTCTGTAGAATAAGCGCTCACGTTTTTGACTTCTATGCCTAAAGCTTTCGCGCTTTTTATATCCACATTATCCGTGCCTGTAGCGGTGATGCAAATGAGTTTGAGTTTAGGCAATTGGCTTAAAACCTCTTGGGTGATAACGACTTTATTCAATACCATAATTTCAGCTTCAATTGATCGTTCAACGATTTGACTGGGCGGAGTAACCTCATAAAAATCAAAATCCGCCACTTCTTTTAAAACTTCTAGCGCTTTTAACCCCACGCTTTTAGCGTCTAAGATTACGCCTTTTTTGAATGTTTTCATCTCTATACTCCTAGATTTAATTTTAAAGTTATATAATTAAACCACAAAATCCTTTTTTAAAAGAAACTAAGCATGCCAAAACCCAAGAAAAACACCCTCCCCTGTAGCCTTTCTGTCAAAATGTCTTATTTCATGCGCTTTCTCATTAAATGGCGCACCCGCTCTTTAAGCCATAAAATGATGACTCTCATTCAAATCTTAAGCATTCTGGCTTTAGCGAGCAAGGCCAGTGAAGATTTAGAAGAGCAACTCAAAAAAATCAAAGATTACATTTATAGAACCCTAAACGCTAAAATCGCATCGGATGTGTATAACCGAGTGCTTATTTTAGTGAATGAATATTGCACTAATGAAGAATTGTTTGACAAAGAGAGCGTTAAAATTTCAGATTTACTCATTCAAGACATTCAGCTTTACGCTTTAGTGGATGAAATGCTTAAAGAAGATAAATATCAAGTCCAGCACACCATTTTAAAGGGCATCATCAAACGCAAATACGATGAAGCCTACTCGCTCAATAGCGAAGACAGGATTCTTTTAGAATACCAAGAACGCTTGCTAGAACACTCACACGCGTCTTTTTCAAATAAAAAATTCAAATGATTTGAAAGCGTTACTTGCCCTGCTTTTTGGGCTTTTATTGAAAAAGGGCTTTAAAATGAGCTAAAATGAGCGTTTCATTTGACAAATAAAGGGATTGAATGGCTTTTAAGGTGGTGCAAATTTGCGGAGGGCTTGGGAATCAAATGTTTCAATACGCTTTCGCTAAAAGTTTGCAAAAACACTCTAATACGCCTGTGCTGTTAGATATCACTTCTTTTGATTGGAGCGATAGGAAAATGCAATTAGAACTTTTCCCTATTGATTTGCCCTATGCGAGCGCGAAAGAAATCGCTATAGCTAAAATGCAACACCTCCCCAAGCTAGTAAGAGACGCGCTCAAATGCATGGGATTTGATAGGGTGAGTCAAGAAATCGTTTTTGAATACGAGCCTAAATTGCTAAAGCCAAGCCGCTTGACTTATTTTTTTGGCTATTTCCAAGATCCACGATACTTTGATGCTATATCCCCTTTAATCAAGCAAACCTTCACTCTACCCCCCCCCCCCCCGAAAATAATAAGAATAATAATAAAAAAGAGGAAGAATATCAGTGCAAGCTTTCTTTGATTTTAGCCGCTAAAAACAGCGTGTTTGTGCATATAAGAAGAGGGGATTATGTGGGGATTGGCTGTCAGCTTGGTATTGACTATCAAAAAAAGGCGCTTGAGTATATGGCAAAGCGCGTGCCAAACATGGAGCTTTTTGTGTTTTGCGAAGACTTAGAATTCACGCAAAATCTTGATCTTGGCTACCCTTTTATGGACATGACCACTAGGGATAAAGAAGAAGAGGCGTATTGGGACATGCTGCTCATGCAATCTTGTCAGCATGGCATTATCGCTAATAGCACTTATAGCTGGTGGGCGGCCTATTTGATAGAAAATCCAGAAAAAATCATTATTGGCCCCAAACACTGGCTTTTTGGGCATGAGAATATCCTTTGTAAGGAGTGGGTGAAAATAGAATCCCATTTTGAGGTAAAATCCCAAAAGTATAACGCTTAAAGTGGCTTAAAAAAAGGCTTTATTGGTGGTTTAAATCTTTGATTTTAGATCGGATTTCTTTATAGCGAGCGTCTAATTCTATTTTTCTATCCATGGATATTTTGATAAACTCGCTTTCTTTTTCTATGCCAATAAATTCCCTCTTCAAAAGATTAGCCGCAATGCCTGTGGTAGAGCTCCCGCTAAAAGGATCGCCAATGAGAGAATTTTCATCGCTCGCCATTAAAAGCAAGCGCACTAATAAAGCGAGGGGTTTTTGAGTGGGGTGCTTGCCATTAACTTTTTCCCAAGGAGCGATCGCTGGGAAGCTCCACACATCGCGCATTTGCTTGTCGTTATTGATCTTTTTTAAAACCTCATAGTTAAAAACATGCTTGTGTTTGCGGCTTTTTCTCGCCCAAATGATTTGCTCAGCTGAATGCGTCAAATAACGGCAGCTGAAATTGGGAGGAGGGTTGGTTTTTTGCCAGGTGATGAGGTTTAAAATCTTAAAATCCAATTTTTGTAAAACACACCCCAAAGAAAAGATGTTGTGGTAAGTCCCGCTGATTAAAAGGCTTCCTGTGTCTTTTAAAGCCTTTTTAGCGTTGTTTATCCACTGGTAATTAAACTCATCAATACCATTAATCCCATCTTCTTTATCCCAATCGCCTTTATTGACGCTCACGATTTTACCGCTCTGTATGCTTAAGCCGTCATTAGAGAGGAAATAAGGCGGATCAGCAAAAATCAAATCAAACTGGTTTTCAAATTGGGGCAAAACCTCATTACAATCCCCTTGATAAAGAGTGAAAAGCTGGTCTTGGCTTTTAAAAATGGGGCGTGCGATTTCATTAGAATGCGCGATTACCATTTTTGTGCCTTTGATATAAAATCATTTACATTGCTCAAATTGTAGATCTCTACAGATTTGTAAGCTTCTTGGAGTTTGTTTTTAGCGTCCAGCCAACCTATGCCATCGGTTATCCAAATAAATTCGTAATTGGGGAATGCTTCAAATTTTAAAGCTAAGTCTTGATAGGATCTTGCGACTTCATTAAGCTTACTCCCACTAATAGTATAAAAATTAGCTTCTATAAAATAAGTTTTATCTTTACCACAAACAACAAAATCAAATTTTTTAATATCATCTCCAAAAGCTTGGCATAAATCCTCAAATTCTCTAATCTCTACTTGTTCTTTAAAATTTAATTGAGCGTTCGTAAAAAGACCGCTAAGATGATTTTCCATAACTTTTCCGCTGCGATTTTTTCTCGCATTGCTATCAAGCCCCACTTCTATACCAAAAACAAAATCATTTAAATCTTTAATATTTCTGTTACAAAAAATTCGCTCCAACCCCGTTTGACGAATAAACTCATAAACTTTTTCACCATCTTCAAAATAAGAATATAAGGGGTAAAAATTGCCATTAGCATCAAGCACTATATCCTTTTTATCCCTCACAGCAATGAGAATATTTAAAACATTAAAAGCTTTGGGGTATTCTTTAAAAAGACTCTTAATGCAATTTTTAAGCTCTTTTGTATCTTTCCCAAGTAAAAAATTCAAGTGGTTTAAAGCGATGCTTATTTTATTTTTATTTTTGAGGCACTTTTGCCAATCGGTGAAAAAATCTAAAGTCCTATTGCTTGTCTTAAGACTTTTTAAAAAAATATCAAAAGGCAGATGGTTTTTCATTTTTGCTCCGCTTTAATGTTTTTCTTTATTATATATTTTTTGCGCTTTACAACCCTTATAGGGTTTAGGCTGGGTGTCTCTCTTCACCCAACCTAAAAATTTGTATTTGTAAAATCTGTAAAAGGAGTGTCGTAAAAGGAATGCTTAGAAACTATGGTGTCTCGTTAATACATTCTAAACAAAAAGTTTTTAAAGGCAAAAAGGCTGGCGGACAGGGAGGGATTCGAACCCTCGGTAACCTTGACGGCTACGCATCCTTAGCAGGGATGTGGTTTCAGCCAACTCACCCACCTGTCCTCATTCACAAAGTAGAATTATAGTAAAAATAAGTTAAAATAAACCTTAAACTTTAATGGTTTCTAAACAAAACTAAGGGCTTTTATATTACAATTTTAAATTATGGATTAATAAAACTTAAAGGATAACACCATGCAATACGCGCTATTATTTCCAGGGCAAGGCTCGCAATGTGTAGGAATGGGGAAATCATTCTATGAGAGCCACACTCTAGCTAAAGAATTGTTTGAAAGGGCTTCTAACGCACTTAAAGTGGATATGAAAAAAACGCTTTTTGAAGAAAATGAGCTTTTAAAAGAGAGCGCTTACACCCAGCCTGCCATTTATTTAGTGAGCTATATCGCTTACCAATTGCTCAACAAGCAAGTAAATGGGGGGTTAAAACCCGTTTTTGCTTTAGGGCATTCGCTCGGCGAAGTGAGCGCGGTGTCTTTGAGTGGGGCGTTAGATTTTGAAAAAGCCCTTAAACTCACGCACCAAAGAGGCAAAATGATGCAAGAAGCGTGCGCGAATAAAGACGCTTCCATGATGGTCGTTTTGGGCGTTTCTGAAGAAAGCCTTTTGAGTTTGTGTCAAAGAACCAAAAATGTGTGGTGCGCGAATTTCAATGGCGGCATGCAAGTGGTTTTAGCCGGGATTAAAGACGATTTGAAAGCCCTAGAGCCGACTTTAAAGGAAATGGGGGCTAAAAGAGTGGTTTTTTTAGAAATGAGCGTGGCGAGCCATTGCCCTTTTTTAGAGCCTATGACTTTTAAATTCCAGGAATTGCTAGAAAAAAGCCTGAAAGATAAATTCCATTTTGAAATCATCTCCAATGCGACTAATGAAGCGTATCACAACAAAGCAAAAGCCGTTGAACTATTGAGCTTGCAACTCACTCAGCCGGTGCGTTATCAAGACTGCGTGAAATCCAACAATGACCGAGTGGATGTCTTTTTTGAATTAGGCTGTGGGAGTGTGTTAAAGGGGCTTAACAAGCGATTAAGCAACAAACCCACCATAAGCGTGGGGGATAATAAAGGGCTTGATGAAGCGATTGAGTTTTTAGAAGAATACGTGTGATTGGGAGAAAATGGTGCAAAAAATTGGCATTTTAGGGGCGATGAGAGAAGAAATAACCCCTATACTAGAATTGTTTGGCGTGGATTTTGAAGAGATCCCTTTAGGGGGGAATGTCTTCCATAAAGGCGTTTATCACAACAAGGAAATCATTGTCGCTTATAGCAAGATTGGCAAGGTGCATTCCACTTTAACCACAACGAGCATGATTTTAGCGTTTGGCGTTCAAAAGGTGCTTTTTAGCGGGGTGGCTGGAAGCTTAGTTAAAGATTTAAAAATCAATGATTTACTAGTGGCTATTCAATTAGTCCAGCATGATGTGGATTTGAGCGCGTTTGATCACCCTTTAGGGTTCATCCCAGAAAGCGCGATTTTTATTGAAACGAGCGAAAGTTTGAACGCTTTGGCTAAAGAAGTCGCTAATGAACAGCATATCGTGCTCAAAGAAGGCGTCATCGCATCAGGCGATCAGTTTGTGCATAGCAAAGAAAGGAAAGAGTTTTTAGTTAGCGAGTTTAAAGCGAGCGCGGTGGAAATGGAGGGGGCGAGCGTGGCGTTTGTGTGCCAAAAATTTGGCGTGCCATGCTGTGTGTTAAGGAGCATTAGCGATAACGCTGATGAGGAAGCTAACATGAGCTTTGATGCGTTTTTAGAAAAAAGCGCTCAAACTTCAGCGAAATTCTTAAAAAGCATGGTGGATGAGCTTTAGGGTTTGTTTTTATAGAGGGGTGGAATGGAGGGGTGGAATGTAAAAAAGCTTTTTAGTATTTTTTACATTTTGTGATGAATATTTAATAAAGCGGGGAAAAATTCCAATAATATAATTAGAATTTAAGCTATTTTTTAGTAGAATAACAAAGGATTAGGTGTATCTTATCTTATGGATCTAGCTTTTGATTGAAAGCATGGGTTCTTACTTTATGGAGTGTCCAATGAAAAAGAAAGCTAACGAAGAAAAAGCCCAAAAAAGAGCTAAAACAGAAGCCAAAGCAGAAGCCACACAAGAAAATAAAACTAAAGAAAACAATAAAGCCAAAGAAAGCAAAATTAAAGAAAGCAAAATCAAAGAAGCTAAAGCGAAAGAACCTATTCCTGTTAAAAAGCTTAGTTTTAATGAAGCGTTAGAAGAATTGTTCGCTAATTCCTTAAGCGATTGCGTTTCTTATGAGTCCATCATTCAAATCAGCGCGAAAGTCCCCACTCTAGCCCAAATCAAAAAAATCAAAGAATTGTGCCAAAAATACCAAAAGAAATTAGTCAGCTCTTCAGAATACGCTAAAAAACTCAATGCGATTGACAAGATTAAAAAAACCGAAGAAAAGCAAAAAGTTTTAGATGAAGAATTAGAAGATGGCTATGACTTTTTGAAAGAAAAGGATTTTTTAGAGTGGAGCAGAAGCGATAGCCCAGTGCGCATGTATTTGCGCGAAATGGGGGATATAAAACTTTTAAGCAAAGATGAAGAGATTGAATTGAGCAAGCAAATCCGCTTGGGTGAAGACATTATTTTAGACGCGATCTGCTCGGTGCCGTATTTGATTGATTTTATCTATGCGTATAAAGACGCTTTAATCAATCGTGAAAGAAGGGTTAAAGAGCTTTTCAGGAGCTTTGATGATGACGATGAAAATAGCGTGAGCGATTCTAAAAAAGATGAAGACAACGAAGAAGATGAAGAAAACGAAGAAAGGAAAAAAGTCGTTTCTGAAAAAGACAAGAAGCGTGTAGAAAAGGTTCAAGAAAGCTTTAAAGCCCTAGACAAGGCTAAAAAAGAATGGCTTAAAGCCCTTGAAGCCCCCATAGATGAAAGAGAAGACGAATTGGTGCGTTCATTGACCCTAGCTTACAAACGCCAAACACTCAAAGACAGACTCTATGATTTAGAACCTACCAGCAAACTGATTAATGAATTAGTCAAAACGATGGAAACCACTTTAAAAAGCGGCGATGGGTTTGAAAAAGAGTTGAAACGCTTGGAATACAAACTGCCCTTATTCAATGACACTCTCATCGCAAACCATAAAAAAATCCTTGCCAATATCACTAACATGACTAAAGAAGATATTATCGCTCAAGTGCCAGAAGCGACTATGGTGAGCGTGTATATGGATCTTAAAAAGCTTTTTTTGACTAAAGAAGCGAGCGAAGAAGGCTTTGATCTAGCCCCCAACAAGCTAAAAGAAATTTTAGAGCAAATCAAAAGAGGGAAGTTGATTTCCGATCGCGCTAAAAACAAAATGGCTAAATCCAATTTAAGGTTGGTGGTGAGCATCGCTAAACGATTCACGAGCAGAGGCTTACCATTCTTGGATTTGATTCAAGAGGGCAATATTGGCTTGATGAAAGCGGTGGATAAGTTTGAGCATGAAAAGGGCTTCAAGTTTTCTACCTATGCGACCTGGTGGATCAAACAAGCTATCAGCAGAGCCATAGCCGATCAGGCCCGCACTATCCGCATCCCCATTCACATGATTGATACGATTAATCGCATCAATAAAGTCATGCGCAAACACATTCAAGAAAACGGCAAAGAGCCTGATTTAGAAGTGGTGGCTGAAGAAGTGGGGCTTTCGTTAGATAAAGTGAAGAATGTGATTAAGGTGACTAAAGAGCCTATCAGTTTGGAAACCCCAGTCGGCAATGATGATGATGGCAAGTTTGGGGATTTCGTGGAAGATAAGAATATCGTCAGCTCCATTGATCACATCATGCGAGAAGATTTGAAAGCACAAATTGAAAGCGTTTTGGATCAGTTGAATGAGCGAGAAAAAGCGGTGATCCGCATGCGTTTTGGGCTTTTAGACGATGAAAGCGATCGAACTTTAGAAGAAATTGGCAAGGAATTGAATGTTACTAGAGAAAGGGTGCGCCAGATTGAAAGCTCTGCGATTAAAAAATTGAGAAGCCCGCAGTACGGGCGCATTTTAAGAAACTATTTGCGCATTTGATGTTAAGGTTTCTCTAAAGCATGCGTTATTTTCTTGTAGTTTTCTTGTTTTTGTTTGTGGGTTGCACAAAAAAGGATTTCACGCTCAAAGATTTATCCTTGCCCCAAGAGGCTTCAAGCTATCTTGCAAGCTCTCAAAATGGCAGTAACAACAACCAAAGCATTGACCCCCAAGCGTTAAGAGAAAATCTGAAAGAGAGCTATCTCAAAGCGTGGTATTCCCCATGGCTAGATATGAAAGTCAAAAGCAATAAAAAAGAAGTGTTTTGGATCCTTAAGGAGATGAATAAATCCACCGGTTATGGCGAAGATCTAAAACCCAACGCAAAAGCTTTCAATGACGCACTCATTAAGAGCATGGATATTGAGCATTACCCTAGCGTTAAGATTAGGGCTGTTGTAGCGCGAGATAGCGATGTGAGGGCTGTGCCTACTAACAAACCTTATTATCTTTCTCAAAAAGGCTATCCTTTTGATAGGTATCAAAATTCGCTGATTTTTCAAGGCACGCCGGTTTTAATCACGCATTTTAATCTAGATAAAACTTATGCCCACATTCAAAGCAGTTTTGTTTATGGCTGGATCAAAGTTAGCGATTTAGTCTACATGCACGATAAAGACATAGAGCTTTTAACCCATCTTAAAGATTATGTCATGCCTATAAAAGATAAAATCCCCCTTTATACAGACTATGGGGATTTTTACACCAACGCCAGAGTGGGCGAATTGTTCGCTCTCATCCCCCAAAGTCAAAAAACACCTCAAAAACCCCAAAAAAAGGAATTGAAAGCCTATGGTTTTTTGAGAGACGCTAAGGGTTATGCAGCTTTACAAAGCGTGATCTTAGAAGAAAAGGATTTTTTTGTTTTCCCTAAGGCTTTTAACAGCGAGAACATGGCGTATTTTATAGACACCATGTTAGGGCAAAAATACGGCTGGGGCGGGCTATTGGGTAATAGGGATTGCTCGGCTTTCACCAGAGATAGTTTTGCTAATTTTGGTATTTTGCTCCCCAGAAATTCCTATGCGCAAAGCCGTTATGCGAACAATTATGTGGATTTAAGCTCTATGAAAGCCAAAGAAAAAGAAGACTACATCCTTAAAAACGCCACGCCTTTTGGAACGCTCATCTATTTAAAAGGGCATATCATGCTTTATTTAGGCGCACACAACCATCAAGCGATAGTCGCTCACAGCATTTGGTCGGTGCAAACCCAAAAGCATTTTAAAACCTTGAGCCATAAAATAGGAGGCGTGGTGATCACTTCGTTATGGTTAGCTGAAGAGCATAATGGGGCGTTTTCTAAAAAGAAATTATTGATTGATAGGGTGCTTGGAATGAGCGATTTGAAAGATTTTGTCAATAAAACTTCAAGCCCTTTAAATGCGAATTGATTTTCTTATATTATGATTACGATTTATCAATTTAAAACATTTGGAGAAAGACAATGAGTATGGAATTTGATGCTGTTATTATTGGAGGTGGGGTTTCAGGGTGCGCGACCTTTTATACTTTGAGCGAATACAGCTCTTTAAAGCGCGTGGCTATCGTGGAAAAATGCTCTAAATTGGCTCAAATCAGCTCCAGCGCTAAAGCTAATTCGCAAACCATTCATGATGGCTCTATTGAAACGAATTACACTCCCGAAAAAGCTAAAAAAGTGCGTTTGAGCGCTTATAAGACCAGGCAATACGCTTTGAATAAAGGCTTGCAAAATGAAGTGATTTTTGAAACCCAGAAAATGGCTATAGGCGTGGGCGATGAAGAATGCGAGTTCATGAAAAAACGCTACGAATCTTTTAAAGAAATCTTTGTGGGGTTAGAAGAATTTGACAAGCAAAAGATTAAAGAATTAGAGCCTAATGTGATTTTAGGGGCTAATGGCATAGACAGGCATGAAAACATTATCGGGCATGGGTATAGAAAGGATTGGAGCACCATGAATTTTGCGAAGTTGAGTGAAAACTTCGTTGAAGAAGCCCTAAAATTAAAGCCTAACAACCAGGTGTTTTTGAATTTCAAAGTGAAAAAGATTGAAAAACGCAACGACACTTACGCCGTAATTTCAGAAGACGCTGAAGAAGTGTATGCTAAATTCGTGCTGGTCAATGCCGGCTCTTACGCTTTGCCTTTGGCTCAGAGCATGGGCTATGGCCTAGATTTAGGGTGCTTGCCTGTGGCGGGCAGCTTTTATTTTGTGCCGGATTTATTAAGGGGTAAGGTTTATACCGTTCAAAACCCCAAACTCCCTTTTGCAGCCGTGCATGGCGACCCTGATGCCGTCATTAAAGGAAAAACACGAATCGGGCCTACCGCTTTAACGATGCCTAAATTAGAACGCAACAAATGTTGGCTTAAGGGCATTAGCTTGGAATTGTTGAAAATGGATTTGAATAAAGATGTGTTTAAAATTGCGTTTGATTTGATGAGCGATAAAGAAATCCGAAATTATGTGTTTAAAAACATGGTTTTTGAATTGCCCATTATCGGTAAAAGGAAATTTTTAAAAGACGCTCAAAAAATCATCCCCTCTCTTAGCCTAGAAGATCTAGAATACGCTCATGGTTTTGGTGAAGTGCGCCCGCAAGTTTTAGACAGAACCAAGCGAAAACTGGAATTAGGCGAAAAAAAGATTTGCACCCATAAAGGCATCACTTTTAACATGACCCCTTCTCCAGGCGCGACGAGTTGTTTGCAAAACGCCCTTGTGGATTCCCAAGAAATCGCTGCGTATTTGGGCGAGAGCTTTGAATTAGAACGCTTTTATAAAGATTTATCCCCAGAAGAATTGGAAAATTAAAAACGCATGCAAAAAGAACAAGAAGCCCAAGAAATCGCTAAAAAAGCCGTTAAAATCGTGTTTTTTTTAGGGCTTGTGGTGGTGCTTTTGATGATGATAAACCTTTACATGCTCATCAATCAAATCAACGCGAGCGCTCAAATGAGCCACCAAATCAAAAAGATAGAAGAAAGGCTTAATCAGGAGCAAAAATAAAAAAGGCTTTTTGGTATTTTTACGATCAAATAGTAAAGAGCTTATCTTTAATCAAGCGGTAATTTTTTAAGCGGTCTTTTGGGGTTAGGGGGTTTTTAGTTGGGGGTTGTAGGGGAGGGTTATTGTAAAATACCTCCCTATCCCCTTAAGGAAATGAATTTTACTTAAGAAATGAGTTTGACCATAAAATCAAAAGCAGTCAAACAAATTTTTTAAAAAACCTTATTTTTAAACTTTAAACTTTCCTTAAATTCAGCAATATTTAAGCTTATTTCCTTATAATGGGTGCTTTAATTTTATCAAAGGATTCTTATGACAAAGACCGCTAAAGTCAATGACATCGTTCGTGATTGGGTCGTTTTAGACGCCAAAGACAAGGTTTTTGGCCGCTTGATCACTGAAATCGCTGTGCTTTTAAGAGGGAAACACCGCCCTTTTTACACCCCTAATGTGGATTGTGGGGATTTTGTGGTGGTTATCAACGCTAATAAGGTTAAATTTTCAGGCATGAAATTAGAGGATAAAGAGTATTTTACCCATTCAGGCTATTTTGGCAGCACTAAGAGCAAGACTCTCCAAGAAATGCTAGAAAAAGCCCCTGAAAAGCTCTACCACTTAGCCGTTAGGGGCATGCTCCCTAAAACGAAATTAGGGAAAGCGATGATTAAAAAACTCAAAGTTTATCGTGATGATAAGCACCCTCACACCGCACAAACTAGCAAAAAGGACGCTAAATGAGAAAAATCTATGCTACCGGTAAAAGAAAAACCGCTATCGCTAAAGTGTGGCTCACTCCGGGTAAAGGCGAATTGAGTATCAATGAGCAGAGCTTGAATCAATGGTTGGGCGGACATGAAGCCATTAAAATGAAAGTCATGCAGCCCTTGCTTTTAACCAAACAAGAGCAATCTGTGGATATTAAAGCGGTGGTTTTTGGTGGGGGCTACTCAGCGCAAGCGGAAGCCTTAAGGCATGGCATTTCTAAGGCTTTGAACGCTTATGATATTGCTTTTAGAGCCATTTTAAAACCTAAAGGCTTGCTCACTAGGGATTCAAGGGTGGTTGAACGCAAAAAATATGGTAAAAGAAAGGCCAGAAGAAGCCCACAATTCTCCAAAAGGTAATCTCTATTTCTTTTTGCCTCTCCTTTGGGGGGAGCTTTGGAGGGCTTTGGCTCTCTTTTATTTTCTGCTTTTTTTGTCCTCTCTTGTTTTATTAAAATTTCAAAATAATGTATAATAATCGTTCTCTATCAATTCGTTTTAAAAGGGCAAATGGAATGAAATCTACAAGAATTGGTTCTAAAATTGTCATGATGGTGTGTGCGGTTGTTATTGTCATTAGTGCTGTTATGGGCGTTATTATCAGCTACAAGGTTGAAAGCGTGTTGCAAAGCCAAGCCACAGAATTGCTGCAAAAAAAAGCTCAGTTAGTCAGTTTTAAAATTCAAGGCATTATGAAGCGCATTTTTATGGGCGCTAACACCCTTGAAAAATTTTTAAGCGATGAAAATAGCGCTATCAACGACACCCTAAAAAGACGCATGCTCTCTGAGTTTTTGTTAGCAAACCCTCATGTGTTATTGGTTAGCGCGATTTATACGAATAATAATGAACGAGTCATCACTGCCATGAGCATGGATTCAAAAATCGCCTACCCTAATACCACGCTCAATGAAAACATGACCAATCAAATCCGTTCGCTCAAAAGTATAACCCATTCAGATCCCTATTATAAAGAGGTTAATGGCGATAAAATCTATGGCATGGATATTACCCTCCCCCTAATGGGTAAGAATCAAAATGCTATAGGCGCGCTGAATTTCTTTTTAAACATTGACGCTTTTTATACCGATGTGGTAGGCAAGAAAAAGAGCAACACCTTTTTAATGGGGAAAGACGGCAGGCTTTTAATCAACCCTAATCGTGAGATCCAAGATAAGATTTTAAGCGCTATCAATCCGGATAGAAGAGTCGCTAAAGCTGTGGAGTATTACAATCAAAACGAAGCGGGCACTTTGAGCTACCATTCATTGAGCGGGAATACAGAAACCTTTTTAGCCATACAGCCCTTTGATTTTTTTGAAGAAAAAGGGAATAACGGCAATCATTGGCGTTGGGCAATTGGGAAATATGTCAATAAATCTTTAGTCTTTAAAGAAGCGACAAACACCAAATTCATTATTATCACCACTTTGATTTTAGGCGTGCTGGTGTTAGCCTTTTTAGTCTTTATCATCGTTTCCAATCTCATAACCAAACGCATCAGTAGGGTCAATAACACCCTAAATGATTTTTTCAACTTGCTTAATAACCCCAAAAATAACCATGCCATAAGCCTAACGCCCCCAAGCGCTTATGATGAAATCGGGCAAATGCAAGCTTCTATCAATGAAAACATTCTTAAAACCCAAGAAAGCATTCAAGCCGATAACAAAGCCATTCAAAACAGCATTGAAGTAACAAATTATGTGGAAAATGGGGATTTCACGCAAGAAATCGCATGCGTGCCTAAAAATAAAGATTTGCAAGCTTTAAGAAATACGATTAATAGCATTATTCAGTATTTTCGCAACCAAATTGGCGCCAATATTGAATCCCTAAACAACGCCCTAGAGCATTATAAAAACCTGGATTTCACCCACCACATCCAAAATCCTAAAGCCAACATGGAAAAAGCGCTCAACACTTTAGGGCAAGAAATTTCTAGCATGCTTAAAGCTTCTTTAGGGTTTGCGAACGCGCTCAATCATGAATCCAAAGATTTAAAAACTTGCGTGGATAACTTGACTAAAACCGCCCACAAACAAGAAAGGAGTCTGAAAAACACCACTCAATCCTTAGAAGAAATCACTAATATTATCACAACCATTGATTCTAAAAGCCAAGAGATGATCTCTCAAGGCGAAGACATTAAAAGCGTGGTGGATATGATTAGAGACATCGCTGATCAAACCAATCTTTTAGCCCTAAACGCCGCTATTGAAGCCGCAAGGGCTGGCGAGCATGGCAGAGGCTTTGCGGTGGTGGCTGATGAGGTGAGGAAGCTCGCTGAAAGGACGCAAAAATCCCTCAGCGAAATTGAAGCCAATATTAATATTCTAGTTCAAAGCATTGCCGATAACGCTGAGTCTATCAAAATGCAAAATAAGGGCGTAGAAAATATCCACAACTCCATTAACGCCTTGCAACAAGATGTGCAGGATAATTTGACTATCGCTAATCATTCTTTACAAGTCAGCACTAAAATTGATGGGATCTCCCAAGATATTTTAGAAGATGTGAGCAGGAAGAAATTTTGATTTCTGCCTTTAATTTTGAGCGTCTAAAATATAAAACCGCCTAAAGCAAGGGGCTTTCGCCCTAACGAACGCTAATATAAAAGGCTCTTTAAAGGGGTATTCATCGCAAAATATCCCCCTCTATTACCTTAAAAGAATCATTTTAGTGTTGAAACCGCCCCTTTCTAAAGCAAGGAGCTTCCTAACTAAAGCATTCCATTGAATGCTAACACGAAAGGCTTTGCTCTTTAAAGCCTGCATGGGCATTTCTTACCCTAAAAAGACTAGAGGTATTTTGTTAGCTTGAATATAGCCTAAGCGCTTACATCTTGCACCCTAAAGGACGGAGTTTTTTGCACTAGTTTGATGATAAAAAGCTTTGGTTGGATTTTAAAAAGCGTTCTTAAGGGGAGTTAGTTGGGGGTTAAAGGGGTATTCATCGCAAAATATCCCCCCTATTACCTTAAAAGAATCGTTTTTACTATAAAAATATTCCTTAAAGTTTTGGCTATCACTCTTTGATATTGGGGTTAATCTCAATTCCCCATATCGCCCATATCCCCCATGTCTCCCATATCGCCACCCATATCGTCGTTCATATCCCCCATATCGCCCATGTCATCGTTGCCATTACCCATGTCGTCGTTCATATCGTTCGCGTTGTTCAAATCATCGCCCATGTCGTTGCCGTTGCTCATGTCGTCATTAGCGTTACCCGTATCATCGTTGCCGTTGTTCATGTTGCTCATATCATCAGTGTTACCGGTATCCGTATTGCCGGTGTCCGTGTTGCCGGTATCCGTGTTATTCATATCGCCGGTATTGTTCAAGCCGCTAGCATCTTTATCGTCAGTGGGGGTGTCAGTGGTGCTAGCATCGTTTGTGGTGTTAGTGTCAGTGTGAGTATCGTCAGTGTGAGTGTCGTCGGCGTTAGTGGCGCTGTTAGGGTTTATGAGCGCGTTACTCCCTTGATCCTTGCTGTCATTTGCATGGGTGTCGGCCATGTTGCTAGTAGGCGTTTGTTGCACGGGTTGTTGCATAGGGTTATTCATCGCATCATTCAAATCATCTCTATCATCGCCATCAATTTTCAAACTCCCGTCTAAATAATTCCCCACCACATCGCTGCTATGGCTTAATTGTTGCACGCTGTCTAGGGCTTTATCCACTTGAGCTTGTTGCTCGCTTGAAAGCCCTTTTTGATCTTTTAAGTCATTGTCTAGTTGGTTGAGATTATTGTCTAGCTTGTCCCTCACTTCCATAGCTTTATTGACAACTGAATCAATCTTACTAGGACTCGCCCCGTCTTGCTTCATTTCTTTGATTTGCCCCACTAAATGGTTAAGCTCTTTGGCTTGAGAAGTTATCGCATCCACGCTTTTAGTGGGCATGGCTTTAGTGTGGAAAAGCGAATTGTCTTTGAGCATGCGACTGTTGTCTAAATTGACTAAAGCGCTATTCAAGCGGTTGGTTTGAATGCCTTTGCTGAATTTGGGATCACGATAAAAGTTCATAAGATTTGCCTGCTGTAAGGATTTATCGTCTTTATCGTCTTTGTCATCATCAGTAGGCGTATCAAGTTGGTCAGTAGAAGCGTCATGATCTAAAATCTCTTCTTGATCGAGCGCATACATGTAATTTTCTAACATCAAGTAATCTTGAACTTGCATCATGAAAAACATGTTAGGGTAGAATCCATACATGCCATCATAAAAGTCATAAAAATCATACATGCCCATGCCATACATTCCATACATGCCCATGCCATACATACCATACATTCCGTAATAAGGGCTATAGTAAGAGTTGTAATAGTTGTTGTTTCTGTAATAAGGGCTTTGAGCCTTTTCATTCTCTTGTTGTTTTTTAAGATACGCCCCTACCACGCTCAAATCAGCGAGCATTTTTTGAGCCGTTTTTTGATCTTTTAAAGAAATGCCTAAGGGGATATAAATACCGGTGCGGTAGCTATAAAAAGAATCCCTAGCGATGATTTTAAGGCAATATTTCAAATTCTTTTGCAATTTTAGGGCTTGCCTCAAACGTGCATGCACTCTTAAATTCCCCAATATACCGGAGTTAAAACGCATTTTTTCCACTAGAGTGCTGAATTTTTTCGCATCGCCATTAGCCGCATTGATATAGTTTAAAGCCGTAGCCCCCCACTCTTCAGTGCTGCTTTTATAACCCCCAAAATTCACTATTTTTGGCGTTAATTCCCCTTTTAATTGCGAATCTTTTAAATCAAACAACGCCCTATTCACGCTGATAGCGTTTAAACTGAGTGTCATTATAAAAAGTATTTTTATAGCTTTCATTGATAACCTTAAAAAATATCTCTTGCGAGCATTATAGACTATTTTTAGAAATCAAAATGACTTTTGAAAACAAGCCAAAGTAAAAAATAAAACCTAAAAAACAAAAGGTTCTGTTTTAAGCGCTTCTTTAGTTTTAAAAAACTTTCTTAAACAAAAACCTAACCCCCAACAAAACAAATATCGCAAAAAAAAAGAAAAAAGAAACCAACAGAGAGAAAACCCTCTATTGGAAAGAATAGAAAGGCTTAGAAGTTGATCATGTAGTTAAAATAAATAGAGAAATTCCTTTTATAGAACACATCTACCGATCCATCTACGCCCCTTTCTTTATAGAATTGGTTGGTGAATAAAGGCAATTTAAAGCCCACTTCAATCCCGCTGTGTTTAGAGAAATTGCTCCTAAAACCAAATTCAACAGGCATTTGGAAGTAGCTTGTGTTCATGCTCGCTGAACAGCCGGCGGTGTTGTTGCAAATGTGCATTTGAGATTTCAAGTAGCTCTCTCCTTGAACGATAAACGAATCCCCTCCTAACCCAAAGCCTAAGAACAACCCTGCTGTGTTATAGCCCTCTTTGCTTTCATAGAAGTTATAGAGCACATCAAAGCCCACGCCATAAGTGAAGTTATTCACTTGAGACGCGCCCTCCATGATTCCAAGCTGGCTCCCCACAAAGCTTAAATTCGCATGGTTATAGCTGTAGTATCCATAAGACCTAAAGCCAAAGCGTTTGGTTTTGCCAAAGAACCACTTATACCCTGCCATCGCATCTACCCCATACATTTGCCCGTAATTATTGGTGTTGATCACGCTTGGCGTGTAGGTTTCCTGGGCTTGAGCGACAGCGGTTTGAATGTTTTTATGCACATTCAAAAAAGCGTCTTTTTGAGCCATTAGATTGCTTTTTAGCGCGTTTAAGAAATTGATGGCATCTGTCGTTGTCGTTGGACTATCACTAGCAGTTGCAAGCGTAACGGCTTGCGTTTTTTGCGTATCAGCTGCACTAAGATCGGCCAAAGCCATATCCACTTGATTGATAGCTTTATCTAACGCGCCCACAACCGCATTAGATCCGTTTGTCAATTGCCCAATCGTCGCGCTAGAAGAATTTAAATAGCCTTTTAGAGTGTTTTGAGCGCTTTCTAATGTGCTAAACGCGCTGTTTAGCCCTTGAGCGTTGGGAATCACACTGCTTAAATCGGTGCTACTATTCAAAAGGTTGCCAATCGTTGCAGTTTGTTGAGACATGGTTTCTACTCCACTTAAAGTGGTGTTCATCGCGCTCACGCTCACACTCTTAAGATTATTAACCATAGTGGTATCTTTGGTTAGCTGGCTTGCCACAGAACTCCCACTAGCACTTGGTGTGCCACTTGTTTCATCTTTTTTAGCTGGTGGGCTTTCTGGAGCTGGTGGTGTGCCGCTTGAAGCGGTGTGTTTTGGTTCCTCTTTAGTTGGTGGGGTTGATGGGGTTGGTGTTTTCGTCTGATCTTGTAACGCTGTGTTTAAAGTCTGTTGATCGGTGTTGAGTTTGCTCTCAGCCTGTTGTAAAGCTTTTTCAGCGGTTTGCTCTGCTGCTTGATCGGCTTGAAAAGTGGTTTCATCAAAATCTTTAGCACTAGCATCAGCTTGAACTTTAGCTACATCTGTTTTTAAAGTTTGTTCAGCGCTTTGAACGGCTGTGTTATCGGTTTCTACTTTTTGAGCCGCACCAGCTACAGTAGTGTCAGTGCTTTTTGTATAAGTTTCATCAGTTGTGGCGGTTGTGTTGTCAGTAGAAGCGGTGTTTTCAAGTGTTGTCGCTTCTTGGCTGTCGTTTGAAGCGGTGTTTTGGGCTACTTTTTGATCTTGTTGTTGCGTTGGTGAATCGCTTGTTAATTTACTATCCTTATCCTTTTCAGCATAATTACCAAAAACATGCGATGATTTTTGCAATGCTGCGTAGGTTTCTAAATCGGTAGCGTTCATGCTCCCTAAAAGCACGCCACTAGCCGCTAAAGAGACAAAGCCTAATTTTTTGAATGACTTTTTCATAACTTCCTTCTTATTTTTTCATCCAACTTGCGCTTGGATTGACTTTAGTGTCCGGTTTGGAAGCGCTTTGCGTTTCTTGGGCTGGAGCTGTTTTGTTGCTGCCAAACATTGAAGTGTCTATCGGGGTGTTATTGTTAGCGCCTGGGGTGCGGGTGGTGTTTTGGTTTTCTAAATTAGAATATTGAAACCCCCCTCCTAAAAACGCGCCACTTTTTTCTGCCATGGACACACTAAAGGCTAATGCCATACCTAAAAAAACCTTTTTCATTTAAAACTCCTTAATGTGAGAAATCCTAAGAATTTCTTTTTTTATTGCATTCTTTTATTGCATTCATGCTATGGCGCAAAAATATAGGGAGCTATCAAAATTTGAGAGTTGTCCTTGAATACATTCGCTTCTACAGAATACAATTCGCTCTTACAAATATTGAGCTTTGGAGTTATATCACAAAAAAGTGAATTTTTTGTTAAGAATGGGTTAAATAAATCGTTTTATTTTTTAAAAATGTATTTATATATACAAAGAATTTAAAATTATATTTAACTAGATTTTATGGAAGCTCTTGCGCTGTTTTTGTGGGGCGAAAATTTGGAGCATGTTAGGGTTTTTGGTCGTAATGGGTGGCTATCTTAAAAAACGCTGTTTTATCGCTTTGTTTTATCATTTTAGTAATGGTCTTATTCAAACTGGCTTTGGGCGTGGGCGATTAAAGGGTTAATCACTTCATCTAAATTCCCTGAAAGCATGATTTCTTCTAAACTATACAGAGTTAAATTGATTCTATGTTCGCTCAAGCGGTTTTGCGGGTAATTATAAGTGCGGATCCGTTCGCTCCTATCCCCACTACCCACTTGCTCCTTTCGGTCTTTGGCGTTAGCGAGTTGCTGCTCTTCAATTTGTTTTTCATAAAGGCGCGCTTTTAAGATTTTTAGGGCTTTATCCTTGTTTTTATGTTGGGATTTTTCATCTTGCATGCTCACGCTGATATTGGTGGGAAGGTGCGTGATACGCACCGCAGAGTCTGTAGTATTGACGCATTGCCCCCCATGCCCGCCAGCGCGAAACACTTCAATCTTTAAATCGCTAGGGTTGATAGAAACTTCCACATCATCCACTTCAGGCATGATCGCTACTGTGATAGCGGAAGTGTGGATGCGCCCTTGAGATTCTGTTTCAGGGACTCTTTGGACTCGATGCGTGCCTGCTTCAAATTTGAGCCTTGAATACACGCCCTTGCCCTTAATCAAAGCGATGATTTCTTTATAGCCCCCTACGCTGTTTTCGCTAGAGCTTACAATCTCTACTTTCCATTTTTTCAAATCCGCATAACGGCAATACGCCTTAAACAAATCCCCTACAAAAATGCCCGCTTCATCGCCCCCTGTGCCGGCCCTTAACTCTAAATAGATGTTTTTATCGTCATTAGGGTCTTTGGGGATAAGGAGTTGCTTAATGGCAGTTTCTAGATCGCTTTTTTGGATTTCTAAAATTTTTAACTCTTCTTTAGCCAGTTCGCTCAATTCCTTGTCTTCTAAAAGCTCCTTATTTTCTTTAATGTTCTCTAAAACGCTCAAATACTCTTTACTCGCTATGGAGATTTCTTCAATGGAGCTTTGCTCTTTACTCAATTCGGTGAGTTTTTTAATATCGCTAACCACTTCAGCGCTAGAAAGCAACGCCGTGAGTTCGTCGTATCGTTTGAGAATGGAAGAAAGCTTTTCGGCTAGAATGGACATGCGAGACTACCTATAAAAAGATGTGAATAAAAAATACAACAATCTAAAAAACGCAAAACTTAAAAAGAAGCCCAATAATAAAAACCCATTACTGAGCTTAAAGAAGTTGAAAACGCCACAAAACTAAGCGAGAGCGATTTTTTTCACTGAAGCGTTAAGCCTTGAGACTTTCCTAGAAGCGGTGTTTTTCTTTAAAATCCCCTTGCTGACAAATTTATGCAACTCTTTATTAGCGATTTTCAAACGCTCTTGAGCTTTTGCTACATCATTGACAGCAACGGCTTCACGCACGGCTTTAATGATATTTTTAATTTTAGTTTTATAGAACCTGTTGCGTTCGGTTCTCTTAATGGTCTGTCTGATTCGCTTTTCTGCGGACTTATGATTTGCCATAGCCTTGTTTTAATCCCTTTGTAATGTAAAATTTGGCATAATTCTATCTAAAAATTGATTAAAAATAGTTTAAAAGGTATTTTATAACGATGAAAATTTTTGGGACTGATGGCGTGAGGGGTAAAGCAGGGGTGAAACTCACCCCCATGTTTGTGATGCGTTTAGGCATTGCTGCCGGATTGTATTTTAAAAAACATTCTCAAACGAATAAAATTCTAATCGGTAAAGACACCAGAAAAAGCGGCTATATGGTAGAAAACGCTTTAGTGAGCGCTCTAACTTCCATAGGCTATAATGTGATTCAAATAGGGCCTATGCCCACCCCTGCGATTGCGTTTTTAACTGAAGACATGCGCTGTGATGCGGGTATTATGATAAGCGCGAGCCACAACCCTTTTGAAGATAATGGCATTAAGTTTTTCAATTCTTATGGCTATAAGCTTAAAGAAGAAGAAGAAAAAGCGATTGAAGAAATCTTTCATGATGAAGAATTACTGCATTCTAGCTATAAAGTGGGTGAGAGCGTCGGTAGCGCTAAAAGGATAGACGATGTCATAGGGCGCTATATTGCACATTTAAAACACTCTTTCCCCAAACATTTGAATTTACAGAGTTTAAGGATCGTGCTAGATACGGCTAATGGCGCGGCTTATAAGGTGGCTCCGGTCGTTTTTAGCGAGCTTGGGGCTGATGTGTTAGTGATTAATGATGAGCCTAACGGGTGTAACATTAATGATCAATGCGGGGCTTTACACCCCAACCAATTAAGCCAGGAAGTGAAAAAATACCGCGCAGATTTAGGCTTTGCTTTTGATGGCGATGCTGACAGGCTAGTGGTGGTGGATAATTTAGGGAATATCGTGCATGGGGATAAGCTTTTAGGGGTGTTAGGGGTTTATCAAAAATCTAAAAACGCCCTTTCTTCTCAAGCGGTTGTCGCCACAAACATGAGCAATTTAGCCCTTAAAGAATATTTAAAATCCCAAGATTTGGAATTGAAGCATTGCGCGATTGGGGATAAGTTTGTGAGCGAATGCATGCAATTGAATAAAGCCAATTTTGGAGGCGAGCAAAGCGGGCATATCATTTTTAGCGATTACGCTAAAACAGGCGATGGTTTGGTGTGCGCTTTGCAAGTGAGCGCGTTAGTGTTAGAAAGCAAGCAGGTAAGCTCTGTTGCGTTAAACCCCTTTGAATTATACCCCCAAAGCCTAGTGAATTTGAATGTCCAAAAAAAGCCCCCTTTAGAAAGCCTGAAAGGTTATAGCGCTCTTTTAAAAGAATTAGACAAGCTAGAAATCCGCCATTTGATCCGTTATAGCGGCACTGAAAACAAATTGCGAATCCTTTTAGAAGCTAAAGATGAAAAGCTTTTAGAATCCAAAATGCAAGAATTAAAAGAGTTTTTTGAAGGGCATTTGTGCTAAAAACCACTAAAAAAAGCCTGTTGGTTTTTATGGGGGTTTTTTTCCTTATTTTTGGCGTGGATCAAGCGATTAAATACGCTATTTTAGAAGGGTTTCGCTATGAAAGTTTGATGATAGATATTGTTTTAGTGTTCAATAAAGGCGTGGCGTTTTCCTTGCTCAGTTTTTTAGAGGGGGGTTTGAAATACTTGCAAATCCTTTTGATTTTAGGGCTTTTTATCTTTTTAATGCGCCAAAGGGAGCTTTTTAAAAACCATGCGATAGAGTTTGGCATGGTGTTTGGCGCCGGGGTTTCTAATGTTTTAGACCGGTTTGTGCATGGGGGCGTGGTGGATTATGTGTATTATCATTATGGCTTTGATTTTGCCATTTTTAATTTCGCTGATGTCATGATAGATGTGGGCGTGGGCGTTTTATTGTTGAAACAATTCTTTTTTAAGCAAAAACAAAACAAAATTAAGGCATAATCACTCTTTTTAAAATGAAAGGTCGCGTAGCTCAGTTGGTAGAGCACTACCTTGACATGGTAGTGGCCGCTGGTTCAAGTCCAGTCGTGGCCACCATTATCACTCCAATTTTAATTCTCATTTTTTTGCGAGTTTTTGATCTTTATAAATTCTAAAGGGGTATTAAACGCACTTCTAATAACGATTTTATAGCGCTTCAAAGATATAACACTAATTCATTTTAAATAATAATTAGTTAATGAACGCTTCTGTTAATCTTAGTAAATCAAAACATTGCTACAATTACATCCAACCTTGATTTCGTTATGTCTTCAAGGAAAAACACTTTAAGAATAGGAGAATAAGATGAAACTCACCCCAAAAGAGTTAGACAAGTTGATGCTCCACTATGCTGGAGAATTGGCTAAAAAACGCAAAGAAAAAGGCATTAAGCTTAACTATGTAGAAGCGGTAGCTTTGATTAGTGCCCATATTATGGAAGAAGCGAGAGCTGGTAAAAAGACTGCGGCTGAATTGATGCAAGAAGGGCGCACTCTTTTAAAACCGGATGATGTGATGGATGGCGTGGCAAGCATGATCCATGAAGTGGGTATTGAAGCGATGTTTCCTGATGGGACAAAACTCGTAACCGTGCATACCCCTATTGAGGCCAATGGTAAATTAGTTCCTGGTGAGTTGTTCTTAAAAAATGAAGACATCACTATCAACGAAGGCAAAAAAGCCGTTAGCGTGAAAGTTAAAAATGTTGGCGACAGACCGGTTCAAATCGGCTCACACTTCCATTTCTTTGAAGTGAATAGATGCTTAGACTTTGACAGAGAAAAAACTTTCGGTAAACGCTTAGACATTGCGAGCGGGACAGCGGTAAGGTTTGAGCCTGGCGAAGAAAAATCCGTAGAATTGATTGACATTGGCGGTAACAGAAGAATCTTTGGATTTAACGCGTTGGTTGATAGGCAAGCAGACAACGAAAGCAAAAAAATTGCTTTACACAGAGCTAAAGAGCGTGGTTTTCATGGCGCTAAAAGCGATGACAACTATGTAAAAACAATTAAGGAGTAAGAAATGAAAAAGATTAGCAGAAAAGAATATGTTTCTATGTATGGCCCTACTACAGGCGATAAAGTGAGATTGGGCGATACAGACTTGATCGCTGAAGTAGAACATGACTACACCATTTATGGCGAAGAGCTTAAATTCGGTGGCGGTAAAACCCTGAGAGAAGGCATGAGCCAATCCAACAACCCTAGCAAAGAAGAATTGGATCTAATCATCACTAACGCTTTAATCGTGGATTACACCGGTATTTATAAAGCGGATATTGGTATTAAAGATGGCAAAATCGCTGGCATTGGTAAAGGCGGTAACAAAGACATGCAAGATGGCGTTAAAAACAATCTTAGCGTAGGTCCTGCTACTGAAGCCTTAGCCGGTGAAGGTTTGATCGTAACTGCTGGTGGTATTGACACACACATCCACTTCATTTCACCCCAACAAATCCCTACAGCTTTTGCAAGCGGTGTAACAACCATGATTGGTGGCGGAACTGGTCCTGCTGATGGCACTAATGCGACTACTATCACTCCAGGCAGAAGAAATTTAAAATGGATGCTCAGAGCGGCTGAAGAATATTCTATGAACTTAGGTTTCTTGGCTAAAGGTAACGCTTCTAACGACGCGAGCTTAGCCGATCAAATTGAAGCTGGTGCGATTGGCTTTAAAATCCACGAAGACTGGGGCACCACTCCTTCTGCAATCAATCATGCGTTAGATGTTGCAGACAAATACGATGTGCAAGTCGCTATCCACACAGACACTTTGAATGAAGCCGGTTGCGTGGAAGACACTATGGCAGCTATTGCCGGACGCACTATGCACACTTTCCACACTGAAGGTGCTGGCGGCGGACACGCTCCTGATATTATTAAAGTAGCTGGTGAACACAACATTCTTCCCGCTTCCACTAACCCCACTATCCCTTTCACTGTGAATACAGAAGCAGAACACATGGACATGCTTATGGTGTGCCACCACTTGGATAAAAGCATTAAAGAAGATGTTCAGTTCGCTGATTCAAGGATCCGCCCTCAAACCATTGCGGCTGAAGACACTTTGCATGACATGGGGATTTTCTCAATCACCAGCTCTGACTCTCAAGCTATGGGTCGTGTGGGTGAAGTTATCACTAGAACTTGGCAAACAGCTGACAAAAACAAAAAAGAATTTGGCCGCTTGAAAGAAGAAAAAGGCGATAACGACAACTTCAGGATCAAACGCTACTTGTCTAAATACACCATTAACCCAGCGATCGCTCATGGGATTAGCGAGTATGTAGGTTCTGTAGAAGTGGGCAAAGTGGCTGACTTGGTATTGTGGAGTCCCGCATTCTTTGGCGTAAAACCCAACATGATCATCAAAGGCGGGTTCATTGCGTTGAGTCAAATGGGTGACGCGAACGCTTCTATCCCTACCCCACAACCAGTTTATTACAGAGAAATGTTCGCTCATCATGGTAAAGCCAAATACGATGCAAACATCACTTTTGTGTCTCAAGCGGCTTATGACAAAGGCATTAAAGAAGAATTAGGGCTTGAAAGACAAGTGTTGCCGGTAAAAAATTGCAGAAACATCACTAAAAAAGACATGCAATTCAACGACACTACCGCTCACATTGAAGTCAATCCTGAAACTTACCATGTGTTCGTGGATGGCAAAGAAGTAACTTCTAAACCAGCCAATAAAGTGAGCTTGGCGCAACTCTTTAGCATTTTCTAGGATTTTTTAGGAGCAACGCTCCTTAAATCCTTAGTTTTTAGCTCTCTGATTTTTTGTTTATCAAAAAATTGGGGGCTTTTTTTGTTTTTATTTTTTGTCAATTTACTATTTTTCTTTATGATTAGCTCAAGCAACAAAAGTTATTCGTAAGGTGCGTTTGTTGTAAAAATTTTTGTTTGGAAGGAAAAGGCAATGCTAGGACTTGTATTGTTATATGTTGGGATTGTTTTAATCAGCAATGGGATTTGCGGGTTAACCAAAGTCGATCCTAAAAGCACTGCGGTGATGAACTTTTTTGTGGGCGGACTTTCCATTATTTGTAATATAGTTGTCATCACTTATTCTGCACTCCACCCTACAGCCCCTGTAGAAGGTGCTGAAGATATTGCTCAAGTATCGCACCATTTGACTAGTTTCTATGGACCAGCGACTGGGTTATTGTTTGGTTTCACCTACTTGTATGCGGCTATCAACCACACTTTTGGTTTGGATTGGAGGCCCTACTCTTGGTATAGCTTATTCGTAGCGATCAACACGATTCCTGCTGCGATTTTATCCCACTATAGCGATATGCTTGATGACCACAAAGTGTTAGGCATCACTGAAGGCGATTGGTGGGCGATCATTTGGTTGGCTTGGGGTGTTTTGTGGCTTACCGCTTTCATTGAAAACATCTTGAAAATCCCTTTAGGGAAATTCACTCCATGGCTTGCTATCATTGAGGGTATTTTAACCGCTTGGATCCCTGCTTGGTTGCTCTTTATCCAACACTGGGTGTGAGATGATCATAGAGCGTTTAGTTGGCAATCTAAGGGATTTAAACCCCTTGGATTTCAGCGTGGATCATGTGGATTTGGAATGGTTTGAAACGAGGAAAAAAATCGCTCGTTTTAAAACCAGGCAAGGCAAAGACATAGCCATACGCCTTAAAGACGCTCCCAAGTTGGGGCTCTCTCAAGGGGATATTTTATTTAAAGAAGAGAAGGAAATTATCGCCGTTAATATCTTGGATTCTGAAGTCATTCACATCCAAGCCAAGAGCGTGGCAGAAGTAGCGAAAATATGCTATGAAATAGGAAACCGCCATGCGGCTTTATACTATGGCGAGTCTCAATTTGAATTTAAAACACCATTTGAAAAGCCCACGCTAGCGTTATTAGAAAAGCTAGGGGTTCAAAATCGTGTTTTAAGTTCAAAATTGGATTCCAAAGAACGCTTAACCGTGAGCATGCCCCATAGTGAGCCTAATTTTAAGGTCTCACTAGCGAGCGATTTTAAAGTGGTCGTAAAATAGAAAAGAAATAGAAAAATAACAAATGGATAAAGGAAAAAGCGTGAAAAGCACTGAAAAAAGCGTGGGTATGCCCCCAAAAACTCCAAAGACAGACAACAACGCTCATGTGGATAACGAATTTCTGATTCTGCAAGTCAATGATGCGGTGTTCCCTATTGGATCTTACACGCATTCTTTTGGGCTAGAAACTTACATCCAGCAAAAAAAGGTTACCAATAAAGAAAGCGCTTTAGAATATTTAAAAGCCAATCTCTCTAGCCAGTTCCTTTACACGGAAATGCTGAGCTTGAAATTAACCTATGAAAGCGCCCTCCAACAAGATTTAAAAAAGATCTTAGGGGTTGAAGAAGTCATTATGCTATCCACAAGCCCCATGGAATTACGATTAGCCAATCAAAAGCTGGGCAATCGTTTCATTAAAACCTTACAAGCCATGAACGAATTAGACATGGGCGAATTTTTTAACGCTTACGCTCAAAAAACCAAAGATCCCACCCATGCCACTAGCTATGGCGTTTTTGCGGCAAGTTTGGGGATTGAATTGAAAAAGGCTTTAAGGCATTATCTTTATGCGCAAACTTCTAACATGGTGATCAACTGCGTTAAAAGCGTCCCTTTATCTCAAAACGACGGGCAAAAAATCTTATTGAGCTTGCAAAGCCCTTTTAACCAGCTCATAGAAAAAACCCTAGAACTAGACGAAAGCCACCTGTGCACGGCAAGCGTTCAAAACGACATTAAGGCGATGCAGCATGAGAGTTTATACTCGCGCCTTTATATGTCTTGAATTTTAATCTCAAATTGAAAGGAATTTTATGGTAAAAATTGGAGTTTGTGGTCCTGTAGGAAGCGGTAAAACCGCCTTGATTGAAGCTTTAACGCGCCACATGTCAAAAGATTATGACATGGCGGTCATCACTAATGATATTTACACGAAAGAAGACGCAGAGTTTATGTGTAAAAATTCGGTGATGCCACGAGAGAGGATCATTGGCGTAGAAACAGGAGGCTGTCCGCACACGGCTATTAGAGAAGACGCTTCTATGAATTTAGAAGCCGTAGAAGAAATGCATGGCCGTTTCCCTAATTTGGAATTGCTTTTGATTGAAAGCGGAGGCGATAACCTTTCAGCGACATTCAACCCAGAGCTAGCGGACTTTACGATCTTTGTGATTGATGTGGCTGAGGGCGATAAAATCCCCCGAAAAGGCGGGCCAGGAATCACGCGCTCAGACTTGCTTGTCATCAATAAGATTGATTTAGCCCCCTATGTGGGAGCGGACTTGAAAGTCATGGAAAGGGATTCTAAAAAAATGCGCGGCGAAAAGCCCTTTATTTTTACGAATATCCGTGCTAAAGAAGGCTTAGACGATGTGATCGCTTGGATCAAGCGCAACGCTTTATTGGAAGATTGATGAACACTTACGCTCAAGAATCCAAGCTCAGGTTAAAAACCAAAATAGGGGCTGATGGGCGGTGCGTGATTGAAGACAATTTTTTCACGCCCCCCTTTAAGCTCATGGCGCCCTTTTACCCTAAAGACGATTTAGCGGAAATCATGCTTTTAGCGGTAAGCCCTGGCATGATGAGGGGCGATGCGCAAGATGTGCAATTAAACATCGGTCCAAATTGCAAGTTAAGGATCACTTCGCAATCCTTTGAAAAAATCCATAACACTGAAGATGGGTTTGCCAGCAGAGACATGCATATTGTTGTGGGGGAAAACGCTTTTTTAGATTTTGCGCCTTTCCCGTTAATCCCCTTTGAAAACGCGCATTTTAAGGGCAACACCACGATTTCTTTGCGCTCTAGCTCTCAATTGCTCTATAGTGAAATCATTGTCGCAGGGCGAGTGGCGCGCAATGAGTTGTTTAAATTCAACCGCTTGCACACCAAAATCTCTATTTTACAAGATGAGAAACCCATCTATTATGACAACACGATTTTAGATCCCAAAACCACCGACTTAAATAACATGTGCATGTTTGATGGCTATACGCATTATTTGAATTTGGTGCTTGTCAATTGCCCCATAGAGCTCTCTGGTGTGCGAGAATGCATTGAAGAAAGCGAAGGGGTGGATGGGGCAGTGAGTGAAACCGCTAGTTCTCATTTATGCGTGAAAGCTTTAGCGAAAGGCTCAGAACCCTTATTGCATTTAAGAGAAAAAATCGCTCGCTTGGTTACGCAAACCACCACGCAAAAGGTTTGAAAGCACTTCAAAAAGATTAAAGTCCTTTAGTCTTTTTACTCCCCCCTTTTTTTGACCCTATAAGCTGAAAGGCCTGAATTCAGTATGGCTGTCTTTAGAAAGCTCTACAAATAGCGCGTTGAGTTCGTTTGTTAATAGAGGTAAATCTTTTTTGATAGCGCTCAAGTTCTCACCATTACACCTAAAGGCCAGGCGTTGTTTGAAGTGGTTGTTTAACAATTCTTTTAACTTGCTAAGATCGTAATTAGCTTGAATCTGTTTGAGGTCGTGCGCAAAGATGATGCAATACTGCTCGTTGTCTGTGGCTTTTTCTAAAAACGATCTTAATTTTTCCACCCCTATTTTGTCGTGCAACTCTTTGGCTTCGTTGAGATTGTCTATCACAAGCACGCTATTAGGATTCATAGCGGTGTCCAAAACGCTCCCTAGAGGGCCTTGCATGGGCGTGATGTGGTGTTTTTTCAACTCATCAAGTTCTCTTGCAAGGCGTTTTTCGGCGTTGTAGAAGAGCAACTCTTTGTTGGCAGTCTTGAAATTTTGAGCGAAAAGCTTCATCAGGGCGATGCGAGCGCTTAAATCTTGACTCACCACCAACAAATGCGATTCGCTATTTTCAAACCCAACCATCAAGTCCTTTTGCTCATAATCCGCTTCTTTGCCCAGATGCAAACGCATTTCATTGGCCTTAAGGGTGTTAGGCATTTCTAAAGGCTTCTCGCCATTATAGATTTTATGCTCTACGGGCACGAGATTTCTTTGGTTAAAATCTCTATGGATTTTTTTGATAAAAGGTTTGAAATCATCAGGGGCTTTAGGGATACTCATCTTGGTGTGGTGTTTTTGATGCCCCCCATTGTTGTTGAAAATGCCTTCTGGCCTGACAAGCTCACAAGCCGCATCGTCACCCAAAATACTATTGCTGTCTTCTGCGTCCATAGACAAAGCGATGCGGTTGGCGATTTGAGCCATAATGCTTCTATTGATGTCAGTGCCGCGCATGGTTTGAGTGGCCAAAATTAAATGCACCCCATAGCTACGGCCCTTTTTAAGTAGGGTGTTTAAATGCCCCTCCACCGCTTTAGTGGATTTATTATCGCTAAAAAGCACCTGAAATTCATCAATCACCACGATTAGTCTAGGTATTTCGCCATGCTTTCGGTAATCGCTCAAATCTTTCACATTAAACTGCTTGAACAGATTGGCTCTTTCTTGCATTTCTTTACAAAGCCAATTTAAAAAACTCATGCCATAACCTACCGAACTCGCCACGCTCACCAGCCTCGCATGCTCTAAAATATTCGGATCTGTGTATGCGTTAAATTCCACCCCCTCTTTATAGTCTAATAAAAAGAGTTGGACTTCATTGGGCGCGTAGTAGAAAGCTAAATTTTGGATCAACACATGCAAGAAATTGGATTTCCCGCTCCCGCTGCGCCCGCAAATGAGCGTGTGGTTTTGTTCGTTACCGATTTCAAAACACACTTCCTTATGGTTAATATCCCACCCCACCGGCACAGACACTTTAAACTGAGAGCTTTCAGTCCAAAATTTTTCGTCTTTTTGTAAGTCTTTCAACTCCCTTTTAACTGCTTTCTTTTTCTCGTAATACGCTTTAATTTTATCAGCGAAGTCTTTCATGTGCTTAGATTGGATACCATGATCATTGATCACTTCTATATTAAGATATTTTAAGCGTTCAAAACTTGTCCTGTCTTTAAAACACTCCGCATAGCGTTTCAAATCTTCTGTGGATTTATTATTTTTTTCACTCTCCAAATTGACAAAGCTCAAAACCCCATTTTTAGAGCCAAAACGCATGATTTTTTCCAGATAATAAAGCGCGTTTTGACTTAAAGCATCTACACCGCTTAAAAAAAGCGCTTTTAAAGGCAAGCGGTCTTTTTTTTCTTCATTATAATGCGCAAAATCTTTATAACCGGCTAATTTTTCTTGCAAATTAACCTTTAAATATTCATACAAATGCTTTAGGGCTTCTTCTATTTCCTTGCTTTCAGTTAAAATCCTTTGCTGGTAAATAAAGTCATTGTCTTTATGTAAAAGCCTTCTTGCCAGATTGAAAATGCCCCCTAGGCTCAGCGCATCAACTAAGATCACTTCTAATTGCACTAAAGGCGCACTGGATAGCAAGCGCATGAGCATTTCTCTTAAAAACTGCCCGTCTTTTTCATGCTCTATATACAAGCTTTTAGGGGGGAAAGGATAAACTTTAGGCAAGCAAAATTCCATGCTAGCGCCATTCTTGCCTTTAATTTCCAATAAACCACAGCTTAAAAATTGTGGGTAAGCGCCCTCTTCATTGAACTTTGGCGCGTCTGTGAATTGCGCTTGAATTTGCCTGACACTCTTTTGGTAGTCCTCTATTGGTGAGATGATCGGCTTGAGAAAACTCTCTGGCTCTTTTTTAGCAACAACTTTATCTAAGGCATCATCCAGTTCTTTTAATAAACCATTCACATCAATCATTTTTATCCTTAGATTTAAGATACTCATCATATCTTTTACTAGCTTCTCTTTCATGCTCTTTGGCTTCACGCATAAGCCTATCGATCTCGCTTGATGGATGGAAATTCATATCAATTTGCCTCATCAAAGATTTGGCTTCTTCAATTTGCTCGTCAATTATTCTTCTTTGGTATTGGGTGTCATCTTCTAAATTTTCTAAATCATGCGCGATTTTTAGCATGTCCTCTAGCACATCACTCCTGAGTTTCTGCCCTAAATCATCTTGCATGGCATTTTTTTCAAAATCATCGCAAATCTTTCTTAATTCAAGGGTGCAACCCTCCAAATAAACTTCATGAGAAAACATTTTAACCCCTTGATTCCAGTTTTTTCAAAAACATTTTAAGGTGCAACAGCGCATGTTTTGAGCCATCATCAGTGTCTAAAAACAGCACCACATCGGTAGCCGTATTCAAAAGATAATACCCCCCATACCCGTCATTAGCGAAGATGATTTCTTCAGGCTCTAACCATTCTTTTAAACTCTGCATAAAATCAATAAATAAGCCCTCTAAATTGAAGTTCAAAACATGTTTGAACGTGTAAGACTTATTGCCCACCACAAAAGAACGCCATTGGCTAAAACCATAGTTTGATCGTTTGACAAAGTCCTTAAACGCATCGCTAAAGCCTATTTTCAACCGCTCTTCTAACCCGCTCAACGCCTTTTCATTGAGCGGCTCTACAAATTCCCAATTCAGTTCTGAGTTTGCAGGAATTGTTTCCATAGTAAGTATCCTTTCGTGTGTTTCACGCCTAATAATAACTCTTCTCTCACCAACGCCACATTCCCTAAAACATTCGCGTCAAAATGCCACAAATACCCCTTAGGAATGAAACCTTTTGCGATCTGTTCCAATTCTGTCGCATCAAAGCCCAAATCCCTATTTTTAAGCGTGGCTTCTAAAGCCTTTAGGGCATGATGAGCGCATGCAGGTTTATCTAAATCCTCTAAAGGCACAATGGCGCTAAAAACGCTCTCAAATTCCGCTAAACGCAACTCATTAAAGCGGACTTCTTCCGGATAAGGGTTTTGCTCATCTACCATAAAGCCCTCTTTTTCTTTTTCTAAAAACTCGCCATAACCCAATTTTTGCCGCTTATCATTTTCATACCGCTCTAAAATAGGCGCTATTTTTTGGCTCAAATTTTCTGTAGCGCGTTCTAACTCTGTTTCCAAATGATTAAAAGCTTCGTTTATAGCGTTCAAATCGTTGGGGGATTCTTTGATTTTTTCTGTAAAATCTCCTAAAGCTTTCTTACAATTTTTAACGCAATTCTTTTTGGCTAAATTCAAGCTCTCATCATAAGAATGCACGCCTAAAGAACTCGGCATCAAATCCTCTAAATTCTTTTCAAATTCTTGCCCTCTAAAGCTTGCCATGTGCTCTAATTCATCGCCAGACAAAGTGTCAGTTCCACCTCTAAAGCCTGGCATCAAATCCTCTAAATTCTTTTCAAATTCTTGCTCTTTAGAGGTTGTGGTGCGATCTAGCTTAGAAGAAGCGTTAATTCTGTTTTTCAAATCAGCGTATAAAGAAAAGCTAAAATCTTCCCTCAAATCTTTCAAGTGTTCATCATAAACGCTTTTTTTAGGGTTATAAACAATCGTAGGGCTTTCAAAATCGCTCTCGTTCAAAATTTCTGGGGGCGCGATATTGTATTCGTTGTCTATCGCTTCACTCGCATAGTTCAAGCGTTTGATAAATTCCTGGTGCTTATCGGTATAAAAGTCCAACGACTTTTTAACGCTCTTCCAAGCTCCCTCTACAAGTTCCGCGCTCGCTTTGGCTTGAGTGGCGTAGATTTCAAGCATTCGTTCTAATAACCTTACATTGTGTTCCCATTTTTCTATATTGTCTTCCATAAGATTTAAAACCTTATCACAAGCTTCAGCACCCAATTTAGCAGGTGGGATAATCTCCCTGACCATATCAAGAAGATCTCTCGCACCCTCTACAAAGGATCCCCAAAAGCTACTTCTCTTTTTTTTGGCTCTTCTTAATTTTTCTATAGCTTCTTGCAATTGGTGTTCAATTTTTCTGCGCTCCACTATGATTTTTAGCGCGTAACTATCAAGGTCTTTGATAAATGGACTGCATTTTTCTTCTTGTAAGGATCTTTTAAATTCCCTGCATTTTTTAACAACCTCTTTGACTTCTTCTGTATCCGTTTTCCATTCAGCCATAAACCACCCCTTAATAATCTTCCTCTAAAACCCTAATCCTCTCTTTAAGCCATGCGATTTGCTCTTGCGCAGCTTCATCAAATTCATTGAAAGTGCTTTTCAAATTATCCAGCACCTCGCTAAATTTATCCCTCCTAGCGTCTCGCCATGATTCTAAATTATGGAAATGATTACTCAAGCTGTTCACTTCCTCTCTTAGTAACTCTTTAAAGCGTTCTAAATGCCCTACAAATTCCCTGACCTCTTCGGTATCCATTTGCACTCTGCTCATCGGTTGTCCTTTCTTTTAAAAATTTTCTTCATCAAAATCAGGCTTTTTATCGCCGCTGATTCTAATGCTTCCACCCCCATAGCTAGGGGGTGTTGTGGGGCGAACCTCTAGCGTTTCGCCTCTTTCTCTTTTATATTTTTCTTGCTGGCTTTGGTGGTATGTTTTCATGCTGTCTATCACGATTGTTTTATAGTCGCTCCCTAAATCAGCGTTGGTGAGCAATTTTTTGGTGCCATTACCCAAGCTGTTAGAACGCTTGTCTTCTATTTTAAGCGACAAATTCCAATCCTTAAACCCCTCTAAAGCCTCCACTAGCGCTACCACAAGCTTCCTGTCCCAGATGGAATTTTTCAGCTCCTTGCACAAGGAAAAGATCTCGTGTGCGGATGGTTTGTCATACAAAAACAAAAGGTCTAAATTTTCTAAAAATTCCAAATTGCAACGCTCTTTAAAACTTTTCAAAAAGCCCTCTTTTAAAGGCACAAAGCCTTCAAAGATAGGCATTAACCCCTCATCTTTGGTGCGTTTAAACACCATAACGCTTTCTTCAATCACAACAAACGCATACGCGTTCTTAGTCATCATAATTTTTCTGCCTCGCTTTCATAGATTAATTGGTTATCTTTAAACAGCCCCACTTTAATGCTTTGTGAATCTATACTGCACACCTTCACATCCACTTCTTCATGCTCTTCTAACGCTATGAAAATCAGTTGTGTGTCTTCAATGTCTAAAGTGTTGGTGTTGGCGAGAGATTTATCGCTGTAGCGTATCTCTAACCCATCAAAGCCTCCCCATTCCTCTTTAGTTTGGAAAATCTGGTATTCATTGGGTTTTAAAGAATCCCGACTGATTCTAGTGTGGAATTTCCCTTCTCTCTCAATACCCAAATCGTATTTAAACACAGGATTAAAATCTATAGAGGGTCTTTCAATCCCGCCTGCTTTGGGTCTGCTTTCTAAAAGTCCGAAAGCCACACCGGTTTTGCAAGTGGGCTTTAAATAAGCGGGCTTGTTAGAAACGTCTTCTCCTGTAAGCTCTAAAATCTGTTTGTCTGAGGCTTCTGTGCCTAGCGGCTCATAAAGAATGAATGTGAAATCATCTTTAGAAGTCTTTTGCTTGTAAGCTTTGAGCTGCTCTTCTTTAGCGTTTTCAAACGCTTGTTTGACCAGCACCGATTTGCTCGCATTCCCTCCTAAGAAAATATGAAACGCCCGACACTGATTATCAATATTTTCAGCCATCACTTTAGAAAATCCTGCAAAGAAGTTTTTAACGCCGTCATCTATCTTGTCTTTTAAGAGGTTTAAAAGTTCTTTGTAATCCACTTTGAAGTCTTCTACTGGTGAATCTCCCCCATTCCTATCCAACAGCTGGACTTTAAATTCCTTTTCAAAGCCTTCTATCTCAAATTCTTCATTTTCTTCTATCGCTTCTATGATATTAGCGTCTAATTTTTCTAAAAAAGGGCGCAAGTTAGAAGCAATCGTTTGCAAATTCAAGCGTGCTTCTCTGGAGTTTTGCATAAAAGATCCAAAGCGTTGCGTATCGATCCTGTCATAGTTGGGTTTAGCAATGACAACATCTTTTGCTTTCAGCTCTTGGAAATTTTGGGCATACATTTCCCAAGCCAACAATTCCAATAAATTTTCACCGCCTAAATACTTATCCCCTCCATTGCTAAAATGCGTCATTTTGTAAGCGAATTTAGGATTAGCGCTTTTTTCCCATTTGCCAAAGTCAAAATCCGTCGTCCCGCCCCCAAAATCAAACACCCCGTAATAAATGGGCTTGTCTAATTTTGCAAATTTATCAAACCCGTAGCTTTTTAAAGCGCTAATGGCATACGCGCAAGGCTCGCTCGCTTTTAATTCCACTTTGAACATTTTAGCCGTTTTTTCATCGTCAAAAACATGCCTGGGTAAGGATTTTTTCAAGCCTTTTTCAAAACTCTCTCTGATTTTTTCAGCCTGATGCTTTTCATACTTGATGGGATAGGATAAAAAGTATTTCAAAAACACGCCATTTTCCATGTTGTTGATGCAACGGCCGATGCAGTATGCATAGATTTCTATGGGGTTAAAATCCGTGCAATTAGTGAAGCTTTCTAAAGAAAAATCCTCTATGAGATCCCTAAAATTCCGTTTTTCATCCGCTCCAGCCCATTGCTTCAATTGAGAAAAAAACCGATAAAAATGATTACCTTGAGCGCTTGAAAGTTCCTTTTGGGCTTCATGCGCCACTTGTATATCGTTCTTTTCTGTGAAAGGGCGGTGGCTTAAAGCGTTGTAATCTTTAAGAAACTTTTCTTTATATCTGAACTCCACTATCGTGGGGTTTTCATATTTTTGCAAACTCTCTATATCTACATCCCCGCCAATAGAGAGCAAGCGGTATTTTCCGTTGTTATCCATGTAAGCTGCAGTCGTGCTTTTAGTCCCAAAGTCAATAGCGACAACACCCTGCTTGTTTACATCTTTCAAACTTGAACGGGCATAGAAATTCTTTTCTATCTCTTCTCCGCCGATTTCTTCTTTGGGTAAATTATCAAACCTAAAGGTTACGCTTTCTTTAGACAAGCTAGGCACATCTAAATCCCAATGCCCTCCGTTCAAATCAAGCAATTGGCTTTGGCTATAGCTCTTAAGGCCTACCGCTATGTTATCCACTTTGAGCATCATTTCTTTAAACGCTTCAAAATCCACATCCACATCGCTATAAGAAACGATTTCTAATGTTTTTTCTATTTGCTCATTAGTGATCTTGTCAGCTTGCGCTAAACCCTCCATGAATTTTTGATTGTCATCAGAAAGATACCTTAAAGAAGCCTCATTATTGACAATCGCATGAAGCACTCTTAGCGCTTGCTTGAACTTGATTTTCTCTTCTTCTGACACTTCTTTTTTGAAATTAATCGGAGCTTCTTCATTGAATACGGCTTTATTGTTTAAAGACAGCTCGCACAAAATCTCTACTAACGGGTGGCCAATAGGCAGTTTTAAACTTTTTAAGGGTGTTACCATGATATTTCTCCTTTAATTATGGTTTTGGTTGTTTTGAGGGTTGCTCTTTCAAGCCATAAGCCCTCTCTTTGAGCGCTATGTTCTCTTCTTCTAATTTTCTGTTTTGGCGTTTGAGATCCTCTATCGCGCTTTTAAAACGACAGTTTTGCAAGTCCAGCTCGCTTTTGTCTGTGGCTTCTAAGCTCTTCAAGCGCGCTATTTCTCGCTCCAATTCTGTTTTTTCTTCGGCTATGTTTTCTATAGCCTGTAATAGCTGATCGTTAGAATTTTCTAAATTTTTTTGAGCGCTTTCTAACTTTTTGAGTTTGTCGGTTAGGTGTTGGTTGTCTTTTTCTAAATTAGCGCATAATTCTTCTAAAAACCCATGCGCATCTTGCAATTGCGCTCGCTCTTGTTTAAGGCTATCCTGCTCTTTAGTGAGCGCGATAACTTGGTGGTTGAGCTTGTCGTTTTCGGTTTTCAGCTCGGTGTTTGCTTTAGTTAGATTTTCTTTTTCTTTTGATAAATCGGTGATCTTGTTAGTTAGCTCAACTTTTTCATTTTCTAAAACTTGCTGAGATTGTTCTAACGCTTGCACTTGCTTTTGTGATGCATTAAGCTGATTGTCTAGATTTCCTTTTTCTGTGGTTAGAACTTTATTTTTTTCAGTCAGTTCTGTTTTTTCTTGAGTTAGGTTTTCTTTTGTTGTGAATAGTTTGTCGTTTTTTTGCCTTAATTGATTGTTGGCGTCTTTTAACTCACTAGTTCCTAAAGCTAATTTTTCGTTTTCTGCAAATAGCTCAGCGTTTTCATCTTCTAACCCACTGATGCGAGCTTCTAACTCTTTCCTCACTTGATAGAAGCCAAAACATTTTTCAATGAATGTTCCCATTTTATGATCCCATATCCACGATAGTATAATATGGTGGTGTTTTTTTGTCGTATGTATAGCCGATTAAGACCACCCTTTGCATCTTTTGAGAAGTGTTTTGCTCTGGGTATAGGCTTTTGCATGTATAGTCATAAGCGCTTGGCTCTTTCAAACGCTCAAATTTCTTATCCTTAATATATTCAAAAAGCAAATCAAACAATTCAGCTAATTTTTCGCCTTTATCGCTCTTCTTATCGCTTAATTCTTGGCTCGCTTTGTTATAAAGGCTTTCTAAATAGTATTTGCTATCGCTAAGAACGTATGCGATCAAATCCATTGCGCTATGAGTTGTTGCTACAAATCCAAAATTCAAGCACCCTCTGACTTCCAAAAAGACTTCATAGAGTTTTTCTAACTTTTTGTATGGAGCGTATTTTTGCTCTAGATTGTCTTTTTCTTGGTTCGCTTGGATTACTTGGCTTTTTGCATTTGATAAATCTGTATTGAGATTTTCTTTTTCTCTTAACAATTCGGCTTTTTCATTTTTTAAAACTTGCTGAGATTGTTCTAACTCTTTCGCTTGCTTTTGTGATGCATTAAGCTGATTAGTTAGATTTTCTTTTTCTGTAATTAGAACTTTATTTTTTTCAGTCAGATCTGTTTTTTCTTTAGCTAGATTTTCTTTTTCGGTTTTCAGCTCGGTGTTTGCTTTAACTAGATTGTCTTTTTCTTTTGATAAATCGGTGATCTTGTTAGTTAGCTCAACTTTTTCATTTTCTAAAACTTGCTGAGATTGTTCTAACTCTTTCGCTTGCTTTTGTGATGCATTAAGCTGATTAGTTAGATTTTCTTTTTCTGTAATTAGAACTTTATTTTTGTCAGTCAGCTCAGTGTTTGCTTTAGTTAAATTGTCTTTTTCGGTTTTCAGCTCGTCGTTTTCTTCTTGGACTTCTTTAAGCGCTTCCTCTTTTTTTTGAGCGTCTTTTGAGTTTTCTTGGGTGTCGTTAGAGGATTTTCTAAAAAAGGATCCTATGTAACGAGAGATTTTGATAAGGGGTTCAAGGTCTTCTAATTGGACTTCTAATTTTTTAAAGCGATCTGTAAGATCTCCAACAGATTTTAAAAGCTCTTCATTATTGGGGGGGGGGGGGGGGGAAGCAGTCGTTCTTGAAATATTCGTATTTTCTGTATTCATGTTTTCTACAATATGAGCACCACTCATAAGAATATCTCCTTTTATCTCATATCAATGTTAAAAAAGGTTGTTATTGTAATTTGAGAAAACTTAAAATGAGCTTTATTATCCCTCCCTTTTTTTGCCCCATCTAATAAACCCCTAGAATGTAGAATCCCAGTGGTTTAAATTAGAAGAATAAGGGTCAAAAAAGCCCTTAGGCGTGTATTGCACTTCTTTTTTTGTGGAAGCGTCTTTTAGAGAATGGTCTTTAGGAATACAAGCGAAACGCTGAGCATCAAAGCTAGAGCAACCGCTCAATAACAACGCGCCGAGTGTGCCAATCATCATACCATTTTTAATTGTTTTCATTTTATATCCTTTGTTTGTAAAATTTTTTGTAAATCCGTTTAATTTAAAATCGTTTCGTTCAATGGTTTTAAATTACACGATGCGAATGTTATAATTTATTATTAAACGAAAAGTAAATGAAGCTAAAAACAATACAAATTATCACTCAAATTCTTATCATTGTGTAAAAATGCGTGATAAACTCAAAAAGGTTGGAATGAGAATTAATTACCGCTAGAACAAAATTTAAAATTAAAAAACATTACCAATAAATGAGACTTAAAGCCACCCGCTTAAAACATGCTACAATCAAGTCAAATTCTTAAATAAAAGGTAAGCTCATGCAAAAAATCATTGACGATTCGCTAGAATTAGCTAAAAAACTGCAAGATAGTATCAGTAACCATTTGAGCGATCAGGAAAAAGCGTTCCACTCTAAAATGCAAAAGCTTTTAAACAACCCTGAAAACAAAGTCATGCTCATAGAGCTTATGGATCGGAGTTTCAGGTGCTTGGACAATAAAGCCCGCTTTGAAATGATTGAGCATGTTTTAGACAAATACAAAAGCCGTGAGATTTTTTCTCCGTTTGAAAAAGTGCTTTTAATGGGGTTTTTAAGCTTTGGGAAAATGCTCCCTGATATGAGCGTGCCTTTCTTTGTCAATAAAATCAGAAGCGACACGAAAGCGATGGTCTTGGATCAAGAAGAGAGCCAGTTAAAAGAGCGGATTTTAAAAAGAAAAAATGAAAAAATCATTTTGAATGTGAATTTTATTGGCGAAGAGGTTTTAGGCGAAGAAGAAGCTAATGCGCGTTTTGAAAAATACTCTCAAGCCCTAAAATCCAACTACATCCAATACATTTCCATTAAAATCACGACGATTTTTTCTCAAATCAATATCCTTGATTTTGAATACTCTAAAAAAGAGATTGTCAAACGCCTAGACGCTCTTTACGCCCTGGCTTTAGAAGAAGAAAAAAAACAAGGCATGCCTAAATTCATCAATTTGGATATGGAAGAATTTAGGGATTTAGAGCTAACAGTGGAGTCGTTTATGGAATCCATCGCTAAATTTGATTTGAACGCTGGTATTGTGCTGCAAGCCTATATTCCGGATTCTTATGAATATTTGAAAAAACTGCACGCTTTTTCTAAAGAAAGGGTTTTAAAAGGGTTGAAGCCCATTAAAATCCGCTTTGTTAAGGGAGCGAACATGGAGAGCGAAGAAACTATCGCTTCCGTGAAAGATTGGGCGTTACCCACATTTTCCAATAAGCAAGACACCGATTCTAATTACAATAAAATGTTGGATTTTGTTTTAGAGGGCGATAATTATAAATACATTCATATTGGCGCAGCGAGTCATAATATTTTTGAAATCGCTTATGTCTATACGCGTATCCATGCCATTAATGATCCTGTTGTGTTAGAGCATTTCAGCTTTGAAATGCTAGAGGGCATGAGTTTGCAAGCGAGCCAGGAACTAAAAGAGATGCACAAGCTCATTCTTTATGCGCCGGTGTGCGATGAAGCGCATTTTAACAATGCGATCGCTTACTTGGTGAGGAGGTTAGACGAAAACACCTCAAGCGATAATTTCATGAAGGCTTTCTTTAACCTCAAAGTAGGCACGAGCGAATGGAAAGATCAAGAACAACGCTTTTTAAACAGCCTTAAAGGAATTGCCACTTTAGACAATGCCACCCATAGGACTCAAGATAGGAACGCCAAACAAAGCGGGCATACCACTTACCCAAACCACTCCTTTAAAAACGAAAGCGATACCGATTTTATTTTAAAAGCCAACCGAGAATGGGCTAAAAAAGTGCGCGAGAAAATGCGTAACGCTCCTATTTTAGAGCTTTACCCAGAGATGGATGGGAGGTTTGAAGATCCTAATCTAACCCCTTTAGAAGTCTTTGATAGAATCCATCATAAAAAAATCGCTAGCGTGCATTTAGCGGATAAGGAAGCGATTTTAAAAGCCCTAGAAGTGGCTAAAAGCGATAAGAGCCGTTTCAGTCAAAAAAGCTTTACAGAAATCCATGCCTTAATGAGTCAAACCGCCCAGCTTTTTAGAGAAAGAAGAGGCGATTTGATAGGGATTTCCGCTTTAGAAGTGGGTAAGACTTTCGCTGAAACGGACGCTGAAGTGAGCGAAGCCATTGACTTTTTAGAGTTTTACCCTTACAGCTTAAGGGTGTTGCAAGAGCAAAACACAAAAACGCAATTCACCCCTAAAGGCGTGGGCGTGGTCATTGCCCCATGGAATTTCCCTGTGGGCATTTCTGTAGGCACTATCGCTGCCCCCCTAGCTACGGGCAATCGGGTGATTTACAAGCCCTCAAGTTTGTCTAGCGTAACGGGCTATAAGCTTTGTGAGTGCTTTTGGGATGCGGGCGTGCCTAGAGATGCGCTCATTTACTTGCCCTCTAAAGGGAGCGATATTAGCGAACATCTTTTAAGAGATGAAAGCATCCAGTTTGCCATTTTAACCGGGGGCGAAGACACCGCTTATAAAATGTTAAAAGCTAACCCCACTTTAGCCTTGAGCGCTGAAACAGGCGGTAAAAACGCCACCATTGTGAGCAAAATGGCAGACAGAGACCAGGCGATTAAGAATGTTATCCATTCAGCTTTTAGCAATTCGGGGCAAAAATGCTCCGCCACTTCGCTTTTAGTATTAGAAAAAGAAGTCTATGAAGATGAGAACTTTAAAAAGACTCTAATAGATGCGACTCTAAGCCTTAGCGTGGGCGATCCTTTTGATTTCAAAAACAAAATCGGCGCTCTAGCGGACAAGCCTAATGAAAAGGTCATCAAAGCCATAGATGAATTAAAAAGCTATGAAAATTACGAAATCCCGGTAAGCTTTGTCAATGATAACCCCTATTTGATGAAGCCAAGCATCAAATACGGCACTAAAAAAGGCGATTTCACGCACCAAACTGAGCTTTTTACGCCCATTTTATCCGTGATGGAAGCAAAAGATTTAGACGAAGCGATAGAAATAGCCAATTCTACCGGTTACGGGCTGACTAGCGCGTTAGAGTCGTTGGACGAAAGGGAGTGGGAATATTATTTAGAACGCATTGAAGCCGGTAATATCTATATCAACAAGCCCACCACAGGAGCGATTGTCTTGCGCCAGCCTTTTGGGGGGGTTAAAAAATCCGCTGTGGGGTTTGGGAGGAAAGTAGGCATTTTCAACTATATCACGCAATTTGTGAATATCTGCCAAGAAGAAGAAGACGAAAACGCCTTAAAAAACCCCTTAAGCGAAGCCTTAGAAAACTTAACTCAAAAAGGCTATGATGAGCATACGCATGAGTTGAAGCGCGCGATTTTTATGGCAAAAAGCTACGCTTATCATTACAAACATGAATTCAGCCAAACTAAAGACTATGTCAAAATCAGAGGCGAAGACAACCTTTTTTCCTACACTAAAGTTAAAAGCGTGGGCTATCGCATCACCGAAAAGGACACTTTAAGCGACATGTTAGGCGTTGCTTTAGCATGTTTAATTTCTCAAATCCCTTTAACGCTCAGCATAGAAAACGAACGAACGAACAAAGATTTAACCTTTTTCTTAGAATGCTTAAAAGCGCTCCAAGCAAGCGCCCCTATTGTTTATGAAAGCTTGCAAAAATTTAGCGAGAAATTGAATACTTTCAATCGTGTCCGTTATCTCAAAAGCGATTTGGATTTATTGCACGAACAAGCGAGCGCTTTAGGGATGGTTTTAGCCACGGCTAAACCATGCCTAAATGGGCGTTTTGAATTGCTGTATTACCACTTAGAGCGATCGGTTAGCATCTCTTATCACCGTTATGGGAATTTAGGCTCAAGGGTTTTAAGGCAACCCACTTGCCACAAATCATGCTGTGCTGAAAAATAAATATTGTATTAAATAAGGAGATCAAAATGGGACATGTTGTTTTAAGTACCCCTATTGTTACGATGTTTATCGTTTATTCGCTGTTAATGCTCTATATTGGTTTTTATTTTTACAAACAAAATGAAACGACTGAAGATTATTTCTTAGGCGATCGTTCCATGGGCCCTGTGATTAGCGCTTTGAGCGCGGGGGCGAGCGATATGAGCGGGTGGCTTTTAATGGGATTGCCTGGAGCTTTATATGTGGGAGGGCTTATCAACTCACATATCGCCATAGGGTTGAGTTTGGGCGCATTGATTAACTGGGTTTTTGTGGCCAAACGCTTACGCATTTATACGAGCGTGATCGCTAATTCCATCACCATTTCAGATTATTTTGAAACGCGCTTTAGCGATGACAAACACATCTTGCGCTTGATTTCAGCTTTTGTGATTTTAATCTTTTTTATTTTTTACATTTCTTCAGGGCTAGTGAGTGGGGCCAAACTCTTTGAAGCGACCTTTGGCATTCAATACACCTACGCTTTAAGCATTGGCACGCTGATTATTGTTTCTTACACCTTTTTAGGGGGGTATAAGGCGGTGTGTTGGACGGATTTGATTCAAGGGCTTTTGATGATGAGCGCTTTAATCGTGGTGCCGATCGTGATGATAATCCATCTTGGAGGGATTGGAGAGGGGATTAAAATCATTAGAGAGATCAAGCCTGAAAACCTTTCTTTCTTGCAAGGCTCTAGCGTAGTCGCCATTATTTCAAGCCTTGCTTGGGGCTTAGGCTATTTTGGGCAACCCCATATTTTAGTGCGCTTCATGTCTATCCGCTCCATTAGAGATGTGCCTAAAGCGACCACTATTGGGATTTCTTGGATGGTTATTTCTTTGATTGGGGCATGCGTTATGGGGCTTTTAGGCGTTGCGTATGTGCATAAATTTGATTTGAGTTTAGAAGACCCTGAAAAGATTTTCATTGTGATGAGTCAATTGCTCTTTAACCCTTGGATCACAGGCATTTTATTGAGCGCGATTTTAGCGGCGGTGATGAGCACGGCCAGTTCGCAACTGCTTGTAAGCTCTTCTACCATTGCTGAAGATTTCTATGCGACGATTTTCAATAAAGACGCCCCACAAAAATTAGTGATGGCTATTTCTAGGCTTTCGGTTTTAGGGGTGGCTTGCATCGCTTTTTTCATTTCAACGGATAGAAACGCCAGCATTCTCAGCATCGTGAGTTACGCATGGGCTGGCTTTGGCGCGAGTTTTGGATCTGTGATTTTATTCTCGCTTTTTTGGTCAAGAATGACGCGCATTGGAGCGATTGCTGGCATGCTTTCTGGGGCTAGCACGGTGATTTTATACGATAAATTTGGCAAAAGCTTTTTGGATATTTATGAAATCGTTCCGGGCTTTATTGTAGCGAGCGTAGCTATTGTGGTGTTTAGTTTGTTTTCTAGCGTACGAACAGGCACTAAAGAGGCTTTTGAAACCATGCTTAAAGAAATTGAGAGCTTGAAACATTAATGCTTCAAATGAATTTGGTTTAATCCTTAATCCCCTTATGCTCTTTGATCAAACCTTAACCTATATTTCTTTATTTTCTGGGGCAGGAGTGGGGTGCTATGGGCTTTTAGAAGAGGGGTTTGAATGCGTTGCTACCAATGAAATTTTAGAAAAACGCTTGAATATCCAAAGGATTAATCGCAAATGCAAATTAGATGAAAGCTACATTAGTGGGGACATTAAAAAGCCAGAAACAAAAGAAAAAATTTTAAAGCAAATTGAATTTTATTCTAAAAAATTTGGTAATGATAGGGTTGATTTAGTGGTAGCAACCCCACCTTGTCAAGGCATGAGCGTAGCCAATCATAAGAAGAAAAACGATGAGATCAAACGGAATTCTTTGGTGGTTGAAAGCATTGATTTGATCAAACAAATCAAACCCAGATTTTTTATTTTAGAAAATGTCCCTAGTTTTTATAAAACAGGTTGTATAGACAAAAATGATAATTTGCTAGAAATAGGATCTATGATAGAGCAAAATTTGAGTGGCGATTATATGCTCTATGATGAGGTAATCAATTTTAAAAATTTTGGAGCTAATTCAAGCCGAACAAGAACTTTAGTGATAGGGGTTTGTAAAGAGTTTAAAGATTTTATAAGCGCGTTAGAATTTTTTCCTGATTTCAAACAAGAAAAAACCTTAAAAGAAGTGATAGGATCGTTAAAACCACTTGCTTGGGGCGAGTATGACAACACGGATTTTTATCATAGTTTTAGAACTTATCCAAAGCATATGCAAGAATGGATTAAGGATTTAAAAGAAGGACAAAGCGCGTTTGAGAATACAGAATTAAACAAAAAACCTCATAGAATTGTTGGCAGTAAGATTGTCTTAAATGTTTCTAAAAATGGCGATAAATATAAAAGACAAAAATATCATAGCGTTGCCCCTTGCATTCATACAAGAAACGACCAAATGGCTAGCCAAAACACGATCCACCCCAAAGATGATAGAGTGTTTTCCATTAGAGAGCTGATGCTTTTAATGAATATCCCTAGCCGTTTTAAGTGGTTAGATTTAGAATTACAAGAATTAAACGCCCTTAACCAACAAGAAAAAGAAAAAATCTCCAAACAAAACGAAATGAATATAAGACAAAGCATCGGTGAAGCTGTTCCAACGATTATTTTTAAGCAAATTGCCATAAAGATAAAAAATTTCATGTCTCAAACCCACTTAGAGCCTAAAGAAATCATTAGGCTTATTGATGTGCACCATTTATTAGAGCCACAAAATTTGAAGCGATTTATTTTAGAAAATCAAAACAAGATTGCAAGAGCGAGTTTAGTGAGTTTGGCAGAAATGTCTAATTCTAAACGCATAGAAAAAAGCGCGTATTTTACAAACCCTTTTATTATTAATGAAATAGCGAAGTTATTGCCAAGCTTTAAACAAGAGAGTGTTACTATTATAGAGCCAAGTGCAGGGTGTGGGAATTTCTTAAGTGCTCTTTTTAAAAAATACACTTCTGTTAAAAAAGTTTATTTAAAGTGTATAGATATTGATAAAAATAGTTTAGAAATTTTAGAGATTTTATATAAAGATTGCATTCCTAACAATTTTGAGATGGAATTGATTTGCAAAGATTTTCTAGCCTATGAATGCGGCAAAGTGGATTTAATTGTGGGCAATCCGCCTTTTGGCAAAACGCATGAAAGATTCAAAGATTATAGTTTAAGACTCACTCATTTAGCAGGGATTTTTTTAGAAAAGTCTTTAAAACTAGCCAACTTTACAGCGATGGTTATGCCTAAAAACCTTTTAAACACTAAAGAGTATGCAGAAACTAGAACTAAGCTTGAAAAAAAGGGAGTAGGAGCGATTTTAGACTTTGGCGAGCTTGGTTTTAAGGGTGTTTTGGTAGAAACAATTGCTATTGTTACACAAAAATCAAAAGAAGTTTTAGCGCGTTCGTTACCCCTAAATCTAAGCATCAAGCAAAAGCCAAGCTATATTTTTGACAAACAATTGCCCTATTGGGTTATCTATCGCAACGCTTTTTTTGATAAGGTGTTTCATTCCATGCAGTTTGGTCTTTTTGAAGTGTTTAGAGACAGACAAATCACTAATTCTGTGTTGGTTAAAAATGGTATTCGTGTGATTAAATCTCGCAATATTGATGAAAACGGAAAGATTATTAGCATTGAAAATTACGATAGCTACATTCAAAAAGAGGTTTTAAGTCCGTTTAAGATAGCTTCATTTTTAGACAGAGATGATGTCTATTTAACCCCCAACATGACCTATAAGCCAAGGATTTTAAAAAAAGAAAAAGGCTATGTGGTTAATGGCTCTGTGGCTATTTTAATCCCTAAAAACCCCATATCTTTAAGCAAGAAACAATGCGATTATATCTCTAGCGTTGAATTTAGAGATTTTTATAAAATCGCTAGGAATTATCAAACGCGCACCTTAAATATTGATAGCATGAGTTGTTTTTGGTTTGGAATTTTAAGGAGTAGCTTATGAAAGAGCAATCAATGATTGATTTTTTAAAACTTAGAGATTATGACATTAGAAAAACACAAAATGCGCGATGGATAGATCAAAAATGCACCCCTGATGTGTTGTCTCTTGTTGCTGATTGTATTTTAGAGTTTACGCAATGTAATATTGGAAAATCATTTTCTATTAGGGATATTTGGGATAGCCCTTACACCAATGAAAATGTTAAAATGATTTTTTCTAAACCTGATTTAAATTCTGACTTTTCCATGCATGAATACGATAAGTTTTTTTCTCAGCCTATTAAATTATTAGCCTATAGCGGTATTTTATTTGAAACAAAAACTGGCAATAGAAATATTTATACCATACAAAACATAGAGCTATTAGAATATCTCATGCAAAGAGAAACAAACGCTTTGAAATTCCTTATTTTATATATTCAAAAGGTATTAATGGATAGTGGGATTTATCCTTTATTTGACAACTTTTTACAAAAACAAGACACAGAAAGTTTTAAGCAACTAAAAGATGGTTTCACTCATTTTACTATCAATAACACAGCAATCAATAACGCTACGGAATGTTTTAGGATTTTTACTAAAATTATCAATCCTTTAGCTTTTTATTATGGTAAAAAAGGCACAAGAAAAGGGTATTTGTCCAACACTATAATTACAAAAGATGAGCTTAATTATAATCGTATCAATTGGCGAGATATAGGAAAAGATAAAAATACCACCAGACAAGAATACGATCTTATAAACTCTAAAAGGATTGCTAATTCTAACTATCTTATTTCAAAAGCTAAGAAAGTGGTGAAACGATATAATGATAGATTTAATAATTCTCTCTCTGAAGTAAAACAAGAAAAAGAAGAGTCGCAAGCCACACAAATACACCATATTTTTCCCATCCAAGACTTTCCCATTATTGCTAACTATATAGAGAATCTTATCGCACTCACTCCTAATCAACATTTTATTTACGCCCACCCTAATAATCAAACCCGCTTGATTGATAAAGATTTTCAATATATCTGCTTATTAGCTAAAACGACCACAATTCTTAATGACACTCAAGGCGTATATGATTGGAATGATTATATTGTTGTGTTGAATATGGGCCTCAAAACAACTATCTTTTCTCAAGTCAAGAACGAATGGGAATTATTAAAAGTAATAGATGCTTTTTATTTTGATTTTAACAAGAGCAAAGATCCAAGTTGGTCATACTTGCTAGATAAAAACGATTTAAGAGCTTTCAAGCTAAAATTTTAATAAGTTTTATTGAAACTGGCTATAAAAACCCGCTTGACTTATCTTATCCTTTTCTTAAGCCATGCTTTGTTCATAGCATTCTAAAACCTTTAAACAAAAACTAATGAGCGCTATCTTATAATCCTTTTAAAAAATAAAAGGTTATTGTTGCTTGTTTCTTGCTTTTTAACGCTATTGACCCTTTTAATTTAGGGGTGTTGTTGAGCCGTTTCCAAATTAAAAATGGTTGTATTTATGGGGTGTGTTCTTATAAGGCTTCAAAATCTGTCTATGGCTATGAAGAAAGCAAAGCACAGGTTTTAAACGCTCTCAATACTTTAAGCGTGCATCCAATTTGGCAATCCAATCAAGAAAGCGTTACAAAAATCAAAGGAACTTTTGTTTTCATTTTAGAAAACGACTTGCATTTAGACGAAAACTCTTTTTACAAGAAACTTTTAAACTCGCTCATAGACAACGATTTTTTTAACCGCTCCCATTCAATGACCCCCAATCAAAAACGCTTTTTGAGCGGCTTTTTTGAAAGCAGGGGCAGCATTGATACGCAACGAAATTTTTTGACTTTAGATTACTTCTTTCATAGCCCTTTAGAGTTTAAAAAGTTCCATTATTTAATTGATTTTTTCAATATCCCTAGCGAAGCGCTGAATTTCAATTTCAGGGAATTACAGCCTGAATACGCGCAAGGCATTAACCAACGAAACGCTCAATTCAGGATTTATTTAGATTGGTATTTACACCATATCGGTCTGTTTAACCCTTATAAAGCGCGAATCGCTGAACATGTTTTTAAAACCACTCTTGCTCATGATGGCATTTATTATAAATTAAACTACCCGCCAACAACAAAGTATCATGGTAATAGCTTTACAGAATGCGCTCATTTTTATTTGAAAAACATTTATCAACAGGATTTAGATGATAAAAGCATTGAAAAATTAAGGGAGCAGTTAGGCTTTATTCAAAAGAGCGAGGAGTTTAGACGAGATAGCAAAATCATCAATCTTTATCGCCTTTCAACGCCTAATGTTTGCAGTGCATGCTGCGATGATTACGACATTAAAGAAAGAAGTTTTCTTTCTTTACCTTTATATCAAATCACTCAAAATCCCGATTCCTACTACACTGAAATACATGATTTCTTTAGGCAAAATCAGAGAATTAGATGTTTTAGCAAATCTTGCTAAACTTTGCCCTACTTGTCATAGGGCTTTAAAAAAAGGATCTAGCGAAGAGGAGTTTCAAAAACGCTTGATTAGAAACATTCTCAATCGCAATAAAGACAATTTAGAGTTTGCGCAATTGCGTTTTGAAACCGATGATTTTTCAACGCTTATTGATCGTATTTGTGAAAGCTTGAAATGAATTATAAAATTTTAGATTTATTTTGTGGGGCTGGGGGTTTTAGCGCTGGGTTAGAGTGTTTAGAAGAGTTTGACGCTTTAATAGGGCTAGATTGCGATAAACAAGCCCTAATCACTTTTGAAAACAACCATAAAAACGCCATAGGCGTTTGTGGGGACATCACTCAAACCGAAATTAAAGAAAAAGTCATCAAACTAGCTAAAAAATTAGAAATCAACATGATCATTGGCGGGCCTCCATGTCAAGGCTTTTCTAATAAAGGGAAAAATTTAGGGCTAAAAGACCCTAGGAATTTTTTATTCTTAGAATATATAGAAATAGTCAAAGCCATAAAGCCAGAAATTTTTATCATTGAAAACGTGAAAAACCTCATCTCTTGCGCTAAAGGCTATTTTTTAGAAGAAATTAAAGAAAGGTTGAACGCTTTAGGGTATCAATTGAGCTATCAAATCCTAAACGCTAAAGATTATGGCGTGCCTCAAAACAGAGAGAGAGCCTTTATTGTAGGGGCTAGTCGTTTCAGTTTTGATTTCAATCTTTTAGAGCCTTCTCAAAGCGTGAATGTTCAAGATGCCATAAGCGATTTAGCCTATCTTTGTTCTAATGAGGGGGCGTTTGAGAGCGATTATTTAAACCCTATCCAATCAAGCTATCAAGCTTTAATGCGAAAAGATAGCCCTAAATTATACAACCATCAAGCCACCAACCACTCGCAAGCCGCTTTAGAGAAATTAAAACTCATTAACAAAGAACAAGGCAAAGAATGCTTGCCTAAAAACTTGCATGGCAAACAGCAATTCAAAAGCACATGGGGGCGCCTGAATTGGAATAAAATCAGCCCCACCATAGACACACGATTTGACACTCCCAGCAATGGCACCAACTCCCACCCCGAATTGCACCGCTCTATCACGCCTAGAGAAGCCGCTAGGATACAAAGTTTTAGCGATAATTATATCTTTTATGGCAATAAAACGAGCGTTTGTAAGCAAATCGGTAACGCTGTGCCTCCTCTTCTAGCCCTAGCCTTAGGCAAAGCGATCTTAAAAAGCTTAAGAAAATGATACAAATTTATCACGCTGACGCTTTTGAAATCATCAAAGACTTTTACCAGCAAAATTTAAAAGTGGATGCGATCATCACGGACCCTCCTTATAACATTTCGGTTAAAAACAATTTTCCCACCCTAAAGAGCGCTAAAAGGCAAGGCATAGATTTTGGGGAATGGGATAAAAATTTCAAGCTTTTAGAATGGATCGCACGCTACGCCCCCTTAGTCAATCCAAACGGCTGCATGGTTATTTTTTGCTCTTACAGGTTTATAAGCTATATCGCTGATTTTTTAGAAGAAAACGGCTTTGTGGTCAAAGACTTTATCCAATGGGTTAAAAATAATCCCATGCCAAGAAACATTCACCGGCGTTATGTCCAAGACACGGAATTTGCTCTGTGGGCGGTTAAAAAGAAAGCCAAGTGGGTGTTTAACAAACCCAAAAATGAAAAATATTTACGGCCTTTGATTTTAAAAAGCCCTGTGGTAAGCGGGCTTGAAAAAACCAAACACCCCACGCAAAAAAGCCTGGCCTTAATGGAAAAAATCATTTCCATCCACACAAACCCTAATGACATCGTGCTAGATCCTTTCATGGGGAGCGGCACCACCGGCTTAGCGTGCAAAAATTTAGAACGGAATTTTATCGGCATAGAATCAGAAAAAGAATATTTTCAAACCGCTAAAAAGCGTTTGAATCTGTTTTAAAAACGCTATTTGAATGAGATTGTGTTATAGTTATTTAAAAGGATATTTTGAATGAAAAGAATGTTAGCGGAGTTTGAAAAAATCCAAGCGATTCTAATGGCTTTCCCCCATGAGTTTAGCGACTGGGCGTATTGTATCAAAGAGGCTAGGGAAAGTTTTTTAAACATCATTCAAACCATAGCCAAACACGCTAAAGTGCTAGTGTGCGTCCACACTAACGATATTATCGGTTATGAAACGCTTAAAAACTTACCCGGTGTAGAGATCGCAAGGATTGACACTAACGACACATGGGCTAGGGATTTTGGAGCGATCAGCGTTGAAAATCATGGCGTTTTAGAGTGCTTGGATTTTGGCTTTAATGGCTGGGGGTTAAAATACCCGTCCAATTTAGACAATCAAGTGAATTTCAAACTCAAAAGTTTAGGGTTTTTAAAACACCCTTTAAAAACGATGCCCTATATTTTAGAGGGCGGGAGTATAGAAAGCGATGGGGCTGGGAGCGTTTTAACCAACACCCAATGCCTGTTAGAAAAAAATCGTAACCCCCATTTGAATCAAAATGGAATAGAAAACATGCTTAAAAAGGAATTAGGGGCTAAACAAGTGCTGTGGTATTCTTATGGCTATCTCAAAGGCGATGATACCGATAGCCATACCGACACGCTCGCTCGTTTTTTAGATAAAGACACCATTGTTTATAGCACATGCGAAGATGAAAACGATGAGCACTACACAGCCTTAAAAAAAATGCAAGAAGAATTAAAAACCTTTAAAAAACTAGACGGCACGCCCTATAAACTCATCCCCCTAGAAATCCCTAAAGCCATTTTTGATGAAAACCAACAACGCTTGCCGGCAACTTATGTGAATTTTTTATTGTGCAATAACGCTTTAATCGTGCCCACTTACAACGACCCTAAAGACGCGCTCATTTTAGAAACCTTGAAACAACACACGCCCTTAGAAGTGATAGGGGTTGATTGCAACACCTTAATCAAACAGCATGGAAGTTTGCATTGTGTAACGATGCAACTTTATTGAACAAAATCACGCTTTTTGGCGTGGTTCAAGGCGTGGGCATGCGCCCTTTTATTTATACCCTAGCTCAAAAATTAGAGCTTGTGGGCTTTGTGCGTAACACCCAAGCGGCTTTAGAAATCATCTTACCCGCTCACAAAACAGAGTCTTTTTTAAACGCTCTAAAAAAAGGGTTGCCTCCTTTAGCGTTGGTTGAAAAAATCATTATTAGCCCTTATGATAAGGCACTTCATTTCAATGGTTTTAGGATCTTAGAAAGCAAGAACCACCCCTTGAATTTGCTCAGCCAAATCCCTAAAGATTTAGGCGTGTGCAAGGATTGCTTGAGAGAAATCAGGGATAAAAACTCCCCCTATTTTCATTACGCTTTCAATTCTTGCGCGAAGTGTGGGGCGAGATACAGCCTTTTAAACGCTTTGCCCTATGACAGAGAAAACTCCGCCCTAAAACCCTTCAAACTCTGCGATTTTTGTGCTTCTATCTATCAAGACCCCACCAATAAGCGCTTCCACATTCAAGGCATCAGCTGCAAAAAGTGCGGTATCGCGCTCAATTACAAGCGATTCAAAAACGATGACGCTCTTTTAGAATGCGCTAAAGACATTCAAAAGGGTAAAATCATCGCTCTTAAAGGTTTGGGAGGCTTTGCTCTCTTGTGCGATGGAAGGAATTTTCAAACCATAGAAAGATTACGGCTTTTAAAAAACCGCCCCCTAAAGCCTTTCGCACTCATGTTTAAAGATTTGAACACAGCCAAACAGCATGCGTTTTTGAACGCGTTAGAATGCGAGAGCTTAATTTCTACAAGCGCCCCCATTCTTTTAGCGCGTAAAAAACCTGATATAAAATTAGCCCCCAATATCGCTAAAAACTCCCCCTTTTATGGCGTGATTTTGCCCTATACCCCTTTGCATGCTTTATTGCTGGATTTATTGGATTTCCCTATTGTGTTCACGAGCGCGAATTTCAGCTCCCTCCCTTTAGCGAGCGATGAGGCTGAGATTGACGCCTTGAGTTTCATTTTTGATTTTAAGCTCACGCACAACCGCGCTATCATCCATAGGATTGATGACAGCATCGTGCAGCATGTGGATAATGCCATTCGCCCCATGCGTTTGGCTAGGGGGTTTGCCCCCCTTTACCTCACCTTGCCTAAACGCTCTAATGGTTCGCCAAAAAAGATTTTAGCGCTTGGAGCGCAACAAAAAGGGCATTTTAGCTTATTGGATAGCGGAACTTCCATTCTTTTACTCTCGCCTTTTTGTGGGGATTTGAGCGTTTTAGAAAATGAAAAACACTTTAAAGAAACTTTGAATTTTTTCTTAAAAACCTATGATTTTAAACCCACCATCTTAGCTTGCGACAAGCATCAAAACTACACCACCACTCAAATGGCTTTTGATTTTAATACGCCCTTGTTGCAAGTCCAGCACCACCATGCCCACTTTTTAGCGAGCGTCTTAGACGCATTGTTACAAGATCCGCATTTAAATCACCCCTTTATAGGCATTGTCTGGGATGGGAGTGGGGCTTATGAAAATAAGATTTATGGGGCGGAGTGTTTTGTGGGGGATTTGGAACGCATTGAAGAAACCGCCAGGTTTGAAGAATTTTGGCTTTTAGGGGGGCAAAAAGCGATCAAAGAGCCTAGACGCCTGGTTTTAGAAATCGCTTTAAAACACCAACTCAACAAGCTTTTAAAGCGCGTTCAAAAGCATTTTAAAGAAGACGAATTAGAAATTTTCCAACAAATGCATGACAAAAAAATTCAAAGCATAGCCACCAATTCCATAGGGCGTTTGTTTGATATAGTAGCGTTTAGTTTGGATTTAACAGGAACGATTAGCTTTGAAGCAGAGAGCGGGCAGGTTTTAGAAAATCTAGCCTTACAAAGCGATGAGATCGCTTTTTACCCTTTTGAAATCAAAAACAGCGTGGTGTGTTTGAAAGAATTTTATCAAGCGTTTGAAAAGGATTTGGGCGTTTTAGAGCCTGAACGCATCGCTAAGAAATTTTTTAACAGCCTAGTAGAAATCATTACCGCTTTAATCGTGCCTTTTAAAGAGCATGTGGTGGTGTGCAGTGGGGGCGTGTTTTGCAACCAATTATTATGCGAACAATTAGCCAAACGATTGAGAGGGCTAAAGAGGCAGTATTTTTTCCACAAGCATTTCCCCCCTAATGACAGCAGTATCCCTATCGGTCAAGCCTTAATGGCGTATTTCAACCCTACAATCATCAAAAAAGGATAAAAATGGATAGCGTAACTCTAGCATGCGGGAACGGAGGGAAAGAAACAAACGCTTTGATTGAGCGAGTCTTTATGCCCTATTTAAAAGAATGGATTGTTGCATTTGATGAAGACGCCCCTAAATTTGAAGCTAGTGGGGAATATTGCGTGAGCACGGATAGTTTTGTCATCACGCCCTTAATTTTTAATGGGGGCGATATAGGCAAGCTTTGCGTTTGCGGGAGTGCGAATGATGTGAGCGTGCAAGGGGGCGAACCTTTGTATTTGAATATGGGTTTTATTTTAGAAGAAGGCTTAGAAATTTCTCTTTTAAAACAAATTTTACAATCCATACAAAAAGAATTGTTTAAAGCCAACCTGAAACTCCTCTCCCTAGACACTAAAGTCGTGCCAAAGGGGAGCGTGGATAAGCTTTTTATCAACACAACCTGCATTGGTAAAATCATCAAGCCAGGGATTTCTTCGTACCATTTACAACAAGGGCAAGCCATTATCCTAAGCGACACTATCGCCAATCATGGGGCAAGCTTATTTGCGATGCGTAATGAAATCAAGCTTAAAACGAATCTAGAAAGCGATTGCCAACTGCTCTATCCCTTATTAAAACCCCTATTTTTAAGCGATCTCAAAATTGATGCTTTAAGAGATGCGACTAGGGGCGGGTTAGCGAGCGTGCTGAACGAATGGGCGAACAGCTCTAGAGTGAAAATCGTTATAGAAGAAGAAAAAATCCCCTTAAAAGAAGAAACGAAAGGGATTTGTGAGATTTTAGGGTTAGAACCCTACGCGCTAGCCAATGAGGGGGTGTTTGTTTTAGCGCTCAATCAAAAAGACGCCCCTAAAGCCTTAGAAATTTTAAAAAGTAACGAAAAAGCTAAAAACGCTTGCGTGATTGGCAAAGTGTTTGAAAACCCTTATCCTAGCGTGGTTTTAAAGAACGCATGGGGTTTTGAAAGGATTTTAGAGGTGCCAGAGGGCGAATTATTGCCTAGGATTTGTTAACACGCCGTCATTTTTTAATCGTTTTAAGCCTGCCCTAAAAATGGTTTAGAGTCCGCTTAAGCTAAGTCTAAGTCTACTATACTCAAGGCATTTGAGAAAAAACTTGCAATAAGAGAGTGTTAGTGGTGGGTTACAAAAAAGCGGGCTTAATGCTAGCAATCATTTTTGGGTTTGCTGTGTTTTTTTCTGGGTGTAGTGGCAGTGAAAAACCCCCAATAAATATTGAAGTAACTTTTAAGAACAGCCTTTATTAGATAGACATCATTTCAAATGTTGATAGTATCGCTATATTGAGTGCAAAAATCAATCGTGGGAATTGTGCTAACAATGATGGATTTCCTTATTTCAAGATTAATAAAACGCTAAGATTTGGCGATAGCTATCAATTTTATTTATTTCGGTGTCAGCATATAAAAGAAGTTAGCATAGAGACACTGATAAAGGGACTTGGGTTTTTGGAAAGTAAAAACCAACTGACAATCACCTCTAAAACAGACAGCATAAAAATCTAGGACATTCAGTTCAATAGAGGGAATTGCCCGCTCATCTAAAAGATAGATCTCATGCCAATCAAAACTCTCTCTTGTAAAATACGAGTTTGTTTTTAATGCAAAGAAGTTGGTGGTTGGCCTAACAAAAAAGCCCCCTTACATTCCTTACCCCCTAGCTCTTTATGAAAAAATAGAATAGTAACACACCTTGCTTTTTGAAAGCACTTGAAATTGAGAGCGAAGCCACACACCAAATCCCTTTTAATGGCTCAAAGTTTGTTTGAAGCTAAAACGATCACAATATCGCAACTACCACTAGCCTAACGCTTAATAGCGGAGCGTTTTTATAGCTCCATAAGAGCCTTGATTTTATTTCAAACCTCTAAAAGCTTCAAATAATACTCATAAGCTTCTTTGATGCCCTGCTCTAAAGGGATTTCTAATTCCCATTTTAAAGCCCTTTGTTTGGAAATATCCATAAGCTTTTGCTGCATGCCCACTGGTTTGGATAAGTCTTTCACAAACACGCCCTTATAGTCTAAAACCTGAGCGACTTTTTCGTAATACTCTTCAATGCTGTAATCCACGCCAGAGCCAACATTCATCACGCTAGGGATTGAAGCGATATTCTCATAAGCTAGAGAAATGAATCTGGCTAAATCTTTAGCGTTTAGATACTCTCTCCTGGCCGTGCCATCGCCCCACATCGCAAACTCTTTTTCATTTTTTAATTTAGCGGTGTGCATCCTAGCGATAAGCCCTGGTATCATGTGCGCTATTTTTTCTTCAAACTTGTCAAACTCGCCATAAAGGTTGCAAGGCACTAAGGTTTTATAAAAAACGCCCTTTTCAGCGCTCACATACTCGCAATACTTCATCACAGAGAGTTTGGCTAAAGCGTAGCCTTCGTTCGTTGGCTCTAAAGAGCCGTTCAATAAATCGCTCTCTTTTAAAGGGTTGGGGGCGAATTTAGGGTAAGCGCAAGAGCTCGCTAGATTAATGGCTTTTTTCACGCCCGAATCTAAAGCGCTAGAAAAGAGGTACAAGCCCATCAGTAAATTCTCAACCATGTAAGTTGAAAGATCATTCATGTTAGCGACAATGCCCCCCACTCTCCCGGCACAATGGATAATGCCTGTAGGCTTGTATTCTTTCAAATAAGCTTGAACGTTGTCTTTATCCAACAAACACAATTCGCTCTTTTTAGGAGTGAGTAGAGTAACATCAGGCTTATTTTTTTTAAAATACAACGCCGTGTTCTGCCCCACCATGCCATAGGCACCAGTGATTAAAATAATCTCATTCATAAAAATTCCTTAAAATATAACCCCCATCTTGCAAGTAAAGGTTTTTTTGGCATTCTTTTAAATCGTATTCTAACATGTCCTTAACCAACTCTTTTAAATCGTATTCCCTAACCCAGTCTAGCTCTTTCTCTGCCTTAGTGGGATCGCCTAAAAGCAAATCCACTTCGGTAGGCCTGAAATAACGCTCGTCTATGCGCACCACGATTTGGCCTTTTTTTAAATGGCTTAAGTTCAATTTTAAAGCGTTCGCTCTTTTTTCATCAACGCTTTTAATCAAACCGATTTCTTTAATCCCTGTATTTTGAAATTCTAAATTGATACCGATAAATTCAAAGCTCATTTTCACAAAATCGCGCACGCTTGTGGTCTTTCCTGTGGCGATCACATAATCTTGTGGGATGGGCGCTTGGAGCATTAAATGCATCATTTTCACGTAATCTTTGGCATGCCCCCAGTCTCTTTTAGCGTCTAAATTCCCTAAATACAAGCAATCCGTTAAGTTATACGCTATCGCGCTAGCGGCTCGTGTGATTTTACGGGTTACAAAAGTTTCGCCCCTTACCCTGCTCTCATGGTTAAAAAGAATGCCATTAACCGCAAACAAGTTATAGGCCTCTCTGTAATTTTTGGTGATGTAAAAGGCATACATTTTAGCGACCGCATAGGGGCTTCGTGGGTTAAAGGGGGTGTTTTCATTTTGCGGGGTTTCTAAGACTTCGCCATACAATTCGCTCGTGCTGGCTTGATAAAAGCGCGTTTTCTTTTCTAATCCTAAAATCCGCATGGCTTCTAAAATCCTTAGCGTGCCAATACCATCAGCGTTAGCGGTGTATTCGGGGGTTTCAAAAGAGACTTTTACATGGCTTTGAGCGGCTAAATTATAAATCTCTGTAGGCTTAGTGGTAGCGATTAAATGGATAAGATTAGAGCTATCGGTCATATCCCCATAGTGTAAGAAAAAACGCCTTTTATGATCGCTATGCAAATCTTCATACAGATGATCGATCCTAGAAGTGTTGATGCTAGAAGAGCGCCTTTTTAACCCATGCACTTCATAACCCAAATTCAGCAAGTATTCAGCCAGATAGCTCCCGTCTTGCCCGGTAACCCCGGTGATTAAAGCGATTTTTTCTTTCATTATTTTTCCTTTATTGAATTTTATTTATTAAATTTTCTTTATTAGGCGTTTTGATTTTGTCTGTTAAAATCATCATCAATGCGCACAATATCGTCTTCACCGACATACTCGCCCACTTGAACTTCTATGATAATTAAAGGGATCTTGCCGTAATTAGCCAGGCGGTGTAGGGTGTTTTTAGGGATATAAGTGGACTCATTAGCTTGCAATTCAAACAACTGGTGATCCAACTCCACGCTCGCCATCCCGCTAATCACTACCCAGTGTTCGCTCCTGTGGAAATGCTTTTGTAAAGAAAGCCTTGCGTTTGGTTTGACTTCTAAAATCTTAACCTTGTAACAACCGCTCTCATGCAAGACTTCATAACTCCCCCAAGGGCGATAGACTTTAGTGTGCGTTTGCAACAATTCTTGGTTGTTTGTTTCTACCTCGTTCACTAAAGCTTTTAAATCCTTAGCCTTGTCTTTATGAGCGATTAAAAGAGCGTCTTTAGTGTCAATAACCGCTAAATTCTCAACGCCTAAAAGAGCGCTCACTTTATGAGAAAACACTAAATTATTTTCGCTTTCTTTGGCAAAAACAGGCGTTTGATTCAAGCTGACATTTTCTTTAGGCTCGTTAGCCGCTTCTTCAAAAAGAGCGTTAAAATTCCCTAAATCGCTCCATTTGGCGTTCAATTCTACCATTTTGATTTTGTGGCTTTGTTGCATTAAGGCTATATCAATACTCATGTCTTCTAAATCTTGCATGCTCTTTTCGCTCAAACGAGCGATCTTTTTTTCAAAAAAATACGCGTTTTCTAAAGATTCAAACGCTCTTTCACACCCCTTTAAAATAGTGGGGGCATGCTTTTTTAGTTCGTCTAAAAAAACGCCCGCTTGGAAAACAAACATGCCGCTATTGAAATAAAAACCCCCGCTTTTTTGAAACTCTATCGCTTTGTCTAGGCTTGGCTTTTCAATGAATCGCTTGACATCTAAACCATTAGGGCTTTCAATATACCCAAACTCCGTGTTGGGCTTGTCAATACTCACCCCAAAAGTGACTAAAAAACCTTTTTGGGCTAGATCAATCGCTTTTTTTATCGCGTTTTCATACGCTTGAAGGTCTTTAATCAAATGATCGCTTGGCGTAACGATGAGCAAATCTTCTTTATCGCTCATTAAAGCGCTCAAAGCGATGGCGTTAGCGGTGTTTTTACTCAAGCTCTCTAATAAAAAACCCACGCTTTTGTTTTTGATTTCATTCTTTATCTCTTCTAGGGCTAAAAAATAATGCTTTTCATTGCACACAATGAGCGTTTCATCTACTAAGGAAGCGTTTCTTTTAAAACTCAATTCAAACAAGCTTTTATGGTCAAAAAGCTTTAAAAATTGCTTAGGGTATAGGCTACGGCTTAAAGGCCATAGGCGTTTCCCGCTCCCCCCACTCAGTAAGATATTTTTAATTTTCATGCGTTTTCTTGTCAGGCTCTCTTTTGTTTTTTAGGGTTATTATAGCGTTTTTAATTGGGGATTTTTGAGTCACTTCAAAAACTCAGCGATGACTTCATTCTCTCTGGGTATAGGGAAAAAGATGTCAGTATTGGGCGAAATGAAGACCCTACTCCCTTCTCTAATCACCACAATAGGAGCGATTTTGCTCTTATCTCTTAAAATTTGATTGACTACTTGATTGATCCCCATGCCGCTTTGCCTCATCAATTGCATTAAAAGATAATCCCCAAAGAAATTGGTGGCTCCTTCTTTATTGCCTCTGTTGTTTAAAGCCGAAGTGATCCCAATCAATAGGCCGTTAGTGAGAGTAGAAAGCAGTAACGGCACGCCATAGCGCTGGAAATTCCTTTCAATCAATTCCCCCACCAAGCCGTTATAGCCTTTAATGTCCGCCCCTTTAGCGTTAGTGAGCATGATATTGATGCCATGGGGAGTGATGATGCGGCTCCATACAATATCCAAGCGGTATTCGCCCATTTTGTTATTGTTGCTGTAATAACCTATGACTTTAGAGCCTTTGGGGATTAAGACGGCCTTGCCCATGTGAGCAAAAATATCGCTCTCCACCTGCGCGATGACTTTACCAGCGATCTGGCTAGAAATAGGCGTGATGAGAAAGGCGGGTATCATTTTATCCGCTGTAATGGTGCGTAAAAGCTTATTTTCATTAGTGGCGATGTCTTTTTCTTTAAGGTTAGTAAAACCATCAATGCCTTTAGGGTTATCCATGGGGAAAATCAGGTTTTCTTCGTAATTTTTAGGGCCTTGTTTGAAAGGGGTGATGCGAGCGGCTAGTAAATCCCATTGCTTTGAAGAAAAGTCTTTTTTAGGGGGGTTTGTGTTTGCTTTTAAATCTATGGGAGGGTTCTTAAAAGTTTCTTCTTTAGAATGGTTCATTTCTTTGGAGTTTAGGGCTTTTAAAGCGGCTTTGAGCTGTTCTTGTAAGGCTTTGATGGTAGCGTCTTTGGAGCTTTCTGTGTTAGTTGGCTGTGGGTTTTGAGTGAAAGTGTAGTCTTGTAAGGGGTATTTCACCTCATCGTCATTTAAAAGGCTAGGCTGGTTATTTAAGGGGGCTTTTGGCTTTTGATGATAGATTAAAGAAATGGTTATAATCGTTGCAAAACCCCCTACAAAAACAATCGCCCCCTTAAGCCACTTATTCATCTTTAGCCTTTTTGACAAAACGGATGCACAAATAGTCCTTGCCCAGCCTTAAAGTCCATTTAGCCGAAACGTCTTCAGCGATAATGTAATCGCCCACAATCCTTGTATTCACCGGGTTATCATAGCCATCAACGACCTTATAAATCACCGGGAATTTAGAGAGCGCTAATCTTTTGTCAAATTTGAAATAAGTGAATTGCTTGTCGTTAAAAATTTCTTTAGGCATCAAAGAGAGTTTGGACTTTTTAGAACAAATCCCTAAACAATACCATTTCCTTTGAGAGCTTTTTAAAGCCTTATAGCCTTTTTGAATGTCTTTTTTAACGATTTTCATGGCATTAGTGTTATCGCCAATAGTTATAGTCTCTTCTTCTTTTTCTTTGGTTTCTTCTTTTTCTTCTTTTAAGGGTTTGTTGTTTGTGGGGGCATCTTTAGGGGCATTTTCAGCCATATTTTCTTTTTGGGGCTTCAAAAAAGCGTTAGAATAATAATTTTTATCTTCTATAAAAACCTGCAAATTAGGGTGTTTGGAGCTGGTGAAAGTGGTAGAAAACACATAGAAAGAAAAAATCTTACCCTCATTATCAATCACGCTGATATTAGAATCCACGCCAATTTGTAGGGGTTTGATAAGCAAAATACGATCGTTGCTTTCTAAAATTTTCGCATCAAAACCCACCTTATCCCCTAAAACAAAATCGCTAATGGGTTTTGAAAAAAACAATAAGGTCGCCATCGCATAACGCAAGCGGATTTTATAAGTTTGCCCTTGAAAGTAATCAATGTTCAAAGTGTTGGACATTTTTGAGCGGTTTTTGTCAAAAAAGCTCCCTTGAATGGCGTTTAAATCCTGCATAGGGTGGTTTAAATGCGCCGGGGCTGTTTCGTTCGCTTCTTCTAAAAAATCATCGGCTTTTAAAGCGCTAAAAGCCAACAAAAAGCCCACAAGAGCGTATAAAACCTTACGCATCAATCACCCCTATTAGTGATTTCAGTGATGCTGTAACGGGTGATTTTAAATCCGGTAGGGTTTTTAGGCATGGAAGCGTAATCAAAATCCGGGGTGTCAAACAAATAACTCAATACGATTTTATAACGCTTTTCATACACCAACTTGTTTTCGTTCAAAAGTTTAGCCGCAATGGAGACGCTCGCAATGGGGTTATTGTCTTGCTGATAGATCGCAATATTGACGATATGGACTTCTCTTTCCAAATGGCTTTGCACATAAATGCTGTTTTGGGTTTTAATCAAATCTTCAAAGCGTTGCCACACTTTAGAACTGCTTTGCAAGCGCACCAATTCATAGCGCGATTTATCGTCAATGCGGTTAATACTCTCTCGGTTTAACACATACGCCCCAATGAGCGAACGAGCCAACGCTTCATTACTGGAAATGCTTTTATCCGCTCTTTGGATAATGGCGTAATGCTTGTCCTGATTTAAAAAATCCACGAAATGGTGTTCGGTTTTTTGTAAGGGCAGAACACTGATTAACACGATCGCTAAAACAAGAGCGATAAAACTCATCAAGCCTAAGAGTTTATAAGCGATTTTCAAGCGGTTCCTCTCCAGTCTGAACACGCTTTGCATGTCCAAATCATTCACCGAAAAACCAGAAAGCTTGTTTTCTAAATGCTTTTCTTGGTGGTTTAAAAGCTCTTCTAAATAGATCAACTGCTCGCTATTGAAAGGCTTTTCTTTCATGCGAGATTTAACCTGTTTTCATAACAATGTGCAAGGGCTTTTTTTCATCTCATGCACCTTACTGGTGCAACCAAAAAACACAAGTCCCATAATAACAAAAAAAATTCTCATTAAATTCCTATTTATTTAAATTTCATTTTTTGTATTTATTGTATCCTTTTTAACCTTTTTTTGCTTGAAATTTGGGATTTTTACATCTAATTGAGTGGTTTCTACCTTAAATGTGGGGGAATGCGTTTCTTTTTCTTTAGAGACGCTTTCACTCATAGAAGAAGAAACGCTAGAAGAAGCGGGTGGGGTCGTGATGTATTGTAAGGAATTAAGGGCGTTTTGGCTGAGGTTGGCACTCAAATTGGTGGCGAGTTTGTAAGTTTCTTTAAGGCTGTTTTGCACCCTAAACAAAGCGTTGATGAAAAAAGGCACGCCGATGATAAAAACGCAACACAAAAATAACGCTACCACCAATAAAAGGCTTAAGTCTTGTTTTTCTTGCATATGAGCGTCTATTAAAGCCTTAGTAACCGACACATTCAAAAACCCTACCAACAACAAAAAAGGCTTGTAAAACCCAAGAGCGAAGCACTTTTTTAGGCATATAACCACAACGCTCCTCCAGGTTTTAAAAAACCCAAACGCTAAAAACAGCACCCCTAAAGAGCACCACACATGCACTTCTAAATACACTAAAATGATGATTGCAAACAGCACGCTCAAAAAAAGCCCTTGCAAAACGCTTAAAAAAAGCCACACAGACATTTCATTATGGCTCAAATCGCTGATGAAACTAAGGGCATAAAAACCATGATTAAAGATAAAATCTAAAGAAAGCGCATGGTCAGAAAAGTTACTCAAGCTTTGAGAGAGGCTTTGCGCGATCATGTTAGGCGCAATAAAAATAGCGTTTTGGAAAAATTCATAAAAATGCATGGGATTTTTTAAAGCGTAGTTGAAAAGTGCAAAAAACCCCACAAACAATAACGCTTCTGTTAGCGCGCTAGCGCTGAAGAAATTCTGTTCTTTCAAACTCCTATAAGCAAAGAGCATGAACGCCAAAGCGACCACGCTATTAAACACCAATTGCGCATGCAAAGTGTAGAGAAAAAATTCAGCGAAACGCCCTAAAATCGCCGTGAGAGGCGTGATAAACCAAGAAAGAATAATTTCATAAGCGTCATTTTTCATCAATACTTCAACGGACTTTAATGTAAAATTCAAAGCCTTTACGCAAGACTAATAATTCAATTTTAGGCGCGCTTAACGCTTCTCTTAAAGCCTTTGGGTTGGACGCCACGCTTTTATAATTCACCCATAAAATCCTATCCCCAAGCTTTAAAAAATCCAAGCCTTTGGGCAAATGAGCGCCTATTTTAGTGATAATAAAACGCTCATCTAAAGCGATGCCATAGCGCTCTAAAAAAGTGTCTTTGAGTAAAAACCCCCCATAACGCTTATTGACTTTGAGCGTTACTTCTTTGACTTTATGGTTTCGTTTGATTTCCACTTTTGCAAGGCTTTGGTATTTAAGATTGCTCACCACCCATTCAAACTCCGCTAATGAGTGGATCTTTTGATGGTTGATCGCTAGGATTTCATCGTTTTTTAAAAAAGGGTTTTTAGGGAAAAATGGATCAAATTGCACTACCACTAAACGCTTATGATGTTCTTCTAAACGCACCCCAATATCCCCATAATAAGGCTCTTGCTGGTTTAAAAAGCGCTTGATAAATTTCGTTTCTATAAAGCCATTCCCCCCTACCCCTAGCCCTAACATTTGATAGCAAATATTGCTGATAACGCCATTTTTTTGAGTCTTTTGCGAAATTTGAGCGTAGCGCTCATAGCCTCTTTGCCCCACCAATAATCGCGTTTCTAGGGCTTCTTTATCCCCTATGCTAGCCATTGGCCTTATAAGGGCGTCTTTGTCTAAATCCCTTAAGGTATAAACATACTCGCTTGGTGCGCTTTGCAACAAATACAACCCTACAAAGGGATCGGATTTGATGACTTTGGCGTGTTTGGGATAGGTTTTGGAATAATACAAATACACGCCTTTAGGCAATTCTTTTAAAGCCACGCCTCCTTTTTGAAGGCTCGCTTTTTTAAAAAACGCTTGACAATGCTTGAAATCATAAGCCCCTAAGCCATTCAAAAAAAACCATAGAACGATAAAGGTAATAAGGGCTTTGTGAAACATCACAATTTAGCAAAATTCCCCAGCATGTTAAAGGCTAAATTTTTTCGGTTTTCTTCTACGGCTTTATACCCGTCATTCAAAGCGCTCATCAAATAGATTTGCATCGCTTCTTTATCTTCTAACAGGCTGTCATCAATTTGCAAATCCACCAACTCCCCCAACCCATTAAAACTCACGCTCACCATTCCCCCACCGCTTTTGGAAGTGTGGATCGTGTCTTTATTCTTTTCTTCTAGTTGGGAAAACTCTTTTTTCATGCCGTCTAACAACCCGCCCAATTGACTAAAATCCATCTCTAACCCTTTTCTAAAATTTCGTTTTTTTCATCCACTAGCACGATGCTCGGCTTGTGTGCGTTGATTTCATCTTCATTCATGCTCGCATAAGCTAAAATGATCACTACATCGCCTATGGCCACCTTTCTGGCTGCTGCACCATTGACGCAAATTTCGCCCCTTTTTTTCCCTAAAATCACATAGGTGCTGAAGCGTTCGCCATTATTGACATCCACGATTTCTACTTTCATGCCCTCTCTGAGCTTGGCGAGCTTGGCTAAATCCTCATCTATGGTGATCGAGCCTATATAGTTGAGATTAGCGTCCGTGATAGTCGCCCTATGGATTTTACTATAAAGCATTTCAAAAGTCATTTTCTTTCACCTTTTGCGCGCGCTTGATTTCTTTTAAAACCAATTGGTTTTTTTCTAGCAAGCAAGCGATCTTACAAGGTTTTTTAAACGATTGCAAGAGCAGTATATCGCTTAATTTAGTTTTGATTTCATTATGAATGATTTTTTTAATTTCTCTCGCTCCTAAAGTCGTTTGGTAGCTTTTTTGCGCGATGAATTTCACAACTTCTTTATGGAATTTTAAGGTTATGTCTTGCTCTAGCGCTAGGGCTTTTAATTTGTCTAATTCTACAGAAACAATGCGTTCAAAATCCTCCAAACTGAGCGCGTTAAACGGCACGATCGCATCAATCCTGGAGCGTAATTCAGGGGTCAAAAGCTCTTTAACGGCTTTATCATACTTGGTGTTTTTAGCGCTAAAAAACCCTAGCGTATCCTTATCCTTACTCCCCACATTTGAAGTCATAATCAAAATCACATGCTTAAAACTCGCCTGATTGCCTAAATTATCGCTCAAAGTGGCGTTATCCATCACTTGCAACAACAAATCATACACGTTAGAATGGGCTTTTTCTATCTCATCTAAAAGCAGCAAACAATGCGGGTGTTTTTTAATCGCATTCACCAATAACCCCCCTTGTTCAAACCCCACATAACCGCTAGGACTCCCGATGAGTTTTGCCACGCTATGGGCTTCTTTGTATTCGCTCATGTCAAAGCGTTCAAAATGCAAATTCAAATTCAAGGCCAATTCTTTAGCCAATTCTGTTTTCCCCACCCCACTAGGCCCCACGAATAAAAAGCTCCCCACAGGCTTATTTTTTGCAGAAAGCCCGCAATGCTGGATTTTAATCGCATTGCTGACAAGACTGATCGCTTCTGCTTGGGCAAAAATCTTATTTTTAAGCGATTTTTCCAAATTCCTTAAAAGGGCTTTTTTGTCGCTGCTCAAACGCATTTTAGGGATTTTAAGCTTTAGAGCGAGCGTTTCTTTCACATCATCAACGCCGATTTTTTTGCCCTTTTTAGGGCTGATTTTTTTCCTCGATCCCACCTCATCTAATAATTCAATCGCTTTATCCGGCAAGAATTTATCATGCATGTAATCACTCGTTAAATCCACGCATGCCTTAAACACGCTCTCATCATAACGCACCTGGTGGTGTTCTTCATAAAGGGGAGCGATCTTTTTTAAAATCAAGTAACACGCCTCTTTAGAAGGCTCTTCAACTTTTATGACTGAAAAACGCCTATTAAAAGCCTTGTCTTTTTCAAACACGCTGCGGTATTCTTCAAAAGTGGTCGCTCCTAAACATTTCAAGCTCCCATCCGTTAAAACCGGTTTTAATATATTCGCCGCATCCAAGCTCCCAGCGTTACTGCTCCCTGTGCCTAAAAGGGTGTGGATTTCATCAATGAATAAAATGATACGGCCGTTTTGTTGGATTTCTTTGAGCGTTTTTTTCAAGCGTTTTTCAAAATCCCCTCTGTATTTTGCCCCAGCCACCATTAAGGCTAAATCCAAAGAATAGACTTCATATTCTTGCAAAAACTCCGGCACTTCTTTTTGAGCGATTTTTAAAGCCAAAGCTTCAGCGATGGAGGTTTTCCCTACGCCCGCTTCGCCAATTAAAAGCGGGTTATTCTTTTTTCTGCGCCCTAAAATTTCTATCACTCTTAAAATCTCTTCTTCTCTGCCAATGACTGGATCTAAAGCGTTGTCTTGGGCTAAAGCGCTCAAATTTTTAGCGTATTTTTTTAAGGGAGTGTTTTTGGGCGCTTCTTCATTATCATTAATGTCATTAGGAATACCATGGTTATCCAAATCCAATAAAGCAGGATTAGAATACAAACGAGCGATGCCAAAACTATCCATGAGTTTTGAAGCGTAACAATCGGGGTGATCTAGCATTAAAATAAGCAATTCTTCCACGCCCACGCTCTCAAAACAACTCGCATACATTCTTTTAAGCATTCTTAATAGCACAAAACTCCTAGCAGGCATTTTGGCTGGATCGCTCTTTAAAGGCACATATTGCAACAAATAGTCTTTAAGGATTTGTTTTAATTTATCATAGTCATCTCTTTCTAAAGTGCCAATAATCTTTTCCCCGCTCTCATGTTCTAAAATGACTAGTAGCACATGCTCTGTGGTGCAAAGGGCGTGGTTAAGATCCAGGGCTAAATTTAAAGCTTGGTTTAGAACTTCATTGAGATCTTGATTGAATTTAGCCATTATTTTATCTCTTCTACCAATAATTTTAAAGGGAATTCTAACGCTTTGGCTTTGTCCCTAACCCATGCCGCCCTATGCCTGGCAATATCATAAGGATAGACGCCACAAACCCCCTCACCATCACGATGGATGCTTGATGTAAGGGCTTTGGCCTCTTCTAAAGACTTGTCAAAAAAATCCCTCAAAGCAGAGATGACAAATTCCGTTGTCGTAATGGGGTCATCAACCATGATCACTTGTGCCATGGTGGGGGTGGGTATGTTATACATTTTCATGCCGCTTATCCATGCTATTTGGCTACTTGGCTACTTGGCGATCACAACAGGGATACTGGATTGTTCAACCAAGCTATTTTGGTGCGAAATGAACAAACGATACAACAAATTAGATTCGCTCGCCCCAATCAATAACAAATCATAATCCTTCGCCATATCCAAGACCACATCAATCAAATCGCCGCTTTTTAGAACGCTCTCGCACTCTATATTTTCTTTTTTGAAAGCGTCTTCAAATTGCTTTAACAAAGCCTTAGCTTTTTCTTCTTCTAAGGCTTCTGTCTGGCCATAATCCATCATCCCGCTTTCGCTATAAATAAACACTTCCATGCTCACATGCAACAAGGTGAAACGGACCTCTTTAAGCGAATGGGCTAATTTGACAGCGAATTTAATAGCGTTATAGCATTCTTGCGTGTCGCTAATCCCAAATAAAATATTCATAAGAACCAACCTTAAATGAAGTTTTGGTATTATACCAAATAAACCCTAATGACCCGCTGAAAGCTCAAAGATAAAGCGCTACAATCTCGCTTAGAAAAAGGACACAAAATGCTATTGAATTACGATTTTTTAGAATTTGTTGATGAGCCGAAAAGAAACACTTCTTTGACAGCATCTATTGATAAAGCGTTAGCGGACAGGAAGTTAGCTAGACAAAATAAACCTAGCGTTAGGGTGCTTGGTAAGGCGATGCCCTTAAGCAAGTTTTTAGATGCTGTTGGCGATGAAATCTCACGACTTAAATATGATATGAGCCACAAGACTATTAAAGGCTCTACAATTGAGAGTTCTAATCTTATCAGCATTTATAAAAAGATTGCGAGCGGACTACCTTTTGGGACTATCTCGGCGTTTAGACCTTTTAAAGACGCTTTTTATAAAGACTTTACCGAAAAAGAACAAAACGCTCTAATCTATGCTTATAAGAGCGGAGCAGACCCTAAAAATGCGGACATAATAGCCAAATATTGGTTAAGTCAATCTGTGGATTTAGACCCATACGACCCTATTAAAGTTGTAGATTTCTTTCACCCACAACCTGAAAATGGTAAAGAGACTACAAAATTTAAGAACTACAAAGATAGGATTGAGAACATTTATGCGACACTCTATAACACATTGGGTAGGGGTTATGTGGATAAATTTTTTAAAAAAGAAGCCACAATGAGGGACTTTATGTCTAGCGATAAATTTGTTGAGAGATACCGCTACACTAGAAAAGAAAATATGGCAAGGACACAAGCATTAAAAGACATAATGAATATTGACAGAGATTTCATTGGTTATATTGAAGTGTTAGGGTATTGGAAAGACAACCCTAAAGACAATATCTTACCAGACAAAGAGGTTAGCTTTTTTGTATTCCAAAACGAACCTAGTAGCACATTTGATTTGAAAAACCACTTATTGATATGGGGTAAACAATTCAGACAAGTAGCGATTTGCTATGGCGGACAATTGATTGCTAATAAGAATAAGACTTATAGGATAGATTTGATAAGTTGCAGACCTGATAATTTTGGTGAGGTTTGGGCTAAATTCACAGGGATTAAATTTTCAGTTCCTAGCGACTTACCACAAGCTCTCACACGCATAAATGACAGCGTTTATACTTTTCTCTCTAGGAATAAAGAGGGTATCGGTCTTAATAAACTCGCTCTCAATAAAGTCGTTAAGACAGAATTAAAAGCGACTTGTATGCCCTATGATTACTCTAAATTGGGTATAGAGACTATTGGCGAGGACATTAGAAGCAATATTAAAGCATTACAGAAAATGTCTCGTGGGTATGGACACCCTAAAGAGTTCTTTTTGGACGCAATGATAAAAAAACAGGAAAATGCGATTAAACGCATAGAAGCACGAAAATGTGCGGTAAGCGATGACTTCAAACAAGGTATGAAACGAAACATTAAAGTTAATAACCTTGTTAAAGCTATGCGACAAGGCAAAAAAGTGAGTAGGACATTGATTGCTAAAGTGCTTGCTAACACCATAGACACCGATGCGGGTTATTGCTTCATTTCGCCGACAGATTTAGCGACACAACTTGGCAACATCAGCCCTAGACTATCTAAAAGCATAGTTACCGCCATAGAGCAAGCAGAGGGCGTGAGACTGAATTATGCGTTGATTGACAAAATCACCTATAACTCACTCCACAATATCTTAAGTTTCATTTTTGATATTGATAACCCTTTAAGCGACCAAGTGTTTGAGAGATTAGTCATTGAAGTCCCAAGAGAAGCACTTAAAAATGTGAAGTTGCCACAAATCAAAAATGTATTGACTTCTCAAATCTTTGATGGCGCTTACCACTTTAAAAGTTAAACCATGCTCTTTATCAGCGCAACTAACACGAATGCCGGAAAAACCACATGCGCTAGGCTATTAGCCCAGTATTGCAACGCTTGTGGCGTTAAAACTATCTTGTTAAAACCCATTGAAACGGGCGTTAATGACGCCATTAACCACTCTAGCGATGCGCATTTGTTCTTGCAAGATAACCGCCTTTTAGATCGCTCTTTAACCTTAAAAGACATTTCATTCTATCGTTATCATAAAGTTTCAGCCCCCCTCATCGCCCAACAAGAAGAAGATCCAAACGCCCCCATTGACACGGACAATTTGACCCAACGTCTCCACAATTTCACCAAAACTTACGATTTAGTCATCGTTGAAGGGGCTGGGGGGCTATGCGTGCCTATCACTTTAGAAGAAAACATGTTGGATTTTGCCCTGAAATTAAAAGCCAAAATGCTTTTGATTAGCCATGACAATTTGGGCTTGATTAATGATTGTTTGCTGAATGATTTTTTATTGAAATCCCACCAACTAGACTATAAAATCGCTATCAATTTAAAAGGAAACAACACCGCTTTTCACAGCATCAGCTTGCCCTATATTGAGCTTTTTAATACACGCTCCAATAACCCCATTGTGATTTTCCAACAAAGCCTAAAAGTTTTAATGAGCTTTGCTCTTAAATAAAGTGCAAACAGAACGCGCGCTGATAAAAAAGCCCATTAACAGCAAAGCGTATAAAATCCAGCTAAAAATGGGCTTTGAAATGTCAGTGCTCTCTTTTAAGGGCTTTAAAAAAATCACATTAGGGAACATGTTAAACAAATTGATCCGCCAACCATAGTATTTCACTTCCACTTGCTGATTGATTAAACTTTGAGCGAGGGCTGAAATATCAGCCGAATTAAACTTAAAATAAAAAGGGAAGCTAAAGCGCGTGTCTTCGTTACGATAAACGGTTACGCTTTTTTGATCTTTAGGGTCGTAAGTTTGCACAAAATAGACATCTCTAGCAAGGGTTTTTACTTCCTTATTATTGGGCGTGTTTTCATTTTCATTCATTCTTTTGACTTCCACCCCGCTAATGACAGCCGCGCTATAATGGGGCATGCAATAACTCACCAAAAGCATGAACGCTAAAAAGATCGCCGTTAAAATGAACAAAACCACATTACGCACAAATTTTATCAACTTCATTCCTTATGATAGTATTAGCCTTTTTTTCGCATTCAAACACCATTTAAAAGCTTAAAAAACGCTCTTTCACATGTTTTCAATCATCACGCTAGCAAATTCAGAGCATTTCACTTCTTTAGCCCCATCCATTAAACGAGCGAAATCGTAAGTTACTTTCTTGCTTTTAATCGCTTTTTCCATCGCAGAAACGATCAAATCAGCCGCTTCCACCCAACCCATATGCCTTAACATCATTTCCGCGCTCAAAATAATAGACCCCGGATTGACTTTATCCAGCCCGGCATATTTAGGAGCGGTGCCATGGGTGGCTTCAAACATGCCCACCGTGTCATTGAGATTAGCCCCAGGAGCGATACCAATACCCCCCACCATCGCCGCTAACGCATCAGAGATATAATCCCCGTTCAAATTCATGGTCGCAATGACGCTGTATTCGCTAGGGCGCAATAAGATTTGTTGCAAAAACGCGTCAGCGATCATGTCTTTAATGATGATTTCTTTACCGTTTTTAGGGTTTTTCAAAGAACACCATGGGCCTTTATCAATGACTTGAGCGTTAAATTCTTTTTGAGCGAGCGCATAGCCCCATTTCATGAACGCCCCTTCGGTGTATTTCATGATGTTACCTTTATGCACAAAAGTCACGCTTGGCTTGTCGTTATCAATTGCGTATTCAATCGCCTTTCTCACTAGCCTCTCTGTGCCTTCTTTACTGATGGGTTTTACCCCTATGCCGCTGCTTTCAGGGAAGCGGATTTTTTTAACCTTTAGTTCATTTTGTAAAAAATGGATGAGTTTTTTCGCTTCCGCACTGCCTTCTTGCCATTCAATGCCCGCATAAATGTCTTCAGAATTTTCTCTAAAAATCACCATATCCACTTTTTGTGGTTCTTTCACCGGGCTAGGACTCCCATACCACCTTACCGGCCTCAAGCACACATACAAATCCATTTTTTGGCGTAACGCTACATTCAAAGATCTAAACCCTTCACCAATAGGCGTTGTCAAAGGCCCTTTAATAGAAACTTTATAATGGTTAATCGCTTCAATAGTGTCCGGTAAGAGCCATTGCTCTTCTGGGCTTAATTCTTTATAATCTTTAAATTTTTGATAGCATTTTTCGCCCACAAACACCTCATACCATGCGATTTTTTTCTCGCCCTTATACGCTTTTTGAACCGCGCTATCCACGACTTTAATCATCGCCGGGGTAATATCTGATCCAATGCCATCGCCCTCAATGAAGGGGATAATGGGGTGGTTTGGCACATGCAATTTGTTGTCTTTAATCGTAATTTCTTCGCCCTCTTTAGGCTTTTGTAAAATTTTAGGGTTGTAAGCCACTGTTTATCCTTTTTCTAAAGTTTGAGTAACTATACTAGCGCAAAAATACTATATAACCCTTAAAAATCTTTTTTTGAATGCGTGTTTAAAAGTAGCGGTTGGAAATAACTTGAAAAAACGCAATGTTTTTAAAAGAAATCATTTAATTTTTTGGCTTATAATTAGGAGTTGAATGCTATCAAAACTTAAGGAAGTCAAATGTCTGTCACTTTAGTCAATAATGAAAATAATGAACGCTATGAATTTGAAACGATTGAAAGCACTCGTGGGCCTAAAGCGGTGGATTTTTCCAAGCTTTTTGAAACGACCGGGTTTTTTTCTTACGATCCAGGGTATTCTTCTACCGCTGGATGCCAATCTAAGATCAGCTATGTCAATGGCAAAAAAGGCGAATTGTATTACAGAGGGCATAGGATAGAAGATTTAGTCGCCAAATACAAATATGTAGATGTGTGCAAATTACTCCTCACAGGGGAATTACCCAAAAATCAAGATGAAAGCTTGGAATTTGAATTGGAATTGCGCCACAGGAGCTTTGTGCATGAGAGCTTACTCAACATGTTTTCAGCCTTCCCTAGCAACGCCCACCCTATGGCGAAACTCTCTAGCGGAGTGTCTATCTTATCCACCCTTTATTCCACGCACCAAAACATGCACACTGAAGAAGATTACCAAACTATGGCCAGAAGGATTGTCGCTAAAATCCCCACGCTTGCGGCTATTTGCTATCGTAATGAAGTGGGAGCGCCTATCATTTATCCGGACATCGCACGCTCTTATGTGGAAAATATCCTTTTCATGCTGAGAGGGTATCCTTATAGTCGCTTAAAACACACCACTCAAGGCGAAGTGGAAATCACGCCCCTAGAAGTGGAAGCCTTTGATAAAATCCTAACCTTGCACGCTGATCACAGCCAAAACGCCTCTTCTACCACGGTAAGGAATGTCGCTAGCACCGGCGTGCATCCTTATGCCGCCATTAGCGCGGGCATTAGCGCTTTATGGGGGCATTTGCATGGCGGAGCGAATGAAAAAGTCCTTTTACAATTAGAAGAAATCGGCGATGTGAAAAATGTGGATAAATACATCGCGCGAGTGAAAGACAAAAACGACAATTTCAAACTCATGGGCTTTGGGCATAGGGTGTATAAAAGCTACGATCCGCGCGCTAAAATCTTAAAAGGCTTGAAAGACGAACTGCACCAAAAAGGCGTTAAAATGGACGAGAGGTTGAGCGAAATCGCCGCGAAAGTGGAAGAAATCGCGCTAAAAGACGAGTATTTCATTGAAAGGAATCTCTACCCTAATGTGGATTTTTACTCCGGCACCATTTTAAGGGCTTTAAAAATCCCGGTGCGTTTTTTCACGCCGGTGTTTGTCATTGGCCGAACCGTAGGCTGGTGCGCTCAGCTTTTAGAGCATGTCAAAAGCCCGCAAGCCAGGATCACACGCCCAAGACAAGTCTATGTAGGGGATTAAGGCTTTGTCTTAACAGAGCGTTGAATAGAAGCGTTGGTTAAGCTTTAAGAAACGAATCAAAGCCTTGTTTAAAAGAATAAGCGTCTCGCACCAAGCGAGCGGTAATTTTTTACTAACCGCATGCAAACGCCCCAAAACTCAAGGACAAACCCACTTTTACAAGCAAACCCTAAGCTTTTTGGGCTTAGGGAACGCTCTTATAAATTAGCGTTTTATTGAAACCACCGCTTTTTTTAAAAAAACCCTTGAGTTTTTGGGGGAAACGATTGGCAAAACGCTCCTCTTAAGAAAATTTAAGAAATCATTTTTACAATTTAAGAAATCCTTTTTGCAACAAACCAAAAAACAATCCAAGTTAAAAACCCTTTTTTATCACTACCCCTATTCAAACAACCTCATTTCTTTTAAAATGACCTTTATTGGTTTAATATTTGTTTAGAAATAACACAAAAACCTTTTTTTTTTTTTTTGAAAGGGCAAAAACGCCTAATTAATATCAAAATCCCATGAATTTATACTATATTAACGAAAGCTTGCGGTATGGTTTCACCTAAAGACACACTTCCGCAAGATTTACTAACAATTTCAATCTTATTTCAAGTAATAAAAGGAGAAAACATGAAGAAAAAATTTCTGTCATTAACCTTAGGTTCGCTTTTAGTTTCCGCTTTAAGCGCTGAAGACAACGGCTTTTTTGTGAGTGCGGGCTATCAAATCGGTGAATCCGCTCAAATGGTGAAAAACACTAAAGGCATTCAAGATCTTTCAGATAGCTATGAAAGACTGAACAATCTTTTAACGAGTTATAGTGCCCTAAACACTCTTATTAGGCAGTCCGCCGACCCCAACGCTATCAATAACGCAAGGGGCAATTTGAACGCTAGTGCGAAGAATTTGATCAATGATAAAAAGAATTCCCCGGCGTATCAAGCGGTGCTTTTAGCCTTGAATGCGGCAGCGGGGTTGTGGCAAGTCATGAGCTATTCGATCAGCGTTTGTGGCCCTGGCTCTGACAAAAATAAAAATGGGGGCGTCCAAACCTTTGAAAATGTGCCGTCAAATGGGGGGACTACCATTGCTTGCGATTCATTTTATGAACCAGGAAAGTGGAGCGGTATATCCACTGAAAATTACGCAAAAATCAATAAAGCCTATCAAATCATCCAAAAGGCTTTTGGAGCAAGCGGGCAAGATATTCCTGCCTTAAGCGACACCAAAGAACTTAATTTTGAAATTAAAGGGAAAAAAAATGATAGCGTCCAGCCAGGAGAAAGATGGAAATTCCCATGGACTAATGGAAAATTTGTTTCAGTCAAGTGGGTGAATGGGAAGTATGAAGAAATTAAAGAAGACATCAAAGTGTCAAATAACGCTCAAGAGCTTTTAAAACAGGCTAGCACTATTTTAACCACTCTTAATGAAGCATGCCCATGGTTGAGTAATGGTGGTGCAGGCAATGTGGCCGGTGGCAATAGTTTATGGGCCGGAATAGATAAAGGCGACGGGAGCGCATGCGGGATTTTTAAAAATGAAATCAGCGCGATTCAAGACATGATCAAAAACGCTGAAATAGCCGTAGAGCAATCCAAAATCGTTACCGCCAACGCGCAAAACCAGCACAACCTAGACACTGGGAAAGCATTCAACCCCTATAAAGACGCCAACTTCGCCCAAAGCATGTTCGCTAACGCTAGAGCGCAAGCGGAGATTTTAAACCGCGCTCAAGCAGTGGTGAAGGACTTTGAAAGAATCCCTGCAGCGTTCGTGAAAGACTCTTTAGGAGTATGCCATGAAAAGGGTAGCGACGGCAATCTCCGTGGCACGCCATCTGGCACGGTTACTTCTAACACTTGGGGAGCCGGCTGCGCGTATGTGGGAGAAACCGTAACGAATCTAAAAAACAGCATCGCTCATTTTGGCGACCAAGCGGAGCGAATCCATAATGCGCGAAATCTCGCCTACACTTTAGCGAATTTCAGCGGCCAGTACAAAAAGCTAGGCGAACACTATGACAGCATCACAGCGGCGCTCTCTAGCTTGCCTGATGCGCAATCTTTACAAAATGTGGTGAGCAAAAAGACTAACCCTAACAGCCCGCAAGGCATACAGGATAATTACTACATTGACTCCAACATCCATTCTCAAGTGCAATCTAGGAGTCAAGAACTCGGCAGTAACCCTTTCAGACGCGCCGGGCTAATCGCCGCTTCTACCACCAATAACGGCGCGATGAATGGGATTGGCTTTCAAGTGGGCTATAAGCAATTCTTTGGGAAAAACAAACGATGGGGCGCGAGATACTACGGCTTTGTGGATTACAACCACACCTATAACAAGTCCCAATTTTTCAACTCCGATTCTGATGTTTGGACTTATGGCGTGGGGAGCGATTTGTTAGTGAATTTCATCAACGATAAAGCCACTAAACACAATAAAATTTCTTTTGGCGCGTTTGGCGGTATCCAACTAGCCGGGACTTCATGGCTTAATTCTCAGTATGTGAATTTAGCGAATGTGAACAATTATTATAAAGCTAAAATCAACACCTCTAACTTCCAATTCTTATTCAATCTGGGCTTAAGGACCAATCTCGCCAGAAATAAAAGAATAGGCGCTGATCATAGCGCGCAACATGGCATGGAATTAGGCGTGAAGATCCCCACGATCAACACAAATTACTATTCTTTGCTAGGCACTACCTTGCAATACAGAAGGCTTTATAGCGTGTATCTCAACTATGTGTTTGCTTACTAAAAGCTTAAACTCCTTTTTAAACTCCCTTTTTAGGGGGTTTAATCTTTTTAACTGACTTTTCTTTTAGCTTTTTTTAATTTTTTCCACCAAACAAAGTTTTTTGACTTCAAGCGTTAATCACAAAAAATACTCAAAGGCGTTTTTTGCAATCTAAATAAAAAATTAGCGTTATTCAAGCGATCATTTTAAACCACCCAAGCAAGAAACCCCAAACATCTTTAGCGTTCGCGCGCTCCACTAACCAAAAAACGCCCCAAAGTCAAGGACAAACCCGCTTCACATAAGGAAACCCCTAAGTTTTTTAGGCTTAGGGGAACGCTCTTAGAAATTAGCGTTTCATCAAAAACACTACCTTAAACCAAGAAAAAGAAATTTCAAGGTATAATAGTTTCCAAGAGCGTTTGCCACTTTTACACTTCATGGCATGCTCCTTATTTGGATTTGCCCCATATCCTAACTATGAGGCGTGATGAAATCCTACAACCAACGCGCTTTAAAGCTCTTAAATGCAACCACCCTAAAAAAAGCACTTTCCACTTTAAATAAACCATAAAATCCCCATACCTACGATATAATCCTAAGATTGATTGATTTTAAGGGGCGTGTTTGGCATCATTATTCCATCTGAGGTTTTTAAAACCCCTAAGTTGTCTGCAAGCCGGTTTGCTTTATAGCCTTATTTTTGGCGTTTTATACCATTTCCCTTTGTTCGTTTATGTTTATAAAGAAAGCAACCAGGTCAGTTTTATCGCCATGATGGTTGTGGTGCTTTTTTGCGTTAATGGCGCTCTTTTTTTGGCGTTAGGCTTGATCTCTGCTTCTTTGATGCGTTGGAGTGCGATAGTTTTTAGCCTGCTCAATTCCGTTGCTTTCTATTTCATTAGCGCTTATAAGGTGTTTTTAAATAAGAGCATGATGGGTAATGTCTTAAACACCAACACGCATGAAGTTTTAGGCTTTTTGAGCGTCAAATTATTCGTTTTTATCGTTGTTTTTGGGGTGTTGCCTGGCTATGTCATCTATAAAATCCCCCTTAAAAATTCTTCTAAAAAAGCGCCCTTTTTAGCGATCTTGGCGTTAGTGTTTATCTTTATCGCTAGCGCTTTAGCTAACACTAAAAATTGGCTGTGGTTTGACAAGCATGCGAAATTCATAGGGGGCTTAATTTTGCCCTTCGCTTATAGCGTGAACGCTTTTAGAGTGAGCGCTCTCAAATTTTTCGCCCCCACCATCAAGCCGCTCCCTCTTTTTTCACCCAATCATTCCCATTCGTTTGTGGTGCTAGTCATTGGCGAAAGCGCTAGGAAACATAATTACGCCCTTTATGGCTATCAAAAACCCACCACCCCAAGACTAAGCAAGCGTTTAGCCGATAATGAACTCACTCTTTTCAACGCCACTTCTTGCGCCACTTACACGACAGCGAGTTTGGAATGCATTTTAGATTCTTCTTTTAAAAACAACGCTTATGAAAATTTGCCAACTTACTTGACTAAAGCCGGTATCAAAGTCTTTTGGTATAGCGCGAACGACGGCGAAAAGAATGTTAAGGTTACAAGCTATCTTAAAAACTATGAATTGATTCAAAAATGCCCCAATTGTGAAGCGATCGCTCCTTATGATGAATCTTTACTTTATAATTTGCCTGACCTTTTAAAAGAACACTCTAATGAAAATGTCTTGCTCATCTTACACCTTGCAGGCTCGCATGGCCCAAACTACGACAACAAAGTGCCTTTAAATTTTAGGGTGTTTAAGCCTTATTGCTCAAGCGCTGATCTGTCTTCTTGCTCCAAAGAAAGCCTGATTAACGCCTATGACAACACCATTTTTTACAACGACTATCTGCTAGATAAGATCATTAGCATGCTTGAAAACGCCAAGCAGCCCGCCTTAATGATCTATTTAAGCGATCATGGCGAAAGTTTGGGCGAAGAAGCGTTCTATTTGCATGGCATTCCTAAAAGCATCGCCCCCAAAGAACAATACGAGATCCCCTTTATCGTTTATGCTAATGAGCCTTTCAAAGAAAAGCATTCCATCATTCAAACCCAAACCCCCATTAATCAAAATGTGATTTTCCATAGCGTTTTAGGGGTGTTTTTGGATTTTAAAAACCCAAGCGTTGTTTATCGCCCTTCTTTAGATCTGCTTAAACACAAAAAAGAGTAAAATAACACGCATGAAAAAATTCTTATTTAAACAAAAATTTTGTGAAAGCCTGCCCAAAAGCTTTTCTAAAACTTTGTTAGCGCTCAGTTTGGGCTTGATTTTATTAGGCATTTTTGCGCCTTTCCCTAAAGTCCCTAAACAGCCTAGCGTGCCTTTAATGTTTCATTTCACCGAGCATTATGCGCGCTTTATCCCTACGATTTTATCTGTGGCGATTCCCTTAATCCAAAGAGATGCGGTAGGGCTTTTTCAAGTCGCTAACGCTTCTATCGCTACAACCCTTCTCACGCACACCACCAAAAGAGCCTTAAACCATGTAACAATCAACGATCAGCGTTTGGGCGAGCGCCCTTATGGAGGTAATTTCAACATGCCAAGCGGGCATTCGTCTATGGTGGGTTTGGCGGTGGCGTTTTTAATGCGCCGCTATTCTTTTAAAAAATACTTTTGGCTCTTGCCCCTAGTCCCTTTGACCATGCTCGCTCGCATTTATTTAGACATGCACACCATTGGCGCGGTGCTGACCGGGCTTGGCGTTGGAATGTTGTGCGTAAGCCTTTTTACAAGCCCCAAAAAGCCTTAATCAAAAGCTTTAGTTTCTGTTTTTATAGTCTTCATAAGAAAAGTTTTTAAGGATTTTAAACCCTTGTTGATCCAATCTAGCCAGGCTTGGGAGCGGCACGCCATTAAACGAGTTGTTTTTGACAATCGTATAATGGAGCATGTCTTGAAACACGATTTTATCGCCCCTTTTTAAAGGCGTTTCAAAGCTAAAACTCCCCATAAAATCCCCCGCTAAACAAGTAGGGCCGCCTAAAAAATAAGAAAACGCCCCTTGATTTTCGCCCTTTTCAACTTCAATAAGCTCTTCATCATTTTCTACGGAGACTTTAAAAATGCTAGGGCGATAAGGCATTTCTAAGCAATCGGGCATGTGAGCGCTAAAAGAAGCGTCTAGAATCGCAATTTCTTGATCGTTTTGAACGATGTCTATCACGCTTGCGATTAAAAACCCGCATTGCCACCCTATGGCTTCCCCAGGCTCTAAAATCACTTCTATATTATGATAGCGTTCTTTGAAATCCTTAATCGTTTGGATGAGCAAATTCACATCATAATCGCTCTTAGTGATATGATGCCCCCCACCAAAATTCACCCACGCCATGTTTTCTAAATAGGGCCTGAAATGCTTTTCTACATGCTCTAAAGTCCGGCACAAAGCGTCAGCGTTTTGCTCGCAATGCGTATGGAAATGCAACCCGCTCACCCCCTCTAAGCCATGCTCTTTCACCCCCTTTTCAAATCCGCTAGGCGTAATCCCTAACCGGCTCACTTTAGAGCATGGGTTATAGATCGCTGGGGTTACTTCGCTATAGAGAGGGTTTATCCTCAAACCCATTTTAATGGGGCTTAAGCCCAAGTTTTCTAATTGCTTGTTTTTATCTAAAATCCTGTCTTTATAGGTAGCGTATTGGTAAAAAGAGTTAAAAATAATGCTTGTCGCTAGGGGTAAAATCGCGCTCATTTCAGCCTCTTTGAAAGCCGGGCTATAAACGCAAATTTCTTTGTGGCTCTCTCGCCCCCCAAATTCTTCAAAAGCGAGCTTAGCCTCATAAAGACCGCTCGCGCAACACCCGTTCAATTTTTGCCTCAAAATCCCAAACTCACGCCAAAACGCATACCCCTTTAAAGCAAGCAAGACCTTTGCCCCACTTTGTTGGCGCACGATTTCTAAAATCTTGGCGTTTTTTTCTAAGCGTTCGCTCTCTAACACGTAGCAAGGGGTGGGGATAGTGCTGTATTTTTTCATGCTAATTCCAAAAATTGCTTAACCACTCGCTGGATGTCTTTGGGGTTAGACTTGGAAATGAAATCATCGGCCTTCAAACTCCTGGCCATGTCTTCATTAGAACTCCCGCTCATAGAAGAATTGACCACGATAGGGATTTTTGAAGTCAAAGGATTGTTTTTAACCTGCTTGATCACTTCAAAACCGCTCGCCTCTGGCATTTCCAAATCGGTAATAATCAGGCCAATATTACTCACATCGGTTGTGGGGTTGAATAAATGCTCTAGTAAGGTTTTACCATTGATAAAATCTATATGCTTGACGCCCAGCTTGTCTAAAATCATTTGCATGGTTTTCAAAACGCTTGGGGAGTCATCAGCAAGCAAAACGCATTGGTTAGAATGGATTTTAGAAAGCGTCTCTAAATCGTTGTGTTTTTCATCTTCAATCCAAGGGAACACGTCTATAAGCATTTTTTCAATATCCACCACTTGCACCAAGCGCCCATCAAAATAGCGCGTGCGGCTCACGAGTTTGTTATTGCCTGCAGATCCCCCTAGCCCAGCGCTTTGCTCCATTTCAGTCCATTTCTTGCTCAAAATCCTATCCGCTTCATAGATCCTAACCCCTATAGTCCAGCGAGAAAACTCACAAATCATAACAATATCATCTTCGCCTTTTTCTTTTTCTATCCTATAAGGGCGTAAATCCTTGTTTTTGTTTTGGCTGTCATAATAAAACCATTTTTTCATATCAATCAAGGGAATGGTGAGTTCTCTTATAATGATTAGCCCCTCAACGAGCGAATTGTTTTCGTGGCTAATGATGGTGAGATTGCCATGGTATTTCACCACTTCACGGATCTTAAAAACATTGACCGCATACAAATCCTTGTTTTTACCCAGCCTGAAACACAACAATTGTAACTCGTTATTTTTATGCAAACTCGTAACTTGATCAATGCCCGCTAAACTATCAGCCATGACTTCCCCTTAATTTAGGTTTTCGTATCGTTTTATAATTATATCGTGTTTGCGTTTAATGCCAACGACACTTAAAAACTAAAATTCCTTTGGTGGGGGTTTTGAAATCATTTTAAACGACTCAAAACAAACCCGTTTTTAAAACTGCGCACGTATAAAATATTATGGCGGTTAGAGCAAAAGATTTGTGGGGCTGCTACAAACCCAGAAAGCAATTCCCTAGCGTCAATGATTTTAGGGCTTTCAAGCGATCTTTTACAAGGCTTTAATGAAAACGAAAAAGCGTCAATGGAATCGGCTCGAACTTCATAACTTTCAAAGGCTTTGTTTTTAATGCGCATGAGGTAGATTTTATGGGCAAAAATGCTCGTGCTTCTAGTGTCTGCAAAGGTGCTCACACCTGAATACAAGGAAGTTACTAACCCTCCAACAAACCCCAAATAATAGTTCGCCACCGCTTGCATGCCCACTTTAAAAGTGGCCGATAAAATAGCCCTAGTGATAATGTAGGGCAACTGCTTCCTGAATTCGCTAGCGACCACCGCATCTATTGAGGCTAAAGTGTCAAAGGGCGTTACTTTTTCTCCATCTTTGAGAGTGAAATTTTGATAAAACGCTTCCCCTTTTTCTAGCTTGGGCAAGGCTATACTCACGTTATAAACCGAATCGATCATAAAAATAGGCACATCAATTTTAAATTCGCTTTTTTGCGGCTCTTTACCATCTTCAATGATGATCCAAGTGAAATGGCTCCTGTTAGGGTTTTTGAAAAAAACCAAGTCTTGGGCTACAAAAGGGCTTTGACTGATCCCATAGGCTTCATTAAGATAGCCTAATCCCTTATTCTCATCCCCATTTAAAGCGTAAAACAACCCTGAGAGATACGAAACCGCCGGGTTAAGTAAGCCCTGATAAGCTTCGTATTTGTCTAAATTAGAATAGGTGTTGTTTAAAATCTCGCTCACTTCCACCCTAGAGCGTTCCATATTAATATTGTGCTTTTTGCTAGAATCGATCTCTTTAATGGCTTTTTGCACTTCCTCATAATAAAATTCTTTAGCCCTGCGCTGGCGTTCGTTCGCACGGTTGAATTGCACCCTAGCTTTCGCGCTATCGTTTAAAAGCATGTAGTCTATCGCTTTGTAATAATTGATTAAAACGCCCTCATAAATATTCCCCCCATAAGCGCGCACATTATCATTAATCATGGTAGCGCCCACATAACCAGCCCCTCTTGTAAAAGCGCTTTGCGTTTTATCAAAGCGTTGCTCGGCTTGATCTAATACCCCTAAAGAAGTCTGGTAATCTCTGGCGTATAAAGCGCTCAAGCCGTTTTGCAAGTCCCATAAAAGAGCGTTCTTTTTTTTCTTAGTGAATTGTTTGGAATATTCATAAGCTTTTTTAGGGCTTTCTTCATAATAGAGCGTGTTAAAATGTTCTAAGTCCATACGATAGCCTATGCAACCTGTTAATGATATTCCTAAAATTACCGACATCAACAGAACGAATATTTTCAATCTAACCCTTTTAATTGATATTTTTTTGCTTGACTATTTGAGCGTATCATAACATTTTTAATGAAAACATAAGCTTTTTATGGCTAAAATGATCCCTAAGCTCTTATTTAGACCTATGCAATAGGATTTTAGGGTAACGCTTCAGGGTAGGAATACAGCAGAGTCCCCTAATTTCTTGTGTGCCTTAGCCATCTGAATAGGAGTGCTTCAAAATAGTATTAACTTTTTAAAACAAAACTAACTTTTTAAAACTAGCTCCTCAAAAGTTTCTCGCGCCACTCTGTAGGGTAGTCTTTTTGTAACGCTTTCACTTTACTCACATGGCTAGAATCCGAATTAAAGATTTTCAAATAACGCCCCAAACTCTCCAAACTCACATCAATCATGTTAGAGCTCCCGTTACCCAGATTTTTGACTAAAACCTGCCTGGCATACAAAGGGGTGTTTTCTAAAAAAGAAATTTCAGTTTCGCTCAAAGGCACATTGAAATTGTGTTTCAACTCCCTAGCGTTTTTTTGCGGGTACAAAATGAGAGTCCCCATGTTGCTTAAAAAACTATGAGCGTTTTTAACCCCGCTTAATTGGTAAATATCTTGCAAGGCCAACACCACCACGCCATTAGCTTTTCTGGCTTGCGTGATTAAAGCGTTGATTTTAGTGTTCAATAAATCGTTTTCCACATAGGATTTAAACTCGTCTAAAAAAACCAAAAAGCCGCTGTCGTTTTTCCTGGATTCTTCTAAGATTTTATAAAACAAATAATAGGCTAAAAGCCCTAAGTCTTTAGGATTTTGGGTGATAGTATCCAGGTTTATCACATTTAAAAAAGCGTTGGAGTTGAACGCATCATTCAAAGCGTTAAAAAGGGGGTTATTCAAATACGGCTCTAAACTCAAACCCAATTGGTTAGATGAAGTTCTTTTAAGCGTTTCTTTAAAGTCTAGCAAACTAAAAGCTTTAGGGTATAAGGTCTCATAAAGGCTCTTAATCGCGCTAGAAATCGCATTCATATCTTCCAAGGCTTCTTTATCCCTTGAAGGGGCAAGATCAAACATGCTCAAAAAGAAGGATTGCAAAAATTCTAGATTCTGCAAATTAGGCTCTAAACAAAAGGGGTTGATGCTAAAAGATTGGCCGTCATGGTAATGCCCTTTAAAAAATTTTGTGAAAGAATACAGCCCCTGCATCCTATCAAAAGCTAAAAGGCGCATGTTTTGGTATTTCAAAGCGCTCATCATTAAAAAGCTAATCAGCGTGCTTTTACCGCTCCCAGTAGCCCCTATGATTAAAGTATGCCCATTCACTCTGGCGATTTCTTTGGCGTTCTTGTGGCTCACTTCTTGGTTGTGGAAATTGAATAAAAAAGGGGAATAATCCAAATTTTTAAACACGCTCAAAGGGCTATTCCCCCATGAATTAGCCTTAAAACCTAAATTTTGCCTTTCAAACACCATTAAACACGCTAAGGCTTTAGAGGTTAAAAAACGCAAGCGGTGGTTTAAGTGGATGCGTTCAGGGAAAAAGGAAAAATACCCCCCCTTCAAGCCAAAAGTTTCTATAACGCCCACTAAATTTTCTTTAAATAAAAGCCCTAAAACCAAGCTTGTTTGAGCGTCTAAATTCTCTAAACTAGGGGCTTTGATAAGAATGTTTAGGGCGAATTTTTGCATGGATAGGCGTTTGGTTTTGACCAGTTCTTGGTATTCTAATAGCTCGTTTTTAACGAGATTGGACATGCTAAACTTGGCCCTCTCTTTTAAAAAACTCAGCGTTTTATGCACACTCATAGGCTCTATAGAGAAGATAATATCTAAAGGCGTTTCTTGGTATAAAAGCGCTCCGATCGCTATAGAAGTGATCCTTTCGCTCTCATAAGCTTTAATGCCAATCAAGCGGTTGTAGGTTTTTTGATTAAAGCTTTCTTGAATGAAATAATCTTTTTCAAAAGTGATAGAACTAGCGATATAGCTATCGCTCAAATACCCCCCTACTAAGGGTTTTAAGGGGAGATCAAACCCATTAATGTATTCCGCATAAAAATTCAAAACCTCTTTGGAGCTTAAGAGTTTGGGGGCATAATTTTTGAGCTGGATTTCTAAGCTTTTTAAAGTTTCTTGCAAAAAATGCGCTTTATAAGAGAGAATATCCTTAAAATTTTCCCTATTAGCATGCATGAGAGATTTTTTCTTATGCTCCAAAACGCCATGCAAAGAGTGAGTGCTTTCTAAAACTAAAAAATACTGATTTTCATACACTTCTTTGTTTTCAAATTGATTCAAAATCGCTTGCAAGTATTGAGAATCAGATTGAATGTTTTGTTGGTGATCAATTTTACGCCTTTTAACCACAAGGCGCGCCACGACTTTTTCTAAAGAATCCAACGCCATCTGGCGCTCGGTGAAAAGATCTTGCAATTGCTCTGTGCTTAAATGGGTGTAGCTAACCCCTTCTAAACGGAGGATGCCCACTAAGTTTTCGTTTTTAGTGAGCAAGAAATGCTCATCATACAAGCCTAAAATGTTGTTTTCTTCGCTCATAGAATAGCTTTTAGGCAAAACCCCTAAAAAATAGTTTGAAACCTTTTGTTTGATAGCGCTTAAAAGCTTTTCTAACATTCTACGCTCTATAACATTTGGTTTTAGTCTTTATTTTGCTTTTAGCCACGATAATATCTGCAATGTCTTCATCAAAAAATTCCAGCACGCTAAAGAGCGCTAAAAACCCTAAATACAATAAAAAAGCGCTCAACAAATCAATCCAAGGGAGCAAGATAAAAGGCGCAAAAACAGAAATCAAATAAGACTTAGCGTTCAGCCATAAAAATTTTTCTTTAACCGAAATTTCACGCAAATTCTTCACGCTCGCTGACAGGATAATCATTAAAAAATTCCCATAAACCAATTCGCTAAACTCGGAGCTTTAAAGAATAAAAAAATCCCAAACACCACGCCAAGGATCGTGAATAAGATCTCTTTCCACCGGTCCAAATTCCTCCACACATAAATAGCGATCCCTATGAAAATCACCATTAAAATCCCCTTAGCGATGGGGCTTTTGAGCTGGGCTTCTAGGGCGTTAAAAAACCCCTCTAAACCTTCAGCGAACAAACTTGAAACGCACATGCCTACTAAAAAAACGATTTTTAAAAAATGAGCGGACATCAAAACCCTTCTGTTTAATTTTAATTAACTTTATAAGTCTTTATTATCTCAAAAAAACCATAAAAATCCTCTAAAAGGGGGTCAAAAGGGGTGGTTTTTATCTTTAAAAGGGTAAAAAAGCAAAGCCAAAGAGTGTAAAAGCCTTACTATTCTACGATTTGATAGACATAAGAAAGATTAGCGTGTTCTTTGGCTTGTAGGGCGTCCTCTTCTAAGAGGTTTTGAATCTTTTCAAAACTGTATTGTAAATGGTTGTAAGCAACGATCACCACCTCATCGCCTTTTTGCAAAAAATGCTCTTGCGCAAAAGGCATATAAGGGGTAGCCCCTATTGCAAAAATCATTTTAGTGGGGAAATTATGGCGCTCTAAAAAAGGTCTTAGAGCCTCTAAAGAGTCGCCATCTTGTTGGTGGTTTAATTGGTCTTTAATCCAATCTAAAAGCTTTTGATAAAAAAACTCGTATTTGAGCAATTTGCTGTTTTCCCCATAAATGTGCCAAACATTATTGTATTTCAAAAAAGACGCGATAGAGAAATTGTTACACACCCCCCCATAAACAAACCTGTCAATGGGCAATTTCTGCCCTATACCTTTAGAAGCCGGTGAAAAATTCTTTTTTTGGGAGAGTTTTGCGGCGTCTAAATTGCGCACAGAAGCGTCATTAAACGCCATGAAAAAATTAGGCACGAGCTTTGCAACCAAATGTTTTTCATCGTATTTAACATCGCATTCTAAAGCGATTTCTGGCTCTGCTTGCACCCTTAAATCTAGATCACTAGGCAAAATAATCTTATGGTTATCAATGCAACAACGCCCCAAATAACAATTTTCATAGGGGATATAAAAAGGGAATAGCCCCTTAGGGGCGTCCTTTTCTTCGCTTTTCATGTTAATAAAACTATGACTCTCTCCTGCTTGCTCCAAATGCCCTGCAAAATTCCCCACCACACCAAAACCTAAAAACTCTTGCATGCAAACCTCCTAGCAAATAGCTTAATGATTAGAGCTTTTTCCATTATAGCATAAAAAGAAAACCCCTAAAACCCTCAAAAACTCCCTTTCAAGCGAACAAATATTCCCTAGCGTTCTCTTTATCCAAAGGGTAAAGCTCGCGCTTTTCATCCCCTATTTGAATGAGGTAAGCTTGATTTTTTAAAGTCTTAGCATAGCCTAAAGCGATACGGCCGGCTAATTCTTTATCTTCTTTGCTAGCGTTTTTATCCACCAAACTCAAAGGGCCTTTACAGTTTAGTAATTCAATCTTATCCATTAAGGGGTGTTGAATATCCAATTTATGGTTTTCTTCTTCATTCCTTGCCACCACCAAGCGAGCGTTATGGGGTAAGACAAAATAACGCCCGTTTTTGACAATCACGCTGTCTTCAAACACCATTTCTCTGTATTCTTTCAAATTCTTAATCTTATTGCTCACTTGAATGTCTGTAAGCAAACACCCTCCACCTGGCTTTTCATAATATTTCAAGCCATAATCTTTGATCATTTGCAATTGCCTGCTTCGCCCCCTACCACTCACATCTAAAAGCTTTTCTCTATCAACAAAACCCTTTTTTTCCATAAAAGTAGGCTCTAAGAGTTTAGCGCTCATGGGTCGCAATAACAACTCATCTAAAAATTGCGGTTTTTTACCACCTGCTTGCGTTCGGTCTAAAACGGGATCAAAACGCGCCTCTTCGCCCACTTCTCTGACTAATTTCCTCACCTGATTGAGCGCTTCTTTCCTTTGGGATTTAGGGCGTTGCCCTAGCACTTCCCCGCTCAAAACAAAATCCGCGTTCAATTCAAGCATTTTATAAAAAGCGTTCCTAAACATGTTGGCATGGCAGTCAATGCAAGGGTTGAAATATTTCCCATAGCCGTATTTGGGCTTGAACAACACATCGTTAAAAAACTGCTCTCTAATATCGCACACCAAGAGCTTAGCCCCAATTTGCGCGGTGGCGTTTTCAAAATACTCTCTTTTATCTTTATTCCCCCCAAACCCTATATTAAAGTGCAAAGCGGTTACTTCAATGCCTTGATCAATGAGTAATTTCATGGACAACAAACTATCCAACCCCCCACTGAATAAGGCTAAAGCTTTAATCTTTTTCATATGGCGACTAATTCTCCTTGTTTTAATTTCATAATGGCCTGGCGAGCCTTTTTTAAACAGATCATTTTTTCGCTAAAAGGGAGCGAGCTTTTAGGGATTTCTTTGAGTTGGCGCTCAAAATAGCGCAAAATCAACAAACGCAATTCCTTTTCAAAACCCCCTTTTTTTAGGGGTAAATTCGCATCTAATAATAACGCAACTAATTTAGGGTCGTCTAATTTTTCTTGACACAAAGCGTCAAATTCTTGTTTTTTATGCAAGAATACCCCACTATGGATATAGCCCACCGCTAAATCCAACAAGCTTCTGTCTTCTAAAAGATAGCGGATCACTAATTTTTCTAAAAATTCCAAACTGGGCGCGCTAGAAACATGCGCAAACCTTTGAGGGCGATTGGGTTTTTCTGTTTTGGGGTAAAAAGGCTGAAAAGAGACTCGCTCTCTAATCCCTAAAACATGCAAAGGCGCTTGCAAAAGGGTAGCGATTAAGGGCTTGTATTCGCTTTGTAAAAGCAAGGAAAAGTTTTTTAAAAACCCTAACATTTCTTTAAGAGCCTTATCTTTTTCTAAAGGATCGTCTAAAAGATAGGAATCCGCCATGCGCCTTAAAACAAACTCAATAAAAGCCATGGGGTGCGATAGCCAATTTTTTAAGGTTTCAATCTGGCCATTAGCGATCATATCCGCTGGATCCAGGTTGTTTTCAAACAAAATCACCCCTCCCCTCCTTTGCTCTTTAGCCAACATCAAGCTCGCTTTATAGGCTGCGTTTCGCCCTGCCTTATCCCCATCATAGCTCAAAAGGATTTCGGGATCGCCTTTTTTAAGCAAGGGCAAATGCGATGGCGTTAAAGCTGTCCCAAGCGTGGCTATGGCGTTTTTAAAACCCGCCTGGTGCAATAAAATCACATCCAAATACCCCTCTGTTACAATGACTTGCTTTTGTTTATAGATGTGTTCTTTAGCCAAATGATAGCCATAGAGCAAACTGGATTTATCAAAAAGCTTACTTTGGGGCGAATTGATATACTTGGCCGCTTTTTCTTTTAAGGTGCGCCCTCCAAAACCCACCACTTGAGCGCTAGGGCTATAAATAGGGAACATGATGCGATCCAAAAAGCGCAAATAGGTTTTCTGATCGTTATCGCTCTTGCCTAGCACGCCTAATTCAATGAGCTTGTCCTTATTCAAGCCTTTATTTTCAATGCCGTAATCAATTCTATTCGTGCATAAGCCTAATTTAAACGCTTTGATACTCTCTAGGCTAAGCCCTCTTTTTTGCAAATAATTCAAAAAAAACGGGGCGTTAAAAAGCTCTTCTTGATACAACGAACTCACCATTTCTAAAAGGTGGTAATCTTCTTTATGATCGTAATAAACGCCTTTGTCATACTCTAAAACTATATTGAATCGGTGGGCTAATTTCTCAAGCGCTTCCACAAACGAAAGCTTTTCAAACGCCATCACAAATTTAATGCTATCCCCGCTCGCCCCACACCCAAAGCAATGGTAAAACCCTTTAATTTGATTGACGCTAAAACTCGCGCTCCTTTCTTCATGAAAAGGGCAACAAGCCATGTAGCTAGAACCTGATTTCCTCAAATTCACATAAGAGCTAATGACTTCTACAATGTCTATCGTTTGCAAAAGGCGATCAATGGAACTTTTAAGAATCATTTTTCATGCTTTCTTCATCTTGCTTTCTTGTTTTAACTCGCTTGAATGAATTATACTCAATAAATAAAATCTTAAAATAAGGTTTGTTAATAACGCCCCTTTCTCTAATCCTTGTATTTTTAAACTAATGAAACTTGATACAAATAGACTTAATAATCCTTATAGTTATATTATTAGCTTTGTTTTTATGGCTTGACTTATCCCTAAAAATGCGCTATAGTTATGTCGCTTAATAACAATAAGCGCTAAATTTCTATTTTATTTATCAAAACTTAGGAGAACTAATATGAAGTTTCAGCCATTAGGAGAAAGGGTCTTAGTAGAAAGACTTGAAGAAGAGAACAAAACCAGTTCAGGCATCATCATCCCTGATAACGCTAAGGAAAAGCCTTTAATGGGCGTAGTCAAAGCGGTTAGCCATAAAATCAGTGAGGGTTGCAAATGCGTTAAAGAAGGCGATGTGATCGCTTTTGGCAAATACAAAGGCGCAGAAATCGTTTTAGACGGCACTGAATACATGGTGCTAGAACTAGAAGACATTCTAGGCATTGTGGGCTCAGGCTCTTGTTGTCATACAGGTAATCATGACCATAAACATGCTAAAGAGCATGAAGCTTGCTGTCATGATCACAAAAAACACTAAAAACATTATTATTAAGGATACAAAATGGCAAAAGAAATCAAATTTTCAGATAGCGCGAGAAACCTTTTATTTGAAGGCGTGAGACAACTCCATGACGCTGTTAAAGTAACCATGGGGCCAAGAGGCAGGAACGTGTTGATCCAAAAAAGCTATGGCGCTCCAAGCATCACTAAAGATGGCGTGAGCGTGGCTAAAGAGATTGAATTAAGTTGCCCGGTAGCTAACATGGGCGCTCAACTCGTTAAAGAAGTAGCGAGCAAAACCGCTGATGCTGCCGGCGATGGCACGACCACAGCGACCGTGCTGGCTTATAGCATTTTTAAAGAAGGTTTGAGGAACATCACGGCTGGGGCTAACCCTATTGAAGTGAAACGAGGCATGGATAAAGCCGCTGAAGCCATTATTAATGAGCTTAAAAAAGCGAGCAAAAAAGTGGGCGGTAAAGAAGAAATCACCCAAGTGGCGACCATTTCTGCAAACTCCGATCACAATATCGGGAAACTCATCGCTGACGCTATGGAAAAAGTGGGTAAAGACGGCGTGATCACCGTTGAAGAAGCTAAGGGCATTGAAGATGAACTAGATGTTGTAGAAGGCATGCAATTTGATAGAGGCTACCTCTCCCCTTATTTTGTAACAAACGCTGAGAAAATGACCGCTCAATTGGATAACGCTTACATCCTTTTAACGGATAAAAAAATCTCTAGCATGAAAGACATTCTCCCGCTACTAGAAAAAACCATGAAAGAGGGCAAACCGCTTTTAATCATCGCTGAAGACATTGAGGGCGAAGCTTTAACGACTCTAGTGGTGAATAAATTAAGAGGCGTGTTGAATATCGCAGCGGTTAAAGCTCCAGGCTTTGGGGACAGAAGAAAAGAAATGCTCAAAGACATCGCTATTTTAACCGGCGGTCAAGTTATTAGCGAAGAATTGGGCTTGAGTCTAGAAAACGCTGAAGTGGAGTTTTTAGGCAAAGCCGGAAGGATTGTGATTGACAAAGACAACACCACGATCGTAGATGGCAAAGGCCATAGCCATGATGTCAAAGACAGAGTCGCGCAAATCAAAACCCAAATTGCAAGCACGACAAGCGATTATGACAAAGAAAAATTGCAAGAAAGGTTGGCTAAACTCTCTGGCGGTGTGGCTGTGATTAAAGTGGGCGCTGCGAGTGAAGTGGAAATGAAAGAGAAAAAAGACCGGGTTGATGATGCGTTGAGCGCGACTAAAGCGGCTGTTGAAGAAGGTATTGTGATTGGCGGCGGTGCGGCTCTCATTCGCGCGGCTCAAAAAGTGCATTTGAATTTGCACGATGATGAAAAAGTGGGCTATGAAATCATCATGCGCGCCATTAAAGCCCCATTAGCTCAAATCGCTATCAATGCCGGTTATGATGGCGGTGTGGTCGTGAATGAAGTAGAAAAACACGAAGGGCATTTTGGTTTTAACGCTAGCAATGGCAAGTATGTGGATATGTTTAAAGAAGGCATTATTGACCCCTTAAAAGTAGAAAGGATCGCTTTACAAAATGCGGTTTCGGTTTCAAGCCTGCTTTTAACCACAGAAGCCACCGTGCATGAAATCAAAGAAGAAAAAGCGGCCCCAGCAATGCCTGATATGGGTGGCATGGGCGGTATGGGAGGCATGGGTGGCATGATGTAAGCCCCCTTGCTTTTTAGTATCATCTGCTTTTAAAATCCCCTAAAATCCCCCCTTTCTAAAATCTCTTTTTTTGGGGGGTGCTTTTTATTTGACAAAACCGCTCGCTTTTAAAAACGCGCAGCAAAAAATCTCTGTTAAGCTTTTATCATTAGCGTTCCATTGAAACAAAATCTAAAAACCCTTTCCAATACCACCCAAACAAACGCGAAAAAAATGCAAAAATTCTAAATTTTCTCCAAATGAAAAAAAAAAAAAAAACGATTTTATGCTACAATGCTTTTAATACATTCTTACTTAATGTATAAAATCTCAATCACTCAATTTAATTTCAAAGGATATTTATGAAAAAAACCCTTTTACTCTCTCTCTCTCTCTCTCTCTCGCTTCATCGCTTTTAAACGCTGAAGACAACGGCTTTTTTATCAGCGCGGGCTATCAAATCGGTGAAGCCGCTCAAATGGTGAAAAACACCGGCGAATTGAAAAAACTTTCAGACACTTATGAGAATTTGAGCAACCTTTTAACCAATTTTAACAACCTCAATCAAGCGGTAACGAACGCGAGCAGCCCTTCAGAAATCAATGCCACGATCGATAATTTAAAAGCAAACACGCAAGGGCTGATTGGCGAAAAAACCAATTCCCCGGCGTATCAAGCGGTGTATTTGGCGCTCAATGCGGCGGTGGGGCTGTGGAATGTGATAGCCTATAATGTCCAATGCGGTCCTGGTAAGAGTGGGGATCAAAGCGTAATTTTTGATGGCCAACCAGGACATGATTCAAGATCCATTAATTGCAATTTAACCGGTTATAACAACGGGGTTAGCGGCCCTTTATCCATTGACAATTTTAAAACGCTTAATCAAGCTTATCAAACTATCCAACAAGCTTTAAAACAAGATAGCGGATTTCCTGTTTTGGATAGTAAAGGAAAACAAGTAACTATAAAAATAACAACACAAACTAATGGAGCTAATAAAAGTGAAACTACTACTACTACTACTACTACTAATGACGCTCAAACCCTTTTGCAAGAAGCCAGTAAAATGATAAGCGTCCTCACTACAAACTGCCCATGGGTAAATACCGCTCATAACTCAAACGGGGGTGCACCGTGGAATTTAAATACGACAGGGAATGTGTGTCAGGTTTTTGCCACGGAGTTTAGCGCCGTTACTAGCATGATCAAAAACGCGCAAGAAATCGTAACGCAAGCTCAAAGCCTTAACAACCCGCAAAGCAATCAAAACGCGCCGAAAGATTTCAATCCTTACACCTCTGCTGATAGGGCTTTCGCTCAAAACATGCTCAATCACGCGCAAGCGCAAGCCAAGATGCTTGAACTAGCCGATCAAATGAAAAAAGACCTTAACACTATCCCAAAACAATTTATCACAAACTACTTGGCAGCTTGCCGCAATGGGGGTGGGACATTACCTGATGCAGGGGTTACTTCTAACACTTGGGGGGCCGGTTGCGCCTATGTGGAAGAGACGATAACCGCCCTAAATAACAGCCTTGCGCATTTTGGCACTCAAGCCGATCAAATCAAGCAATCTGAGTTGTTGGCGCGCACGATACTTGATTTTAGAGGCAGCCTTAAGGATTTAAACAACACTTATAACAGCATCACCACGACCGCTTCAAACACGCCCAATTCCCCATTCCTTAAAAATTTGATAAGCCAATCCACTAACCCTAATAACCCCGGGGGCTTACAGGCCGTTTATCAAGTCAACCAAAGCGCTTATTCGCAATTATTAAGCGCCACGCAAGAATTAGGGCATAACCCTTTCAGACGCGTTGGCTTAATCAGCTCTCAAACCAACAACGGTGCGATGAATGGGATCGGCGTGCAAATAGGGTATAAACAATTTTTTGGTGAAAAAAGAAGATGGGGGTTAAGGTATTATGGTTTTTTTGATTACAACCATGCTTATATCAAATCCAGCTTTTTCAACTCCGCCTCTGATGTGTTCACTTATGGGGTAGGAACAGATGTCCTCTATAACTTTATCAACGATAAAGCCACCAAAAACAATAAGATTTCTTTTGGGGTGTTTGGGGGGATTGCGTTAGCTGGCACTTCGTGGCTTAATTCTCAATACGTGAATTTAGCGACATTCAATAATTTTTACAGCGCTAAAATGAATGTGGCGAATTTCCAATTCTTATTCAACTTGGGCTTGAGAATGAATCTCGCTAAAAACAAAAAGAAAGCGAGCGATCATGTAGCTCAGCATGGCGTGGAACTAGGCGTGAAGATCCCTACGATCAACACGAATTACTATTCTTTGCTAGGCACTCAACTCCAATACCGCAGGCTTTATAGCGTGTATTTGAATTATGTGTTTGCTTACTAATATCTGTCTTTTTGTGAAACTCCCTTTTTAAGGGATTTTTTTTGAAGCCTTTCTTTTTTTAAACCCTCTTTTTTGGGGGTCAAGCGTAAAATTCACCCCTATCCCTTTAAGAAAATAAAATAAAAGAAAATGCGTTTTATAACAAAATAAGATCTAAAACAATAAAACAAAAACCCATTTTTTAACAATGAAATTTTTTAAACAAAAAAAGCATTAAATCCTAATAAGATTTGTTAGATCTTGATAAAAACAAAGCTTTTTTAAAACCCCAAAAAAATAATACTAACCAATAACAAAAACGCATCTATTGTGATCCTTATGGCATTAAAGCACAACCAATTTTTTATTTAAGCAAAAGCTGTTATGCCGTTTTAAGAGCGTGTCATTTCTTTGAAAACCGCAATATTTCTCAATTATTCTTGACAAGCGTTAAAAAAAATTGTATCATTATCTTTTTGTGAGACCCGTTAGCTCAGCTGGTAGAGCAATTCCCTTTTAAGGAATGGGCCGTTGGTTCAAATCCAACACGGGTCACCATGAGCATCGTGGCTCCTTCATCTAGTGGTTAGGATACCACCCTTTCACGGTGGTTACAGGGGTTCAAATCCCCTAGGAGTCACCACTCTTTTATACGGGTTTAGTTGGATTTTATCTCAATATTTTGGTCGCTTAGCTCAGTTGGTAGAGCGCTACCCTTACAAGGTAGATGTCATAAGTTCGAGTCTTATAGCGACCACCATGACTAAAGCATGCATTTTTAGGCTATGGATTTTGGATAGGGAGCGGTAGTTCAGCTGGTTAGAATATCTGCCTGTCACGCAGGGGGTCGCGGGTTCGAGTCCCGTCCGCTCCGCCACCAAGTGCTTTTTAAATCATTTTCTACGCTTTATTTTCAAATAATAGTCAATCGTTAAAAATGACCCTTTCATCTAGTGGCCAAGGATACCACCCTTTCACGGTGGAAACGGAAGTTCAAATCTTTCAAGGGTCGCCACAAAAATTCCAAACTACACCCATAAATTATCTAAAAGCCTGGTTTTACCCACACGAGCCGCCACCAAAATGAGCGTGTTAGTTGGCTCTATGATTGTTAAAGGCTCTAGCTTGTGGTTACAACATTCCAAATAATCCACTTCCAAGGTTTCTAAAATTTCAAGCCCTAGTTTTTTCAGTTTTTCGCACGCTTTTTCGCCCTTATCTATGGCCTGCTGGATTTTTTCTAAAGCTTTTGGAATGGCTAGGGCTTGTTTTCTTTGTGTGGCATTCAAATACACATTCCTAGAGCTTAAAGCCAAATTATCGTCATCGCGCACGATCTCGCATGGCGCTATTTCAATGTCTAAAAGCAAATCTTTGACTAAATGCTCAATGATTAAAAGCTGTTGGGCGTCCTTTTTGCCAAAATACGCTCTAGTGGGATTAACAAGATGAAACATTTTTAACACGATCTGAACAACCCCATCAAAATGCCCTTTACGCATGGCTCCCTCTAAAGAGCTAGATAAAAATTTAGGAGCATAGAGTTTCAGGCGTTGCTCTGCTTCATAGGGATACATTTCGCCAATTTTAGGCACAAACACCGCATTAACGCCTAATTTTTCACATAAAGCCAAATCCTTTTCTAAAGGGCGAGGGTAAGCGTTAAAATCTTCGTTAGCCCCAAATTGCGTGGGATTGACAAAAACGCTCACTATCGTGTGGGAATTTTCTTTCAAACTCCTTTCTATCAAGCTTTGATGCCCTTTGTGTAAAGCCCCCATAGTCGGCACAAACCCCACGCTTTCTTCCAAACTTTTACGATACTCTCTTAAAGCAACAATCGTTTCTAACACGCGCATTTAACAATCCTTTAAAAGCTCTAAAACCACTTCTCTAGGCTCTTTAGCTTGATAAATGGGGCGGCCCACCACGATAAAATCGCTTAAATTTTGTTTGGCTTCTTTAGCGTTCGCCACCCTTTCTTGATCCTCTTTATCATTTTGATCCAGCCTTATGCCAGGGGTTAAAGTCAAAAAGTCCTTACCTAAAGCCTCTTTAATCGCTAAACTTTCAAACACCGAACACACCACCCCATCAATCCCGCTCTCTTTACCCATAGCACTCAATTTAATCGCTTGAGTTTTTAAAGGGGCGTTATACACCATCAAAAATTCCTCTTCGCTAAAGCTGGTTAAAGCGCTCACGCCCATAATCAAGGGGCGTTTTTTAAGAGCGTTCAGGCGTTGCATTAAAGCTGTTAGCGCGCTTTTAGCGCTGCTTAAATGCACGGTGAGCATGTCAATGTCTAATTTCGCGCATTCTAGTGCGGCATTTGCCATGGTATAAGGAATATCATAGAGCTTCAAATCCAAAAAAATCTTAAAATTTTCATCAATCTTTCTGATTTCATCTAAAAAAACAGCCCCGTCTCTTATAAAAGATCTAAGCCCCACCTTAGCCCATAAATCTAAGCCCTTCAATTCTTGCAATAAAGAAAGATTGTCCTCTTTTTTTTCTAAATCCAATGCGACACATAATTGCATGAAAGCCCTTTAAAGTGTAAAATAACGCCATTATAACAAAAAGAAATGCAAGAATTTTAGCTATGATAAGCGTTTTAAAAACAAACGAATTTTAATCAAAATGAGATTTAAGGGTTAAAGAGTGAAAGCGTTTTTAGGAGCGTTAGAGTTTCAAGAGAATGAATATGAAGAGCTTAAAGAGCTTTATGAGAGCTTAAAAACCAAGCAAAAGCCCCACACTTTGTTCATTTCTTGTGTGGATTCACGAGTCGTGCCTAATTTAATCACTGGCACCAAACCGGGCGAATTGTATGTGATTTGCAACATGGGCAATGTGAACCCCCCTAAAACAAGCTATAAAGAGTCCCTTTCTACCATTGCGAGCATTGAATACGCTATCGCGCATGTGGGCGTTCAAAACTTAATCATTTGCGGGCATAGCGATTGTGGGGCTTGCGGGAGCGTTCATTTAATCCATGATGAAACCACCAAAGCTAAAACCCCTTACATTGCAAACTGGATACAATTTTTAGAGCCTGTTAAAGAAGAGTTAAAAAACCACCCGCAATTCAGCAACCATTTCGCCAAGCGTTCATGGCTTACAGAGCGTTTGAATGCGCGCTTGCAACTCAACAACCTCTTAAGCTATGATTTCATTCAAGAGAAAGCGAGCAAGAATGAATTAAAAATTTTTGGTTGGCACTACATCATAGAAACAGGCAGGATTTATAATTATAATTTTGAAAGCCATTTTTTTGAGCCGATTGGAGAAACCATTAAACAAAGGAAAAGTCATGAAAACTTCTAAAACAAAAACCCCTAAATCCGTTTTAATCGCTGGGCCATGCGTCATTGAGAGCTTAGAAAATCTAAGAAGTATCGCCACTAAATTGCAACCCCTAGCCAACAACGAGCGGTTGGATTTTTATTTTAAAGCGAGTTTTGATAAGGCGAACCGCACGAGTTTAGAGAGTTACAGAGGGCCTGGTTTAGAAAAAGGCCTAGAAATGTTACAAACGATCAAAGAGGAATTTGGTTATAAAATCTTAACCGATGTGCATGAGAGTTATCAAGCAAGCGTGGCAGCCAAAGTGGCGGATATTTTACAAATCCCGGCGTTTTTGTGCCGCCAAACGGATCTGATTGTAGAAGTGAGCCAGACTAACGCTATTGTCAATATCAAAAAAGGGCAATTCATGAACCCAAAAGACATGCAATATTCTGTTCTAAAGGCCCTTAAAACGAGAGATAAAAGCATTCAAAGCCCCACTTATGAAACAGCGTTAAAAAATGGCGTGTGGCTGTGTGAAAGGGGGAGCAGCTTTGGGTATGGGAATTTAGTGGTGGATATGCGCTCTTTAAAAATCATGCGAGAATTTGCCCCTGTGATTTTTGACGCTACCCATAGCGTGCAAATGCCAGGGGGAGCGAACGGGAAAAGTTCAGGAGACAGCTCTTTTGCCCCTATTTTAGCGAGAGCTGCGGCGGCGGTGGGGATTGATGGGTTGTTTGCTGAAACGCATGTTGATCCTAAAAACGCCCTAAGCGATGGAGCAAACATGCTAAAACCTGACGAGCTAGAACAATTAGTAACCGACATGTTAAAAATCCAAAATTTATTTTAAAGGAATTTCATGCAAATCATAGAAGGGAAATTGCAATTACAAGGGAATGAAAGAGTCGCTATTTTAACATCGCGCTTCAATCATATCATCACAGACAGATTGCAAGAAGGGGCGATGGACTGCTTTAAAAGGCATGGGGGCGATGAGGATCTTTTAGACATCGTGCTGGTGCCTGGGGCTTATGAATTGCCTTTTATTTTAGACAAATTATTAGAGAGCGAAAAATACGATGGCGTGTGCGTTTTGGGAGCGATCATTAGAGGGGGGACTCCGCATTTTGATTATGTGAGCGCGGAAGCGACTAAGGGTATTGCCCATGCGATGCTTAAATACAGCATGCCGGTAAGCTTTGGCGTGCTGACCACGGACAATATTGAACAAGCGATTGAAAGAGCGGGCAGTAAAGCCGGCAATAAGGGCTTTGAAGCGATGAGCACCCTCATTGAATTGTTGAGCTTGTGCCAAACTCTCAAGGGTTAAAATGGCGACACGAACTCAAGCCAGGGGGGCTGTGGTTGAATTGTTGTATGCGTTTGAGAGCGGTAATGAAGAAATTAAAAAAATCGCTTCTAGCATGTTAGAAGAAAAAAAGATTAAAAACAACCAACTCGCTTTCGCTTTAAGCCTTTTTAATGGCGTGTTAGAAAAAATCAATGAAATTGACGCCCTCATCGAGCCGCATTTAAAAGACTGGGATTTCAAGCGATTAGGGAGCATGGAAAAGGCGATTTTACGCTTAGGAGCGTATGAAATTGGCTTCACGCCCACGCAAAACCCTATCATCATCAATGAATGCATAGAGCTTGGCAAACTCTACGCTGAGCCTAACACCCCTAAATTTTTAAACGCTATCTTGGATTCTTTGAGCAAAAAGCTCACTCAAAAACCCTTGAATTGAGGGTGTTTTATACCTAAATTTAAAAAATGATGCTATAATCACTAATCACTAATCACTAATCACTAATCACTAATCACTAATCACTAATCACTTCACTAAAAAGGGGGTTGGTGGGATTTGAGCGGTAGTAGAAGTAAAATTAAAGGAATAATATAATATGGCATACAGATACGATAGTGACTTGGAATTTTTAAAGCGATTAAGCTCTAGCGATTTGAAAGATTTGTTTGATGCGCTTGTTTATGATGAAGATGGCACACTAAGAATGAATGAATAATTGACAAGTTCAACAGAATACCAAAGGTATGGCTATGATTACGCCAAGTACCCAAGAAGGATCGCTGAAGAATTGCAGCGTTATGGGGGCAATAGTTTCATGAATTTTTTTAGAGATGAAGGGGTCTTATACAAAGAGATTTTGTGCGATGCGTGCGATCATTTAAAAGTTAATTACAACAAAAAGTCTGACACAACTTTGATTGAAGAAAACATGCTCTCTAGCATTTTACAAAAAAGTTTGGAAAAAATGAGCGATGAGGAGATTAGAGAGCTTTGCGATGAATTAGGAGTGAAAAACACTAATAAATTAGGCAAGCAAGCCCTAAGCACAGCTGCTTTAACGCTGTTTAGAATGGGTGGCTTCAAATCCTATCAATTAGCTTTAATTGTTGCAAATGCCGTGATAAAGGCGATTTTTCAAAGAGGGTTGTCTCTAGGGGCAAATGCCGCTCTTACAAGAGGGCTAAGCATTTTAACAGGCCCTATTGGCTGGATCATTACAGGCGTATGGACAGCGATTGATATTGCAGGGCCGGCTTATAGGGTAACCATACCGGCATGCATTTTGGTTGCCACTTTACGCCTAAAGGCACAAGCAAACGAAATTAAAAATATTCTTTAACTCTTTTTAAACCTTTTTTAAAAATACAATATAAACCCAGATGCTATAAAATGTCTGGGTTTTATTTTTAGCGTTTGAGAGAATTGATGCTTTAAAGCAATCTATAGAACTAAGAGCGTTGGGCTTTTGAGTTTAAGCCTTTTTAGAATATTAAGTATAGTTTTAGACAAATGATATTAAAATCAGTAACCACTTTAGAAAAACAGCGATGGAGTGCGAAAAGTCGTTTGTTTTTAATAAGTGATAAAACAATATAAAGGAATGATATGGCATACAAATATGATAGAGACTTGGAATTTTTAAAGCAATTGGAATCTAGTGATTTATTGGATTTGTTTGAGGTGCTTGTTTTTGGTAAAGACGGCGAAAAAAGACACAATGAAAAACTGACCAGCTCCATAGAATACAAAAGGCATGGCGATGATTACGCTAAATACGCAGAAAGAATCGCTGAAGAGTTGCAATACTATGGGAGCAATAGTTTTGCGAGTTTCATTAAAGGCGAAGGAGTCTTATACAAAGAGATTTTATGCGATGTGTGCGATAAATTAAAGGTCAATTACAACAAGAAAACTGAAACGACTTTAATTGAACAAAACATGCTTTCTAAAATCTTAGAAAGAAGTTTGGAAGAAATGGATGATGAAGAAGTGAAAGAAATGTGCGATGAATTATCCATAAAAAACACGGACAATTTAAACAGACAAGCCTTAAGCGCGGCGACTTTAACGCTGTTTAAAATGGGGGGTTTTAAATCTTATCAATTAGCTGTCATTGTTGCGAATGCGGTCGCAAAAACCATTCTAGGGCGTGGTTTATCGCTTGCGGGCAATCAGGTGCTTACAAGAACTCTGAGCTTTTTAACAGGTCCTGTTGGCTGGATCATTACAGGCGTATGGACAGCGATTGATATTGCAGGGCCGGCTTATAGGGTAACCATACCGGCATGCATTGTGGTTGCCACTTTACGCCTAAAAACACAGCAAGCCAATGGAGATAAGAAGTCGTTGCAAATAGAATCCATTTAAGCTTTTTTTAGGGAAAAAGGTATAGAATGGAAATCTAGATGCGAAAACGCATCTAGTTTTTATTTTAATTTAAGGGAGACACAATGAGTAACAGTTGCAGCAATCAAAACCACAATCAAAAAGGTGATGCTAAAAACCAAAACAACGAAAGTTGTCAAAAAAATAGCCAAAACCAGGCTAATCAATGCAACGCTAACCACGAGCATAAAAACGATAAAAAGTAAGGGTTAGAGGGTTAAAGGAGGGGGTTTCTTGTGCTAGAAATCAAAGTAGCGTTTCATTAAAAATTAGTCCTATCTAAAGAAAAAATCAATAGTTTCCCACTTTCAAATCAGATTTATCGTATCCAAAATGATAAAGCATATCAAAACATTTTAATCATTATTATTCTTTGGTTGTAAATCAATAAAACCCATTAGCATTTGTAGTGCAATATTCATGTGCAGTTAGCGGGTGTGTTTAAGCCTTTTAGGGCGTTAGACATGATTTTAAAAAATGATGCTATAATCACCAATCACTAATCACTAAAGAGGGGATTGGTGGGATTTGAGTGAGCGGTAGGAATAAAATTAAAGGGATTGCATGGCATACAAATAGCGACTTGGAATTTTTAAATCACTTAAGCTCTAATGATTTGAAAGATTTGTTTGATGCACTTGTTATGATGAAGATGGCGCACTAAGAATGAATGAAGACTTGACAAATTCAACAGAATATAAAAGATATGGCCATGATTACGCCAAATACCCAAGAAGAATCGCTGAAGAATTGCAACATTATGGGGGCAATAGTTTTGCGAATTTTTTTAGAGATGAAGGGGTCTTATACAAAGAGATTTTGTGCGATGCGTGCGATCATTTAAAGGTTAATTACAATGAAGAATCTGCAACCTCTTTGATTGAGCAAAACATGCTTTCTAAACTCTTGAAAGATAGTTTAGAAAAAATGAGTAGGAGAGAGATTAAAGAACTTTGCAATGAATTGGGCATGACAAATATTGATAAAGTGATTGGTGAAAACAAACAAGTCCTAATCGCATCTACTTTAACGCTGTTTAAAGCGGGTGGCTCTCATTCTTATGCGTTGGCTGTATCTGTTGCAGATGCAATGGTAAGACAAACTCTAGGGCATGTTATGTGGTGGGTAAAGTAGCACTTAAAAAAACTTTGGGCGTTTTGGCTGGCCCTATTGGTTGGGTCATTACAGGCGCGTTAGTGAGCATAAATCTTGCAGGACCGGCTTATAGGGTAACCGTTCCGGCATGCGTTTTGATCGCCACCTTACGCCTAAAATTAAAAGCGAAATAAGAAGCAAAACTGAAAGCGGAACAATAAAGATTAGAACAAGCAAAACGATTAGCAAAACAGAAAGCAGAACGAGAAGCAAATAAAACTAAGAAAATGTGGTATCTAGCTATCACCTTTCTCATTGGTCTAGCTATTTTAGCTGTTCTCTTCATCAAAAGAGAACACCAACCAAGCAATGACCCAAGCAATAGCCAAAAAAGCGGTGTGAAAAAACTCAAAAAACCCCAGCCACAAGAACCATAAAAAGAACAATAACAACCGCTCCAAAACACAAAACCACCCCAAGCACAAAAACAACAAGAGAGCAGAGGTTAAAGAGTGTTAAGGAGAGTAAAATCCCCTTTTAGCGTTTGAGGGAATTGACCGTCTGGAGCATGGCATCAGCGGTTTGAATGCTTTTAGAATTGGCTTCATAAGCCCTTTGAGCAGTGATTAGATCCGTCATTTCTTCTACCAATCTCACATTGCTCAATTCCAAAAAGCCTTGCCTTAACTTGCCCAATCCTTGAGAATCCGGGTTGCCCACAATCGCCTCGCCGCTAGCGTTGGTGATTGAAAACAGATTATCTCCCATAGAATGAAGCCCCGCCGGATTGACAAAATTAGCCAAAGTGATTTGCCCAATCACATTAGAAGTCGTTTGCAAGCCTTGAGTCACGCTCACCGTGCCATCCACACCGATATTCACTTGCGTGGTGTCTTCAGGTAAAGTGATTTGAGGGATCAAAAGATAGCCCTCGCTCGTTACAAGATTGCCCTGTTCGTCTAGCTTAAAATTCCCACTTCTTGTATAAGCGGTGGTGCCATCAGGCAATTGGACCTGAAAAAAGCCTTTACCCGTGATGGCGACATCTAAATTATTTTCCGTTTCTTTAGGGCTGCCTTGCGAAAACATTTTAGTGATCGCGCTAGGGCGCACGCCTAAGCCCACCTCCATGCCATCTGGCGATAAAGTCGTGTTGCTTGTGTTGGTGCCAGCGTATTGCATCGCTTGGTAAAACAAGTCGTTAAAATCCGCGCGAGATTTTTTAAACCCGGTGGTATTGACATTGGCGATATTGTTTGAAGTGGTGTCAATATGCGTTTGTTGGGCGAGCATCCCTGAAGTGGCGCTATAGAGAGAACGGAGCATGATTTTCCCTTTAAACTAAAACTTAATAACCTAAAATTGTAACCAAGATAAGATTAAATTTGACTAAAACGCGCTTTTTTAACACCCTCTTTTTTAAGCTCTTGCCTCAAAATAACCGATACTTGACGCTATTGATAAATTTTAGGGCGTTTTATCATGCGCTTTCTTTTTGTATCCATTCACTCAAAACTTTTTAACAGCGTTCTTGGCGAAATGTTAGCCTTTTCTAAAGGGACAAAGCGCTTTTTTTGATAAGCTTCTAGGCTGGATCGCCCTATCATGGCGGCATTGTCGCTGCAAAATTCTAAAGGGGCTAAAACAAGCTTGCAATCAAACGCATCGCACAAATTTTCAAACGCCTTTCTTAAAGCCAAATTTTGGCTCGCTCCCCCCACAATGCCAAAAATTTTAGGGCGTTTGATTTTAAAATAGCGTTTAGTCTGCTGGATTAAATGCTCAATCGCTGCACTTTGAAAATGATAGCCAATCTTTTGTTTGATCGCTTCATTCAAGTTGGGGGCGTTTTTTTCAACCTCCAAACGCACCGCATTTTTTAAACCTGAAAAACTAAAAGCCAGATTCGGGCTGTTTTTTAAAGGGATAGGGAACATTAAAGGCTCGTTTGGGTGCCTATAATCAAGGGCTAATTTTTCCACTATAGGGCCTCCTGGATAGCCTAAATCAAGCATTTTGGAAACCTTATCAAAACTCTCCCCAAAGCTATCGTCTAAACTCGTGGCAACGATTTTAATATTCTCATAATCTCTAGCCTCTAAAATCAAAGAATGCCCCCCAGAGACTAAGAGCACGCTTAAAGGCATGCAGGTTTGTTTTTCATTGATAAAGAGCGAATACACATGCCCTCTCAAATGATCTTCTAAAATCAAGGGCAAATTCAAAGACAAGCTCAAGGCTTTTGCCATCATCAAACCTTCTATTAAAGTAACGCTCAAACCTGGCTGATTAGTGATAGCGATGGCTTTAATTTTGGAAAAATCCTTATTCAAGCTTATTTTAATGCGTTCTAATAAAAGCGGCAAATTCTCAGCATGCAAACGTGATGCAAGCTCAGGCACAACGCCCCCATAAGAACTATGGTGCTTTTCTTGAGAGATTTTAAAATGAGCGATGAGTTGAGCGTCCTCTATTCTTGTAAGGGCTAAAGAGCTGTCATCGCAAGAACTTTCAATGCTTAAAATCATTATCTTTATATTTGGGTGGTGTTTTTGCTTGAATTATACCTTGTTGGCTTGTATTTTAAAATCTTTAAGCCAAATATTTGATCGCATTCAAATAGCTTTTGTTGTTCGCTTTGTTTTGATAAGCAATGTCAAACGCTGTGCCGTGGTCGGTGGAGGTGCGTAAAATGGGGGCGTTCAAACTCACATTAATGCTTTCATCAAAATAGAGCGCTTTTAAAGGGGCTAGCCCCACATCATGGCTCATGCTCACATAAAAAGGGGTTATTTTTCGTTTATTGGGGGCAAAAGCACTATCAGCCGGCAGTGGCCCCAAAAAGCATTCAAAGCCTAGCGTTTGGTTGCTCTTTTGAATGGCTTTTAAAATCCTTTCATCTTCTTCCCCAAATAAGCCCTCTTCGCCCGCATGGGGGTTAAAACCACACACTTGAACGATTTTAGCTTGAGTGCTTTTTTGAAACGCTAACAAAAACTTGACTAACGCTCCCACTTGAATGAGTTGAGAAACCGCCCCTAAAGGCACATGGTCGCTAAACAGCCCCACAAAGAGTTTAGAACACCCAAGCATCATGATGATTTGATGATCTTTGTAGCGTTGTTTTAAAAAATCGGTATGCCCCACAAAAGGGATTTGAGCTTGTTGCCATGCGAGTTTGTTGATAGGCAAAGTGCAAATGCCATCCACCTCTTTACTATCCGCTAACTCGCAAGCCTTTTTAAAACTCTCAAAACTATACGCCCCGCTTTGAGCGCTGACTTTGCCTATCGTGCTAGAGTTTAATAAGGGTAAGGGGGCATCAATAGCGAGCGCATTAAGCACTTTAGTTTCATAAGCGTTATGAAGCAATTGATTGGCCCGCTCTAAAAGTTCGCCATCAGTGAGATACAACGGCTCACAAAGCGCGCTCACTTCCTTATGGCTTTTTAAAATCAATTCTAAGCCTACGCCTTGAATATCCCCGCAACTGATCGCAATTTTCTTTTTAGCCATTTTATCGCTTAATGAGTTGCGCCATTTCTAAAATCGCTTTTTCTAATCCCACTAAAACCGCTTTTGAAACCACGCTATGACCGATATTAAGCTCTCTTAAAGAGGGGATTTTTAACAATTCTTTCACGTTAGTATAATTCAACCCATGCCCCGCGCACGCCGTGATACCCATAAAAAACGCTTCTTTACTCATTCTTCTTAATTGCAAAAAGGCGTTGTGCAATTCTTCTTTCAGTTCTTTAGGGCTTTTGTCTTTGAGCACGCTAATGGCATGGATTTGATTGTTAGCGTTAGAATATAAAGCGTTGTGCAAATTCGCATACACCCCAGTGTGGAACTCCACTTGCTTGACTTGATGCTCCCTTGCAAAATGCAGAGCGTCTTTTAAAGGATCAATAAACAAAGACACTTCAATGCCTTTATTGTGATACGCTCTAATCACCTCTCCTAAACCCTTTAATGAACAATCCAATCCCCCCTCTGTCGTAACCTCATTTCTGTTTTCAGGCACGATCGTAACCTTACTGGGCTTATTTTTTAAAGAGCATAAAAAATCAGTGATTTCAGCGTTAATAGAGCATTCAATGTTGATAGGCAAGGGGCTTATTTCAAGCAACTTCAAAACATCTTCATTTTGAATGTGTCGTCTGTCTTCTCTTAAATGAATGGTGATTAAATCCACTTTATGGGTGTTTTTAGCGATGAACAGGGCTTCTAAAATCTCAGGCTCGTAAGTTTTTCTTATCTCTCTTAAAGTAACAATGTGATCAATATTCAATCCAAAACGCATGACTATCCTTTATTTTATAATAATGATTTTTGGAATTGTAACATAAAACCCGCCTCTTACACCTATAAGATTTTATCATCAAGCTATCTTTTGCTATAATAGTGAAAATACTAAATCCAATAAAAAGTGTTGTGGGTGCTATATTTTTTAACCAGTTTATTTATTTGCTCTTTGATTGTTCTGTGGTCTAAAAAATCCATGCTTTTTGTGGATAACGCTAATAAAATCCAAGGCTTTCATCATGCAAGAACCCCACGAGCCGGGGGGCTTGGGATCTTTCTTTCTTTTGTGTTAGCTTATCTTTTTGAGCCTTTTGAAGCACCTTTTAAGGGGTTTTTTGTTTTTTTGGGGTTGTTGTTAGTCTTTTTAAGCGGTTTTTTAGAAGACATTAACCTTTCATTAAGCCCCAAAATACGCCTTATTTTGCAAGCCGTAGGGGTTGTTTGCATCATTTCATCAATGCCTTTAGTGGTGAGCGATTTTTCGCCCCTTTTTAGCTTGCCTTATTTTATCGCTTTTTTATTCGCTATCTTTATGCTGGTGGGTATCAGTAACGCTATTAATATCATTGACGGGTTTAACGGGCTTGCATCAGGGATTTGCGCGATTACTCTTTTAGTCATTCATTATATAGAGCCTAGCAGTTTGGCGTGCCTATTAGCTTACATGGTGCTTGGGTTTATGGTGTTAAATTTCCCTTTAGGAAAGATTTTTTTAGGCGATGGAGGGGCGTATTTTTTGGGTTTGGTGTGCGGGATTTCCCTTTTACATTTGAGTTTGGAGCAAAAAATCAGCGTGTTTTTTGGGCTCAATTTAATGCTTTATCCGGTCATAGAGGTGCTTTTTAGTATCCTTAGGCGCAAAATAAAACGCCAGAAAGCCACCATGCCGGATAACTTGCATTTGCACACCCTTTTATTCAAATACTTGCAACAGCGTTCTTTCAATTACCCTAACCCTTTATGCGCATTTATCCTTATTCTGTGCAACCTGCCTTTTATTTTAATCAGCGTCTTTTTCCGCTTAAATCCTTACGCGCTCATTGCCATTAGCCTAGTCTTTATCGCATGCTATTTAATGGGCTATGCTTATTTGAACAGGCAAGTTTGTGCTTTAGAAAAGCGAGCGTTTCAATGAAAAAGCTCAAAGGTCTTTTTTTGATCCTGCTCTTATGGGTCTATCCTTTAAGGAGTGAGCCAATCAATGAGGGAGCATACATTTTAGAAGAGATTGGCGATGTGCTTAGGTTTTTGCCTATTTTTGTAGGCACGGTCAGTTTGGCGATGCGCGATTATAGAGGGTTAGGGGAATTAGCGGTCGGCACATTGGTTACTCAAGGCGTGATTTATGGCCTTAAAGGAGCTTTTAGCAACGCCCATAAAGATGGGGCTAGAGTGGAATTTGCTAAACGCCCGTGCTGTAATTCTTGGAGAGGCATGCCAAGCGGGCATGCTGGGGGGGTGTTTAGCGCGGCTGGGTTTGTGTATTACCGCTATGGGTGGAAGCCGGCTCTTCCTGTGATCGCTCTTGCAATCCTCACTGACGCTAGCAGAGTGGTGGCAAGACAACACACGATCTTGCAAGTTACGATCGGCAGCCTTATCGCATGGGGGTTTGCTTATTTATTCACTTCACGCTACAAACCCAAGCAATGGATGCTCTATCCTGAAATTTCTAGCGATTTTAAGGGCAGTAGCCGCTATGGGGTGAGCTTTTCTTATCAATGGTAAAGGGATAAAGTGCTAAAAAAATTATTATTCATTGCACTCTTTTTAGGGTTTTTAAGAGCGGAAGGCGAACATTATGAAATCATTGTTGAGCTTTCAAAGGCTTTTTTGAAAGCCCAAGAAGTTTTGACTACGATCCATCAAGCTTATAAAACCTGCATAGAAACCGGGCATGATCGCACCCAAATACGCCTTCAAAGCGCTTTTTTAGAGAACTTGTCTCAAACAGAACAGCAATTTGATGACTATTTTGAAAAGGATTTTAAAAGCGTAGAAGTTTTAAAAACCTTGCTTAAAAACCTCCAATCGTTAGAAAAAACTTCCAACAAGCTTGCATGCATTACCCCAAAAAACGCTAAAAATTTTGAAATTTTAGAGGGAGCGATAACGCAAATCATAGACTTAGAAAAACAGATGGATAAATTTATCAATAAAAACTAACATAGGCTATGATATAGTTTATTTTCACAAAATCTCCAAGGAAAATTGATGCAACATGAAATCCCTATTGCCTTTGCCTTTGATAAAAACTACCTAAAAACAGGGGCTGTGGCTCTCTACTCTTTATTGCATGCCCATCGTGCAGTTGAAGGGGTATTTTTCAGTATCTATATATTCTATAGCGGTTTGAATGAAGATGATTTAAACAGGCTCCAAGAAACTATCAAACCTTTCAAACATTTTGCCGCTTTAAAATGCCAAGATATTAGCGCCACTCTTGATTCTTTGCCCACCATCACGGATAGTGCATGGGTTAATCGCTATTCTAGAATGATTTTGGTCAAATACCTTCTCCCTAGTTTATTCCCCCAATACAGCAAAATGATTTGGTCTGATGTGGATGTGGTCTTTTGCAGAGCTTTCGCTGATGATTTTATCGCTTTAGACACAAGCGAATCTTTTCATTTGAGTGGTGTGATAAGTTTAGTATCACAATCAGTTACAGAGGGGTTTTGGTTTTGCAATTTGGATTACATGCGAAAGCACTCTTTCACCCAACAGGTCTTAGAAAAATTTAAAATTCAAGTAATGCGTCCATATTTTAAAGAACCTACATTAATACACCATTTGCATGCTTATATTAAAGAACTTCCCTTACACTATTGCGTTCTGCCTTATTATTATCAAGAAGAACTTGATGATTTGAGACATAAAGCTTCCTTACCCATTCGGTTTGAAATCATCCACCAAGACAAACCCAATGAATTTATCCATCGCCAGCAAATCCCCTATGAGATCTCTCAAATTCAAAACATTCTTTCAAACCCTATTATCATGCACTATGAATCTGATAAAGATGCTCTTGGAATCTACAATGGCAAACCTTGGGAGTTCCCTTTGGGGAATCAATACCACCTGTGGTTAGAGATGCTTGCACACACTCCATTTTGGAAAGACTTCACTCTGGAAATGCAAAAAAAACGCATAGAATACCGAGATATTGCTCAAAAAATCCATTATTTTTCTCAAGATAAGCGTCTTTATGAAGTGAGCATACGCTCCATTAAGGTTTTTGCATCTCATTACTATAATTTAGTGGTTAAAGAACGATGGTCTAAACCAATAAAAACTTTCTTTCAAAAAAATTTTTTTCAAAAAAAGTTCTAATTTGTTGGAATCACAAGGCGAAACCAAATCCCTAATACTTATGCTTTCTCAGGCGTTTCACCACATAATCCCCTACGCTTTGAATGATTTGCACCAAAACAATAATCACAACCACCGCATAAAAAAGCACATCGCCCCTATAACTTTGATAGCCAATCCTAATGGCTAAATCCCCCAAACCTCCAGCCCCTAACGCTCCTGCCATAGCCGAATAGCCTATTAAAGAAATTAAGGTGATGGTGATATTGTTCACTAAAGAGGGCAGGCTCTCTAAAAGCATCATTTTAATGACTTCCAAGTGAGACGCTCCTAAGCTTAAAGTGGTTTCAATCTTGCCATGCTCTACTTCCATTAAAGAATTTTCAAAAAGCTTTGCGACAAAAGGAATGGCTGAAATGGCTAGCGGGATAATGCTCGCGCTAGAGCCAATGCTTGTGCCAATCAAAAAGCGCGATAAAGGCAGGAGCAAAATAATGAGAATGATAAAAGGGAAAGAGCGAGTCATGTTGATGGAAGTGTCTAAAATTTTATGCAAAAGGGGCTTGTTTAACAAATGCCCTTTTTTACTCACTAACAATAAAACCCCCAAAGGCAAGCCAAAAACAACCGCCAAAAAGCTCGCCACAAACACCATATAAAGCGTTTCTAGCGTGGCTTGAATGAGCATTTGAGAAATCATTTTAATCCTTTAATTTTTCCACTTGTAAGCCTAAAGCGTTTAAATACTCTAAAGCCCTTTGAGTCTCTGCAGTATTGCCTAAAAACCGCACCACTAAATACCCTATATCTTTAGTCGTAAGCTCTTCAATATTGCCTGAAATGATACTCACGTCTATTTTAAAACGCTTAATCAAATTAGAAATGATCGGCTCGTCTAAATGCTCCCCTAAAAACACGATGCGATAAACGTCTTGCGATTTCTTATCTGCATGCTCGTTTCTGATGCCAAGCAATTCTTTAGTAACGGCATGTTTAGGGTTGGCAAAAATTTCTTCCACCGAGCCTCTTTCCACGATTTCGCCGCTGCTGATCACGCACATTTGATTGCACAATTCTTTAACCACTTCAATTTCATGCGTGATGAAAACGATGCTCAAATCAAGCTTTTTTTGAATGCCGCTTAAAAGCGTTAAAATAGAATGCGTGGTTTTAGAATCTAGCGCGGATGTGGCTTCATCGCAAAGCAATAAATCAGGGCAATTCGCTAAACTCCTAGCGATCGCCACTCGTTGTTTTTGCCCACCGCTGAGCTGTTTAGGATAAAAATGCATTTTATCTTCTAGCCCCACCAATTCCAACAATTCATGCACCCTTGATTTAATCTTATTTTTTTCCCATCGGGCGATTTCTAGAGCGAAAGCAACGTTTTCAAACACGTTTTTAGCGCTCAATAAATTGAAATGCTGGAAAATCATGCCTATTTTTTGGCGCGCTTTTTGCAATTCTTTAGGCTTTAATTTTAACAGATTGACCCCATTGACTAAAACTTCGCCAGAACTAGGACGCTCTAAACAATTAATCAAGCGAATGAGCGTGGATTTCCCCGCCCCTGAATAGCCTATCACGCCCAAAATATCGCCTTTTTTCAATTCCAAATTCACGCCTTTTAGAGCATGGAATCCGTTTTCATAAATCTTTTCAATGTTTTTTAATTCTACTACCATCGTTTTAACTTTACATTCCGATCACTTGGACATTTGCACGTTATTTTCCACGCTATTGAGCCATAAAAACACTTGCACCACGCTCTCATACAATTCTTCAGGTATCGCGCAATCTAATTCCACTTTCAAAAGCGAATCCACCAGCATGGGGTTAGAAAAGAGCGCTATATCGTATTCCTTAGCTTTTTGAATGATCCTTTTAGCCACTTCGCCCACCCCGCTTGCGATCACTTTTGGGGCATGATCTTGCCCCATGTTATAGGCTAGAGCGGCGGCTTTTATGGTTTTATTCATCTAATACCCTAAAGTCAAAGCGTCAGCCTCATTCCAAGAGAAATTTTTTTCAAACCCTTTTGTTTTTTTCAAAATAGACGCAACGCTGCGGACTAACATGTCCGTTTCAATATTCACGCGCCGTTTGAGTTTATAAGCCTTAAAAAGGGTGTTTTCTAAAGTGTAAGGGATAATCGTTAGCCAAAACCCCTTTTCTTCTACCTTGCTTAAAGTCAAACTCACCCCATCAACTGCAATAGAGCCTTGCTCAACGCACAATAAAAGCGTTTCTTCAGAAGCGCTGATGAAAAAATCCACTTGATTAGCGTTGTGAATGATTTTTTCAATGACCCCTATAGCGTCAATATGCCCTTGCACAAAATGCCCATCCAAACTCGCATCAGCTTTTAGGGCTGGCTCAATATGGACTAAATCCTTGTAATTTTCTAACGCTACGCTGTTTTGGGTTTTTTGGCTCAATTCCACGCTAAAATGCGTTTTTGAACTTTCTATGGCGGTCAAACATGCCCCATTAATCGCAATGCTATCGCCAAGCTTGGGATTGAGATCACTCTCTATGTTTAAAATATTGTTGTGGAAACTTTTCACTTTAGCTATTTGATGGATTAGACCGCTGAACATAATTGATTGTTATTCTCCTTATGTTAGAATGTTTGATTATTGTAACATACTAAATAAAACCATAGGATAAAAGCATGTTTATAGACACGCATTGCCATTTGGATCACAAGGACTATGAAAACGATTTAGAAGAAGTGTTAAAAGAAAGCCTAGAAAAAGGCGTTACTCAATGCGTGATTCCTGGCGCGGACATGAAGGATTTGAATAGAGCAATAGAAATTAGCGAAAAATTTGAAGGCGTGTTTTTTGCCATAGGCGCTCACCCTTATGATGTGGAGAGTTTTGATGAAAGCCTGTTTGAAAAGTTCGTTGGGCATCAAAAATGCGTGGCGATAGGCGAATGCGGACTGGATTACTACCGCTTGCCTGAATTGAATGAAAGAGAGAATTATAAAAGCAAGCAAAAAGAAATTTTCACCAAACAGATTGAATTTTCTATCCAACACAACAAGCCCTTGATTATCCATATTAGAGAGGCGAGTTTTGATAGTTTGAATCTTTTAAAAAACTATCCTAAGGCTTTTGGGGTGTTGCATTGCTTTAACGCTGATGGCATGCTTTTGGAATTAAGCGATCGTTTTTACTATGGGATAGGAGGGGTTAGCACTTTTAAAAACGCTAAAAGACTGGTAGAGATCCTCCCTAAAATCCCTAAAAACAGGCTTCTTTTAGAAACGGATTCGCCTTATTTGACCCCACACCCTTTTAGAGGTACTAGGAATAGCCCTACTTATATCCCTTTAATCGCTCAAAAAATTGCTGAAATCATCAACATAGAGACTGAAGAACTCGCTTCTTTAAGCACGCATAACGCTCAAATGCTCTTTAGTTTCCCCTAAAATAAGGCTGTGTTAGAAAGCGTTATTCAAGTTTAGTTATAATCAAAGCTATTTTAAAAGCTGAATAGCTATAGTTATTAGGATGCGATGTCAAAAAGAATGAAGTGTTTTAGTCAAAAATGGTTGGTTTTTTTTGTTACCCTTTTATTGGCTTCTTTAGGCCATGCGAAAATGGCTTTTGAATCCGATATTGACACCAAAGCGCTAGAGGCTTTTGGGGTTAATGCGGGCTTTTTATCCCAAATGCCCAACGCTTTAAAAAAAATGAATAAAGAAGAAGAATGGAAGAGACTTGTCAAAAGATTTGATGTGAATTACCAGTTCATCCCCATCATTAAAAACATGCTCATAGAAGCGAGCGTGCCGCAAGAATTTTTATTTTTAGCCATGGCCGAGTCTAAATTTTCATCAAGGGCTTATAGCAGGAAAAAAGCGGTAGGGATTTGGCAATTCATGCCAAGCACGGCTAAAGAATTAGGGCTTAAGGTCAATCATTACATTGATGAAAGAAGAGATCCCATTAAAAGCACTCAAGCGGCGATCACTTATTTGAAACGGCTCTACAAGCAAACCGGAGAGTGGTATTTGGTCGCTATGGCGTATAATTACGGCTTACGCAAGGTTCAAAACGCTATTAAAGCCGCCGGCACTTCGGACATTAAAATTTTGTTGGATGAAGATAAGAAATACCTCCCTAAAGAAACACGAGAGTATATCCGCTCCATTCTAAGCCTAGCGTTAAAATTCAACAGCCTAGACAACCTCAAAGATAAAGAATATCTGCTCAATCGTGGGGCGAGGGTGAGTTTAGTGGGCGTCCCGTTTAAAAGGCGTGCTTCTTTAGTCCAAGTAGCCAAAAATTTGAATTTGAGTTTGGAAACCTTAAAATCCTACAACCACCAATTCCGTTATAACATTCTGCCTTCTAAAGACCCCACTTATACCATTTATATCCCTTATGAAAAACTCGCTCTTTTCAAACAACGCCAGATCAAACAAAATAAAAACATTCAAGCCAGTTCAAAAAGCCCTTTTATCACCCATGTGGTCTTACCTAAAGAAACCCTATCTTCTATCGCTAAACGCTATCAAGTCAGTATTTCCAATATCCAATTAGCCAATGATCTCAAAGATTCTAATATTTTTATCCACCAGCGTTTAATCATCCCCACCAACAAAAAATTACTCGCTACAAGGGAATTTTAATGGGTTTGGCGTTGGAAAAAGTTTGTTTTTTAGGCGTTATTTTTTTGATTAGCGCTTGCACGGTTAAAAAAGAGGGGGTAAAGAATTTGTCTTACAAGCATGAAAGCTTGCGCGCTTATGAAAACGCTAAAGATTATGATCCGACAACCAAAAAAGCCGCCTATAAACGCAATTTTTTTGAACGCCATTTCAAACGCTACTCCGATTCGCAAGATAGCAACACAAAAGATCAGCCACTAGATAACGGCATGCGCGATTCTAGCTCGATCCAAAGAGCCACCATGCGCCCTTATCAAGTGGGGGGCAAGTGGTATTACCCCACTAAAGTGGATTTAGGCGAAAAATTTGATGGCGTTGCGAGTTGGTATGGCCCTAACTTCCATGCCAAAAAAACCAGTAATGGGGAAATTTATAACATGTATGCCCACACCGCCGCGCACAAAACTTTACCCATGAACACCGTGGTGAAAGTCATCAATGTTGATAATAACTTAAGCACCATTGTGCGCATCAACGATAGAGGGCCTTTTGTGAGCGATCGCATCATTGATTTGTCTAATGCGGCCGCTAGGGATATTGACATGGTTAAAAAAGGCACAGCCAGCGTGCGTCTCATTGTTTTGGGCTTTGGTGGGGTTATCTCCACGCAATACGAACAATCCTTTAACGCCAGCTCTTCAAAGATCTTGCACAAGGAATTTAAAGTCGGCGAGAGCGAAAAAAGCGTGAGCGGAGGGAAATTTTCTTTGCAAATGGGGGCTTTTAGAAACCAAATAGGTGCTCAAACTTTAGCGGATAAATTGCAAGCAGAAAATCCAAATTACAGCGTCAAGGTTGCTTTTAAAGACGATTTGTATAAAGTTTTAGTTCAAGGGTTTCAAAGCGAAGAAGAGGCTAGGGATTTTATGAAAAAATACAACCAGAATGCGGTTTTAACGAGAGAATGATTAAGTTATTGCTTTTAGATGTGGATGGCACGCTCACAGACGGATCGTTGTATTTTGATGAAAATTTTCACGAAATCAAGGCTTTTAATGTCAAAGACGGGCTTGGCATGACGCTATGGCAAAAATTAGGCAAAAAAATCGCTATCATTACAGGAAGAACTTCAATCATGGTGAAAAAACGCATGGAGAGTTTGGGCGTTCAGTTTGTTTTTATGGGCGTTGAAAATAAAAACACCGTTATAGAGCGGCTCAAAAAAGACTTGCAATTGAGCGCGCAAGAAATCGCATGCGTGGGCGATGATTATAACGATTTAGGCATGTTTAAGGCATGTGCTTTGAGTTTCGCCCCTTTTGATGCGCACCCCTTGCTTAAAAGTAAGGCTTATAAAGTGTTGCAAAATTCAGGGGGCAAGGGGGCTGTTAGGGAAGCGATTGATTATCTTTTAACATTAGAAGGCTTGCAAGATGAAGCGCTCAAGCTTTACCTCTAATAGCGTTTTAAACTTTTTTGTAGTTTTGTCTTTCATTACGATAGGATTAGTGTTTTTCTTTTTGCGTTCCCAACCCACTAGCGTAGTTTCTAAAGAAAATATCCCTAAAATTGAATTAGAAAATTTTAAAGCGTTTCAAATCAACGATAAAATCCTTGATCTGTCCATAGAGGGCAAAAAAGCCCTACAATACGATGATCATGAAATCTTTTTTGATTCCAAAATCAAGCGCTATGATGAAGACACCATTGAAAGCGTTGAGTCTCCTAAGGCCAAACGGCAGCAGGATTTGTATTTCTTCCCTAATGGGGTTACTTATAAAAGAAGCGATGATTCCAGTTTTTGGAGTGAAACAGGGATTTATAACCATAAGGAGCAAAATTTTAAAGGCAAGGGCCGTTTCATTCTCACTTCAAAGGACAGCAAGATTGAAGGGCTTGACATTTCTTATTCGCATGCATTAGCTATTATTGAAGCTCAAAGCATTCAAGCGCATTTATTCTTAGATGAAATCAAACAAAGCCAAAAAGAAAAGAAAAAATTCCCCACTTTCAAAGGAGGTTTTTAATGCGTTGGTGGTGTTTTTTGGTGTGTTGTTTTGGTATTTTAAGCGTGATGGACGCTAAAAAATTAGAGAATAAGAATTTGAAAAAAGAAAGAGAGCTTTTAGAGATTACTGGCAACCAATTTGTAGCGAACGACAAAACCAAAACCGCTGTTATTCAAGGCAATGTGCAGATCAAAAAGGGTAAAGACCGGTTGTTTGCGGACAAGGTGAGCGTGTTTTTAAACGATAAACGAAAGCCAGAGCGCTATGAAGCCACAGGGAACACGCATTTTAACATCTTTACAGAGGACAATCGTGAAATCAGCGGGAGTGCTGACAAGCTCATTTATAACGCGCTGAATGGGGAATACAAATTATTGCAAAATGCGGTGGTTAGAGAAGTGGGGAAATCCAATGTCATCACCGGCGATGAAATCATTTTAAACAAAACTAAGGGTTATGCTGATGTGTTGGGGAGCGCGAAACGGCCCGCTAAATTCGTGTTTGATATGGAAGATATTAATGAAGAAAATCGTAAGGCTAAATTGAAGAAGAAAGGCGAAAAACCATGATTGTCATTAAAGACGCTCATTTTCTCACTTCTTCAAGCCAACTTTTTCAATGCCCTGCGAGTTTGACTTCTGAAATGGTGGTTTTAGGGCGCAGCAATGTAGGCAAAAGCTCGTTTATTAATACCTTGTTAGGGAAAAATCTCGCTAAAAGCTCAGCAACGCCTGGAAAAACCCGTTTAGCGAATTTTTTTTCCACCACTTGGGAAGATAAAGAAAACGCCTTAAGGGCAACCTTTAATGTGATTGATTTGCCCGGGTTTGGCTACGCTAAAGTTTCTAAAAGCTTGAAAAAAGAATGGGAGGGGTTTTTATGGGAATTGTTGAGCGTTAGGGTTTCTATCAAACTTTTTATCCATTTAGTGGATGCACGCCATTTGGATTTAGAAATTGATAAAAACGCTAAAGAAAACATTCAAGCCCTTTTAAGGCCCGATCAAGCCTACCTTTCTCTTTTTACGAAATTTGACAAGTTGAATAAAAACGAGCAACACCGCCTTTTTTTAAACGCTCCTAAACCTTTTTTAATCAATACCGCCCATTTTAACGCTCTTTCTTCAAAATACCCAACCCTTGAAATCGTGCGCCAAACCCTTTTGAAACACTTGCTCACTAACCCATTATAAGCCGCAAAAACCATGCTCTCTTTAAAACAAGATTCCTTTTTTTTCTTATGTTTAGGAATCCTGGGGTTTTATTTTTATAGCCTTTTGAGGGATTTAATGCCTTTTTTACCCCCAATGATTGGGTTTTTATTCTTGTTTTATGCGAAAAAATACGATCATTTTTTACCCAGTTTGAGCGTGTTTGGTTGTTTGTTTTGGTTTGAGAGCATGCATTTAAAGACTTTAGGCGTTTTAGCTTTATTGTTTTTAATCTACCATCAAATCGCCTATAAAAACTCTTTAAAGCTTTTTAATGACGGCTTTTTATTCAAAACTTTGCATGTTTTTTTGGTTTATTACCTTTATTTATCGCGCTTTTTTTCGATGTCTTTGAGTTTGAAAATACTCGGCTTTCTCGCTCTTTTTGCTTTAATAGAAAGCGCTTTGTGGGGTTTGTATGAAAAATCTTCGCTATAAGCTTTTGCTCTTTGTTTTTATAGGGTTTTGGGGGTTACTAGCCTTAAATTTATTTATTTTAAGCGTTAAAAATCAAGAATACTATGAAAAATTGGCTGAACGAAACATGACTAAAAAGGAATTTCTAGTCCCTACAAGGGGAAATATTACAGACAGAAATGATGAGTTTTTGGCCACTAATGAATTGGTGTTTGGCGTGTTTTTGCCCAGCGGACTGAAACAAAAAGATCTTTTAGAAAAAATTGAAATCATCCAAAAGTTTTTCCCTAACTTTTCTAAAGAAACGCTTTTAAACAATTACCAAAAAGAAAATTCGCTTTATAACCATAACCTCATTAAAGTGGTTGGCTTCATTCCTTATGCCACCATGCAACCTCTTTATGCCAAACTCATCCAAACTCAAGGCATTTTTGCGCTTCCCTTAGACAAGCGTTACTACCCTAATAACGCTTTAGCTTCGCATGTTTTAGGCTATGTGGGGGTGGCAAGCTTGCAAGATTTAAAAGACGATGAGGAGAATCAATACAGCCAGATTGTAGGCAAAACCGGCATTGAAAAAGAATACAACAAGCTTTTACAAGGCAAGGTGGGTTATAAAATCATGCGTGTCAATGCGCTCAATCAAGAATTAGCCACCTTAGAAGTAGTGCTGCCAAGCACCAACAACCACTTGCAATTGAGTTTAGACAAACGCTTGCAAAAAGAAGCGGACAAGCTCTTTGAAAATAAAAGGGGGGCTATTTTAGTGATGGATGCAGAAAATGGGGAATTGCTCGTTGCAGGAAGTTACCCTGAATACAATTTGAACGATTTTGTAGGCGGGATCAGTCAAGACAAATGGCAAAAACTTCAAGATGATATTTATAACCCCTTATTAAACCGCTTCGCTAACGCCTTGTATCCGCCGGGATCTGTGGTTAAAATGGGCGTGGGCTTGAGCTTTTTAGAAAACCTTCATATCACAGAAAACACCACCATACCCACCCCGCCTTTTATTGAAGTGGGCAAGCACAAATTCAGAGACTGGAAAAAAACAGGGCATGGCAATTCTAATTTGTATAAAGCCATTAGGGAGTCCGTGGATGTGTATTTTTATAAGTTTGGGCTTGAAATCTCTATAGAAAAACTCTCTAAAACCTTAAGGGAAGTGGGCTTTGGGGAAAAAACGGGCGTTGATTTGCCGAATGAATTTGTGGGGATTGTGCCGGATAATTTGTGGAAACTCAAACGCTTCAATCAAGACTGGCGCGTTGGGGACACGCTCATTACCGCTATTGGGCAAGGCTCTTTTTTAGCCACGCCCTTGCAGGTTCTAGCCTACACGGGACTCATTGCTACGGGCAAACTGGCAACGCCTCATTTCGCTATCAACAACAAACAACCGCTTAAAGATCCCCTAAATAGCTTTCAAAAAAAGAAGCTCCAAGCCTTGAGAGTGGGCATGTATGAAGTGTGTAACCATAAAGACGGCACCGCTTATCATTCCACAAGGGGTTCTAAGATTACTTTAGCGTGTAAAACCGGCACCGCACAAGTCGTGGAAATCGCTCAAAACATCGTCAATCGCATGAAAGAAAAGGATATGGAATATTTCCATCGATCCCATGCGTGGATTACCGCATTTTTGCCTTATGAAAAACCCAAATACGCTATCACTATTTTAGTAGAACATGGGGAAGGGGGGTCAAAACTAGGGGGCCTGTTAGTGAAGATGAGTAATAAACTCTATGAGCTTGGCTATCTTTAATAAAATTTTAAATCTTTTCAAAAACGCAACCTTTTAAACGCTAAAGACCATTAGCCAACCTGTTTCCAACTCATTCCACCGCTCTATAACCCAGTCTAACGGGTGGTTTAAAACTGGTCTTCATTAAAGAACACTCTAAAAGCGTAAAACTTTAATGAGATTTAGGCTTGCTGTATTTTTGGCTTTATTCTAATCGCATACTGACAGCTAAAGTCTTGTTTAATCTTTTTAAAAATGGGGTTTTAGTTATTTGGCTTCATCATTTTAGATTTTATCATTATTTTCTTAAAAGGATAAGGGGTTATTTTGTGCTATTCCCCCCCCTTAAGAAATAACGCTTTTTAAGAAATTATCGCTTGATTAGCGCGAGCTCTTTTCGTTTTATTTTAAAAATACTTTAAGTATTTTTGATCAATGTCCAATGAGAACAAAGCCTCTTATTAGTGCCTATAAAGCGCCATTCAAACTAAAGGTGAATTTTACCTAAATGGCTTAAAAAGCCGGGATAATCGCCCCCTTATAGGTATCCAAAATGAATTTCCTGGTCTTTTCACTTTGTAAGGCTTCAATCAATGTTTTTATGGCTTCATCTTGCGCGTTATCCTCACGAGCGGCTATTAGATTGGCATAAGGCGAGTCCTTATCTTCTGAAAATAAAGCTCCGGTGAGTTTTGCTTGCAAGGCATAATTCCCTGTTATGATAGCCCCATCCACATCCCCTAAAACCTTAGGCAATAACGCGGCTTCTAAAGGCTTGATTTTGATATTGTAAGGATTTTTGACAATATCAAACTCCGTAGCGTATAGATTGCTTGGGTCTTTGAGGGCGATAAGGCCTTGTTTATGGAGTAAAATCAACGCCCTACCTTGATTGGCCGGATCATTTGGCACAGCAATCACTGAACCCTTTTTAAGATTTTTAATATCTGTGATTTTTTGAGAATAAAATCTTAAAGGCTCCACATGGATATTGGCCAAACCAACAAGGTGCATTTTCCTGTCCAAATTAAACCGATCCAAATAAGGGCGGTGCTGGAAGTAATTCGCATCCAAAGAGCCGTCATTGAGCGCTAAATTAGGCAACACATAATCCGTAAAAGATACGATCACTAATTTGATCCCTTTCTCTTTCAAATCGTCCACGACTGATTGCAAGATTTGCGCATGCGGAACGGGGTTAGCGCCCACTTTAAGCTCACGAGTGATTTTGTGGTTTTCTTTTTTCTCTTTGTGGTGTTTGGCGTCTAAAAGGTTAAACAAACCTAAAGCAATTACCCCCACACTAATAATACGCTTGAATGCATTCATAAAAACCCCTTTATTAAAAAAAATTAATTCAAAAATGATAAAAAGATAAAACGATACGAAAACTTTAAAACTAAGCGAAGAATCAAAAAGAAAGGATTTAACCAAGAAAGAACTCTCTTGGTTAAAAGAATTAAGCCGATTAAAGCTTAATGGAATTTTCTTTGAGATACTCTGCAACGCCTTGGTGAGTTGCTTTCATGCCTTTATCGCCTTTTCTCCAACCTGCTGGGCAAACTTCACCATGTTCTTCAAAGTGTAAGAGAGCGTCCACCATGCGAAGCATTTCATCTGCATTTCTGCCTAATGGTAAGTCATTGATCACCGCATGCCTTACTTTCATGTTTTTGTCAATCAAAAAAGCTCCTCTCAAAGCGATCGCTTCTTCAAACAACACATCATAGTCTCTAGAAATGCTTTTGGTAATATCAGCCACCATAGGGAAAGTTACTTGACCAATACCGCCTTTTTCTACAGGGGTGTTTTTCCATGCAAAATGCACTTGTTCGCTGTCAATAGACACGCCAATCACATTAAAGCCTTTTTCTTGGAAGTCTTTCACTCTTTTGTCAAACGCAATGATTTCTGTAGGGCATACAAAAGTAAAATCTTTTGGCCAGAAGAAAAGAATCGCACCGTTCTTACCCAAATTTTTAGAAAGCTCAAAGTGTTCATCAACCTCATTGTTTCCTAAAACGGCAGGTGCTTTAAAGTCTGGGGCAAGTTTTGTAACTAACATATCGTAACTCCTTAAGTGTTTTAAAATTTTGTTGGATCAAAATTAAACCTAAAAACAGATTTAATTTACTATGCTTTCCACTCAATCAGCGGAAACATGGTGGAGTATAATCTTAAAAAGTTAATGAAAAAATATTTTCTTTAATATTTTAGGATTTTGTGAAAAATAGTTTCATTTTTACTGCTTGTATTTCCTTAATGGTGTTATAATCGCTCCATAAATCATACAAAAAGGATCGTTATGTTAGTTACTCGCTTTAAAAAAGCTTTAATCTCTTATTCTTTAGGCGCGCTTCTTGTTTCATCGTTATTGGGCGTGGCTAGTGCTTCCAATCAAGAAATCCAAGTCAAAGATTATTTTGGGGATCAAGCCATCAAGCTTCCTGTTTCTAAAATAATCTACTTGGGTAGCTTTGCAGAAGTGCCTGCTATGTTCCATACTTGGGATAGGGTCGTGGGAATTTCGGATTACGCTTTTAAATCTGATATTGTTAAAGCTACTCTCAAAGATCCTAAACGCATTAAATCCATGAGCAGTGATCATGTGGCGGCGTTGAATGTGGAGCTTTTAAAAAAGCTTGGCCCCGATCTTGTGGTAACCTTTGTGGGCAACCCTAAAGCGGTAGAGCATGCGAAAAAATTTGGTATATTATTTCTTTCTTTCCAAGAAAAAACCATTGCAGAAGTCATGGAAGATATTGACGCTCAAGCTAAAGCCTTAGAAATTGATGCTTCTAAAAAACTGGCCAAAATGCAAGAAACTTTGGATTTTATTGCTGAGCGTTTGAAAGGTGTCAAAAAGAAAAAAGGGGTGGAGCTTTTCCATAAGGCCAATAAGATCAGCGGCCATCAAGCCCTTGATTCAGACATTTTAGAAAAAGGGGGCATAGACAATTTTGGCTTGAAATATGTCAAATTTGGGCGTGCTGACATTAGCGTGGAAAAAATCGTTAAAGAAAACCCTGAGATTATCTTTATTTGGTGGATAAGCCCACTCACGCCTGAAGATGTGTTAAACAACCCCAAATTTGCTACCATCAAAGCCATTAAAAACAAGCAGGTTTATAAACTCCCCACAATGGATATTGGCGGGCCTAGAGCCCCACTCATAAGTCTTTTTATCGCTCTAAAAGCCCACCCTGAAGCCTTTAAGGGCGTGGATATTAATGCGATGGTTAAAGACTACTATAAAGTGGTTTTTGATTTGAATGATGCAGAGGTTGAGCCCTTTTTATGGCATTAATTTTTAAAAAGGGGTTGATGTTTTTAGCCTTTCGTGTATCGCGCTAGGATTAGAACAAGCCTTGTAGCTAAAATTTTCTTCCCTAATTTTCTATCTTACCTTTATCTTTTAAGATTTTATGAAAAATAGTTTCATTTTTACTATTGTTATTTTCTTAGTAATGTTATAATCGCTTTATAAATCATACAAAAAGGATCGCTATGTTAGTTACTCGCTTTAAAAAAGCTTTCATTTCTTATTCTTTAGGCGTGCTTGTCGCTTCATTATGGTTGAACGTGTGCAACGCTTCAGCGCAAGAAGTCAAAGTCAAGGATTATTTCGGGGAGCAAACCATCAAGCTTCCTGTTTCTAAAATAGCCTATATAGGGAGCTATGTAGAAGTGCCTGCCATGCTTAATGTTTGGAATAGGGTTGTAGGCGTTTCGGATTACGCTTTTAAAGACGATATTGTCAAAGCCACTCTCAAAGGCGAAGATCTTAAACGCGTCAAACACATGAGCACTGATCATACAGCCGCGCTAAATGTAGAGCTTTTAAAAAAGCTTAGCCCTGATCTTGTGGTAACCTTTGTGGGCAACCCTAAAGCGGTAGAGCATGCGAAAAAATTTGGTATATTATTTCTTTCTTTCCAAGAAAAAACCATTGCAGAAGTCATGGAAGATATTGACGCTCAAGCTAAAGCCTTAGAAATTGATGCTTCTAAAAAACTGGCCAAAATGCAAGAAACTTTGGATTTTATTGCTGAGCGTTTGAAAGGTGTCAAAAAGAAAAAAGGGGTGGAGCTTTTCCATAAGGCCAATAAGATCAGCGGCCATCAAGCCCTTGATTCAGACATTTTAGAAAAAGGGGGCATAGACAATTTTGGCTTGAAATATGTCAAATTTGGGCGTGCTGACATTAGCGTGGAAAAAATCGTTAAAGAAAACCCTGAGATTATCTTTATTTGGTGGATAAGCCCACTCACGCCTGAAGATGTGTTAAACAACCCCAAATTTGCTACCATCAAAGCCATTAAAAACAAGCAGGTTTATAAACTCCCCACAATGGATATTGGCGGGCCTAGAGCCCCACTCATAAGTCTTTTTATCGCTCTAAAAGCCCACCCTGAAGCCTTTAAGGGCGTGGATATTAATGCGATGGTTAAAGACTACTATAAAGTGGTTTTTGATTTGAATGATGCAGAGGTTGAGCCCTTTTTATGGCATTAATTTTTAAAAAGGGGTTGATGTTTTTAGCCTTTCGTGTATCGCGCTAGGCTTAGAACAAGCCCTATAGCGATACAATTCGCTAGAAGCGAACTCCCTCCATAGCTCAAAAACGGCACCGCTAGACCTTTAACCGGAAGAATCCCGCCCACCCCAAAGGCGTTGATCACCAAAGAAAAACTAATAAGCAGCACCACGCCCACGCAAAATAGCGAATATTTTGGCTCTTTCAAGCGGTTAGCGATCCTAAAAATCAAAACAATCAAAACAGAAAACAAAATAAAACAAACGCATAGCCCCAAAAACCCCCATTCTTCGGCGATCCCAGCTAAGACCATGTCCGTATGCACTTCGCTCAAAAACCCAAGCTTGATTTGCCCAAGCCCAAGCCCTTGCCCAAACAACCCCCCATTATGCATGGCATTGCCTGCATGAAAGACCTGATAGGATTCGGGCAAGTCGCTTATTCTAAGAGCGTTCGCTAATCTATCCGGCAAGAGCGTGAAAAGCGAATTTTGCAAATTAGACCACCACAATTTCAGGCGCAAAATCCTATGCTCGCTTGTAACAATCGCTAAAACGCTGATCGCAAACGCCCCTGAAATAATCAAGCCAAACAAATGCACGCTCCCCCCAGAAAAAACCAACAACACCGCTAAAACCGCCCCCAAAAGAACAATCTGCCCCAAATCGTTTTGCAAAACCCCCACCCCAATCGCTAAGGCTACAAACACCACTGAATAAGGCACAAAAGTGATGAGTTCTTCTTTAACATTAGCCTTTTCTTTTGCCACAAAAGTGCGAGACAAACTCCACGCAAGAAAAAAGGTGAAACCAATCTTCAAAAACTCCAAAGGCGCTAGAGAAAAAAACCCCAAACGAATCCATCGCTTCGCCCCCCCAGCACTGCTAGAAAGGCTTTCTGGCAAAAAAAACATGCCAATAATGAGTAATGGTGGGACAAAAAGAAGAAAAAACCCCAAACGGCTAAACCACTTGCTAGGATCAACCCTAGACAACCCCCACATGATAACAATCCCTATGATCGCGCTCACAAGCTGGCGTATGAAAAAATGGAACTCCCCATAATGATACAGCACCACTGTGGTGTAAGTTGAGAGCGAATAGCTCATCAATACCCCCAAAAAAATCAATAGCGAAGCGCAAAAAAACAAATTTCTGTCTGTAGTCATTAGGATTTCCTTATTTTTGGTTTTTGAATAGGCGTTCTCTTAAGGTATTTTATGGGTATTTTACACTATAATGGCTCTGAATTGGCTTATCGCTCAAGCTTAAGCATGCTTTGAATTGATCGCATTCTTTGATGAGAAAACGAGCCGATTATTGGAATGCTTTTTGCATGTTATGAATTTGCAAGGGTTTGAAAAAGGGGTTTTATTATGGATTTTTCTAAAGCGTTTGGATTGGTTTATAAGGCGTTGGATTATCGGTCTTTAAGGCAAGATATGATCGCTTCTAACATCGCTAATGTGGATACCCCTTTTTACAGGCCAAAGGATTTGGATTTTGAAAGCGTTTTGGCGAAGAAAAAAGCAGAAATTTTTGAAAACCAATCCAGTAAAGTTTTGCCTTTAGCCCACACTAACCCTAGGCATTTAGACTTTGAAAATAGCGCTAAAGATGGGGCAAGCCTTTTTTTTAGAGACGGGCATTTGGCTAAAAATGATGGCAACAGCGTGGATTTAGACATAGAAACGAGTGAAATGGGCAAGAACTCTACCATGTATTTAGCCTTGAGTTCGGCCTTAAAAAAGTATCGAGGCGTGATCAATTACGCCATTGATTCCAGTAAGAATTTATAGTTAAGGGAAAGCATGTTTTTATCTTCTTTTGATATTAGCGGTTATGGTTTGTCCGCCCAACGCTTAAGGGCTAATTTGATTTCTTCTAATATCGCTAACGCTAACACCACGCGCACGAGCGAAGGAGGCCCTTATAGGAGGCAAGAAGCGGTGTTTAAGGCTTTTGATTTCAATGAGATTTTAAATCAAAAAATCGCTCAAAACAATCAAATTACCCCCTATGAAGACCCCTTAGATGAAGGCGATGAATACCCCTTAATCCCTATCACAAGCGTGGTGGTGGATAAGATTGTGCGCGATGATAGCGAGCCGTTAATGAAATATGATCCCAGCCACCCTGACGCTAACGCTCAAGGCTATGTGGCTTATCCCAATGTGAATGCGGTGGTTGAAATGGCGGACTTAGTGGAAGCGACTAGAGCTTATCAGGCCAATGTCGCAGCTTTCCAAAGCGCTAAAAACATGGCGCAAAACGCGATTGGCATGTTACAAACATGAACGATTTGTAACAATTTATGGTAGTATAAGAAAATTTAGGTAGTATTAGCCAAAGATCAGTAGAATACAGAAATGAATAAGATATTTAATAGAGTTAAATTTTTAAAAAAGAGCTTAAGGAGGTTCTATGCAAGCCATACACAATGATAAAAGCTTATTGAGTCCTTTCTCTGAGCTTAACACGGACAACAGGACTAAAAGAGAAGAATCGGGTAGCACCTTTAAAGAACAAAAAGGTGGGGAGTTTTCCAAACTCTTAAAGCAATCTATCAATGAGCTTAACAACACTCAAGAGCAGTCTGATAAAGCCTTAGCGGACATGGCGACAGGGCAAATCAAAGACTTGCACCAAGCGGCTATCGCCATAGGGAAAGCTGAAACGAGCATGAAACTCATGCTTGAGGTGCGCAACAAAGCGATTAGTGCTTATAAAGAACTTTTAAGAACGCAGATCTAGTCTCTTAAGTGGCTTCTCTTTAAATGATCGCTTGGTCCTTTTTAAAGAGAGGGTTTGTTGTTGCTACACCCCATTTTAACGGATTTTACCATCAAAAATTCATGCTCTCATGCGTTGTGAAAATCCAACGCCACGCCATTTTCAAGTAAGTGCTTATGGATAATAGGAATATTGATCCTTACTTCAACCCAGAGCAATTTTTAGAAACCCAAAAATACAAAGGCACGGTTACAGCATTAATCTTTTTATTGCTTTTTTTTATTTTTTTAATGGTGGCTTTTAAAAAAGCTTTTTTTGCCCAAGCCAACATGCCTAATCTAGTGATGAGCAAACAAGACACTGCGGCTAGGGGGACTATCTATAGTCAAGACAACTACAGCCTAGCCACTTCACAAACCCTTTTCAAACTGGGCTTTGATACAAGGTTTTTAAACCCGGATAAAGAAGATTTTTTCATTGATTTCCTTTCTATTTATAGCAATATCCCTAAAAAGTCCTTAAAAGACGCCATCAATACAAAAGGCTATATCATTCTAGCCTATGATCTCACGCCCAATATGGCTGCTAATATTAGAGACTTAAATAAGAAATTTTTAGCCTTTGGGGTTTTTCAAAATTTCAAAGACGCGCACGATAAGGTGTGGCAAAAGCAAGGGCTAAACATTGAAGTGAGCGGCGTTTCTAGGCATTACCCTTATCAAAATAGCCTAGAGCCAATCATTGGCTATGTGCAAAAACAAGAAGAAGACAAGCTCACTTTAACTACCGGTAAAAAAGGCGTTGAAAAATCTCAAGATCACTTGCTTAAAGCCCAACAAAATGGCATAAGAACAGGCAAAAGAGACGTGAGTTTTAACTTTATCCAAAACCACTCTTATACAGAGGTTGAACGCCTTGATGGCTATGAGGTGTATTTGAGCGTTCCTTTAAAACTCCAAAGAGAAATTGAAACCCTATTGGATAAAACTAAAGACAAACTCAAGGCTAAAGAAATCCTAGTGGGTATCATTAACCCTAAAAGCGGGGAAATTTTATCGCTAGCTTCAAGCAAGCGCTTCAATCCTAATGCGATTAAAACCAGCGATTATGAAAGCTTGAATTTGAGCGTTGCTGAAAAGGTTTTTGAGCCAGGCAGCACGATCAAACCCATTGTTTATTCCTTGCTGTTAGACAAGAATTTGATCAACCCCAAAGAACGCATTGATTTAAACCATGGCTATTACCAATTAGGAAAATACACCATTAAAGACGACTTTATCCCCAGTAAAAAAGCCGTTGTGGAAGACATTTTGATCCAATCTAGCAATGTGGGCATGATAAAAATCAGTAAAAACTTAAACCCAAAGGATTTCTATAATGGGCTTTTAGGCTATGGATTTTCTCAAAAAACCGGCATTGATTTATCTCTAGAAGCCACAGGAAAGATCCCTCCTTTGTCCGCTTTCAAGCGTGAAGTGTTAAAGGGGAGCGTTTCTTATGGCTATGGGCTGAACGCGACTTTTTTGCAGCTTTTAAGGGCTTATGCGGTGTTTTCTAATGAAGGCAAATTGACTACCCCCTATTTAGTGCAACGAGAAACCGCCCCTAATGGCGATATTTACATCCCTAGCCCCAAACCCACCTTTCAAGTCATTAGCCCAAAAAGCGCTAGGAAAATGAAAGAAACCTTAATCAAAGTAGTGCGTTATGGCACAGGCAAAAACGCTCAATTTGAAGGGCTATACATAGGGGGCAAAACCGGCACGGCTAGGGTCGCTAAAAACGGGAGTTATAGCGCGCAGTCCTACAACAGCTCTTTTTTTGGGTTTGCTGAAGATGAAAGGCAGGTTTTTACTATCGGCGTGGTTATCTTAGGTTCGCATGGCAAGGAAGAATATTACGCCAGCAAGATTGCAGCCCCCATTTTTAAAGAAATCACCGAAATTTTAGTGCGTTACAATTATCTATCGCCCTCTATTGCGATTCAAAACGCGCTCGAGAAAAACCGCTTTAAGATAAAATAAAAGGCTCTTTTCAACCCAAACTCCAAAAAAGGAGTCTTAAGTTGCCGGATCTGTGGCATTAAGGCCAAATTTAGAGGACAGATTAGAAAAAATCTGTTTAAGTTAGATTGAACCCAATTAAATAAAATGAGACTTGCATGATCCCTAGAAAGACAATCAAAACTAACCCTTAAATCAAAAAGAATGCGGATTAGCTTGCTATTATAATTTAAACGCAAGGTTTACAATAGGTGAGTGTTCAAAATTTAATCAAAATAATGTAAAATTAGAGCAACTATGCCGATGTCTAGTGGCATCAATTCAAGCTAACTAAAAGGCGAAATTCAAATGATTAAAAGCATAGAGATTGAAAATTACAAAAATTTCAAGCACTTTAAAATGGAAAATTTTAAATAAAGAAAGTTGAAAGGTTAGAAGAAACAACCTTTAAAAGTTGTTTTCTAAAACCTCACTTCATTTGCAAAGCCACTTCTTCAGCGAAATTCTCTGCCTTTTTCTCAATGCCTTCGCCCAATTCAAAACGCACATACTCAGTGATTTTTAAATCATCATTCCATTCTTTGGAACAATCAGCAACCACTTGAGCGATAGTTTTTTTATCGTCCATGACATAGAATTGCCCTAAAAGAGTCAGGCGTTGATCAATAAGGGTGTTATCAGCGATAAATCTTTCCATTTTTCCAGGAACGATTTTATCCCAGATTTTTTCAGGCTTGCCTTGTGCTTTTAATTCGTCTTCAAAGGCTTTCTTTTGATGGGCTAAAACTTCATCGCTCAATTCAATGCGGCTCCCAAAAGTGGGGATGTTTTTTAAAGGTTTGCCCAAGCGTTTAGCTTCCTCATTGTCTTTTTCAATTTCAGCGATCAAGGCTAAAGTTTCTTTTTTGACAAAATCAAGGCTAAAGTCTTTGCAATCTAGCACTTGAGGTTTCATCGCTGCGGCATGCATAGCGATGTTTCGGGCCAGTTCCACCACTTTTGGAGCGTTTTTTTCATTATCGTATTTTATACCGATTAACACGCCCACTCTAGCGTTAGAATGCGCATAACCATTGATGATATGAGAGCTGGGGGCTTTTAAATGAGCGATTTTTCTCACTAAAATGTTTTCACCAATCACAGCGATTTGAGAGTGCAAATATTCTTCAAAAGGCTTGTTGTCTAACGGGCTTTTAAGCAGTTCTTCTGTGGTATGGATATTGTGGGCTTTGATCGTTTCTAAAGTTTTTTTCACCAATTCCTTAAAGCCCTCATTTTTAGCCACAAAATCCGTTTCGCTATTGATTTCTACTATCATTGCGCTTTTAAAATCAGGCGCTACTTCTAAAGCGACAACGCCCTCAGCAGCGATCCTATCGGCTTTTTTAGCGGCTTTACTCAAGCCTTTTTCGCGCAAGAAATCAATAGCCTTTTGCAAATCCCCAGCCACTTCTACAAGGGCTTTTTTGCAATCCATCATGCCCGCATCGGTTAAGTCCCTTAATTTTTTGACTAATTGAGCGCTAATTCCTGACATTATTCGGCTCCTTGAGTGATTTCTTTTTGGATTTCAGCGAGCATTTCTTCTTTTTCTTCATGGCTCACATATTCTATCTCTTCGCTATTTTCATTCGCATGGACGATTTCTTCTTGCATGAGTTCTCGCCCCTCTAAAATCGCTTCGCTCATTTCTTTACAAAATAGCCTAATAGAGCGGATCGCATCGTCATTTCCAGGAATGGGGTAATCCACTAAATCAGGATCGCAGTTAGTGTCTAAGGGAGCCACGATAGGGATATGGAGTTTTCTTGCTTCAGCGACAGCGATTTTTTCTTTAGCCACATCAATCACAAAAATCATATCAGGGATTTTTTTCATGTGGCGCACCCCACCAAGATATTTATCCAGCTTTTCTTTTTTCCTCAAAATCATGAGCTTTTCTTTTTTAGTCAATAAATCAATTTGACCGCTATTTTCCATTTCTTCAATGATTTCTAATTTCCTAACCGATTTTCTAATGGTGCTAAAATTAGTCAGCATGCCGCCAAGCCAGCGGTAATTGACATAAGGGACTTGAATGCTTTCAGCAAATTCTTTCAAAGTCTCATTGGCTTGTTTTTTAGTGCCTACAAACATGATGCTCTTGCCTTGAGCGCTCGCATCGCGCACGATATTATAGGTGTATCTAAAATAGCGCAAGGTTTTTTGCAAATCAATAATATGGATATTTTTCCTAACGCCAAAAATGAATTTTTTGGTTTTAGGGTTCCAACGCCTTGTTTGGTGTCCAAAATGCACACCGCATTCTAATAAATCTTTCATGGTTACCATGAGAATTCTCCTTAAAGTTATTTTGGTTCTCTTCCTCCATGCTCATTTGATTCTTAATTTTCTTAAGAACACCTAATACAAGGATTAGCATGTGTGAATTTGACGCTGTCTTTGCCTTGTTCCTATTAAAATGATAGAAAAACGACAAAACCCTACGATTATAGCAAAAGATTAAGGTTTTTTAGCTTAAGTAAAAAAGGCTTTTAGGTTATAATAAAGACAAAATTAGAATTTTAGGATAGATCTCAATGGATACCAAAAGACAATGCATGGCTTTAAAGGCTTCAGCAGGGAGCGGGAAGACTTTCGCTTTGAGCGTGCGGTTTTTAGCCCTATTGTTTAAGGGGGCTAATCCTAGCGAGATTTTGACGCTCACTTTCACTAAAAAAGCCACCGCCGAAATGAAAGAGCGCATTTTAGACTATTTAAAAATTTTGCAACAAGAAAACCTTGAAAATGAAAAAGAAAAATCCCAAAATATCCTAAAAGAATTAGAAGAAAAATACCATTTAGACCCTAGCTTGGTGCAAAATAGCGCTCCAAAAATCTACCAACGCTTTTTAAACGCTGAAATTAGAATCAGCACTATTGATGCGTTTTTCCAAAGCATTTTAAGGAAATTTTGCTGGTTTGTGGGGTTGAGCGCGAATTTTGAAGTCAATGAAGACACCAAAGCGCACCAGCAACAGCTTAATGAGGGTTTTTTGAGCGCTTTAAATGGCGAACAGCTTGAAGCATTGAGCGTTTTTATCGCTCAATGCTTAAGTTATGATAGTTACACAAGCGATTCTATTTTAGAGCGGTTGCGTTTTTTAAAAAACAAGCTCTATTTATTTGATCCTAATAAAAAAGAGCCTGCATTTGATGAAAAGGATTTTTTAGAAAAACTAAGGAGCTTAAACGAACAAATTCAAAGCATAGAAACAGCGTCAGATAGGGCTAAAACAGCCATTAAATGCGATGATTTTAGGGGATTTTTAAACAGCTCTTTAACCTGGCTTGAAAAAAAGAGCGAATATCAATCTTTCAAAAAACTTAAAAGTGAAATCCCCACTTTAGAGAGCGAATGCGAAGAGATTGAAAACGATTTAAAACGCTATTATGAAGCCAAAGAAACCGCAATATTTAAAAAATTCCCTAAATTCATCCAACTTTATGATAACGCCACTTCTAAAATCCAAGCCTTAGATTTTGATGCGATTAAAGATAAAGTCCATGTCTTATTGAATGGTTATGAAGAAATGCCGGCGGAGTTTTTTTATTTCAGGTTGGACAGCAAGATCGCGCACATTTTGATTGATGAGTTTCAAGACACGAGCTTGAACGATTATAAGATTTTAGCCCCTTTTATTGATGAGATTAAAGCCGGGATAGGGCAAGCGAAATGGCACAGGAGCGTGTTTTTTGTGGGCGATGTCAAGCAGAGCATTTATGCCTTTAGGGGGAGTTTTAGCTCTTTGTTTGAAAGCGTTTCTAAGGATTTTTACCACGATAATTTGGAATTTAACCACCGCAGTGCGCCTTTAATCATTAATTATGTGAACACCATTTTTAAAAAAGCTTATCAAAATTCCCCCACCGCTTATTTGGAGCAAAAATACCCTAAAACTTCTCAAAATAAACATGTTACAGACGGCTATGTTAAAGTCTCTTTAGTGGCTGATGAAAGAGAATTGTTATTAGATCAGGTCTTACAAGAAGCTCAAAACCTTTTAGAACATCGTATTGAGCCTAAAGATATTACCATTTTATGCGCCACTAATGACGACGCTTTAGAAATCAAAAATTATTTGCAAGAGCGTTTGAGTGCGATTCGCCCAAGCACGGAATCTAGCGCAAAATTGTCTCAATTTGTAGAGTCTAAAATCATTAAGAACGCTTTAGAATACGCTCTAGCGGAAGAACCTTACAAGCCTTTTTATAAGCACAGCGTTTTAAAACTCGCTGGATACTTGCATGATGATGCGATCGCTTTAGCTGGTTTTAACCCTAAAAAAGAGAGCGTGGCAGGCTTTGTGTGGAAGGTGATGGAGCAATTTGAGCTTTATGGAGAGCCTGCACAAAGCTGTTTGGAATTAGCGGTTGGGTGCGAAGATGCCGATGGATTTTTAGAAAAATTAGAGACTAAAGCGATCGCTTCTTCCCATTCAAAAGGCGCGCAGATCATGACCATTCACAAATCTAAAGGCATGCAATTCCCTTATGTGATCGTGTGCGAACGCTTGGGCAAGCCTAATTCAAGCCATTCCAATCAACTCCTTGAAGAATATGACGGCACAGAGCTTCTTCGCCTTTATTACAGAATGAAAAATCGTGAGGTCGTAGATAAAGATTACGCTAGGGCTTTAGACAAAGAAGAAGCGGCCAAAGATCATGAAGAGATTAATGTGTATTATGTCGCATTCACTAGGGCTGAGTTAGGGCTGATTGTCGTGGCCAAAGACAAAAAAGAAAGCAAAAAAGAAAGCAAAAACAAAACAATGCGCGAAAAATTGGATCTTGTGCCTTTAGAAGAGGGAGAAATCGCGCCGGTTATTTCTCCACAAAAAGAGCCTTTAATTACAAGCACTCTCATCAAGCCCCATGCCTATGGCGAGCAAGTCCAAGAGATAGAAGAAGAGCCTAGCGATTATGAAAAGAATAACGACCAGGAAGCGATCAACTTTGGTATCGCTTTGCACAAGGGGTTAGAATACCAATACGCTTATAACATTCCTAAACAAAGCGTTTTAGAATATTTAAACTACCATCATGGTTTTTATGGTTTGGATTACCAGGCGTTAGAAGAAAGTTTAGAGCTTTTTGAAAACGATGCAGAGATACAAGCTCTTTTTAAAAATTTGCCCTTAAAGGGCGAAGCGGCTTTTTTATTCCAAGGGGTTGTGTCTAGGATAGATGTTTTGTTGTGGGATAGGGGGCAAAATTTGTATGTTTTAGATTACAAAAGCTCTCAAAATTACCAGCAAAGCCATAAAGCGCAAGTGTCTCATTATGCTGAGTTTTTGAAAACTCAAGCCCCCCATTTTAAGATACAAGCGGGCATTATTTACGCTCATAAAAGACTGCTTGAAAAATTATGGGTCTGAAATTAAAAATTTTAAGGTTGTCTATGAATCTCAAAAAAACAGAAAACGCGCTCAGTTTGACGCTTAAGAACTTCATTAAAAGCGAGTCTTTTGGAGGGATTTTCCTCTTTTTAAACGCTGTTTTAGCGATGGTGGTGGCTAATTCGTTTTTAAAAGAAAGTTATTTTGCACTATGGCACACCCCTTTTGGGTTTCAAATAGGGGATTTTTTCATCGGCTTTAGTTTGCACAACTGGATTGATGATGTCTTAATGGCGTTATTCTTTTTAATGATAGGCTTAGAAATCAAACGAGAATTGTTGTTTGGGGAATTATCCAGTTTCAAAAAAGCTTCTTTTCCTGTGATTGCGGCCATAGGGGGCATGATAGCCCCAGGATTGATTTATTTTTTTCTTAACGCTAACACGCCTTCCCAGCATGGTTTTGGGATCCCTATGGCGACGGATATTGCGTTCGCTTTAGGCGTGATCATGCTTTTAGGCAAGAGGGTGCCAACCGCTTTAAAGGTTTTTTTAATCACTCTAGCGGTGGCTGATGACTTGGGGGCTATTGTGGTGATCGCGCTCTTTTATACCACGAATTTAAAATTCGCATGGCTTTTAGGGGCTTTAGGGGTGGTTCTTGTTTTAGCCGTATTAAACCGCCTGAATATGCGCTCGCTCATCCCTTACTTGCTTTTAGGGGTGTTGCTTTGGTTTTGCGTGCATCAAAGCGGTATCCATGCGACGATTGCTGCAGTGATTCTAGCTTTTATGATACCGGTGAAGATCCCTAAAGATTCTAAAAATGTAGAGCTTTTGGAACTAGGCAAACGATACGCAGAAACGAGTTCAGGAGCGCTTTTGAGTAAAGAGCAGCAAGAAATCTTGCATTCTATTGAAGAAAAAGCGAGCGCCTTACAAAGCCCCTTAGAAAGATTGGAGCATTTTCTAGCCCCCATTAGCGGGTATTTCATCATGCCCTTATTCGCGTTTGCAAACGCTGGGGTGAGCGTTGATTCTAGCATCAATTTAGAAGTGGATAAGGTGCTTTTAGGGGTTATTTTAGGGCTTTGCTTGGGCAAACCTTTAGGGATTTTCTTAATCACTTTTATAAGCGAAAAGCTTAAAATCACCGCACGCCCTAAAGGCATCAGCTGGTGGCATATTTTAGGGGCTGGGCTTTTAGCAGGGATTGGCTTTACCATGTCTATGTTTATTTCTAATCTGGCCTTCACGAGCGAGCATAAAGACGCTATGGAAGTGGCAAAAATTGCGATTTTACTCGGATCTTTGATTTCTGGGATCATAGGGGCTTTGTATTTATTTGCGCTAGACAAAAGAGCGGCTTTAAAGAAATAGCTAAAAATGCTATAATTTGAGATTAAAACATCTTTTAAGGAAATTAAATGGGACAAATTAAAGACATTCTAACGACGCTTTTACCCCTTGTGGTGTTGTTTCTTATTTTTTATTTTTTGATCGTTCGCCCGCAACGCCAGCAACAAAAAAAGCATAAAGAAATGATAGAGAGCTTGACTAAGGGCGATAAAATTGTCACTCAAGGAGGGCTTATCGTTGAGGTGCTTAAAGCGGAAGCGAATTTTTTCAGCGTGAAGCTCAATGATGACACCACCGCTAAACTTTCTAAAAACTATGTAGCGTTCAAATTAGACGAATTGGATCAATTTGGTTTGGCAGAGCCTATAGTCATTCAGCAAGGCAGAGAAGAAATTTCGGCAAAATTATCTGGTGCTAAGACTTTGAAACAACGCCAAATAACAACTGAATGAAACTTTTTAACGCTCGTTTAATCGTTTTTATTGGCGCGCTTCTTTTAGGGGTAGGGTTTTCTGTGCCTTCTTTACTAGAAACTAAAGGCCCTAAAATCACTTTAGGTTTGGATTTAAGGGGGGGGTTGAACATGCTTTTAGGGGTACAAACCGATGAGGCTTTAAAAAACAAGTATTTAAGCTTGGCGTCCGCTTTAGAATACAACGCTAAAAAGCAAAATATCTTGCTTAAAGATATTAAATCCAATTTAGAAGGGATCAGTTTTGAGCTTTTAGATGAAGATGAAGCGAAAAAATTAGACGCGCTTTTATTGGAATTGCAAGGCCATAGCCAGTTTGAAATCAAAAAGGAAGCGGGGTTTTATAGCGTGAATCTCACCCCTTTAGAGCAAGAAGAATTGCGTAAAAACACGATTTTGCAAGTGATAGGGATCATTCGTAACCGCTTGGATCAATTTGGTTTGGCAGAGCCTGTAGTCATTCAGCAAGGTAAAGAAGAAATTTCGGTGCAATTGCCTGGCATTAAGACTTTAGAAGAAGAACGGCGCGCTAAAGACTTGATTTCAAGATCCGCTCATTTGCAGATGATGGCGGTGGATGAAGAACACAATAAAGATGCGATGAAAATGACGGATTTAGAGGCTCAAAAATTAGGCAGCGTGTTGTTGTCTGATGTGGAAATGGGGGGTAAAATCTTGCTCAAAGCGATCCCCATTTTAGATGGCGAAATGCTTACAGATGCGAAAGTGGTGTATGACCAAAACAACCAGCCGGTGGTGAGCTTCACGCTGGATGCGCAAGGGGCTAAGATTTTTGGGGATTTCTCAGGTGCGAATGTGGGCAAACGCATGGCGATTGTTTTAGACAATAAGGTCTATTCAGCCCCGGTGATTAGGGAGCGTATCGGTGGGGGGAGCGGGCAGATTAGCGGGAATTTTAGCGTGGCTCAAGCGAGCGATTTAGCGATCGCTTTAAGGAGTGGGGCGATGAGCGCTCCCATTCAGGTTTTAGAAAAAAGAATTATAGGCCCAAGTTTAGGGAAAGACAGCGTTAAAACTTCCATTATCGCTCTAGTTGGGGGCTTTATTTTAGTGATGGGCTTTATGGTGCTTTATTACTCTATGGCGGGGGTGATCGCTTGTTTGGCGTTAGTGGTCAATCTTTTTTTGATTGTGGCGGTCATGGCGATTTTTGGAGCGACGCTGACTTTACCGGGAATGGCGGGGATTGTTTTAACCGTGGGGATTGCCGTGGATGCTAATATCATCATCAACGAGCGCATTAGAGAAGTCTTAAGAGAGAATGAGGGCATCGCTAAAGCGATCCATTTAGGCTATATCAATGCGAGCCGGGCGATTTTTGATTCTAATATCACTTCTTTGATCGCTTCAGTGTTATTATACGCTTATGGCACAGGAGCGATTAAAGGCTTTGCCCTAACTACAGGCATTGGGATTTTAGCCTCTATTATCACCGCTATTGTTGGCACGCAAGGGATTTATCAAGCCCTTTTACCTAAACTCACTCAAACAAAAAGCCTTTACTTTTGGTTTGGCGTGAATAAAAGAGCTTAGGAGGTTTTATGGAATTATTCAAACGAACTAGAATCTTAAGCTTCATGCGTTATTCCAATTATGGGGTGATCGTTTCAGCAATTTTAGCGCTTCTAGCGTTGGGGCTTTTGTTTTTCAAAGGGTTTTCTTTAGGGATTGATTTTGCGGGGGGGAGTTTGGTGCAAGTGCGCTACACTCAAAACGCCCCCATTAAAGAAGTGCGCGATCTGTTTGAAAAAGAAGCTCGCTTCAAAGGCGTGCAAGTGAGCGAATTTGGCTCTAAAGAAGAAATTTTAATCAAATTCCCTTTTGTAGAAACGGCTGAAAATGAAGATCTGAACGCTATCGTGGCCAACATTCTAAAACCCAGCGGCGATTTTGAAATCCGTAAATTTGACACCGTGGGCCCTAGAGTGGGGAGCGAATTGAAAGAGAAAGGCATTTTGTCGCTGATTTTAGCATTAATAGCGATCATGGTTTATGTGAGTTTCCGCTATGAATGGCGTTTTGCTTTAGCGAGCGTCATTGCGCTTGTGCATGATGTGATTTTAGTGGCAAGCTCGGTGATTGTTTTTAAGATTGATATGAATTTGGAAGTGATTGCGGCCTTGCTCACCTTGATTGGGTATTCCATTAATGATACGATCATTATTTTTGACAGGATCAGAGAAGAGATGCTCTCTCAAAAAACCAAAAACGCCACTCAAGCCATTGATGAAGCCATTTCTAGCACGCTCACGCGCACGCTTTTAACTTCTTTAACCGTGTTTTTTGTGGTGTTGATTTTGTGCGTGTTTGGGAGTAAGATCATCATTGGCTTTTCATTGCCCATGTTAATAGGCACGATTGTAGGGACTTATAGCTCTATTTTCATCGCCCCTAAAGTGGCGTTATTGTTAGGCTTTGATATGGATAAATATTATGAGAATGAGACTAGAAAAATTAAAAAAGCTCAAGAGAAAGAAAAAATGCGCCGTTTGTATGAGAGCGGTCAAGTTTAAGGAGTTTCTATGGATTGGGGTCGGGTCGTTCATGTGCTGTTCAGCCTTATTTCTTTAACCACCATTGCAGGGTTTTTGTATGAGCCTAATACGGTGGTGTTGTTTGTAGCGTTAGCTTTAAACCTTATTTCTGTTACGCTTAAAATTGGGGTGATCAAGCGTTTCGCTTCAGAGCTATTGGCCAGCTCTTTAGCCACCGTATTGCATCTCATACCGGCATTTGTGTTTTTACAGATTTTAAATAATTTGGTTACCGCTTACATGCTCATGATCGGGGCGTTGATTAGCAACGCTTTCAGTCTCATCTTTTTGTTGATTGAAAGCGTTGTAACGAGCGAAACGGATTAAGGGGTAGTGATGGATTTTATCAATATAGAAAAAAAATGGCAAGAATTTTGGTGGAAAAATAAGAGTTTTGAGCCTAAAGACGATTTTAACCTCCCTAAAAAATACATTCTAAGCATGCTGCCTTATCCTAGTGGGGAAATCCACATGGGGCATGTGCGCAACTACACCATTGGCGATGCTTTAGCGCGTTATTATCGTTTGCACCATTATAATGTGTTACACCCTATGGGGTTTGATTCTTTTGGGATGCCTGCAGAAAATGCAGCCATTAAGCATGGTATCCACCCTAAAACCTGGACTTATGAAAACATTGAAAACATGCAAAAAGAGTTTGAAGCTTTAGGGTTTTCTTTTTCTAAAAACAGGGAATTTGCCACTTCAGATCCGGATTACACGAAATTTGAACAGCGATTTTTCATTGATTTGTGGGAAAAGGGGTTAATTTATCGCAAGAAAGCCATGCTCAATTGGTGCCCTAACGACAAGACCGTTTTAGCTAATGAGCAAGTCATTGATGGGAGGTGTTGGCGTTGCGATACGGAAGTTATTCAAAAAGAACTCTATCAATATTATTTGAAGATCACAAATTACGCTGAAGAATTGCTAAAAGACTTAGAGGCTTTAGAAGATCATTGGCCTTCTCAAGTCCTAATCATGCAAAAAAACTGGATAGGAAAATCTAGCGGGTTGCAATTTGGTTTTAAAATCGCTGATGAGTGCTTGAAAGCTTGCAATGGCATTCAAGAAATTGAAGTTTTTACCACAAGAGCGGACACCATTTATGGCGTAACTTACATCGCTATCGCCCCAGAACACCCTTTAGTAGAGCATGCCATTAAGCAAGTGAGTCAAGAAGTTTCAAAGATGATTAAAGCGATTTTAAACACGACTCAAAGAGAAAGAGCTTTAGAGAAAAAAGGGGCGTTTTTAGGCATTTACGCTATCCACCCTTTAACGAAGCAAAAAATCCCTGTTTGGGTGGCTAATTTCGCCCTAGCTAATTATGGTTCTGGGGCGTTAATGGGCGTGCCAGCCTGCGATGAAAGGGACTTTGAATTTGCTAATCTGTATCATATCCCTATTAAAGTGATCACTCAAAGCCCTCAAAATTTGCCCCACACTAAAGAAGAGGTTTTAAAAAATAGCGGGGAGTGGAGCGATCTTTCTAGCTCAGTGGCCAGAGAACAAATCATCGCTTATTTTGAAAAAGAAAACCTCGGTAAAAGGGTGATCAACTACCGCTTGCAAGATTGGGGAGTGAGCCGTCAAAGGTATTGGGGAGCGCCCATTCCTATGATTCATTGCAACCATTGCGGGATTGTGCCTGAAACCCAACTACCAGTAACTTTACCTGAAGACATTGTGATTGATGGGGAGGGCAATCCGTTAGAAAAGCATGCGAGTTGGAAATTCACTCAATGCCCTAAATGCCACAAAAACGCTTTAAGAGAAACAGACACCATGGACACTTTCATCCAATCTAGTTGGTATTTCTTGCGCTACACCACGCCCAAAAATCAGCGTGAAAATCAAGCGTTTGATCAAAATTACTTGAAGTATTTCATGCCAGTGGATACTTATATTGGCGGCATTGAACATGCGATTTTGCACTTGTTATACGCGCGCTTTTTCACTAAGGCTTTAAGGGATTTGGGCTATCTTCATTTAGATGAGCCTTTTAAACAGCTTATCACTCAAGGCATGGTTTTAAAAAATGGCGCTAAGATGAGCAAGTCTAAAGGCAATGTCGTTAGCCCTAAAGAGATACTTAAAAAATACGGGGCCGATGCGGCGAGGCTTTTTATCCTTTTTGCTGCCCCACCGGCTAAAGAGTTAGAATGGAATGACAGCGCTTTAGAAGGTGCGCACCGGTTTATCAAGCGCTTATACGACAAAGCGAATGCCATTAACCCTACCACTTCTAAGCCTGAATTTAAAGAAGTCAGCCTGAATGAAGCGCAAAAACTAGGGCGTAAAAAAGTCTATGAAGCGTTAAAAAAATCGCATGAAATTTTCAATAAGGCTGAAAGCGCTTACTCGTTTAACACTTTGATCGCAAGTTGCATGGAGGCTTTAAACGCTTTGAGTGCGCAAAATAATGAGCGGATTTTATGCGAGGGTTATTTTGTGTTGTTGCAAATTTTAGAGCCTATTATCCCACACACCGCATGGGAGTTGAGCGAGAGGCTTTTTAAAAGAGAGAATTTCAAGCCTATAGCGATCGATGAAGACGCTTTGATGGAAGACTTTATGACTTTAGGGCTTACCATTAATGGCAAAAGGCGTGCAGAATTGAAAGTCAATATTAACGCCAGTAAAGAAGAAATTATTGTTTTGGCTAAAAAAGAATTAGAGAAATATTTAGAGAATGCGAGCGTTAAAAAAGAAATTTATGTGCCTAATAAGCTTGTTAATTTTGTTATCGCATGAGGGCTTTACTTTTTTTTATTTTGTTACTTTGGTTCAAGGGTTGTGGGTATAAGCCTATTGCAGCTTACGCTCAAAACGCTTTAGGCGATAGCGTATACGTGAAACTCATTGTGAATTTGCCTAACCCTGAAAACTCTGTAGAGTTTAAGGATTTGATGAATCGTTTAGTCGTGCAACGCTTCCAAAGCCGCTTAGCGAGTGAAAAGGATGCGGATTCTATCATTATTATAGAAATCACGAATGTAACCGATACGAGTATCACGCAAAATAAAGAAGGCTTCACGACTTTCTATCGCGCAACCGTGTCTGTGAATTACACCTACGATAATAAAAGAGGCACACAAAAGACTTTTCAAGATAGCGGGTATTACAATTACGCTGTGAATTTGCAAGACCCCCTTAATACCTACCAGAACCGCTATTATGCTATCAATCAGGCTGTGGAACAGACTTTGACTAAATTTGTGGCTCAAATCGCTTATGAGGGGAAATTCAATAATGAAAAATAGCCCTTTGAATGGATTGAATGGACTAAAGGCGTTTTTAGAAACAAAGCCTAAGGAATACCATAAGTTTGACCCTAGCCGCTTCATTCAAATTTATAAAGATTTTAAAAACGCTTTTTTTGAGATTCAAGCGAAAGTCATTCATGTTGTAGGGACTAATGGCAAGGGCAGCACGGGGCGGTTTTTAACCCTTTTATTAGCCGATCAAAATTTTAAGGTGTTGCATTTCACCTCCCCTCATGTTTTTGAATTTAGGGAGCGCTTTTTTTTGAATGGTTCTGTTGTTGGAGAAAGCGTTTTAGAAAACGCCCACCAGCAATTACAATCGCACGCTTTCAGCAGCGCTTGCTCGTATTTTGAATACGCTACCTTACTGGCTGTCATGCTCGCTAAAGATTGCGATTATTTGGTTTTAGAAGCAGGGCTTGGGGGGGAGTTTGACAGCACGAACGCTTTAAAAAAAACCCTAAGCGTTTTCACCCCCATTGATTATGATCATAAGGAATTTTTAGGGGATAGTTTAGAAAGCATTGCGCAAACTAAATTAAAAGCGATGGGCTCTCTTAGCATCATCGCTCCCCAACAAGAACTGGTTTTAAATGCGGCTCAAAAAATCGCTAAAGAAAAACACGCAAAATTGATTGTGGTTCAAAATGAAATTTCAAAAGGAGTGAGGGATTATATTGAACGCTACCATTTAGCCCGTTTTTTAGCGATGAATTTGGAAGTGGCTCTAAAAGCGTTTGAAACGCTTTTGCCATGCAATAAACAAGAAGTTTTAAAAAACCTAAAGCCCCTAAATTTAATCGGCCGTTGCGAGCTTTTAAGCCCTAATATCTTAATAGATGTGGGGCATAACCCCCATAGCGCCAAAGCCTTAAAAGAAGAAATCAAACGCATTTTTAACGCTAAAATCATTTTAATTTATAATTGCTATCAAGATAAAGACGCTTTTTTGGTGCTAGAAATTTTAAAGCCTGTCATTAAAAAGGTTTTGATTTTAGAATTGCATGAAGAAAGGGTTATCAAGTTAGAAAAGCTTAAAGGGATTTTAGAAACTTTAGGGTTAGAATACGCTTTGTTTGAAGATGTGGAAGAAAATGAAAATTATTTGGTGTATGGCTCATTTCTGGTGGCCAACGCTTTTTATAAACGCTATCAAGAGAAGAGGGATTGATGCCGCAAAACCAGCTTGTGATCACCATCATTGATGAATCAGGCTCTAAACAGCTCAAATTTTCTAAAAATTTAAAACGCAACCTCATCATTTCTGTTGTCATTTTTTTGTTGATCGTGGGGCTTGGCGTGGGTTTTTTAAAGTTTTTAATCGCTAAAATGGATACGATGACAGCAGAAAGGAATGCGGTTTTAAGGGATTTTAGGGATTTGTATCAAAAAAATTACACTTTAACAAAAGAGATCAAAAACAAGCGAGAAGAGCTCTTTATTGTGGGGCAAAAGATTCGCACGATAGAATCCTTGATTGAAGTCAAAAGAGGGGCTAATGGGGGCGTGCATCTTTATGATGAAGTGGATTTAGACAATTTGAATCTGGCTCAAAAACATTTAGCGCTCATGCTCATTCCTAACGGCATGCCCATAAAAACTTATAGCGCTATCAAACCCACCAAAGAAAGGAACCACCCCATTAAAAAAATTAAGGGCGTTGAATCCGGGATTGATTTTATCGCGCCATTAAACACGCCTGTTTATGCGAGCGCTGATGGGATTGTGGATTTTGTGAAGACCAATTCTAATGTGGGGTATGGGAACTTGGTGCGCATTGAACATGCGTTTGGTTTTAGCTCCATTTACACGCACTTAGATCATGTCAATGTGCAGCCCAAAAGCTTCATCCAAAAAGGGCAGTTGATTGGCTATAGCGGGAAGAGCGGTAATAGCGGCGGCGAAAAATTGCATTATGAAGTGCGCTTTTTGGGTAAAATTTTAGACGCGCAAAAATTTCTGGCATGGGATTTGGATCATTTTCAAAGCGCTTTAGAAGAAAATAAATTTATTGAATGGAAGAATTTGTTTTGGGTTTTAGAAGACATTGTCCAGCTCCAAGAGCATGTGGATAAAGACGCACTCATAAGCCAGTAAGGATTTTAGTGTTTTTAGACAGGCGTTTGATTGTGATGGTTACGGACTCTAAAGGGAGTCGTTATATTAATGTTCATATCTTATTCCGTCAAATTGGCCTGTATGCGCTTTTGAGCGTTGTGGGATCTTTATTGTTTTTAGGCATTTCACTATTGGTTTTAAATCAAGAGATTAAAAACATTGACAAGCAGCATGCTCTAATCACTAAAGAATTTGAGAAAAAAAAAGAGACGAATGAAAAGCTTTCCTTGCAAATGGATGAATTTTTAGACGATTTGCAGCTTTCAGGGGAACGCATCAACGATTTAGAAGAAGTGGTGGGAGTGAATAGGCCTGAAGAAGAAAAAGAAGAGGGCAATTTTTCCAGTCGTTTGGATGTCGCTGGGATTACCGGGCTTCAAAAAAGCTTTATCATGCGCCTTATCCCTAATGACTACCCGCTAGAATCCTATCGGCGCGTTTCAGCCGCCTTTAATAAAAGAATCCACCCTATTTTGCATGTGCTGCACAACCATACCGGGCTTGATTTAAGCACCGCTATTAACACCCCTGTGTATGCGAGCGCGAGCGGGGTAGTAGGGTTAGCGAGCAAGGGGTGGAATGGGGGGTATGGGAATTTGATTAAAGTTTTCCACCCTTTTGGTTTTAAAACCTACTACGCCCATTTGAATAAAATCGTCGTAAAAACGGGCGAATTTGTCAAAAAAGGGCAGTTGATTGGGTATAGTGGTAATACAGGGATGAGCACAGGGCCGCATTTGCATTATGAAGTGCGTTTTTTAGATCAACCCATAAACCCCATGAGTTTCACCAAATGGAACATGAAAGATTTTGAAGAAGTTTTCAATAAAGAAAGGAGCATCAGATGGCAATCTTTGATAACAATAATAAATCGGCTAATGCAAAAACAGGACCAGCGACTATCATCGCTCAAGGCACAAAAATAAAGGGGGAGCTTCATTTAGATTACCATTTGCACGTAGATGGCGAATTAGAAGGGGTGGTGCATTCTAAAAGCACGGTGGTGATCGGGCAAACCGGCTCGGTAGTGGGTGAGATTTTTACTAATAAATTAGTGGTCAGTGGCAAGTTCACTGGCACGGTGGAGGCGGAAGTGGTAGAAATCATGCCTTTAGGGCACCTTGATGGCAAAATCTCTAGCCAAGAGCTTGTGGTGGAAAGAAAGGGGATTTTGATTGGGGAAACTCGCCCTAAGAATATTCAAGGGGGGGCGTTGTTAATCAATGAGCAAGAAAAGAAAATTGAAAATAAATAGGGAATGATCCAATCCAGCCTTTATAGAGCCTTAAACAAAGGCTTTGATTACCAAATACTCGCTTGTAAGGATTTTAAAGAATCCGAGCTCGCTAAAGAAGTCATAAGCTATTTTAAGCCAAATACCAAAGCCATTCTTTTCCCGGAGTTTAGGGCTAAAAAAAACGACGATTTGCGTTCGTTTTTTGAAGAATTTTTACAGCTTTTAGGGGGTTTAAGGGAGTTTTATCAAGCCTTAGAAAACAAGCAAGAAACTATCATCATTGCCCCGATTAGCGCGTTATTGCACCCTTTACCTAAAAAAGAACTTTTAGAAAGCTTTAAAATCACTCTTTTAGAAAAATATAACCTTAAGGATTTGAAAGACAAGCTCTTTTATTATGGCTATGAAATTTTAGACTTAGTGGAAGTGGAAGGCGAAGCGAGCTTTAGGGGGGATATTGTGGATATTTATGCGCCAAATTCTAAAGCGTATCGCTTGAGTTTTTTTGACACCGAGTGTGAGAGCATTAAGGAATTTGATCCCATTACTCAAATGAGCCTTAAAGAAGATTTGTTAGAAATTGAAATCCCCCCCACGCTTTTTAGTTTGGACGAATCATCTTATAAGGATCTAAAAACAAAAGTGGAACAAAGCCCCTTAAATAGCTTTTCTAAAGATTTAACCAGTTTTGGTTTGTGGTTTTTAGGAGAAAAAGCACAAGACTTACTAATCGTTTATAAAAGCATTATAAGTCCTAGAGCTTTAGAAGAAATTCAAGAATTAGCGAGCTTAAACGAATTGGATTGTGAGCGTTTCAAATTTTTAAAGGTTTTAGAAAACGCGCAAGGCTATGAAGATTTAGAAATCCATGCGCATGCCCTAGAAGGCTTTATCGCTTTGCATTCAAATCATAAAATCACGCTCCTAGCCCCCAATAAAACGATTTTAGACAACGCGATAAGCGCGCTTGATGCAGGCAACATGGAATGCGTCATCGCCCCCTTTGTGTTAAACTTTAAAACCCCTGATGGGATTTTTATTTCGCTCAATTCTTTTGAAAGGAAGAAAAAACGCCAAAAATCCAAGCTCGCTTTGAATGAGTTGAATCCGGGCGAATGGGTGGTGCATGATGATTATGGGGTGGGCGTGTTTTCTCAATTAGTCCAGCACAGCGTTTTAGGGAGCAAGAGGGATTTTTTAGAAATCGCTTATTTGGGCGAAGACAAACTGCTGTTACCGGTAGAAAACTTGCATCTCATCGCTCGCTATGTGGCGCAAAGCGATAGCGTGCCAGCTAAAGACCGGCTAGGGAAAGGGAGCTTTCTTAAATTAAAAGCTAAAGTCAGGACTAAGCTTTTAGAGATTGCTAGCAAGATCATTGAATTAGCGGCTGAACGCAATTTGATCTTGGGTAAAAAGATGGATGTGCATTTAGCGGAGTTGGAAGTCTTTAAATCGCATGCGGGGTTTGAATACACCAGCGATCAAGAAAAGGCTATCGCTGAAATTTCAAAGGATTTAAGCTCTCACAGGGTGATGGATAGATTATTGAGTGGGGATGTGGGTTTTGGGAAAACAGAAGTGGCGATGCATGCGATTTTTTGCGCGTTTTTGAACGGCTTTCAAAGCGCTTTAGTTGTGCCTACCACTTTATTAGCGCACCAGCATTTTGAGACTTTAAGGGCGCGTTTTGAAAATTTTGGCGTTAAAGTGGCTCGTTTGGACAGGTATGCGAGCGAAAAAAACAAGCTTTTAAAGGCGGTGGAATTAGGGCAAGTTGATGCGCTAATAGGCACGCATGCGATTTTAGGCGCGAAATTCAAAAACCTGGGCTTGGTGGTGGTGGATGAAGAGCATAAATTTGGCGTGAAACAAAAAGAAGCTTTAAAAGAATTGAGTAAGAGCGTGCATTTTTTAAGCATGTCCGCTACGCCTATCCCGCGCACTCTAAACATGGCGCTCTCTCAAATTAAGGGCATTAGTTCTTTAAAAACCCCGCCCACAGACAGAAAGCCCAGCCGCACTTTTTTGAAAGAAAAGAATGACGAACTCTTAAAAGAGATTATTTACAGAGAATTACGCCGTAACGGGCAAATTTTTTACATCCATAACCACATCGCTAGCATTTTAAAAGTCAAAACCAAGCTAGAAGATTTAATCCCTAAACTCAAAATCGCTATTTTGCATTCCCAGATTAACGCTAATGAGAGCGAAGAAATCATGCTAGAGTTTGCCAAGGGAAATTATCAGGTTTTATTATGCACTTCTATTGTGGAATCAGGGATTCATTTGCCTAACGCTAACACGATCATTATAGATAATGCGCAAAATTTCGGGCTGGCTGATTTGCACCAATTGAGAGGGCGTGTGGGGAGAGGTAAAAAAGAAGGCTTTTGTTATTTCCTCATAGAAGATCAAAAAAGTTTGAATGAACAGGCTTTAAAACGCTTGCTCGCTTTGGAAAAAAATTCATATTTAGGCAGCGGGGAGAGTGTCGCTTATCATGATTTAGAAATCAGGGGGGGCGGGAATTTGCTCGGGCAAGATCAGAGCGGGCATATTAAAAACATTGGTTATGCACTCTATACGCGCATGCTTGAAGACGCGATTTATGAATTGAGTGGGGGGAAGAAAAGGCTTGAAAAGAGCGTAGAAATCCAACTTGGCGTGAGCGCTTTTTTAAACCCTGAACTCATTGCAAGCGATAGTTTGAGATTGGATTTATACCGCCGTTTGAGTTTGTGTGAAAATACAGATGAGGTGGGGCAAATCCATGAAGAAATAGAAGACAGGTTTGGCAAAATAGACGATTTGAGCGCTCAATTTTTGCAAATCATTACGCTTAAAATTCTAGCCAACCAGCTTGGCATCATCAAACTTTCTAATTTCAATCAAAACATCACCATCACTTATAGCGATGAAAAGAAAGAAAGCCTGAAAGCCCCAAGCAAAGACGATAACGATATTTTAGAAACCCTTTTGAAACATTTGCGCGCTCAAATTTCTTTAAAGCGGCGTTAAAAGCGTTTGATTTTAGCGTTAATTTTGTTATTTTAAAAAGATTATTAAGAGAGTTTGTGTAAAATAGGGATTTGCTAGGCCTTTAGTCGTTAAAAGGTAATTATCATTAAGGAGTTTTTTAATCATGGCAGATATTCAAAGGCGTGATTTTTTAGGAATGAGCCTTGCTAGTGTTACAGCTATAGGGGCTATAGCGAGTCTGGTAGCGATGAAAAAGACTTGGGATCCGCTTCCAAGCGTTGTTTCAGCCGGTTTTACGACCATAGATGTGGCGAATATGCAAGAAGGGCAGTTTTCCACCGTGGAATGGCGTGGGAAACCGGTCTATATCCTCAAGCGTTCTAAAAAAGAGGGCTTTAATGAAAAGCGCGATTTTAAAGTTGGCGAGAGCGTTTTTACCACAGCCATTCAAATTTGCACGCATTTAGGGTGTATCCCCACTTATCAAGATGAAGAAAAAGGCTTTTTATGCCCATGCCATGGGGGGCGTTTCACTTCTGATGGCGTGAATATTGCCGGCACTCCCCCTCCACGCCCTTTTGATATCCCGCCTTTTAAAATTGAAGGCACTAAGATCACTTTTGGTGAAGCCGGGGCTGAATACAAGAAAATGATGGCTAAAGCGTAAGGAGAGTTTAATGGCAGAGATAAAAAAAGCGAAAAATTTAGGCGAATGGCTGGACATGCGTCTTGGCACTAACAAGCTTGTTAAAGTGCTAATGACAGAATATTGGATCCCTAAAAACATCAATTTTTTATGGGCGATGGGGGTGATTTTATTAACCCTTTTTGGCGTGCTTGTGGTCTCAGGGATTTTCTTGCTCATGTATTACAAGCCTGATGCGAAAATGGCGTTTGATAGCGTGAATTTCACCATCATGCAAGAAGTGGCTTATGGCTGGCTTTGGCGCCACATGCATGCCACGGCAGCGAGCATGATTTTTGTCATCATTTATATCCACATGTTTGTTGGCATCTATTATGGCTCTTACAAAAAGGGTCGTGAGATGATTTGGATTAGCGGGATGATTTTGTTTGTGGTCTTTAGCGCGGAAGCCTTTAGCGGGTATATGCTGCCTTGGGGGCAGATGAGTTATTGGGCCGCAGCGGTTATCACGAATTTATTTGGAGGCATTCCTTTCATTGGGGCTGATGTGGTGGAGTGGATTAGAGGCAATTATGTTGTGGCGGATTCCACTTTAACGCGCTTTTTCATGCTCCATGTGTTTTTACTGCCCATTGCGATCATTCTACTTGTTGGGGTGCATTTTTATTCTTTACGCATCCCGCATGTCAATAACCAAGAAGGCGAAGAGATTGACTTTGAATTAGAAGAGAAGAAATTCATTGAAGGCAAGAAAAAAGAATCCAAAGTCATTCCTTTTTGGCCGGTGTTCTTGTCTAAAGATATTTTTGTGGTTTGCGCGTTCATGGTCTTTTTCTTTTACTTGGTGTGTTACCACTATGATTTTGCGATGGATCCTATCAACTTTGAAAGGGCTAACAGCCTTAAAACGCCGCCTCACATTTACCCTGAATGGTATTTCTTATGGAGCTATGAAGTCTTAAGAGGCTTTTTCTTTAGCGCTGATTTAGGGCTAATGGCCTTTGGCGTGGCGCAAGTGATTTTCTTTTTGCTACCCTTCTTGGATCGAAGTCCAGTGGTCGCTCCTGCGCACAAACGGCCGGCGTTTATGGTGTGGTTTTGGCTTGTAATCATTGATATGATTGTTTTAACGATCTATGGTAAATTGCCTCCGCTTGGGATTGGTAAATACATTGGCTTAGCGGGTTCAATCACTTTTTTGGCCCTTTTCTTTGTGGTATTGCCCATCATCACTATCGCTGAGAGCAAGAAACAAGGGGGTGTTAGATGAAAGAGTTTAAGATTCTAATCATCCTCATTGTGGTGGTAGGCGTGATTTATTATGGGGTTGAGCCTTATGCGCATTCGGTGATGCACCCTAAAGTCGCTCCGGCAGATTTTGCTTTCAAGGATTTAGAGCCGATGGATTTAAAAAATGGCGATGCTAATAAGGGCAAACAGCTTGTAGCTGAAAATTGCACCGCTTGCCATGGCATTAAATCCCAAAACATTCCAGCCCCTATGGACAGCCTTAGCGCGAGCAACTCTTTTGGGGTCGTGCCACCGGATTTAAGCCATGTGGCGGGGGTTTTGAACGCGAATTTCTTAGCCCACTTCATCAAAGACCCTGTAAAAACGGCGAAATTGAGCCATAAGTTCAACGATGAAAGGCCCTATCCTATGCCGGCGTTTTCTCAATTTAGCGATAAAGACTTGAGCGATATTGTGGCGTATCTCACTTCTATTTTGCCTAAAAATTTGAGCGATAAGGAAGTGTTCGCGCAAAGCTGTCAAAGGTGCCATAGCTTGGATTATGCGAAAGATAAGGCCTTTAGCGATCCTAAAGATCTAGCCAATTATTTAGGCTCTCATGCACCTGATTTGTCCATGATGATTAGAGCTAAAGGCGAACATGGTTTGAATATTTTCATCAACGATCCGCAAAAGCTTTTGCCTGGCACGGCTATGCCCAGAGTGGGATTGAGTGAACAAGCTCAAAAACAAGTCATCGCATATTTGGAAAAAGCAGGCGATAGGAAAAAACATGAAAGGAATACCTTAGGGATAAAAATCATGATTTTCTTTGCGGTGCTGTCGTTCTTGGCTTATGCGTGGAAAAGAAAAGTTTGGAGCGAAGTGCATTGAATTGAAAAAGGGGGGAGGGCATGTAAGGGGCTTTTTCTATGAGACTGATCATCAATTTCTTTACGCTAAAAATAAACTCGTATTTTACAAGAAATAGATAAATGGGCAATAAATACGCTAATGAGTGAGCGTTTTCAAAAATTCCAAGACATTCTGCTCTCTTAAAAATGTGGTTGTGCGAAAAGAAGCTTTCAATTTGGTGGTGGTTAGAAAATTCCTTTTATGCTCATAAGCTTTTCTGATGTAGGGGGCAAACCCAAAAGGGTTTTCTAAATCCTTTAAGGCGTTTTTCAAACTTCTTTCATCTTTATCTAAAATATCAAAATACTTGAGCAAGACCTCTCTGGTTTCATAACTCAAAATATCTGAGCCTTTAAAAAAAGTGATGTTTGCATTAGCGACTCCATACACATAAATCGCATTGGGTTTAGGCAGGTTTGAATTCCACATGGGGCGAGATGTTTGAAGATTTTTTTCACCCTTATCGTTTTTAGAAAACTTGATTTCAATCCCCACCACATAGTCAAAAATAAAAACCAAAAAATCAGGGTAATTTTGTGAGCCAAAAGGCTGGTATAAAAAATGGCTTGTAAGGTTTGAAAAAGGGTTTTTAAGGGTGTGCGGGTGATTTTTTTCTAAAACTTGCTTTTTGAGTTGGTTAAAAGTGGTTTTGATTTCTTTATTAGGCTTTTCTTCAATATGGCTTAATTCTTCTGTTAAATCGCCATTGATTTCGCTAAAGTGTTTTTTTAATTCATTCCTAAATTGGTTTTCAAACTGCTCCCCTGTGCTAGAACTTGCAAAAAACTTTCTTTTATTGGTAATTTCTTGAAACACTTTTTCAAGCATGCATTTCCTTTAATTTGCAATATTCTTCCACAAAATCATAAGTAGAAAACCCTAAAACTTGCGTGTTTTTATGAGCGAGTTTGTTAAAATCAATTTTATGGATAATCCTTAAAGCTTCTTTGGAGTGGGCTTTAATGAAAAAATATTGTCGGTTTTTAAACCACCCAAGCAGAAATCCCAAATATCTTTAGTGTTTGGGATGAATGCTT
>OCLT01000132.1_pt1 | contig 150891 bp, 168 predicted proteins | sample 1481411 | NCBI WGS metagenome assembly OCLT01 (sample SAMN04168690, study PRJEB22393) | synthetic metagenome | isolation source: purchased from BEI Resources HM-276D
CGTCCAGTCCGCTAAATTTCGGCCTCAAAGCCGCCTAAAACTGCACGAACCATTGCACCTGTGAAAGTCGTTGAAAAAACAGGGGGCAGGCGCCCCCAGATCTTTTCTCTGAGGCGGTGGTCAGACGTTGACGCCGTAGTTGCGGGCGAGCGGCGCGAGGCCCCCGGCGTAGCCCTGCCCGACGGCCTTGAACTTCCAGTCGCTGCCGTGACGGTAGACCTCGCCGAAGATCATGGCGGTGTCGGTGCTGGCGTCTTCGGACAGGTCGTAGCGGGCGATTTCGGCGCCGCCGGTCTGGTTCATCACGCGGATGTACGCCTTGCTGACCTGACCGAAGTTCTGGTTGCGCGTCTCGGCCTCGTGAATGGTCACGCACACGGCGATCTTGTCCACGTCGGCGGGCACCTTGCTCAGGTCGATCTTCACGGTCTCGTCGTCGCCTTCGCCCGCGCCGGTGGTGTTGTCGCCGGTGTGCTCGACGCTGCCGTCGCTGCTGGTTTTGTTGTTGTAAAAGATGAAATCGCTGTCGCCGCGCACCTTGCCGCCGGCATCGAGCAAAAAGACGCTGCCGTCAAGGTCGAACGCCTGCCCGTCGGTGGCGCGGGGGTCCCAGCCGAGACCGACCACGATGCCGGTGAGCCCGGGGGCTTCCTTGGAAAGAGAAACGTTGCCGCCTTTGGAAAGAGAAACTGCCATCTTTGAACCTCCTGAATTGATATTCAGCGCTGAGTATAAAAGGAAGCTATGTGACTGTCGTCCCCACTGAGGTTCCCAACGAGGGCCCCCAGCGGGGGTATTTAAGCGGGTGTCTTTAGAGGCCGAACTCCGCCGGAGAAAGGCCCAGGGCGTGAATCACTTCGCGCATGACCGCTTGCTCGCGGGCATCGAAGTCGCCGTCCGCATTGGCGATGACCACGGCGAGTTGCACGACGGCGCGGGCTTCCTCGGGCTTCCTGACCTTGCCGATGACCTGCATCAGCTCGATTTTCCCGAAGTCGAAGTCGCGGCTGATCACGTCGCAGTAGCGCTCGTACTTCTCGCGGAGCTTGCTCACGTCGAAAGTTCTGAGCTTGTCGCTGCTGGTGATGAACTGCGCGGTGCGGCTGCGTTCCTGCGAATCGATCTGGCCGTCCGCCGCCCCGATCAGGGCGCAGGCGGCCATGGTGGCGTCTGCAAAGGCCGCGTTGTTGAAGCGGGCGTACCCGTCCTGCGCCATTTTGGTGCCGTCCTCCGCCAGTTGCCGGAGCTTGTTGAAAAATCCCATTGCGAGTCCTCCCGAGGGTGAATTGAAGTCAGAAATGCAGAGCTTCTGCTTCAGGTACGAGGCTCACGCCGTAAAGTTCCGCACGGGTCAGGATGTCCTGGGCCCAGCGGGTGTGGGTGGCCGGTTCGCACATGCGGCCATGCATAGTGAAGACGGCTGGCGCGTCGGGCGCGAGGATGGCGCGGGCTTCGAGCAGTTCCGTTTCTGGCACGCGGTAGCCCTCCAACACCACCGGCAGCTGCGCCGGGTGGATGATGGTCTTGCCGCACAGGCCATATTCCAGGTCCTGCTGCACCTCGCGGGCCAGGGTGCCGGGGTCGGAATACACCTCGTACACCGGGCTCGACAGGCTCAGGCCGTAGGGTTTGAACACGCCCACCAGCATGGACACGGTGCGTTCCAGTGGCCCCTCGTACAGGGTGCGGCCCGGTGCGCGGCGCACGCCCAGCGCGTTCAGCAGGTCGTTGCCGCCGATGCGCAGGCTCAGCACGCGGCTCTGCCAGCCTTCCATGAAGATCAGGTCGCGCAGCAGCGTCATGCGCGTCTCGCTGAGGGCCTCGCGCGTCTCCAGGGTCGGCATGACTTTCAGGTGGTCCAGCCCGCTGCGCTCCAGCAGCCGCAGGTACTCGCCGAGGTTGCCGTCGTGAATTTTCGGCAGGACAAACCCCGTCACAGCGTTCAGGTTCATCGTCAGCAGGTGCGCGAGCACTTCCGGATTCCGGGCGCGAATAAAGCGCAGGGGGCCGCCCGTCAGCGGCAACTGGGGCAGGGCGCGGCGCAGGTTGTCCAGCGCCAGCGGCACATCGGCCTCGCGCACGGCGTCCTCGGTGCAGTAGATGAGGCTGGTCAGGTTCGCGTGCTTGCCGCTGCCCAGGGCCACTAGGTCAGGCCGCGTGGCCGGCGCGTACAGGCTCGCGCCCAATTGCCACGGACTCAGAGGTGCTGGAGGCAGTGGAGTCATTCCTGGCCCCCCGACGCGATGATGGCCGCCGCCAGATAAGGCAGGTCCGGGTGCATCGTGACCGGCGTACCGGACGCCGCCGCCAGCTCGCGCAGGTGCAGGGTGTCGGGGTGCGCGGCGTCGCGCAGCAGCAGGTGAGCGGGCTGCCGCCGCAGGAACACGCGCGTCGCTTCCCCCACGCTCGGTTTGACCAGGTGCGGGTCGGTGACGCCCAGCTCCGCCGCCCGCGCCAGCACCGCCCGCACCGGCTGCTGCGGACGCGGGCCAGCGTCCAGCACGAAGTCGGGCGTGTACGCAGCGCTCAGAGCGTCCAGGGCGTTCAGGTACTCGCCGGTTCGGTCCTCGCCCCGCAACTCCGTCTCCACGCGGGCGGCGTGTAGCGTGCCCGGCGCCGTCACGAAGGTCCGGCTGAGCAGTCCGCAGACGGTGGCGTTGAGGACCGCGTGGGGGAGCAGCAGGTCGTCGTGCGTCGCCGCGTGCCGGGCCACACCTGCCGGGTCGCTCAGCACCGCCAGGTGCGGCGGCACATCCTCCGGCAGGCTGCTCGACAGCGTTTCATTGATGCTGCCCTTGCCGGTCCAGCCGTCCACGAACACCAGCGGCGCCTGCGGGTGGGCGGCCCGCACCCGCCCGAGCGCGGCCCGGTCGATGCCCTGACCACGGATGATGCTGAGGGTGTGGTGCGGCAACTCGGGCGTGCCGAAGTCGGCGGCCCAGCGCCGGGCGAGGCGGCGCATGGCGCACCCCACCGGCGTGCCCGCGCGGGCGAGCGACACCAGCACCGGCTGGTCGTACTCGCGCAGCACGGCGGCGGTCAGGGCGGCCAGCAACTCGCCCACCCGCGCCCCGTTGCGGCTCAGGGCGCCCGCGTAGGCGCGGGTCTGCGCGGCGGTCGGCAGGGCTTCCGGCGTCAGCAACTCGCCGTAGGACACGCCGCTGCGAATCAGGGCTTCTTTCTCGGCCACGCTCACCAGTCGCGCCTGCGCGGGCCGCAGCTGCACGGTCACGTCGTCCGGCGGCAGGGTGTGGGCCAGGAACGGGGCCAGGGCCATCGCCACGTCAGAGCACCTGTTGCGCCGGTTTGACCAGGGCGCGTAGGGTCATGCCGCCGCCCGGCACACCCAGCGCCGTGAACTGCCAGCCGTCGGGGGTGCGTTCCAGTTTCGCCAGCAGCGCGCCGGTCACGTTGCCCGCGTCAAAGAGTTCATAGCGGGCGAGTTCGCGCTTCGTCACGTCGTCCACCACGCGGCAGTAGGCCTGTTTCAGGGTGGTAAACCGTTGCCCGGAAAACGAGCTCACGGTCAGGACCAGCCAGCGCACCGCCGGGTCCAGACGGGTCAGGTCCACGGCAATCTGCTCGTCGTCGCCGCTGCCGTGACCGGTCAGGTTGTCGCCGGAGTGCCGCACCGCGCCGCCCTGCCCGCTGAGATGCATGAACCACACCTTGTCCACCGCGCGCCTGGAGTCGTCGAACACCAGGCAGCCCGCGTCCAGGTCCACGCTGCGGCCCGCCGTGGCGGGTTCCCAGCCCAGGCCGAAGGTGATGCGGGTGAGCTGTCCCCCCGCCTTGCTGAGATTCACGGTCTGGTTTTTGGTGAGTTTGACGGGGCCACTGACCGGCAGGGGAACCGGGTCGGCGGGCGGCGCGACTGGGGCCGGCGCCGTCCTGTTGCTGGGAGGGGGTGTCTCGGCCTCGTCGGCGGCCACTTCTCCCCCAAAGTACGTGACCAGCGCCGCGAGGCCGCCGTTGAAGCCCTGGCCGACAGTGTTGAGGCGCCACTCGTTGCCGTGGCGGTACAGCTCCGCGAGCATCACGGCCTTTTCCTGTTGCAGGGCGCCCACCGCGTCGAACCGGGCGGGGCCGAGACTCAGCGCGAGTTGTCCGGCGTCGCGTAGGGGCCGGGTGTCGTGCGTCGCCGTGAACATCAGCCGCGTCACCGCTGCCGGCAAGGCGCTCAGCCGCAGGGTAAAGTTCACCGCGCCCGGCGCGAAGGTCACCTGCACTTCGCCCTGCGGACTGCTCGGCTGGTTGAAAAACACCATGTAGCGGTCATCTCGCAACTGCCGCTCGTCGTCCAGCCCAAACACGCTGATGTCGGTGTCCGGCAAATCGAAGGCCACCTGAACCTGCACAGGCTCCTCGCCGTTTTGCCCGGTCGTCAGGTCACTCAGTTTTGTCTTCTGTCCGGCAATCAGTTCCATGTCTGCTCCTTTCTCCACGTTCAAGTCGGCCAATCCAAGTCGGCAGCTGGGGGCGTCCGGGGTGCTGAGCGGCATGATAGGCGGGCGCGTTACGGAGCCTGTCGGCAAGCCTCTCAGACGCTCGCGCCCGACAGGGCCTGGTGGGTGGGGGTCAGGAACACCGTCCCCTTGCCACTCAGGACGAACACCAGGCCCTCGCCGCTGCGGGCCGCGTTGCGCAGGCCGCGCACCAGGGGCCGCAGTTCCACGCGCAGGGAGGCGCTGTACATCAGCATCAGGTCGCCGTCCACCGTCACTGTGTCGCGGCCATCGAGCTCGATGACCTGCACCTCCGACACAGGCACCGGCGACTCCACCACGAACAGGCCCGCGCCCGACAGTTTGGGCTGCCGCATCCCGCCCCCCGAGAGCGCCCCGGAAAAACCGGTGTGGGTGTGGGTGCCGAGCTGCATGGTGTCCTGCGCGAGGTAAAACGCCCGGTCGTCCAGAATCATGTCGTCGCCGCTCTCGCCGGTGGCCTCTGCGATGATGAAGTGCCGGCGCGAAGGCTCGGTCCACACCCGCCCGTGACCACTCAAGTGCGTGGCAAAGGCGCTTTCGCCCGTTCCCGCCGTGGCGATGGCGCGGCGCAGGAACCCGCCCTGTTGCTGCTGCTCCACGCTCGCCTGCACCTGACCGACGCTGTACTGAAAGGCCCCAGGCTCCAGCAACACGCCGCCGCCCGACAGTTCCGCTTCCACCGTGAAGCGCCCATCCATTTCCCGCGTTTCGCGCAGGCCGTCGGCACCCTGCGAAAAGCGCGTCACGTGCGTCAGCGCATGAATCCGCAGGGTCAGGCCGTGCCCGCGCTGCTCCTGCACGAGTTGCATGTGTTCCATACCCTGGAGTGTACGGGACCCGGAATGTCCGGGTCGGCGGCCCCCCCTTCAGCGTTGTGGCAGCCGCACGCCCGCCGTCGCCCGCAGCAACTGGCCCTGCGCGGGCGTCACGGCGAAGTCGCACTCGCGCAGAAACGGCAGGTCGCTGACACTGTCGCCCAGCCCCAGCGTGAGCACCGCGCCTGGAAAGTGCCGCTCACGCAGCCAGCGCACCGCCTGGGCCTTGCCCGGGGCGCGGGGCAGCAGCGACACGTTGTTGGCGTTGGCGATGACGTGCAGCGGGTGGGTGCCGTCCGTGTCGTCCACAGCGGCTTCCCAGCGGGTCTGCAACGCCGCCAGCGCCTCCGGGTCGGCGTCCGGGTGCTTGATGACGGTCATGAAGGGCAGGTCGCCGGCGCGGTGCACCGTCAGGCGACAGCCCAGGGCGTCGGCGTGCGCGCGCATGTCGGCGGTCAGGGCCGTCAGTGTGCCCTGCAACGGCGTGAGGTGGGCCTGCACCTGCGCCGCCCACTCGCTGTCCAGCTCCCCCGCCGGGGTCAGGATGGTCAGGCCGTGGTCGAGCACCCGCCACGACCGGAACGGCAGCGTCACCCGCCGCATGGCCGCCGGGTCGCGGCCCGTGACCGGAATGACCGTCACCGCGCCCGCCGTCAACAGGTCCAGCAAGGCCGTCTGCGCCGGAGTGCAGTACGAGTGCGCTTCCCCACGGGTGTTCACCGTGGCGGGCGTCAGGGCCGCTCTACCGTGCCCCGGCAGTTTGCGGAGGGTCTGAAACAGGGTGTCGTCCAGATCGGCGAAGGCGAGGATGAGGGGCGCTTCTCCGTGGCTCACAGGAGCCTCACCGCCTGTGCGTGCGGGCCGAGCTGCCGCAGCAGCGCCGGGTCGGGCACACAGGCGCCCTCGTAGGCCACGAAGATGCGGGTGTACTCCGCCGGATCGACGTTGTAGAGGTAATTCGGCATCTGGTCGCCCACGTTGTCCGTGAAGCTCAGCGCATGCCGGATGGCGCGGCCGGGCAGGATGGGACTGCGGGTCGTGGCGTTCCAGCGGCACTCGGCCACCTGCGGGGCGAGCCAGGCCGCCAGCGCGTAGGCCGGAAACTGAAACTCGCCGGTCCCCAGCACCAGCACCCGGTCGGTGGGCGACAGGCCCAATTCGGGGAAAGTCAGCGGCACGTCGTCCCCAAATCGGGCCGCCCGCGCCGGGAGCAGGGCGGTTTTGTCGGCGCCGCTGCCGGTCACTGCCGGGAGAGCCGGCGGGCACCAGTCCGGGGCGGGCGTGAAGGCAAAACGTCCGCGCAGCAGGCTCACGAAGTCCACCGGCACCCCCAGGGCCGCGCACAGCGCCTCGCGGCGCGGGCACCAATCGGTCAGGCTGACCAGCACCACCCGCGTGACGTGGGGGTGCCGGGCCAGCCACTCCAGCGCCAGGTTTTCCAGCGTCGTGCCGGTGGACACCTCGTCGTCGACCAGCACCAGCTCACGCGCTGCCCGCGCCGCTGGGCCGGGGTCGTAGAGCAGGTGCGCCGGCGCGTGCGAATGCGGCTCATCGAAGCGCAGCAGCACCGGGCGGTCCGTGACATACCGTGTGGTGTGCTGAAAGGTCGCTGCTTGCCCGGTCTGCTGGCGCCACGCCCGGTAAACGCCCTCGCCCAGCGCCGTGGCCGTTTCCGCCAGCCCGATGAAATGCGGCGCGGTCAGCGGCGGCAGTGACGCGGCCAGGTCGCGCCAGGTTCGCGCTGCGGTCGCTGGCGCAATGGGAATGTGTTTGCCCAGCACCCGGCTCACGAAGAGAAACCCCCGCTTCGGGTTGCGCCGCACCGCGTAGTCGAGCAGCTCGGCAGGGGGGTACAGGGTGCGCTCCACCTGCAAGGTCAGGGTGCCGCTCGGCAGGGATACCGTCAGCTCCTGTGCGGCTGAGACCCCGCCTTTCATGCCCGCCACGCCCGGACCCCCTTTTCCTCCGCGACGGTCAGGCCGGTTTCCACCGCCGGCAAGGCGTCCCAGTCCAGGCGCCCGGTGGCCGCGTCGAGCAGCAGGCGCGCAAAGTTCACGCCCGCCGCCATGCTGTAGCGCAGGCCCCCGGAAGCGCGGGCATTGATCTCCAGCATGTGCGCCGCGCCCGCCTGGTCCTTCGTCTGAAAGTTGAAAATGCCGCTCAGGGCGTAATGCTGCGCGATGCGGGCGGCGGCCTCCACCAGATCAGGACGGTCCTCAATCACCTGCCCGTGCGCTCCCTTGCGGCGCACCACGGCCCGAATGAGGCGGCCTTCCCAGGCGACGCAGTCAATGCTGCGCTCGGCGCCTTCGAGGGTGTGCATCAGCAGCATGACCGGCAATTCGCCCGCTGCCAGCAGTTCACGGGCGGCCGCCACGCTCAACTGGTACAGCTCGCCCCGCAGAAACGGGGCCAGGTCGGGCCGCTCGGTCAGCACCCGGAAGCCGCTGGCATAGATGCCGCGTGCGGGCTTCATGCACAGGCGCACGCCGTCTTGCCGCAGCTGCGCGCAGGCCGCGTCGAACTCTGCCACGCTCTGAAACGTCGTCCAGCGCGGAATCGGCAGGATATCGGTGTCCCAGCCACGCAGAAACTCGTCCTTGCGTTCCAGGTGCCGCTGCGTGGCCTCGTCTGCCGGCACGACCAACTGTGTGCCCTGCGCGGCGAAGGTGTCCCGGTACGCGGCCAGGCGCTCGCGCTCCTTGCCGGGCAGCACGAGGTCAAATCCGTGTTCCGCGCAGGTGCCGAGCAGCCACGCCACGTAGTCGTCCCCGAGCAGGCCCCGGGGCTCGGTCAGCGTGTGCGGCGCGGCGGCCAGCATGCCGTGATGCGGGTCGCTGTGGCTGGCCCAGACCTCGTAGGGCGAGTCTTCCAGCGCACGAATCTGCGCGGACGTGACGCTGAAGTTCTTGGTAAACAGCACGCGGGGATGAAACCGGGGGTGGGACATTGCCGCGCAGTATCGCGCCTCAGCGCAGCGTGCGCCCGAACGCCTCGGCGGCGTCCAGGGCTATGGCCTCCGCCTGCGCCGCGTGGTTGGCGAGCAGCGCCCGCACGCGTGCGAGTTGCCCGGCGTCCAGGTGGGCACGGGCACCCTCGGGGTCAGGCACGGCAGGCCGCCCGGTCACGGAAGCCAGCACCCCCAGCAAAAAGCGCTGCGGCACGCCCGGCGCCGCCCGAATCAGCCGTTCGGGATGCGTCTGCACGAAATGCGCCCGCAACGTCGCCTCCCGCAGCCGCTCGGCCAGCGAACCGGGGTACGCCAGGATATCGGCAGGCTGCACCCGCCGCCCCGCCTGCCGGTAGCTGTCCGCCTGCTCCGCTTCTCCGTCGGCAGATCCAGCAGCGTAAGCCCAGCCGTCGGCCCGCACGTCGATCAAAGTCTCCAGGTCAACGAGCGGCAGGAGCCGTGCCACTTCTGCGTCTGTGAGGTCGTCGGCATCCACCAGCCGGGTCAGGGCCTCGTCCTGAGCGTCTTGCGGCAGGGCGCCGCCCAGCACGCTCGCCAGCAGGGCCGCCGACTCCCGCCACCCTTCCAGCGCGGCCACGTCTTGCGTCACCGGCAGGCTGCCGTCGAGGTCGAACAGCGTCAGGTCGTGCGCCCGCAGATGCGCGTGCAGAAGCCGCCCGGCGTTCGCTCGCTCGCCGCCCACTCCCCGGCGGTAGAGCCCGATCAGCTTCTGACCCTTCTCAATGGCGCTGGCGCGGAGGGCGTCTGTCATCGCCTCCATTGTCGCATTACTATTCGGGGCGGCTCACGGGCTCCCTCAGCAGTTCGCCCTCTTCCCCCAGCGCCGGATACGCCTCGCCGCGCTCGCGGTAGCCGGGCGCGAGGTCGGGATACCCCCACTCGAAGCTCAGGCGGTGCAACTCTTCGGGCGAAAGCTGCGGCTCCTCGTACATGCCCGCCGCCAGCCGTTGCCGCTGCGCTTCAAACAGGATGGTCGCGGCGGCCACCGACACGTTGAGGCTCTGCACCATCCCGAACATCGGAATGACGATGTTGGCGTCGGCGGCCTCGGCAGCTTCGTCGGACACGCCCCATTTCTCGGCGCCGAGTAGCACGCAGGTCGGCTTCGTGTAGTCGGGTTCGCGGTAATCCACGCTGCGCTGCGAGAGGTGGGTGGCGAGCACCTGAAAGCCCTGGGCCTGCAACTCGCGCACGGCGCTCACCGCGTCGGCGTGCGGGTGGACCTTGACCCACTTGTGGGCGCTGCCGCTGGTCGCCTCATACGTGTGGCCCTCGAACGACGCCAGCGTGCCGTGTTTGGGCGGCACCGCGTGCGCCTCCGGCACCCCCACCGCGTCGCAGGTGCGAATAATCGCGCTGAGGTTGTGGGGCTTGTTCACCTCGTCCATCAGGACCGTCAGGGTGGGCTGGCGCTTGCTCAGCACGCGGCGAATCTTGGCGTAGCGTTCGGGGGTCGGGGCCATAACCGGCCCAGCTTAGCGGCTGCCCATGCCTGCGGGCCCTCAGCGCAGTTTGCTCGGCTGACAGCCGGCGGCGTTGCACTCGCGCAGGCGGTCGTTGAGAAAATTGAGGCGCGAGACCGTCATATCGTGGGTGCAGTTCACGTACACCGTGTAGCCGTCCACGCAGTCGTTGTCGCGTTTCGCCATCCAGGCCCGCTGGGTCTGCCGCAAAGTCTGCTGCGCGCTCACCGGCAGTTTGCGCAGCAGCTTCTGGTAGGCGGTGTTCATCTCCGTATCGGCTTGCAGCGTGACCTTGTTGACGCAGTACACCTGATCAAACGTTCCCACCGGATAATTGCAACTCGTCTGGGCCTGGGCGCGGCTCTGAAGCGGCGAAAGCGCGAGCAAGGCGAGCAAAAGCAGTCCTGAGCAGTAACCTTTCATGGTCGGTCCTCCACAAAACAGCGGAAACTGAGGCGGCGATCCAAAGGACGGAGCGGATTGAGAAGGAACGCCCCAAGTCTACAGGACAGAGCGGGGGCAGGTGGGCCAGAGACAGCGCATAAGCTTGACGGCGCCTGCATAGCGCGCTATAGTTTTTGTCATCACCGCCCACGAGGCGGTTTTTTCATGCCTTTTTCTGGGGTAGGCAACCCACTAAGCCAGGATGCCTAGTGACGGCAGGCACACTTGCCTGCTACCTTCAGCGCACCGCTCGCAAGGGCAAACCTGCGAAGGAGGAGGTGTTGTAGATGACCGAAATCAACAAGAACAACCTATTCACGAACCGTTTTCGTCTGAATGTGACCGCAAAGGGGCTGGCAAACGGCCCCGCATGGAGTCCAATTGTTGATCCAGATCTGCACGCCTCCCGCTCTTCCACAGCCTTCGGGCTCTCGACAAAACACTGAAGCACGCCGGGCGCGATCATGAGCGCCCACACCGACTGGGACGATGCGGGCTGGAATGATTCCGGCAGCGATCACTCTGACTGGGACGCCGACCCCGGGCAAAAGCTCCGGCGCAAGACCAGGAAACCGCAGGGCCGCCGCAAGCTCGCCGACCTGACCGGTGAGGAGACGGATGACATTGCCGACGACACCATTCGCCGCCTGCTCGACCTCGGGCACCTGACCGAAGTGGTGTGCGAACTCAAGAGCGGCAAGGAGGCCACCGCCTACCTCGCCGAGACGGTCCGGGGCCCCGCGCTGCTCAAGATTTACCGCGACTTTGCCGCCCGGTCGTTCAAGAACGACGCGATTTACCGCGAGGGACAGGTCGTCCTCGACCAGCGGGCGCGGCGCGCGATGGAAAGCCGCAGCCGCAAGGGCCTGGAGATGCTCCAGTTCGACTGGGTGATGGCCGAGTACGCGCACCTGTGGCAGTTGTGGCAGGCCGGACTGAGTGTCCCCGAACCGCTGGTCGGTCCCCACGTCAAGACCTACGCCGAAACCGTGCCCGCCGTGCTGATGCGCCTTATCGGCACCGCCGAATCTCCCGCCCCGCGCCTGAGCGACGTGCGGCTGACGCCCGAAGAGGCGAGGAGAGCCTGGCAACAGAGCGTGCAGGGCATGGCCGACCTGCTGCGGCTGGGCTACGCCCACGGCGACTACAGCACCTACAACCTTCTCTGGTGGGAGAACACCGTGACCATCATCGACTTTCCCCAATTGACCACCCGCGCCAACCCCAACTTCAAAGAGCTTTTGCGCCGCGACGCCCAGAGCCTGGCGACCAGCTTTCGCAAGCACGGCCTGCAAGAAACCGCCGAGGGCACCTTGCGCGAAGTGCAGCGCCGCGCCCTGGGACCGGCCCCCGAGCCGCGCGTGGTGCTGCCCTAGAGCAGTTCTCCGAATTACGCGGGTGTCGGCAGCAGCACCGCCACCCGCTCCATTCTCTGCTTCGCAGCTTTGCAAGTCCGTTCTGCTCAGTGGTTTGCACTCGCTCCGCTCGCCAAAAAGCTGTGCCATCTTTTTGGCAAATGTTCTAACCTAAACTGCTCCCATGCGCGCCCTCGAGACCTGCCTTTACGCCGACGACCTCAGCGCCGCCGAAGCCTTTTATTCCGGCGTGCTGGGGTTGACGCTGCACAGCAAAGTGGCCGGGCGGCACCTCTTTTACCGCCTCGACGGTTCCATGCTGCTGATTTTCAACCCGGAAGCGAGCGCGAAACCCGGCGACGTGCCGAGTCATCAGGGCAAACCGGGCGGACACGCCTGCCTCGCCATTCCCCGCGAGCAGACCGCCGAATGGGAAACGCGGCTGCGCGGGCACGGCCTGGACGTGACCCGCTACGCCTGGGGCGAGCGCGGCGAGAGCCTGTATTTCGACGATCCCGCCGGCAACGTGCTGGAACTCGCGCCGGCAAGTATCTGGGGGCTGTAGGAAGGTAAAAAAGCGGGCGCTTGTGAGGAAGTCTCAGTCTCAGGCGCCCGCTTGCTGATCAGCTGCGCCCGAGCGCCTCGGCTTCGGCGACGGGGGGCAGGTCGGCGAACTTCTTGCGGCGCTTCTCGGCGGCTTTTTCGCTCGCCTTGCGGCCCGCTTTCTTGTGCGACTCGTGGGCGTGGTCTTCCGGGTCGTGGCCGCACAGGATGTCGAACAGGCGGCGAATATCCGCGGCGCGCGCCTCATTGTGGCCCTGACCGACCTTGCCCTCGTAGGTGTTGTGGGCGGTCATCTCGTAGGCGAGTTGCAGGGCGCGGGCCTCAAAGGTGTCGTGCGACATGTCCACAGAATAATCCCGGCGGGGCGAATCCTGGTCGAGTCTTCTGCGAAAATGCGGGCATGAAGCGTCCTCTGGCCTACCTGCTCGTTTTGCTGCCTTTTCTGCTCACGTCGGGCGCTGCGGTGCGCCGTCGGGAGGCGAAGCCCGGTGAGCGCTAAGCCGCTGCGCTCGCTGCTCTACGTGCCCGGCGACAAGCCGCGCGCCATCGAAAAGGCCCGCACGCTCGGCGCCGACGCGGTGATTCTGGACCTCGAAGACGCGGTGGCCCCCGAACACAAGGGCGCGGCGCGGGCGAACGTGCAGGCCGCGCTCGCCGAGTCCTGGCCCTGCCCGGTGCTGGTGCGGGTGAACGGCCTGGGCACGGAGTGGGAACACGCCGACCGCGAGATGGCGCTGCTCGCCGGGGTGGACGGGCTGGTGCTGCCGAAAGTGGAAGAGGGGCGCAGCGTGACCGAGCTGCATCTGCGCGTACCGCTGTGGGCGATGATCGAGACACCGCGTGGGGTGCTGAACGCCCCGGCGATTGCGGCGGCCCCCGGTGTGGCGGGGCTGCTGGTCGGCGCCAACGACCTTGCCCGCGCCCTGCGGACCCAGCCCCAGCCCGAGCGCTTGCCGCTGCTGCACGCTCTCTCCGCCGTGGTCCTGGCCGCGCGGGCGGCGGGCAAACTGCCGATTGACGCCGTGTACAACGACGTGCGCGACCCCGCCGGCTTTGTGCGTGAGTGCGAGCAGGGGCGCACGCTGGGCTTCGCGGGCAAGACCGTCATTCACCCGGACCAGGTGGCGGCGGCCAACAGCGCGTTTGGGGTCTCCGACGAGCAGGCGCAGGCGGCCCGCGACCTGCTGGCGGCCTGGGACGCGGCGCGGCAGGAGGGCAAAAGCGTGGCGACCTGGCGCGGCGCCTTGGTGGAGCAGATGCACGTGGACGAGGCGCACGAGCAACTCGCGCTGTGGGAGGCCGGACGGCGTTGACCGGCCCTGCTTCTTCCCGGTTGCCCGTGTGGCCGCCCGGCCTGCCGCGTCCCGAGCGCCGTGACCGCTGGCCCGCGCAGCGCATCGCGGTGGGGGTGGGCGCCCCGCTGCTGCTGCTGCTCGCGCTGGGGCGGGCAGACCTGACGGTGTATGCGGCTTTCGGCGCCTTTACCGGCATCTATGGCCGGGGCGAACCGCTCGGCGAGCGGGCACGGCATCAGGCTCTCGCGGGCCTGCTGCTCGTGACCTGCGTCGGTCTGGGCGTGCTCACGGCGGGGTCGGCCAGCCCCTGGACCGTCATGTGGGTGGGGGCGCTGGTGGCGGCGTTCGGCGCGGTGCTCGCCACGGTGTGGCACCTGCGGCCCGCCGGCTCGCTGTTTTTCGTCTTCGCGGTGGGGACGGTGGGAGCGCTGCCGCACCCGGCGCCCTTGCCGCTGGCCCTCGCGGTGTCGGGGGGCGCGGCGGCGCTGAGCGTGGCGCTGGGCGCCCTCGGCGCGTGGCACTCGACGCGGGCGCGTCCGCACGAACTCGCCGCGCCGCCGCCCCATGACCAGCAGCCGTCCGAACTGATGAGCGCCGGCCTGCGCTTTTTTGTCGCGGTGGGGCTGGCCGGCGCTCTGGGCCTGCTCAGCGGGCTGGGGCACGTGGCGTGGGCGATGGTGTCGGCGGCGGTGCCGATGACCGCGCTCAACCAGCGGATGCGGGTGCAGCGCTCCTTGCACCGGGTGGCGGGCACGGCGCTGGGGCTGGGGCTTTCGGCAGTGCTGCTGTGGCCCACGCTGCCGGGCTGGGGCACCGTGCTGGTGGTGATGGTGCTGCAATGGCTCGCCGAACTGTTCGTGGCGCGGCACTACGGCCTGACGATGGTGTTCGTCACCCCGCTCGCCCTGCTGATGAACCAGCTCGCGCACCGTGTGCCGCCGGGCGAACTGCTGCTCAGCCGCGCCGCCGAGACGGTCATCGGCTCACTCGTCGGCGTGCTGGTGGTGCTGGCGACCCGGCCCCGGCGCGAGCGCTGAGCATCCCTCCCCGGTTCCCTCGGCAGGTGCGCCACAATGCTCTATGCCTGATTCCCCGACGCCGCAGCATCCCAACTGGGCCGGTCTGACCGAGGACGCCGTGACGCCCTGGAAAACACTGTCCAGCCGGCAACTCGTGGGGGGCTTTCGCACCGTCTACGAGGACCGGGTGCAGGTGCGCCCCGGCGTGGAGACGACCTACCAGTACCGCCCGCGTGGGCCGCGCGCCGTGTTTATCCTGCCGGTGACGGCGCAGGGCGAGGCGGTTCTCATCCGGCAATTTCGCTACCCGCTGCGGGCGACCATCACCGAAATCGTGGCGGGCGGCGTGGAAAAAGGCGAAGACCTCGGCGCGGCGGCGGCCCGCGAACTGCTGGAAGAGGTGGGCGGCGCAGCGTCCGAGTGGGTGCCCCTGCCCGGCTTTTACCCGCAGCCGAGCATCAGCGGGGTCGTGTTTTATCCGTTGCTCGCGCTCGGCGTGACGCTGGGCGCGGCGCAGCTCGAAGACACCGAAACGATTGAGCGCGTGGTGCTGCCGCTCGCCGAGGTTTACCGGATGCTGGAAGCGGGCGAGATTCAGGACGGCCCGAGTTCGCTCACACTCTGGCAGGCGCGCGGCGAACTGACGCGGCGCGGGCTGCTCTGAGGCGCGGGCTACACTCGCCCCCACACGCCATGACCGACCTGCCCCCGCCCTTTACCACCCTCGCCGCCGCGCACCGCGTTGATGCGGTCATTGACCATTCCGAATTCCTCGCCTTCGCGGAGCGCGCCGACTCGCCGGAAGAGGCGCTGGCACACCTCGCGGCGCTGCGGACCCGTTACCCCGACGCCACCCACCACTGCTGGGCCTACCGCATCGGCGCGGCGTACCGCTTCGGCGACGACGGCGAACCGGGCGGCACGGCGGGGGCGCCTATCCTGCGGGCCATCGAGGGGCAGGGCGTGGACCACGTGATGGTCGTGGTCGTGCGCTACTACGGTGGCGTCAAGCTCGGCACCGGGGGGCTGGTGCGGGCCTACGGCGGCGTGGCGGCGGAGTGCCTGCGGACGGCGCCCCGCCTGGACGTGCGCCCGCGCCGCACCTTGCAGGTCAGCGTGCCGTTCGATCACCTCAGCGGCCTCTACCACCTGCTCGGCACCTGGGACGCGGCGCGCGGCGAGGAAACGTACACCGGGGCGGGCGTGACCCTGCCGGTGGAGGTCTACCCGGAAGACGTGGAGGCTTTTCAGGCGGCCCTGCGCGACGCGACGCGGGGAAGCGCGGTGGTGGAGGAAGAGGAGTAGAGCAGTGGAAGAAGAAAGGGCGGGGAAATCTCCGTCCTCTGCTTGTGTTGCGCTGTTTGACCCTCTACCAAGGGGAGACTTGTAAAGCTGCGAAGCAGAGGGCCTGCCAAAGGCAGGGGTGAGGGGTCTTTATTATTGCTCCCCAAACCCCTGCGGGTGCGTCCGGTGCCAGTCCCACGCCGTCTGCACAATGTCGCGCAGGTCGGTGAACTTGGGCGCAAACCCCAGTTGGTCCACGATGCGCGAGGCGTCGGCCACCAGCCGGGGCGGGTCGCCCGCGCGGCGCGGGGCAAGTTCGCGCTGCAAGGGAGTGCCGACCACCGCGTCCACCGCGTCGAGCACCTCGCGCACGGAAAAGCCGTGGCCCAGGCCCACGTTGTAGGTGGCGGCGTCGGTTTTTCCGGCGTGCAGCGCCTCCACCGCCAGCACGTGTGCGTCGGCGAGGTCCTGCACGTGCACGTAGTCGCGGATGCAGGTGCCGTCGGGGGTGGGGTAGTCGTCGCCGAAAATCATCATCTTCTCGCGCTGCCCGAGCGCGGTCAGGCAGGCGAGTTCGATGAGGTGCGTCTTGTTGGGGTGCGCCTCGCCGATGTCGCCGCCGGGCGCCGCGCCGCACACGTTGAAGTAGCGCAGCACGGTGTAGGGCAGGCCGTGCGCGACGTGGAAGGCGTGAATCATCTGCTCGGACATCCGTTTCGTCTCGCCGTACACGCTCTCTGGCTGCATGGCGGCGTCTTCGGGAATCGGCACCGCGTCGGTCGTGCCGTACACGGCGGCGGTGGACGAAAAGACCAGCGGCACCTTGCGCGTCTCCACGATGCTCTGAAGCAGGTTGAGGGTGCCCACCACGTTGTTGCGGTAGTAGCGTCCCGGCGCGCGCATGCTCTCGCCCACCTCGATCAGCGCGGCAAAGTGGATGATGGCGTCGGGCTTTTGCGCCTCCAGCGCTGCGCGGATGCTGGCGGCGTCAAGCAGGTCGCCGCGAATGAGTTCGACCTCGCCCGGCAGCGCCTCGGCATGGCCGCTGGAGAGGTTGTCGAACACCGCGACCTCATGCCCCGCCGCGCGCAGTTGCCGCACCGTATGTGAACCGATATATCCCGCACCGCCAACGACCAGAAGCTTCATGAGACCCAGCGTAGTACACGCGGCGCGGCTGGGAGCGTCAGGCGTTGGGCTTGAGCAGGTGCCCCAGGCAGTGACCGTAGCTCACGCCTTGCCGGGCGGCGGTCACGAGGTCTTCCACGCTGAATTCCTGCAACACCCCGAGCATCGCGTCGCGCATCCGGGTGTACACAGTGGCGCGGGCGTGGCAGCGGCCTTCTTCTGCGCACGGCTCGTGCCAGTTGAGGCTGATGCACGAGAGCGGCGCGACGGGGCCGTCTACCGCCCGCACCACCTCGCACAGCGAAATCAGGCGCGGCTTGCGGGCGAGCGCGTAGCCGCCGCCGATGCCCTTTTTGCTCTTGACGATGCCCTTGGCCGAGAGCGCCGCCAGAATCCGCACGAGGTACGGGCGGTGAATGCCGGTGCTGTCGCTGATTTCCTCGCTGGGCACCCAGCGCTCGGCGTCCTGGGTGCCCAGGAACCCCAGGGCCTGAAAGGCGTAAACATCGGTGGCCGACAGGCGCATGGCACGGAGTTTACCCCGCGAGTCCGGCCAGAACTGTTCGCCGCGCCGCTCAGAACGGTTCGGGGTAGCGCTCCTGCAAATAGGCGAGCGCCGCCGGGTCCACCTGACCGCCCGCCACCCAGCGTTCCTCCAGGTTCTCGGTGCCGTAGAGCGCCCAAGCCGCCGCTTCGGTGTCGGCGTCCCAGTCTCCGGCGGGCAGCGACGTGGCGTAGTCCTGCCAGATGAGCAGCGCCCGCAGCCATTTCAGTTCGTCTTCCGTCAGCGGACGGGTGTCCTGCGGGCGGCCAAACAGCAGGTCGTGAAGGTCGAGCAGCCGCGCCAGTTCGCCGCAGGGGTCGGCGTGGTCGTCGGCGCGCAGGTTCACCCAGTCGTCGGTCAGGCCGCCGTAGCCGCGCCCCGGCCCCGCGCACAGCAGCGCCGCCGATTGCCGCCCGCGCCGGTCGCCGCCCGCCTCGTCCCCGGCCCGCAGCGTCGCCAGCAGACGGCGGGGGAGAGGCAGCTCGTGCCCGGCCTCCCACGCTGCCCGCATCGCGTCCAGCACGCCCGGCCCGGCGAGGATGTTGCCCTGAATCGCCACGTCCGGCCCCGCGAAGCCGCCCGCCCAGGCGTGGCAGCCCGTGCCGGTGAAGGTCGCGCTCTGCCCGTCCGCGCCGACCAGCCCGAATTGCCGCTGCTCGATGTCGGCGTCGGTCTCACGAAAGCGGGCGACGATGGCCTGCGGGTCGAGCCCCTGCGTGAGCAGCCCCAGACCTTCAGGACCGAAATTGGGGTTGACATAGCTCTGCGTCGCTACCGCCCCCACGCCGCCGCGCACGAAGGGCACCAGCGCCCCCACCGCGAGGAACTTGCTCGCCACCGCGACGCCGAGGTCGCCGGTCCGGGGGTCGCGCCCCACGACAGAAAAGGTCATGCTCGGCAGTGTACCGGCCCCGCTCAGCACCCCTTCCCGTTTGTCCCTCAACTGCGCCCTTTACACTGGCAGGCGATGACCCCCACCTTCGCCCAGGCCGTCACCGAGCGCACCCTTTCCCGCCGCACCCGGCTGTGCGTGGGCCTCGACCCGCGTCTGGGCGAGTACCGCGACGTCGCCCAACTGCGCCAGAACACGCTCGACGTGCTGGAAGCGAGCGCGCCGTACGCCGCCTGTGTCAAGCCGCAACTCGCCTTTTTCGAGGCGCTCGGGCTGCCCGGTTTCACCCTGCTCGAAGAAGTCTGCGCCGCCGCCCGCACGCTCGGCCTGCCGGTGCTGCTCGACGGCAAGCGCGGCGACATCGGCACCACCGCCGCCGCCTACGCCCAGGGCTGGCTCGGCGGGACTCATGCTGGGGACGCCCTCACCGTCAACCCGTTTCTCGGCTTCCAGACGCTGACGCCCTTCGTGCAGGCCGCGCGGGAGAACGGCGGCGCGATTTTCGTGCTCGTCAAGACCTCCAACCCCGACCAGCAGGACTTGCAGGGGCAAGGCGTGAGCGAGCGGATTGCCGTCGAAATTGCCCGGCTGGGGGATGAAGAAGGCCTGGGCGACGGCGACTACGCCAGCGTCGGGGCGGTGGTCGGGGCCACGCATCCTGGCGACCTCGCCACCTTCCGGGCGCTGATGCCCAAAGCGCTCCTGCTGTTGCCGGGGCTGGGGGCGCAGGGGGCGCAGGCGCGCGACCTCGCGGGGGCGTTTCATGCGGGGGGCACCGGGGCGCTGGCGAGTGCGAGTCGGGCGGTGCAGTACGCGCGTGGGCTGGACGTGGGGGCCGCGCGGGAGGCGGCGCTGGCGCTGCGGGATGAGTTGAATGGGGCGTTGGGTGTGTGAGGGTGTTGTTGAGGCTTGGGCTTTAGCTTTTGGCCCCAACCCCAAACCCCTCTCCCCAGAGGGGACAGGGGCTTTGACGCTGGCGCTGTGCAAATGGCGGTGATGTCGCCTGTTTTGCGGTGTTCCGCAGTTGCGTGGGCGGTCTGGACGCCGGTGATTTTTACGGACGCGAGGCCCGTGCGCTGGCGCGCCCGACGGCCCTGGCGTTCTGCGTTTCACAGTTTTCTGTGGAGCAGTGAAAAGAGCCAAAGCCTAAGCGTTTGTTGACCCTCTCCCCCTGCGGGAGAGGGCCTTGCGTAGCAAGGGGTGAGGGGCCCCCAGACCAACTGGCCTCTTACCCCTCCTCCCGCCGCCCCGCCCCTTCTCCCAGCTCATAGTAGGCGTCCCTCGTCCCACTCCCGAGCCGGCGCAGCAGCCCGGCATTGACCAAACTGCGCAAGGCGCGCCACGCCTGCTGGTTGGTCAGGCCGCAGACTTCGCGCAGGTCTGCGTTGCGGACCCGGCCCCGTTCGCGGGCGAGGGCCAGGGCGATGGCGCGGGTTTCGCTCGGCGACGGCCCGGCGTGGCTGGTCGGGGCCGGCTCGGAGACGCGGCGCGGCGCAGCGGGGGCAGGCGCCGGGGCAACGGCGGCAGGCGGCGCGAGCAGCGTGGGGCGCTCGGCGGGTTCGGGCAGACCAGGCAGGGCGCTCAGACCGCGCTGCTTTTCCTGGCCGAGGGCCGCCGCCACGTCCGGCGCGAGGTGGTAGGCGATGCCGCGCCCGATGCCCGCGCGAGTAATCAGGGCGAGGTCTTCCATCTGGCGCAGCAGCCGGGGCGTGCGGTCCTCGGGCAGTTGCAGGGCGCGGGCGAGCTGGGCGCGGGGGGCCTCGCCTTCGCGCGAGAGCAGGCTCAGCACAATCAGCATGTCGAGCGAAAGCTGCGGCAACTCCTCCTGCTTGCGGGCCACGAAGCGTACGAAATCGGAATCGAAGGCCGAGCCGTGCAAGGTGAGCGTCACCGCGTCGGGGTAGTTGACATATTCGGGCGGTTCCTTGCCGTGCCGCAGCATCAAGCTGAACATCTTGTCCACGCCGACGCCGGCCTGCTCGACCAAGCCGAGCCGCGCCAGCACGCCCGCCAGCAGCGGATTGCGGCGCTTGGGCTGGTGCCGCAGGATGTTGCCGGGCGTGATGCCGCCGGGAAAGCCGCCGGGGTTCATGATTTCCAGCCGGTCGGGGTAGTGGTGGACATGCACCACGTCGCGCAGGGTGTAGTCGCGGTGGGTGAGCGCGTTGAGCAGCGCCTCGCGGTACACCGATTCGTCGTGGTCCCACACTTCCACCCGGAAGAGCCCCACCTGCACGGGCGTAAAGCGGTTGCGCGCCTGAATGAGTTCGGAGAGCCGCAGCAGCAGCGAGGGAATGGGACGGCGCAAGTCCTCGCGAAACTGAAATTCCACGTCGTTCGCCTGATGGTGGAAATAGCAGACTTCCGCTTGCGGCAGATGCGCCCGCAGCGCGGCGTCGGTCCCGGCGAGCAAAATGGCCGCCAGCGTGGGCCGCAGCGCCCCGCCACTCGGGACGAGCAGGCCGAGTTCCTGCAAAAAATCGAGGTCCGGCAGGTTCGCCGCGTCAATCCGGCGCCCCAGCAGCCGTAAGCGGGCGACCTCGGCGGGGTCAAGGTCCGCGAGCGACGCATCGGGCGGCACCACCGCCGTGTAATCGCGGTCCGCTACCGGCTCGCCCTCGCCGGGCAGCACCGGCACGAGGTGCGCGCCGTCCCAGGCCATCACCGCGCCGTCGGGGGCGGCGAGCACGTAGGGTGCTTGCGGCACGAACACGGTCAGCACCCGCGCCCCGCCCGGCACGCGGTGGTGCTGCACGTTCACGGTGAGCCGCCCGCCCGAGAGTTCAAAAATCGCGTGGGTAATCATCAGCGGGTGGAGTTCGCCCGCGTCGCGCTCGGCGTGCTCTTGCCCGACCACGTCCACCCCGACCATCACCGTGCCGCCGCGCGCGTTCGCCAGCCCCACCGCGTAGCGAGCGAGTTCCTGCGGCGTCACGTTCAGCGGCAGGTGCACGCAGGTCGGCCCGGCGGGGGGCAACACCCCGAGCGGGGACAGGGCTTGGGCGGGTTCGGTCGTCACGAGGGGGAAGTATAGAGCGTGCAGGAAACATTTTTGACCCTCTCCCCTTGTGAGAGAGGGCCTTGCGAAGCAAAGGGGTGACTTGTAAAGCTGCGCAGCAGAGGGGGCCTCCAGACCAGCGTCTTTTGACTCACTCCATCCCGGCTCAGCCCTCCAGCACCCGCCGCAGTTCCCCCACGCTCAGCCCCTTGCTCGGGGCGTCGAGCGCAATTTCGCCGCCGCGCAGCGCCACCACCCGTTGCCCGAGGTGCAGCGCCTCGTCGAGCTGGTGCGTCACGAAAACCACCGTGACCTTTTGCTGCCACCAGATCGCCAGCAGTTCGTCGGCGAGTGTGGTGCGGGTCGCGTGGTCGAGCGCGCTGAACGGCTCGTCGAGCAGCAGCAGCCCCGGACGCACCGCCAGGGCGCGGGCGATGCTCACGCGCTGGCGCTGCCCGCCCGAGAGTTCGTGAGGCCGCCGCGCCTCGTACCCGCTGAGGCCCACCAGCCGCAGCGCATCAGCCACCCGCGCGGCTTTTTCGGCGCCGCTGACCCCCTTCAGGCCGAACGCCACGTTGCCGCCCACCGTCAGCCAGGGAAAGAGCGCGGCTTCCTGCTGCACCAGCGTCAGCGCCGGGTGCGGGCCATTCACCGGGTCGCCGCCCAGCCGAATCTCGCCCTGCTGGGGCCGCAAAAAGCCCGCCAGCAGCGAGAGCAGCGTGCTTTTGCCGCTCCCCGACGGCCCCACCACGCACAGAAACTCGCCCGGCTCCACGTGCAGGTTCAGTGGCCCGACGCCCGCGCCGCCCACGTTGCCGCCCCGGTAGCGGTAGGTTACGCCGTTCAGGTCCAGGCTGCGTCCCAGTTCAGTCCGGCTCGATTCGGCGCGGCTCAGTTCCGTGCGCGCCGTCACGAGTTCACCTCCAGACCGTAGTTGCGCCGCACCCGGCCCTCCACGAGCCGCAGCAGTGCGTCGAACACGCCCCCGATGACGCCGATAATCAGGATGGTGGACAGGACCAGCGCCACGTTCGCGGTGTTGCGTCCGATTTCGAGTTGCTCGCCGAGGCTTTTCGCGCCCGCAATCAGCAGTTCGCCGCCGACGAGCGCGCGCCACGCGAAGCTCCACGCCGTGCGCAGGCCGCTCAGCACGTTGGGCAGCGCGGCGGGCAGCGACACCCGCAGCAGCAGCTCCAGCCCGTTCGCGCCCAGGGTGCGCCCGGCGGTTCGCAGGGTGGGCGGCACGTTGAGCAGCGCGCCCGACACTGCCAGCGCCACCGGAATAAAGCCTTCCAGAATCACCACCGCCAGCACCGCCCGCTCGTTGAGTCCGAAAAACAGGATGGCGAACGGCACGAAGGCAATGCTCGGCACGCTTTGCAGCCCGGTCAGGTACGCGCCCAGGGTGGCCCGCAGCGGCAGCCACGCGCCCATCAGCAGCCCGATGACGCCGCCGAGCGCCACCGCCGCCACGTACCCGGTCAGGACCCGCCGCAGGCTACCGCCGATGGCCGCGAGCAGTTTACCGTCCTGCGGCCCGGTGCCCCACAGCCCGTAGGAAATCTCGGTCCACACGGCGCCCGGGCCAGGAAACACGTAGGGCGGGTAGAGCCCCAGGCGGTCCGTGACCAGCCACCAGATGCCCAGCAGGAGCAGCAGACCGCCGAGTTGCCAGCCGAGCACCTGCCAGCGCGAAGGTGCAGCGCCCGCTTCCCGGCGCGCGGAGGGAGAAACAGTCACCCTGGCAGCTTACACGGATTGATGACCGAAAAGGTCAACTGCTGAGGCGGGCAGTTCTGTAAGCGCCGCCTTCAGCGGGAACCTCCAACGGGCAGTCAACGTAATCAGGAGCACGAAAGGCTCTCCCATCCCATTCCCGGCCCTCGCTGGAGGCAAGATGACCCGCACCCCCACCCCACCCCGCACCCGCACCGCGTCCGCCCGCCGTTTTTCGCCCGCTCTGGCCCTCGGGACCGCTGCCCTGCTGCTCGGCGGCGGTTACGTGGGCGCCACGGCGATTTTTTCCAGTCGTGCTCAGGACACCACGCAGCAGGCCGTGCAGCAGCTCACCAGCACGCTCGGGTCGAGCGGCGTGGTCGAGGTGGAGAAGTCGGAGTACCACAAGGGGTTTACCGACAGCACCCAGACCATGACACTGATTGTGCAAGACACGCCGGACGGGAACGGGCAGCCGCTGCGGCTGCTCGTCACCAACCACATCAAGCACGGGCCGCTGCTCGGCGCGGCGGGCGTGGGACAGGCGCTGGTGGACACCGATATTCGCTTTGCCGACCCCAAGACCCAGGCGGCGCTCGACAAGGCGTTCGGCGGCCAGAAACCCGTCATCCGCACGGTGGTGGGGCTCACGGGCGCCTCAGACACCGCCGTCCGTATTCCCGCCGGAAAATTCACCGAGGAAGGCCAGCCGGGCGACCTGAGTTGGCAACCGCTGACCGGCGCCGTGCGGGTCGCGGGGCTCAAGACGAACGTCGCCTTCTCCTGGCCGGGCCTGTTTCTCAATGCGCCGGGCACCAGCGGCGCGGTCGGCCCCATGAAACTGAGCGGCACCACGACCCGCGCCAACAAGGACGACCTGCTCGGCAGCGGGCAGATGAACCTGACACTCGACCGCCTGACCGTCAGCCAGGGCACGCAGCCCGTGACGTTCAGCGGCCTGAAGGTGAGCAGCGACAGCCGCCGCGACGGCAACTTTCAGAACCTCGCCGTGCGCTACGCGGTCGCCGACGTGAGCGCCGCCGGCAGGAACCTCAAGAACCTTGAGCTCGCGCTCAGCTTCGACCACCTCGCCCGTGAGCCACTGCAACGTCTGGCCCGCTTCGCGCAGGACCTTCAGGCCACGCAGGCGAGCAGCAAGTCGCCCGCCGACCTCACCCCGGCCCAGGAAAAGCAGCTCGAAACCGACGTGCTGGCGCTGCTGCGTGGTCAGCCGGTGCTGCGGCTGAGCCGCCTGAGCCTCGGCCAGCCGGGCCGCGACGTGCAGGTGTCGGGGCAAGCCACCCTGCCGGGGGCGAGCCGCCTGACCGCCGAGAACTGGAACACCCTCGCGCCCGCCGAGCTGATGAGTATGGTCAGCGCCGATTTCAAGCTCAGCACCAGCGAAGCCGGGCTACGCGACCTCGCCGCGACCCTCGGCCAGGGTCAGGCCGCCGACGTGCAGACCCTGGTGGACAGCGGCACCCTGAAACGCGAGGGCAACAAGCTCGTGGCGACCTTCAGCTTCAAGGACGGGCAAATGCTGATGAACGGGCAGCCGGTGCAGTAAACCCATCGGCCAAAGAAAAGGCGCGCCGGAGAACAAGTCCGACGCCCCTTCTCTTTGGCCCTCAGCTCAGGCCCACTTGATGAGGCCCGCTTCGAGGTCGTTGCTCAGGCCGTCTATCAGCGGCAGCATCCGCACGCCCACCGAGTACAGACCGCTGTCGTCGAGCGGAATCTCGGCGCTGTACTGCCCGCCTTCGCCCGGCGCGAGTGGGTAGCGCTGCACTTCGTCGCCGCGCTTGAGGACCGCTTCGACCCGCAGTTCCTCGGGGCGGATGCCGGCAGGATTGACCTGCGCCGACACCGTGACCTGCTCGCCGGGGCGGGCAGTGGCGGGCAGGTTCGCCTGCGCCGAGATGCTGGTGTGCGGCCACTGCTGCCGGACCCAGGCTTTCCAGGCGGCGAGGTCGCGGGCACGGGCGCCGCCGTGGTCGGCGAGTTGCGTGCCGCGCTGCCCCAGCGGGAGGTAGTACTGCTGCACGTAGTCGAGCACCTGCCGCTGCATGGAAAAGCGCGGGCTGACAGTCTCGATGGCGTCGCGCACGGTGTGCGCCCAGCTCGCGTTGCCCTGCGCGTGGCCGTAGTAGCGCGGCGCGATTTCGTGTTCGAGCCGCTGGTACAGATCGAAGGCGTCGGCGTCGTCCTGCACGTTCAGGTCGGCGTATTCGCGCTCCTCGCCAATCGGCCAGCCGTTGGTGCCGTCATACCCTTCGCGCCACCAGCCGTCCAGAACGGAGAAGTTGGGCGAGCCGTTGAAACTCGCCTTCATGCCGGATGTGCCCGAGGCTTCCAGTGGGCGGCGGGGGTTGTTGAGCCAGATGTCCACCCCCTGCACGAGGTGGCGCGCCACGTTCATGTCGTAATTTTCCAGAATCACGATTTTGCCCCGGAACTCGGGTTCCTGGCTGGTGCGGTAGATCTCCTGAATAAACGCCTTGCCGGGGTTGTCGGCGGGGTGCGCCTTGCCCGCGAAGACGAACTGCACCGGGCGCTCGGGGTTGTTCACGATGGCGGCGAGGCGCGGTTTGTCGCGCAGCAGCAAGGTGGCGCGCTTGTAGGTCGCAAAGCGGCGGGCAAAGCCGATGGTGAGCGTGCCCTCGTCGAGCAGGTTGTCGGTCGCGGCCACGTCGGCGGCGCTCGCCCCGTTGCGCAGCAGTTGCTCGCGCACCCGGCCCCGCACGAAGGTGATCATCTCGCGCTTCATCTCGCGCTGCACGTTGCTCAGTTGCTCCTCGGTGAGCTGCTCGACCGCCTGCCACATCGTTTCGTCTTCCAGCCGCTCGGTCCAGTCCTCCGGCAGCACGGTGGACAGCAGGTCGCGCATCCGCTGGCTGGTGAAGGTCAGGTTGTGCGCCCCGTTGGTCACGTGGCCGATAGGCACCTCGTTTTCCTCGGCGCCGGGGTAGAGGAAATTCCACATGCCCCGGCTGACCTCGCCGTGCAGTTCGGAGACGCCGTTGGCCGCCCGGCTCATGCTCAGCGCGAAGACCGTCATGGAAAAGGCCGGGACCGTGTGGCCGTCCCACTGCTGGTCGTGCCGTGCCAGCGCGTACAGTTCGTCGCGCCCGGCGTGCAGCAGCCCCGGCCACTCACCGATGTATTTGTCCATCAGCTCATAGGTGAAAGCGTCGTTGCCCGCTGCGACGGGGGTGTGGGTGGTGAACAGGGTGCTGCTTGCGGCGAGTTCGGCGGCGGTGCGGAAGTCCTGGCCCGCCGCCACGTACTCGCGCATCCGTTCCAGTGCCATCAGGGCGGCGTGCCCCTCGTTCATGTGATAGACGCTCGCCGGCACGTCCAGCGCCCGCAGCGCCCGGATGCCCGCCACGCCGAGCAGCACGTACTGCTGCACCCGCAGTTCCTGGTTGCCGCCGTAGAGCCGCGCGGTCAGCTTGCGGTCGTCCTCGCTGTTGTCCGGTACGTTGCTGTCGAGCAGCAGCACCCGGACGCGCCCGACTTGCAGCGTCCAGACCTTGACCGCCACCTCGCGCCCGGCAATCCGCACCGACACGCGGATGTCCTCGCCCGCCGCGCTCTGGGCGGGCTGTATCGGCAGGGTGGTCAGGTCGAGTTCGTCATACGCCTCGTTTTGCCAGCCGTCCTTGTCGAACAGTTGCCGGAAATACCCCTGCGAAAACAGCATCCCCACGGCGGTGAAGGGCAGGCCGAGGTCGGACGCACTCTTGCAGTGGTCGCCCGCCAGCACGCCGAGGCCGCCTGAGTAGATGGGCAGCGACTCGTGGAAGGCGTACTCCATGCTGAAGTAGGCCACCGGCTTCATCTGCGGGGCGTGCCTTGCCGCCCAGGTGTCTTTTTTGCCCATGTACGCGTCGAAATCGGCCATCACCTGCGCGTAACGCCCCAGGTAGGCGGGGTCCTGCGCCGCCGCGTTCAGGCGGTCCTGGTCCGCTTCCAGCAGCAGCCGCACCGGGTTGTGCTGGAAGCGCTCCCAAAGTTCCGGCGACAGGTCGCGGTACAGGGCCTGCGCGCGGGGCGTCCACGACCAGTAGAGGTTGTACGCGAGTTCGGACAGCCGCGCGATTTCTGCGGGTAGCTGCGGCAGCACCGTGACCTTGCCGATGACGTTCATATGCCGGGCAGCTTACACGAGGCTCTCACAGGGTGCGTGAAGGGACTTGGCGCCGCGCCGGGGTCACTCCGGGGAGGCCGGAAACGCCAGCCGCAGCACTGTAAGCAGCTCAGCCGGCCACCCCTCCCGCGCCGGGGCCGGGATGACCTGGCCGCCGGGCGCGGCTGCCCGGGGGTCGGCGTCAGGCGCGGGGCGGTCGTCGTCGCGGGTAAGGGCAGGATGCAGCGCAGCGCAAAACAGAGGGCGGCGTCGGCGCCGTGGGCCAGCGCGTGCAGCCAGCCGTGCTCCGGGTCGTGCGGGCGCAGGTCGGTTTCGCTCAGATCCGCACGACCAGTCGGGCGCAGACATGGCCCATTGTGAACCCGGCCAACGAAAAAGGCAGAAGCCTTTGCCCCCGCCTCCGTTACTTTTTCTCTCATACGGTTTTAATCCGATTCCCGAACATCCGGAAAGGCGCCGGATGCCCGTCCATCTCCTTAAAACCGTATTTTTTCCATGGGCTCCGCGCAAAATTGCGCCCGGACATGTCCGGGACTCAATTTGAAACCGTATCAGCCCATCAGCCCAGCAGACTGACCGCGTACTCGCCCATCAGGCGCGGGATGTTCACGCCCGTGGTGCTCACCGAGTTCTTGAACTCCATCGTGTGGTTGATTTCGATAATCACCAGGCCGTCCCAGTCGTTCTGGCGCGCCGGGTCTTCCACCAGGTCAATCGCCACGATTTGCCCGTCCACGGCGGCGGCGGCCCGCTGCGCGAGGTCGGCGATGGCGGGGGTCACTTCGCAGTTGCTCGCCTTGGCCCCGCGCGCCGTGTTGGTGATCCAGTGCTCGCTGGTGCGGTAAATCGCGCCGATGCCCTGCCCGCCGACCACGAACGCCCGGATGTCGCGCCCCGGCTTGTTGATGAGTTCCTGCACGTAAAACACGCCGTGTTGCGGCCCGCCGAGCACTTCCTTGTGCTCGATGACGGCTTCGGCGGCGTCGCGGTCGTTCAGGCGGCTGACCATGCGGCCCCACGAGCCGACGGTGGGCTTGAGCACCACCGGGTAGCCCATTTCCTCGATGAGGCCCAGGGCACTCTCGCCGTCGAAGGCGACCCCGGTGCGCGGGGTGGGCAGCCCAGCGGCGGCGAGGCGCGCATTGGTCGCCAGCTTGTCGCCGCACAGCTCGATGACGTGCGAGGGGTTAATGACCTTGACGCCAAAGCCTTCCAGCGCACGGGTCACGGCGTGGCCCCGGCTCTGGCTCACGCAGCGCTCGATAGCGACTTTCCACGGCACGCGGGCGCGGCCCTCATCGTCGAAAGTCACGGTGAGCTGCGGCGTGTACACCTTGTCGTAGGGCACGCCCAGCTCGTCGAGCGCCCCGAACAGCATCTTTTCGTCGGGGCGGACGCGGTCATAGAGAACAGCGAGGTCGGCCATAGCTGCCTGGGGGCAGGTCAAAGGGTCTAAAGGTCTGAGGGTCTAAGCGGACGGAGCACTTAGACCCTCGGACTCTAGACCCTCCGACCTTACTCCCCCCAGTCCTCCGCTTCCTGCGGGGCGGCTTCGAGGCGGGGCGGGTCGATGGACACGACCTCGTATTCCACACCGGTTTCGTCGTCGATCACCAGTTCGCCCAGTTCGGGGTTGGTCAGTTCGATGGTCGCGCCGGTTTCGGGATTTTCAAATTGAACAGTCGCCATAATCACTCCTTGCGTTTGATAGGCTAACTGCTTTCAATTTTTACATTTGCAATTGACTAGACACTCAGCGGCGCGGTTGTTCCTCGTCGGGCGGCGTCTCGTCGGTCAGTTCGAGTTCGATGCGGGCGTGGCAGTGCGGGCAGTCCACGAGGCTCACGCTCACGCCGTCCACGCTCTCGATGACGGGGGTGGTGAGCAGCATGTCTTCGGTGACCTCGAATTCCTCGCTGCACGCCGGGCACACCGTCAGGATGCCGAGCAGTTCGAGTTCGAAGTCTTCGCCGCCGCCGTTGCGGGTCACTTCCATTTCGGCGTTGCACGAGTCGCACACGAGCACGTCGCCGACTTGCAGCTCGGCGCGGTCCTGCTCGGTGAGTTCGAGAACTTCGCCGCAGATGGGGCAATCGATTTCCAGGGTCGCCATAACACCTGATTCTAGTGGGCAGCCTTTGTTCTCGTGTTCCTGGCAGACGCTCTGCGCTTACAATGCCCCGCGTGACTTCCGCTCCCCCGGCCCTCGAAGCCCGGCACGTCGTGCAGCGCTACGGCGCCGCCACCATCCTGCACGGCGTGTCGCTGGCCGTCGCGCCGGGCGAAGTGGTGGCCGTCAGCGGCCCCTCGGGCAGCGGCAAAAGCACCCTGCTGCACCTGCTCGGCGGTCTCGACGCGCCCACCGAGGGCGAAGTGTGGTGGGCGGGCGAGCGGGTGGACACCCTCGGCACCCAGACCCGCTCGCAGCGCCGCGCCGGGCGGCTGGGGCTGGTGTTTCAGCACCACTACCTGCTCGAAGATCTGACGCTGCTGCAAAACGTGCAGGTGCCAGGGATGCTCGCGGGCGTGCCGGACGAGGGCCGCGCCCAGCTGCTCCTCGACCGGGTGGGTCTGGGACCGCGCGGCGGCGACTTTCCCGGCGTCCTCAGCGGCGGCGAACGGCAGCGCGTCGCTCTGGCCCGCGCCCTGGCGGTGCGCCCCGCCGCCGTGCTCGCCGACGAACCCACCGGCAGCCTCGACCGCGCCGGGGCCGAGCGGGTGGCCGAGTTGCTGCTGACCCTGGCCCGCGAGGACGGCGCCGGGGTGCTGCTCGTGACCCACGACGAACGGCTGGCGGCGCGCGCCGACCGGACGCTGCACCTGCTCGACGGGCAGCTGGAGGAGGACGGGACGCGCTGACAAAAGGGAGGGGGCCAGGCCTGGTTGCCCTCCCCCCCCGCTCACGGCTGCTTGTCCTGGCCTGCGCTTACCACCCCGCCCGCGCGTACTGGTCGATGGACACCGGGCGCAACCCGAGTTCCCGCGCCGCGCGCTGCGCCCAGTGGGGGTCGCGCAGGAAGGGGCGGCCGAGCGCGATCAGGTCGGCGTCGCCTGCCTGCAAGATGGCCTCGGCCTGCGCGCCCGTCTCGATGAGGCCGACCGCCATCACCGAGATTTCGGTTTCGGCGCGGCTCACGGCGGCGGCAAACGGCACCTGATAGCCGGGGCCGACCTCGATCTGCTGCGCGGCGGTCAATCCCCCGCTGCTGATGTCGAGCACGTCCACGCCCTCGTACTTGAGCAGTTTGCTGAGTTGCACCGTCTGTTCCAGGTCCCAGCCGCCCTCGGCCCAGTCCGTGGCGCTCAGGCGCACGAACAGCGGCAGGTGGGCGGGCCAGACGTGCCGCACGGCGCGGACGACTTCGAGCAGCAGCCGGGTGCGGTTTTCGAAGGAGCCGCCGTAATCGTCGGTGCGGGTGTTGGCCAGCGGCGAGAGGAACTGGTGCAGCAGGTAGCCGTGCGCGGCGTGGACTTCCACAGCGTCGAACCCCGCGACCTGAGCGCGGCGGGCGGCGGCACTGAAGGCGTCCACCACGCCGCGCAGCTCGTCGGCGCCCATCATCGCCGGGGTGGGGAAGAGGTCGTGAAAGCTGTTCTCGTCAGGTCCGATGACCTGCCAGCCGCCCAACTCGGCGGGCACCGCGCCCTTGCCGCGCCAGGGGGCGTAGGTGCTCGCCTTACGTCCGGCGTGCGCGAGCTGCACCCCAATGTGCCCGCCGTGCTGGTGCACGAAATCAGTGATGTGGCCCAGCGGCACGATCTGGCGGTCGTCCCACAGGCCCAGGTCCTCGGGGGTGATGCGGCCCTCGGGCGAGACGGCGGTGGCCTCGGCCAGAATCAGCCCTGCCCCGCCGAGCGCGTACTGGCCGAGGTGGACGAGGTGAAATTCGTTGGCGACGCCGTCGGTCGCCGAGTAGGTGCACATGGGCGAGACGACCACCCGGTTGGGCAGTTCCAGGCTGCGAAGTTTCAGCGGGGTAAACAGCAGCGGCGCGGCGGGACTGGCGGGTTGAGGTGCAGCGGCGGAAGACACGGTCATGGCCGAAATCTAAGGGCTGCGCCGCCCCCTGAACAGGGAAGGGATACCCGAGTGAGAAAAAAAGCGAGGAATGACGAAGCCGAGGGCGGGAGCCTGCTCAGTGCAACGCCGCCCCGTCGCCGCTCGCCTCTGCGGGAAGGGCCGCCAGCAGCAGCTCCAGCCGGTCGAGCAGTGTCGGGGCCGCCAGCGCTGCGTTGCAGGCGGGCGCGGCGCGGTCCAGGCTCAGGGCACACAGCAAGCTGGCGGCGTAACTGGCGAGCAGCAACGGCTCGGCGGGTGCTTCCTGCCGCAGCACGGCGGCGCGCTCGGGCCAGGAACGCTGCATCCCACTCAGCAGGTCGGCGCCCCTTTGCTTGATAGCCTGGGCCTCCGGCGGGTCTGAGTCAGGCAGCGGCCACAGCTCGGCCCCGGCGGTCAAGAAAGGCTCGTCGAACATCATCCCGCGCAGCCGGAAGCGCTCGCCGCCGACCACCAGAATCGAACTCGTGCCGTCCTCGTGGACTTCCGCCTCGGTCAGGTGGGCCAGCGTTCCCACCAGCGAGAGCCGCTCATGCAACGGCAAGGTGCTGTCGCGGCCCCGCTCAATCCACACCACGCCGAACGGCTCGCCACTCGCCTGCACGCGCCGCAAGAGGGCGCGGTACCGCTCTTCGAAGACGTAGAGCGGCAGCGCCTGTCCCGGAAACAGCACCGTCGGCAGGGGAAAGAGGGGCAGCGAAAGAGTCGGCATAAACGGCAAGCGGGGAGACCAATCTACGCTTCGGGGCGGCGCCCGCTCACCGCCGCTGCTTACGATTCCGCGTCCTGCCGGGCACTTCTGCCGGCTGCCCCACCTTCTGACCTGCCCCCCGGGGGTATTTTGTGCGCCTGCTTACCGAGTTGGGCGGGGGAGAAGCACTTTTCCGGTTGAGGGACCACCTCCAAATCGGGAGGAGGCCAAAAAAAACCCCCTCACGGAGAGGGAGTTCTTTGCTGGTCGAGGCGGCGAGATTTGAACTCACGACCCCTACCACCCCAAGGTAGTGCGCTACCAGGCTGCGCTACGCCTCGTCACACCAGCGGGAAGAATCATAGGGGTTCTCGCGCGGCGCGTCAAGGGGCGCGGGTCCGGCAGCGATTTTTCGCCCTGCACTTGCCTATGCCGGTATGCTGCGGCCTATGACTTCAGATTTGAGTTTCGAGCAGAAGTTGCAAAACTATGCCCGCCTCGCCGTGCGGGTGGGGCTGGGGGTCAAGCCCGGTCAGCGCGTGCTGGTGCAGTCGCCAGTGGACGCCGCGCCGCTTGCCCGCCTGATCGTGCGTGAGGCGTATGCAGCGGGGGCACGGTTCGTGGACGTGCGCTGGGACGACGACGACGTGCAGCTCGCCCGTTTCGAGCTCGCGCCTGACGGCACCTTTGAGGAAATCAGCCAGTGGCGGGTGGACGCTGAACTTGAAACCGCCAATGCGGGCGGCGCCGTGATTGCCATTCGCGCCACCGACCCCAACCTGCTGGCGAAGGTGGACCCCGAGCGTGTGGCGACCTGGCAGCGGGCGAACGCGACCTACCGCAAGCCCTACTCCCTCCAGGTCATGACCAACCGCCTGAACTGGAACCTGGTGAGTGCCCCGATTCCCGGTTGGGCCACCCTGATGTTCCCCGAGGCGAGCAGCGAGCAGGCCGTCGAGCAGCAGTGGGACGCCATCTTCGCCGCCGTCCGTGCCGATCAGCCCGACCCGGTGGCTCTCTGGGAAGAGCACCTCGCCAACCTCAAGCGCCGCCGTGAAATTCTGACTGGCAAGCAGTACCACGCCCTGCACTTCCGGGGCGGCGACACCGACCTCACCGTGGGCCTCGCCGACGACCACATCTGGGGCGGCGGCGCAGCGGACACCCCCAGCGGCGTGACCTTTACCGCCAACATCCCCACCGAGGAAGTCTGGACCGCCCCGCACCGTGAGCGGGTAGACGGCGTGGTCGTCAGCACCAAGCCGCTCTCCTACGCGGGCACGCTGATCGACGGCATCCGGATCGAGTTCAAGGACGGGCGCATCACGGGCGCGAGCGCCAAGCAAGGCGAGGCCGCGCTGCTCAAGATGATCGACACCGATGAGGGCAGCCACCGCCTCGGCGAAGTCGCGCTGGTGCCGCACTCCAGCCCCATTTCGCGTTCGGGCCTGTTTTTCTACAACACCCTGTACGACGAGAATGCCGCCTCGCACATCGCCATCGGCAGCGCTTACCGCTTCAACGTCAAGGGCGGCATCGACATGGACGCCGAGCAGTTCGCGCAAAAGGGCGGCAACGACAGCCTGACCCACGTGGACTGGATGGTCGGCAGTGACCAGATCGACGTGGACGGCATCACCAAGGACGGCAACCGCGAACCGGTGATGCGGGCGGGCGAGTTCGTCATTTAAAGTCAGGAGACAAGAAAAAGGGGCCGCCCGCTGGGTATGGCCCCTTTTTTCGTTGTTCCCTAGAGATTTGACAAAAGAATTGCCTTGCGCTGTTTGACCCTCTACCAAGGGGAGAGGGCCTGCCAAAGGCAGGGGTGAGGGGTCTTTATTATGTCAAATGCTCTAGCGGTACAGCCCCGCCCGGCTCAGCGGCAGCGGCACCGCCCGCTCGGCGTCGGGTTTGGCGAGCAGGCTCTGGAAGAGGGTGAGGTGGCCCTTGCGGAAGTAATACGAGGTGGCGCCGAGGTAAAGCCGCCACAGCCGCAGCCTTTCTTCGCCGAGCAGGGCGAGTGCTTCGGGCCGGTGCGCTTCGAGCCTCGCCGCCCAGTGCCCAATCGTCAGGGCGTAGTGCTCGCGCAGGTTCTCCACGTCGCGGACCTCGAACAGTTGCTCGGAGGCGTATTTCAGTGTTTCCCAGACCGGCAACAGTTCGCCGTCGGGAAAGACATATTTGCGGGCAAAATTGCCGCTTTGCAGCCACATCGGCACCCGCGCCTGCCCGATGCCGTCGCCGATGGCGTGGTTGAGCATCAGCCCGCCGGGTTTCAGGGCCGCGTAGGCGCTGCGGAAATATTCGGGCATGTTGCGCCGCCCGACATGCTCGGCCATGCCCACCGAGGCGATCTTGTCGAACTGCGCGGGGCCACGGCTGAGCACGTCGCGGTAATCGCGCAGTTCGAGCTGAACCTGCCCCTCCAGCCCCGCCACCCGGACCCGCGCCTGCCCCTCTTGCAACTGCGCCTGCGACAGCGTCACGCCGAGCACCTGCACCCCGTAGTGCTGCGCCGCGTAGAGGCTCAGCCCGCCCCAGCCGCAGCCGATGTCGAGCAGCCGCTCGCCGGGCCGCAGTTGCAACTTGCGGCAGATGTAGTCGAGTTTGGCGGTTTGCGCCTCATCCAGCGTTTCCTGCCCGCCGGGAAAGTAAGCGCAGGAGTACACCATCCGCTCGTCGAGCCACAACTTGTAAAAGTCGTTGGATACGTCGTAGTGGTACTGAATAGCCTGCTGGTCACGCTCGCGGCTGTGCTGTTCGCCCTCCAGCGACACGCTGACCGGGCGCGGCATTTCCCCCGCTCCCCGGCGCAGCAGGTCCACGTCGGCGAGCAGGCCCGGCACCTGCGCGAGCGTGGGCAGCTCTCCAAAGTCGTCGGCGAGCCCCGCCACGGCCCCGAAGTCGCCCTCGATGTCGAAGTCGCCGCGCAGGTACGCCTCTCCCAGGGCAAGGTCCACCGGCAGCCGCAGCATTCGCCCGAGCGCGTGTTCGGTTTTCAACGTCAGCCGCGCTTGGGCCGGGGTGCGGCCCGCCGGCAGCACTGTGCCGTCCCACAGTTCAAGGTCGAACCCGCGCTCAGCGGGAAGCAGAGTACCGAGCAGTCGCAGGGTGGCCGCCCGCACCTGCTCGGTGGAAGGAGAAGGCTGCGCCCGCCGCGCCGCGAGGGCCAGGGCACCTAGACCGGCTGCGCCGAGGCCCGCACGAACTGCCCGGCCTGACCGGGGTTTGAGTTTTGGCATGGCCTCAGCCTAGCGGAGCCGGGGGTATTCCACCGCGCCTCAATTCAGCGCTTGCTCGATGTCGGCCTGCAAGTCCATCACGTCTTCCACGCCCACGCTCATGCGAATGGTGCCGGGGGTCACGCCCGCCGCGTGCCGGGCCGCCTCGGGCACCCGCCCGTGGGTGGTGGTCCAGGGGTGGACGACGAGGGTCCGCACGTCGCCGAGGTTGGGGGCCATGCGCAGCACCCGCAACCGCGAGAGGAAGCGCGAGGGGTCGTCCACCTCGAAGGTGAGGACCGCGCCCGCGCCGCGCGGCAGGTACTTCTGAACCAGTGGGAAGCTCGGGTGCCCCGGCAGGCCCGCGTAGCTCACGCCGCCGACGCGGGGATGCTGCCCCAGCCAGCGCGCCAGCGCCAGCGCCGAGTCGGATTCGCGTTGCAGCCGCAGCCCCAGGGTTTCCAGGCCCTGCGCGATCAGGAACGCGCTGTGCGGCGCGAGCGTCATGCCGAGCTGATGCGCCCCAAACCACCGCTGCCGCCACGCGAGGGCGTCCGCGCCGCGCTGCTCGAGCAGGCTGTTTTCGCCGCCCGCATAAATCGGGTTGCGGCTCAGGTCGTGCTGCGTGCCCACCGTCACGCTGCCGCCCATGACGCTGCCGTGCCCGCCCGCCCACTTGGTGAGCGACTGGCTCACGATGTCGGCGCCGTGGTCGAGGGGCCGACACAGGTACCCCACGCCGCCGCAGGTGTTGTCGATGGCGAGCAGGGCGCCGCGCTCGTGGGCAACCCCAGCCAGCGCCTCGACATCGGCCACCGCGCCCGAGGGGTTGGAAATCATCTCGGCCCACACCAGCCGGGTATTGTCCTGCATAGCAGCGCGAATCTGCTCGGGGTGGCCCTCCACCAGCGTCGCCGTGATGCCCATCAGCGGCAAAATATTGGTCAGCATCCCGGTGCTGCCGCCAAACAGGCTGGCACTCGACACCACGTGGTCCCCGGCCCGGCACACGCTCAGAATGGCGGTGAGGCTGGCGGCCTGCCCGCTGGCGAGGGCCACCGTCGCCGCGCCGCCTTCGAGCACCGTGAGACGCTCCTCCAGCGCCCGCACGGTGGGGTTCTGAATGCGGGCGTAGCTCAGGCCTCCGTTGTATTGAAACTCGTCTTGCGCCTGCTCCAGCGTGTCGAACTGAAAGGCCGCCGCCGCGTGAATCGGAAAGCCGATGGTTTCGCCCAGGCCGCGCGGAATCCCGCTCTGCACCGCCGCCGTGTCGTAGCTCCAGGACGCGTCATTGGGGGAAGAAGGGGTGTTGGTCATGGCCTCACCCTATGCCGAGCAGGAAGCGGAAAGGCCAGCCCTGCTTAACTTTTCGGTCGCTGGCGCGTAGGCCGCTCAGCGTAGGGGTGACGTCTCACCTTGCCGCGCCAGCACATCGGCACGCCGCAGAAGGCCGAGCAGCAGCCCACTTTCCCAGAACGCCAGTTGTGTTCCTTCGCAGAAGCGTTCCTGGCGGGCGAAGACGGTCAGGAGCTGGGCCAGCTGCCTCGGGGTGGCCTGTGCCAGAGCTGCCGGATCGTTGCGAAGGGCCTGGGCCTGTGCGGTTTGCAGCCATTCGGACCACTGAAAATGCTCGTCCTGGTAGATCCAGCCGAGCTGATCGGCGGTGTGGACGAGATTCAAGACCTGTTCTTCATACCTGTAGCCCAACAGGTGCAGGGAGCCGTCCGCCATCGGGCAGACAGGAGAGGCTCCATCGGTGAAGTGAAAGTTCGGTGCCCCGAAGATGGGGAGATAGGCAGCGATGGTCTGCAAGGCCTGTCGGGAGAGGTCGGGGGTCATCTGCCTCCATCATCTCTGGGAAAGCGCCACAAAGCAAAAGAAGAACCCCCGCTTGCGCGGAGGCTTGGTGGTGTGCCCGAAGAGATTCGAACTCCTGGCCTTCTGATCCGTAGTCAGACGCTCTATCCAGCTGAGCTACGGGCACATCTCGGGTGTTACTCGGGTACTGCTTTGGCGGAGAGGGCGGGATTCGAACCCGCGGTACACTTTTAAGGCGTACGAGCGTTTAGCAAACGCTTGGTTTAAGCCGCTCACCCACCTCTCCAGATTGTCATGTGCTCCTTGCGAAGCTTTTGGCGAGGGGTGAGGGATTCGAACCCCCGGTAGGTTGCCCCACTACGGTTTTCAAGACCGTTGCCTTCAACCACTCGGCCAACCCCCCTGACTCGGCGGGTGCGCTGCCTGTCTCAAGCGCGAGAGGAAGTATACGGGCGGCCCCCAAACTTGTCAACGGTTGCGTTTGCGCCCGAGGAGGGCCAGCGCCAGCACGCCCACGCCGACGAGCGCCCATCCGCCCAATCGGGCCTTTGGGGAGCGTCCCAGTGTGGCCTCTCCCGCCAGCCAGGCGCGCAGGGCGTCCTCGTGTGGTGTGGCGGGCGGCACCGGGCAGGTGGTGGGCGGCAGTTCCAGATCGGCGTGCAGGACTGTCGTCAGGTACTGGTTTTCGCGGGGGTGACCGCTGCGGGCCGCGAGCTGTTGCCCGATCTCGCGCAGCTCCTCGGGCGCTGTCGTGTCCGGGGCCACCCAGGGCGCCAGCGCCAGAAAACCGGGGCGCGGGTCGGTGAGCACGTAACTGCGCGGCTGCGGCGCCTCGGCAGCGGGTCCAGCGATCGCGCTCTGGCCGTCAAAGGTCAGGTCAAGCAGGTTGCCGACCACCATCGGGTTGACGGCGTAGGGAATGCGCGTGCGCTGCGTCACCTGCCAGCTCGATTCCAGCCAGGCGAGCGGTTGGTCGCGCACGTGCGCCGGGTCAGGCGGCAAGCCTTCGAGCGAGGTCCAGGGCGCGGCGTTGGCGTCGGGTTGCAGCAGCACCGTGCAGCCCTGAGCTTCCAGGCGCTCGATCACGTCGGCGCGGAAGGCGTCCAGGCTGATCGCCACGCCCAGGTCCCCGACCGGGGTGGGGAAGACCCGCAGCTCGTCCAGGCGGCCCGGCGTCAGGTCCACCCCGCCCGCCTCCTCGTCGGGCGTGAGGTGCACTTTGTCGGTGCAGCCGATGAGTTCGCCCTGCGGCCCAAAAATGACCGTCTGGTTGGTCAGCGTGCCCGCCTCGCGCTCTACGCCACGCGAGGTCAGGCGGTAGCGCGGCAGCGGCGTGGAGCCTGAGCAGAGGTAAACGCCGTATTCGCGCGCCAGGTCACGGCAGGTTGCGAGGTACAGCGCCGCGTTCTCGTCACTCCCGGCCAGTTGCAGGGCACGGATGGGGGAGACGCGCTCGCGCAGCAGCACCGGCAACACCCGTCCCAGACGCCGCACGAACAGCGCCGCCGCCGCCCGCTCGAAGGTGCCCAGCCGCGCTGCCCAGCCGTCGCCACGCAGCACCAGCGGCAGGCCGTTGAGTTCGGTCAGCACGACCAGGGTGGGCCGGTCCGCAGCCAGGTGGGGCCGCGCCGCTTCCAGTTGCGAGCGCAGCCAGCGCCGGAACGCCGGGGCACTCCCGAAATCCTGCGCCGACCACTGGGGCTGCACGGCGACAGCGCGAAAGCGGCGGACAGGCGCGGGACCAGACGGGGCGGAGCCGGACATGCCCTGATGCTAGCGGCCCCCGCCTCACTTGCCCCTCGCCTCACATTCAGAGGCAGTCAGGACGTGACAGCGTAGGGGGCATGTTCAAACCCTCAGCGAAGAGGCAAAGCCATCCGCCGGAAGCGGACACGCCGGGCCAGAAGCTGCCGGGGCGCGTGCGGGTGCGGGCGCTGGCGTCGCAGCTCGCCGGGCGGGCGCTGACCGACCCCCGCGTGCAGGACGTGACCGGCAACTTGCGCGGGCGCGGCGAGGACCTGCGCGGCCAGGTGCGCAACCGGGCTGAGGAGCGTCTGGAACACTTGATCGAGCAGCGCCGGCAGGAGCGGGGGCAACCGCTGTCGCCGGAGGTGGACGCCGCCCTGGCCGCCCGCCGTCACGCACGCGAACAGCGGGCCGCGCAGCAGCAGCTGCGGGCGCAGGCGCTGAGCCACGCGACCACCCCCGAGGAGCGCCGGGTGCTGACCCGCGTGGCCGATGCCAGCCCGCTCACCGGGGGCCAGCCGCCCGTCCCGCGTTACACCGCGCTGCTTGACGCTCTGGCCCCCGGAGGCCACGCCGAGCGCGAAATGGCGGTGCACCGCGCCATCTGGAGCCTTGCCGAGCGCCGGGTGCTGGCGGTGTCGGCTCATGGCGACGTGACCTTCGGGCCGCTGCTGACGGACCTGCCGCCCGCGCCCTACGAGCTGGGGGAAGAGTCGAACGGCGGCGTCTGAGCCGACCTTTTGTTAACGAAGTGAAGTCTCATTTGTCGCTCCAAGGGCTAAGAAAAGCCCAGAAAAAGCGTACCTGGGACAGGTATGCTGGGGCGCGGCATCGCCCTGATTTGCCACGGCTGACGGTGAAAGAGTCGGCTGTGAGATCAGGGTGCCGATCAGGGTGAGACAAGTGTAAGAACTCCGCGCCTACAGTCCTTGCCGGGTGCCCAAGGGAGCGCGAGAGTTCAGCCGACCGGCCCCAGATTCAGGCAAAGAGGCGGATGATAGACCTTGGCCATTTACGGTGACTTCGAGTACCACGCATTCAACGACATCATGAAGGTGCTCCAGCGCCATACCGGCGTGCTGTTTATGCGCACCGCTCTGGCGGGCCGCAGCGTGGAGCTGCACCTGCAACAGGGCACCTTGCAAGCAATCTTTATCGACGGCTTTCCCGTGAGCGAGCCGCTGCGCGTCCGCGACACGGTGGCGCAACTCGTGAATGGAGCGCGCGGCGAGTACAGCTTTGAGGCTGGCCCGACCGAGTACCACTTTGCGCTGCCCGTGAACGAGCTGATTCGTGAAGCCCTGAGCGGCAGCGCGATTCCCGAGCAGCAGCTCCCGCACCCCGACACTCGCTTCGAGGTCGTGCCGTCGGCGCGCTCGGTGGCGCTGCCCGAAGCGCTGCGGGCGAGCTGGGCGTCGCTCTCGCCGCTGCTTCAGCACGGGGCCTCGGCGACGGACCTGTCAGGCCAGTTGCGGGTCAGCCTGCCCGAAGCCCGAGCCGAGCTCTACCGTCTGCGCGCCGCTGGCCTGATTGCCCCGCAACGGGCCGCCGCGCAGGCCCAGGTCAGCGCCCAGCCCGCTGGTCCTGTTCGCAGGTTGCTGAGCGCCCTGCGACGCCTGACTGGAGGAAGTTCTGCATGATTCCTATGAAACTCGTCGTCTCCGGCCCGGTTGGGGCGGGCAAGACCACCTTTGTCCAGACCCTGTCCGAAACCCCGGTCGTCAGCACCGAGGCCGATGCCAGCGAGGACATCGGCAAGGCCACCACCACCGTCGCCTTCGACTTCGGCACGCTCATTCTCGACGGCACCGAGCTGCACCTCTACGGCACGCCGGGCCAAGACCGCTTCGACTTCATGTGGGACGTGCTGTGTGAAGGCGCGCTGGGGCTGGTTCTTCTGGTCGCCGGCAACCGCCCGCAGGACTTTTTGCACGCCCGGCACATTCTCGAATTCATCACCAGCCGGAACCCGGTGCCCTTCGTGGTCGGCGTCACCCGCCAGGACCTCGAGGACGTCTGGAGCCCGCAGGACATTGCCAGCTACTTTGACCTGCCGACCGAACAGGTGATTGGCCTTCAGGCCACCGAACCCGACAGCGCCCGGCAGGTGCTGATCCACCTGCTCGAATCGCAACTCACCCCCGAGACTCAGTCCGAATCCGGAACCCAGACTGAAAAGGAGACCGCATGACCGCCCCCGCCAGCAAACAGCAACAACTCCAGGCCACCCTCCAGAGCCTGCGCACGTCTCTCCCCGAACTTCGCGGCGCCCTGGTGGCGACCACCGACGGCCTGCCGATTGCGCAGTCGTTCAGCGACACCACCGACTCCAACCGCGTGGCCGCGATGGCCGCCACCGCCCTGGGTCTGGGCAAGCGCATCAACGACACGCTGGGCACCGGCGAACTGACCGAGATGTCGGTGAGCGGCGCCGACGGTCAGGTGTACGTGTACGCCACGGGCCGCAAGGGCGTGCTCGCCGTCGTGACCCCCACCGGCATGAACCTCGGCCTGCTGCACATGGAAGCCCGTGACGCCGCGCGCACCGTCGCGCTGGTGCTCTGAGCTTCTGCCCTTCCCGCCCTGTCCTTCTGACTTCTTTCCCCCTCAAGGAGTACCTCAATGTCCGAACTGCGACCCACCCTCGGTGACTTCAACTCTGTCGTCTGCTTCAAAGCTGTGATTACCGGGATCGAGGACACCCTCGGCCCCGACGGCGCCGCCGTGGTCTTTACCCGCGCCGGCAAGGTGCGCGGCCACAACCTCGCCGGTGAACTCGGCGTGACCGGCGCCAACGTGCCCACCGAACAACTCGCCGAGCTGCTCAATGGCGCCATCGGCAAGGACGGCACCCGCCTGACCGGCGTGCACAGCGTGGTCAAGGACGGCGACAACTACATCGTCGACTGCTTCGACACCGTGTGCAGCGCGGGCGAGGAGCAGGGCAGCGACCGCAAGTGCACCTTTACCCTGGGTGCGGTGTGGGGCGCGCTGGAAGCCATCACCGGCCAGACCTTCCTCGGCGAGCACACCGAAAGCGTGCTGCGCGGCGGCGAGTACGACCGCTTCGTGTTCAGCCCGCTGTAAAGCTGACGGCAGAAAGAAAAGAGGGGCGCGTCCGTAACTTGGACGTGCCCCTCTTTCGTTTTACCTGGACGAAATCGTCTGGGCTGCTGCTCACTCCGTTCGGATTGCATCCCCAGCACCAGGGGCTGCAATCGCAGTCTGTCTTACATCCCAAACCGGGCGTAGATGTCGTCCACGTGCCGCAGGTACCACTGCAAGTCGAAGGCGGCGTCGAGTTCCGCGTCACTCAGCGGGTTTTCTGGGTCGGCCTTCAGCAGGTCGCGCAGGCCCTCGCCGGTTTCCCAGGACTTCAGGGCGTTGCGCTGCACGATGCCGTAAGCCGCCTCGCGCATCATTCCCTTATCGTCGATCAGGGCGTGCAGCACGCGCTGGCTGAACACCAGACCGCCGAGGTCGTCCAGATTTTTGAGCATCCGCTCGGGGAAGACCACCAGGTCGCGCAGCACCCCGGTCAGGCGGCGGGTCGCGTAGCTCGCGCTGGCGGTGGCGTCGGGCAAGATGACGCGCTCGGCGCTGGAGTGGCTGATGTCGCGCTCGTGCCACAGTGCCACGTTCTCCAGGCCCGTCGCCAGAAAGCCGCGCAGCAAACGGGCAAAGCCGGTCACGTTCTCGGTCAGGATGGGGTTTTTCTTGTGGGGCATCGAACTGCTGCCGGTCTGCCCCTTGCCGAAGGGTTCCATCGCCTCGCGCACCTCGCTGCGTTGCAGGTGGCGGATTTCCACGGCGATTTTCTCCAGCGTGGTGCCCAGGATGGCGAGCGCGGCGAGCACCTCGGCGTGGCGGTCACGGGCAAGCGTCTGGTTGGTGACGGGCGCGGCGTGCCAGCCCCAGCTCTCGGCGACTTCTTCCTCGATTTTGGGTGAGACGTGCGCGTAGGTGCCCACCGAGCCTGAGAGCATGACCACCTGCACGCGGCCCCGCGCGGCCTGCAACCGTTCCAGATCGCGGTCGAGCGTCGCCATCCAGTTCAGGAACTTGAGGCCGAAGGTCATCGGCTCGGCGTGGATGCCGTGGGTGCGGCCCACGACCGGCGTGTGCTTGTGCGCGGCGGCCTGCATGCGGCACACCTCGCGCAGCGTCTGCACGTCGGTGATGATGAGCCCCATGGCCTCGTCAAGCAGCAGGTTTTGCGCGGTGTCCACCACGTCGGTGCTCGTCAGGCCGTGGTGGATAAAGCGGGCCTCCTCGCCGTAACGCTCGGTCAGGGCGCGGGTAAAGGCCACGATGTCGTGCCGGGTCACGGCCTCGATTTCGGCCACCTGCTGCGCGAAGGCGTCGTCGAGGGGGTCGGCTTCACTCTTTTGTACCAGCGCGGCATGCGCTTCGGCGGGCACCTCGCCGTGCCGGGCCTGCGCCTGCAGGGCACTCAGCTCGACCTTCAGCCAGGCGCGGTACTTGTTCGCCTCGCTCCAGAGAACCTTCATTTCGGGGGTCAGGTAGCGGTCAATCATCGCCGCTCAGCGTAGCTCACCCGCCTGCTCCGGGCTCTTCCTCTTCCTGCGCCAGCCGAAAGCCGTGCGGCAGAAAGTCGCGCACCAGGCCGCTGATGACCTCGCCCTGCGCGTTGGTGCAGACCACACGGGCGTCGGGCGCGAACTCGAACAGAATCTGGCGGCAGGCCCCGCAGGGAGTCGCGGGCGGGCTGGCCTCGGTGTAGACCACCAGGTCGGTGAAGGTCCGTCCGCCCGCCGTCGCCAGGGCCTGCACCGCCGACTGCTCGGCGCAGCGGGTAAGACCGAAGCTGGAGTTTTCGACGTTGGCCCCGAAAAAGACCTGCCCGTCGGGGGTGCGGAGCGCGGCGCCGACCCGGAACTTGCTGTAGGGCGCATACGCCTGCTTGAACGCGGCCTGAGCCCCGGCGAGCAGTTGCGGGTCGGGCGTCAGGTGCAGGGCGTTGCCGTCCGGGTGGGAAGCAATAGATTCAGCATTCTGTTCAGTCACGGGGCAACTCTATGGGAATATCGAAGGGGTCGGCGTCGGGCGCGCGCTCCACCCGCACCCGCGTGACCCGGCGCTGGTCGGCTTCCTCGACCGTGAACGACCAGCCGCCGTGGACAAAGCTCTGGCCCACCTCGGGAATGTCACCGAAGTGACTGGTCATGAACCCCGCCAGCGTGTCGTATTCGGCCTCGCCGTCTTCGAGATTGCTGCCCAGCCGCTCCTCGACCTCATGCACGGTCAGGCTGGCGTCCATCAGGTAGATCCCCTCGGCGATCACGATGATGGGCTGCTCCTCTTCCTCGACGGTCTCGTCGTAGATTTCACCCACGATTTCCTCGATGGCGTCTTCAAGCGTGACCAGGCCCATGGTGCCGCCGAACTCGTCGACCACGATGCTCATGTGCGACTTCTTGGCACGCATCTTGGCGAGCAAGTCCTTGATCTTCATCGCTTCGGGCACGAAAAAGACCGGGCGCATGATGTCGGCGATGGTGAGGTGGTCGAGTTCGCCAAGGTGGCGCAGCACGTCACCGATGTGCGCGATGCCCACGATGTTGTCGCCGGTGTCCTGATAGACCGGCACCCGCGAGTACCCGTGCTCGTCGTTGAGTTCGAGCAGGCGGCGCAGCGGCAGGGCGCTGTCCACCGTCACCATGTCCACGCGCGGGCGCATGACCTCGCGTACGGTGGTGTCGGACAGGTCGAAGACGTTGTACACGAGTTCTTTTTCGCTGTCTTCCAGCACGCCTTCCTGGCTCGACGCGCTCACGATCATGCGGATTTCTTCTTCCGAGTAGGCGGTGTGGTGTCCGGTGACAGCCTTGAGGCCAAACAGCCGCACCACGCCGTTGCCGAGCGCGTTCAGGCCGCGAATGGCCCACTTGAACACGCCCGCGAAAGCGAGCAGGGGCCGGGTAATCATCAGCACGACCTGCTCGGGGCGTTGCAGCGCCCAGCTTTTGGGGGCGAGCTCGCCGAAGACGATGTGCAGGGTGGTGCTGATGGCGAACGCCACGCCGAACGCGATGGCCTTGCGCGAGCTTTCGCTGAGGTCGGTCTGGTGCAGCAGCGGCTCGAGCAGGTGCTCGATGGCGGGCTCGGCGACAAAGCCGATCGCCAGACTCGCCATGGTGATGCCGAGCTGCGTGGCGGCGATGTAGAGGTCGAGGTTTTGCAGGGCGCCCTGGGCCGCCTGCGCCGTCGCGTTGCCTTCTTCGGCCAGCTGGTCGATCCGGGTGCGGCGCACGCTGACGAGTGAAAATTCGGCGGCCACAAAAAAGCCGTTCATCAGCACCAGAAAGAACATGGCGAACAGTCCAAAAATGTCGTTCATGCAGTGACGCGCTCCGTGTTCGCGTCCCGGTCATCCGCCTGGCACATGCTGCCCGCCGCCCGCACCCGCCGAGTCAGCGGAGCGAAGCGGCGTCGGTGGCCGGTAAGGGGGGTCAGCCACAGTAAAAAAACCGCCTGCGGGCGGGTGTCCCTGGGCGCTCGGGAAGAGCCAGAACTGGGAGGCTCCATAGCAGAGCGGACTATACCATGCCCCTGTTTGCCAAATGTCAGTGCTGACTGACCTGCCCGGCGGCCCTGGCCTTCGGGGTTTATTCATAGTTTGTGGCTTCGCCAGTGCGCCGAAAGGAAAGTAGTCTCTCCTCTCACTTTGCGGCGAGGCCGGCCCCGCAGCATAGGCCCATGACCAAAGACGATGCCCAGAACCCCAACCCCGCCAACTCCACCGCTGTCGAGGAAGGTCAGGCCCGTGACATGAACATGGAGCCCGGTCGCGGCGCCCGCCAGGAACCCGGCGCGAACATGAGTGAAGAGACGCTGGACGAGAACGTGGAAACCGGCAACACCAAGTACACCGCGCTCGACAACGAATAAACCTGCTGTTTTCTCTGGCCCCTGCTTCACGGCGGGGGCTTTTTGCGGTGGGGGCATAAAAAACCGCTCCCGGTCAGGGAACGGCATGGAATGGCACTTCGTTATTTCTTGGGCTTGGGCACGATGCACACCAGTTTGCCCTGGGGATTTTTCACGATGTTGCCGTGCTTGCGAGCACACTCGGTGCGCTGGTAGCGGCTGAGGTTGTTGGTCTTCTTGGCCTGCGCCTTGCGCGCGTTCTCCTGCGTGACCGCCGTGGCCTTTTGCGCCTGCGCTGGGGTGGGGGTCGTCTGCTTGGGTGCCGTCGTCTGCGCGGCAGCGGCACTGAGCACGAGGACGCTGAGCAAAGCAGTCAAAGTTTTATGCATGGCCGCAGTCTGAAAGCATCACCCCACGGCTAGATGAAAAGAGGAGGCTCCCCGCTCTTAGGAAGTGGGGGCCCCCGCTGCTTGAATTCTTTTGCGGATTTCGTCCAATTCCCCCACATCCGGAACGGCACCGGCTGCGGGTCCATTTCCCAATATCCGTCTGGGCTGCTACTCACTCCGCTCGGATTAAGTCCCCAAACTGGGGGACTCAATCGCAGTCCGTCTTACTTCGCCACGATGTTGATAATCCGCCCCGGCACGTAGATCTCCTTGACGACGGTCTTGCCTTCCAGATGCTTTTGCACCTCGGCGATGGCCCGCGCCGCGCTCAGGGCTTCTTCCTGGCTGGCGGTCTTGGAGATGCTGACCTCGCCGCGCACCTTGCCCGACACCTGCACGCCGATGGTCACGGTGTCGCGCACCGCCGCCGCCTCGTCCACCTGCGGCCACTGCGCGGTGTGCACGCTGCCCTTTTGCCCACGCTCATGCCAGATTTCCTCGGCGATGTGGGGCACGACGGGGGCCAGCATGCGGTTGAAGATGTCCAGCGCTTCCTCCCAGACGGGCGTGCCGAAGACCGGCGAGCGCTTGGCCTTGACCAGCGCGTTCGTCAGCTCCATCAGGGTCGAAATGATGGTGTTGAAGCTCATGCGCTCGAAGTCGTCGTTTACCTTCTTCAGCGCGGAGTGAACGGCGAAGCGCACGTCGGCGCCTTGCATCTTTTCCTCGGGGCCGCTGACCTTCTCCTCGAAGAACACGTTCCAGACGCGCGAGAGCCACTTACTCGGGCCGTTGATGCCCTGCGGATCCCAGGGGCCGCCCAGTTCCCAGGGGGCGATGAACATCAGGAACGCCCGCACCGTGTCGGCGCCGTACTCGCGCACCAGGTCGTCGGGGTCGACCACGTTGCCGCGCGACTTGGACATCTTCTCGCCGTCCTCGCCCAGCACCATGCCCTGGTTGCGCAGCCGGGCAAACGGTTCGCTTTGCGTCGTCAGGCCCATGTCGCGCATCACTTTGGTCCAGAAGCGCGAGTACAGCAGGTGCAAAATGGCGTGCTCGATGCCGCCCGTGTACAGGTCCACCGGCAGCAGGCCCGCCTTACTGGGGTCGAAGGGGCCGCCGTCGTAGTTGGGCGACAGGTAGCGGTACATGTACCAGCTCGAGTCCACGAAGGTGTCCATGGTGTCGGTTTCGCGCTCGGCGGGGCCGCCGCAGCAGGGGCAGGTGGTCGTCTTCCACTCTTCATCCAGCTTCAGCGGGCTCTGGCCGGTCGGGGTGAAGGCCACGTTCTCGGGCAACTTCACCGGCAACTGGTCCTCGGGAACGGGCTGCATCCCGCACTTCTCGCAGTGGACGAAGGGAATCGGCGTGCCCCAGTAGCGCTGGCGGGCAAACAGCCAGTCGCGCAGGCGGTAGGTCGTTTTGGCCTTCGCCACGCCGCGTTCCTCCAGCCGGGCAATGATGGCCGCGATGCTCGCCTTGCCGCCGGGCATGCCGTCGAACTCGCCGGAATTGACGATCTGGCCCTCGCCCGAGTACGGCTCGCTCGGCTGGTCGCCCATGCCCTCGGACCCCTCGGCGCGGATGACTTCCCTGATAGGCAGGTCAAACTTCTTGGCAAAGGCAAAGTCGCGCTCGTCGTGCGCGGGCACGGCCATGATGGAGCCGGTGCCGTAGGTGACCAGCACGTAGTCGGCCACCCAGATGGGCAACTGGTGCCCGCTGATGGGGTGGGTGGCATAACTGCCGGTGAACACGCCGGTCTTTTCGCCTTCCTGCTGGCGCTCCACGTCGGTCTTGCGCCCGGCGGCAGCGACGTAAGCTTCCACCTCGGCGCGCTGCTCGTCGGTGGTCAATTCCTTCACCTTGGCATGCTCGGGCGCCAGCACCATGAACGTCGCGCCCATCAGCGTGTCGGGGCGGGTGGTAAAGACCGTCTCGGGGCCGGCGGGCGTGTCGAAGGTGACCTCGGCGCCCACCGACTTGCCAATCCAGTTGGTCTGCATGGCGCGGACCTTTTCGGGCATGTCGGTGGCGCTAAAGTCCAGCAGTTCCTCGGCGTAGTCGGTGATTTTCAGGTACCACTGGCTCAGGTTGCGCCGCTCGACCGCCGTGCCGCAGCGCTCGCAGTGGCCGTTCACGACCTGCTCGTTCGCCAGCACCGTCTGGTCCTTGGGGCACCAGTTGACCAGCCCGCCCTTCTTGTAGGCCAGCCCGCGCTTCCAGAACTCGATGAAAAACCACTGGTTCCAGCGGTAGTACTCGGGGTCGCAGGTGGCGAACTTGCGCGACCAGTCGATCATCGTGCCCATGCGCGAGAACTGCCCGGTCATGCGCTCGATGTTGGCGTAGGTCCAGGTCGCCGGGTTGGTGTTGTTCTTGATGGCGGCGTTCTCGGCGGGCAGCCCGAAGGCGTCGAAAGCCATCGGAAACAGCACGTTATACCCGCGCATCCGCAGCCAGCGCGCGCGGGCGTCGGGGGCCACGTTGGCGTACCAGTGGCCGATGTGCAGGTTGCCCGAGGGGTACGGGAACATCGTCAGGGCGTAGAACTTCTCGCCGGGGGCGTTCTCGTCGAATTTGTACAGGCCGCTTTCCTGCCACTGCCCCTGCCACTTCTGTTCGATGGCGTGCGGGTTATAACGCTCAGCGCGGGGTTCCTGAATGTTGGGTTTAGTGGCTTCCTGGGTCATGAGGTGGCTCCTTTGTAGGTTGATGGGGGAGGGTTCCGCTTCGCTGATGGGTGATGGAACAAGAGCTGTGGCTGTGGCTTTTGCTGGCGCTGGTCTCTCAACCATCAACAAAAAAATCGCCCCGGCGCAAACGCAACCGGGGACCTTTCGCACGAGCTTTTGGCTAGGCGAAACGTCCCCGGTGGGTAAGCGCAGAGCGGATCATGCCTGAGAGTGTAGCGGATGAGGGCAGGATTGTGGAGAGCCGGGAGGCTAACTTTTGCTCCGTGTTATGCTCATGACATATGAAACCCGAATCACACTGTGTCTACCTTGAACTCAGCGCGGAACGTGAGCACAAGTTCTATGAGGTGACGGTGGAGGGAGCCGAGCTGACCATCCGCTATGGGCGCATCGGCACCGAGGGACAGACACAGCGAAAGTCGTTTGCCGACTCTGCCGGAGCGCAGGCGGAAGCTGAGAAGAAACTGGTGGAGAAGCGCAAGAAAGGATACGGCGACGCGGTAAGGGGACAGACCGAGAAAAAAGCCGTGGAGCAGCCACGCCTCAAACTGCCCAGGAAGTTCGAGCCCTACCGCGAGCGCATCGAAGCCACGCTGCGGCCAGTGCTGTTGCTGGAAGTGCTGGAGGAGGAACCGGGGCCACTGGGCAGCAAGGTGGGCGGCGTGCCTTACCGGGTGCAGGGCGAGGCGTGGCCCACGGACACGGAGGGCAGGCCCCTGACTTTCCTCGCGCAGCTCAATTTTGCGGACCTGCCGCCGCTGGAAGGCTACCCGGAAAACGGCATTCTGCAATTTTTCATCGGGCGCGACGACCTCTACGGTTGCGATTTCATGCGGCCTGAGGAGGGCAATCCTGCCAGTTTTGAAGTGCGCTGGAGTCCCGAGCCACAGATGGACCTGTCGCAGCTGGACGTAGAAACGCCTGATTTTGATGATGACGGCTTCTCACCGCTAGAAACGCTGCGGGGCTTTGGTCTGCGTGGTCAGCAGGTTGAGCAGCCAATGTCCTGGTGTGATTGCCATTTTGAGCAGGCCATCGGACTTGACCTCTGCGACAATTCCGAGGGGCCGGAGGGCAGGGCCCTGGGCGAGTGGCGGCAGGAAAAATACGACGAGCTTGCCACTTATGGGCATCAGGTGGGCGGCTATCCCTCTTTCACGCAGGAGGACCCCCGCACCGCTGACGACCCCCGGATTCTGCTGTTCCAACTGGATTCGGAGGCCGGAAAAATCACGTGGGGCGACGTAGGCATCGCCAACTTCTTTATTGACCCGGACGACCTCGCCCGGTGGGACTTCTCCCGGGTGGCCTACAACTGGGACTGTACCTGAGCCTCAGTCCGTGTGCCCGAACCCCGTCAGCGTCACGAAGGTGCTCTGGGGGTGGTGCTCGGCGAAGTACATCACCTGGTCGTCGCCCTTTCTGAGGATGGCTTCGAGTTGAATGCCGTCGTCGGGCTTGCGGCTGACCACCGCGTAGCCGGCGCTCTGCATCAGCCGCAGCAGCGTTTCCGTTTCGCCGGCGGGCAGCGTGAACTGCTCGATACGTGTGTCACCGCGCCTGACCTCGCTGCGAACCGTGTTGGAATCGGGACAAGTGGGCTGCGCTGCGGCAGGCTGCGGGGCCACGCCCCAGACCTGACCGGGCACCGCAAAACAGTACAGGGGCCGCTGCCAGCGCGACTCGCGGGCGAACCAGATTCCCACCGCGAGCAGGAGAGCGGCAACCAGCAGCAGCGGAAGGGCAAAGCGCATGGGCAGCAGCTTAGCGGCCCCTGACCTCCGGCGAGTGCCCCTGGGAACGCTCCGCAGCCCAGCGGCGTACCCCGCACCATGGACAGACCAGGAATCTGGGCGCGGGTCAAGGCCTTTACCCGTGGGGAACAGGACGCCGAGACACTCTACGCCTACAAACGCGCTGGGGCGGGCGTCCACGCCCAGCTCGACGCCGCCGAACGCCGCCGCTTCGGGCTGGCCGCTGGGGGAAAAAGCCCCTTTGCCCTCTCGGCGGGGGTGGGCACCGAACTCGCCTGCACCTGGAATGCCTTCGCCCTGCAAACCCTGGGCGACGAGATGTTGCAGGCCGACGAGGCGGGCGACCCCGACAGCGTGGGCTTCGTGCCGCCGGTGACTTTTACACAGGTGCACGCCTACTACGCCGAGGTGCAGCGCTGGCTCGCCTACGCCAACCGCGCCGAGCACGACCCCGGCTTTTCTCTCCCGCGCGGCACCCTCCCGGCCCCGCTGCCCGACTGGTCGCCAGTGGAGCCGTGCCCCCGCGCCCACCTCGACGCGATGATGGCCGCGCTCGGCGCCATGCGGCTGCACCTGGAAGCGGCGATGCTCGAACTGGAAAAAAGCACCCCCGAGGCCGATGCGCTCAAGCTGGGGCAACTGCGCGGGCACTTCGCGCAGGCAGTCGGGGCCGCCGACTACGCCTGCAACATGTACGTGCCCGGCGCGTCGCAGGCGCTGCACGAGCAGGTGGAAACCCTCGCCAAGCAGGCCACCGAGGACCTCTACCGGGTGGGGCAGTACCTCAGCTAACCCGACCTGCTGCTCACGGGCGGGGCCCAGGTGCCTGCGAGCGCCCCGACTGGCCTGGGCTCATTCGCGCTGCCCGGTCAACTCGGCTTCGACCCCTGGCTGATGACCGACCCCAACAATGTCGCCGCCCTCAAGCGCGACCCCGGCGTGGTGAAGGTCATTCGGGACATGTGGGCGCTCGACCCGCAGCCTGCCGTCAGTCTCCGCTGGTGGGCCGACATTCAGGCCGCCGAGCGGCGCGGCGACGTGCGCTACGCCCGGGGGCCGGGAGGCCGACTCGTCGGCTACTACTTCTGCGCCCCCTACGCCGCCATCTACGAGGCGGTGCGGCCCATCGTCGTGGGCGACACCGCCATTCGTGCCGGGCAGAGCTTCACCATCGAGTGCGCGCCCGAAGGCACCCGCGTCGGCTACCCCTTCAAACGCGAAGTCGTCACCGGCGATTTTCAGGCGGCGGCCCTGGACTACTGCGACCCGGACGCCCCGCCGCCGCACGACGAGTAGGCTCCCAAATCGCTTACCATCTCTAACCTCTGGCGGCAGATTTCATTTCCCTTTGACCTGCGCCGCCGATGGTGGGGCCCTCCCTCCTTATGAAAACCTCTAACTTACCGAGCGGTAAGTTGGAGGTGTATACTTTTGGCATGACCGCGACTTCTCCTGCTCCAGAGCCGGATGCCAGCACCAAAGGGCGCACCAAAATCATCCTGTTTTTGACCATTTTCATCGCCATGCTGGGCCTGAGCGTGCTGTTTCCCATCATCGGGCCGCTGGGCCGGCAACTGGGGCTGACCCCGGCGCAAATCGGCTGGTTTTCCACCTCTTACTCGTTGATGCAGTTCATCTTCAGCCCCATCTGGGGCAACCGCAGCGAGCATCACGGCCGCCGTCCCACCCTGCTGATGGGCCTCGTCGGCTTCTCGGTGAGCTTCGGGCTGTTCGGCCTGTTTGCTCAGCTGGGCATGAACGGCGGTCTGGCCCTCGGCACGCTGTTTGCCCTGCTGGTCGGCACCCGCATCATCGGCGGCATTTTCTCCAGCGCCACCCTGCCCACCGCGCAGGCGATGATGGCCGACATCAGCAGTGAAGACGACCGCGCCGCGAGCATGGGCCTCATCGGCGCGGCGTTCGGCCTCGGTGTGGTGTTCGGCCCGGCCATCGGCGGCCTGCTCAGCGGCATCAGCCTGGTGGCTCCGGTGTACTTCAGCGCGGGCCTGGGCCTGTTCACGGCGGCGCTGGCGTACTTCATGGTGCCGGAAACCCGTCATCCCGGTCAGACGCGCACGGCGACCGTAGACCGCCGCAGTCTGCTGAGTCGGGGAGGCATTCCGCTGTTCCTGGCCGCCAGCGCCCTGACCACTCTGGCGAGCGTGGGCATGGAGCAGACCATCTCCTTTTACGTGCAGGACGTGATGAAGCTCGACCCCGGCGAAACGGCCAAGACGGTCGGCAAGATGCTCGCCATCTTCGGGATTCTGGCGGCCCTCGTGCAGGGCGGCGCCATTCGGCCCCTGAGCAAGAAACTGCCCCCCACCCCGCTGATTCTGGTCGGCCTGGTCATCATGGCCGCCGGGATGTTCCTGCTGCCGCAGATGGCGACCTACTGGCCCATCACCGCCGCGCTCGCCCTGATCGGCGTCGGCAGCGCGATTCTGAGCCCCACCCTGAGCGCCGCCCTGAGCCTGAGCGTCGGCAAGGACGGGCAGGGCGCCGTCGCGGGCCTGAACTCCTCGGCGCTGGCGCTGGGCCGCATGGTCGGGCCGCTGCTCGGCACCAACCTGTACCAGCATGTCGGCCACGGCGCGCCTTACATCGCCAGCGGCAGCATCCTCGCGGTCCTCTTCGTGGTGATGCTGATTGCGCGCCCCCAGGTGCAGCCCCAGACCCCGGCAGCCTGAAGACGCCCGGTTGCGTGCCTCCCCTGCCTGCGGGTGGGGGAGTTTTTTTTGGGACGGTGGGCGGCAGAAAGTCAGAAGCTCAATCAAGCCCTCTACCAGGGGGAGAGGGAAGGAGCCGCAGCGCGGCGGAAGGGTGAGGGGTCTTTCGCACGCCAAGCCAGTACACCAACCCCATTCCCCTTCCCCCGCTATCCTGCCCCCGATGACTCGCCCCCCTGACCGCCGTCCCCAGCCCTTCAACCCCGCCCGCGAGGTCGCCGTGCGCGTCCTGATTCGGGTGCTGGCGGGCGAGGGCTTCGCGGCGACGGCGCTCGACAGTGCTCTCCAGTCGGCACGGCTGCCGGGGCGGGACGCCGGGCTGGCGACTCACATCGTCTACGGCACGCTGCGGCATTTTCCCTCGCTAGATGCGGCCCTTTCTCCTCTGCTGACCGGCAAGACCCACCCCAAGGCGCGGGCGCTGCTGCTCGCCGGGGCGTTTGAAAAACTGCATCTGGACACGCCGCTGCACGCGGTGGTCAACGAATATGTCAACCTCGCCCGCGACGCCCGGCTCGCCCCGCCCGGACTGGTCAACGCGGTGCTGCGCCGGGTGGAAAAAGCCGACGTACCCGACGTGCCCAAGTGGTTGGCCGACGTGTACCGGGGGGCCTACGGCGAGCAGGCGAGCGCCGTGCTGGCTGACCTGCTGACCCCACAACCGCTGTGGCTGAGCCTGTCGGACGCTGGCGTGCGAATGCTCGAAGAAGACGGCAACGTCGTGCATCCCGGCATTCAGGGCACCGAGCGGGTCGAACTCGCCCAGTCGCTGCGGGCCACCCGCGCCTTTATGCAGGGGCAGGCGCAGCCCATCAACCCTGCCAGCCTCGCCTGCGTGGACGCGCTCGGCGACGTGGCGGGCGTGCGGGTGCTCGACCTCGCCGGGGGCATGGGCATCAAGGCGGCGATGCTGGCGACACGCGGGGCCGAGGTCACGAGCGTGGACGTGGTCGCCCGCAAACACGACGCCGCCCGCGCCAACCTGAAGCGGCTGGGTCTGCACGCCGAGTTCCTGACCCACGACCTGACCACCCCGCTGGACCTGCCGCCCGCCCCTGCCGTGCTGCTCGACGCCCCCTGCACCGGCAGCGGCACCCTGCGCTCGCACCCCGAAATCAAGCTGCGCCTGACGCCGGACGCGGTGGCCGAGGCGGCGGCGTTGCAGGCTCAGATGCTCCCCAACGCCGCCGCGCTGGTGGCGCCGGGTGGCGTGCTCGTCTATTCGGTCTGCTCGGTCACAAAGCAGGAGGGGCCGGGCGTGGTGGCCGACTTTCTCGCCGCGCACCCCGAATTTCAGCCTGAAAGCGTGCCGGAGTTGGACGTGCCCCACGTCGCGGCGGGCGCGGGCGTGCTGACAGTGCCGCTTGGTGGGGTGGACGGGTTTTTCATTGCCCGACTGCGGAAGGGGGTCTAAACGCTGACCGTCAACTCGTCTAACCGCTGCTGGACGTGAGATGAGACGGTTCGACATTCATTTGACACAAGAATGTCCTGCTTTTTTTGACCCTCTACCTTGATGGGAGAGGGCCTCGCGCAGCGAGGGGTGAGGGTGTTTTTTCTGTCAAATGCTTGAGACCTTGAGCCTCCCATACCCCCCCTCAGTCCTGCTTGTACCCCGTCACCCGCCAGCCGCACGTCCCGACTTTGTTCAGCGTGACCGTGCCGGGATAGCTCCCTTGCACCGCCTTACCGCTGGCGCGCTCGGTGGCCCGGATGTTCAGGGTGCCGCGCACGGTGGCGGTCTGACCCCGGATGGTCGGCGTGCCGATGTGTACGTCGTGGCGCACGTTGCTGTACATGAAGCCGTAGACGAGGGCCGCTGTGTTCATTCGCTGGCTGACCGTCGCCTGGGCCGCCGCGCGGACATTTTGCGCCGACTGTGCGGGCGTACAGGCCAGGGCCGAACTGCCGAGGCCGAGGGTCAGGAAAAGGGCAAAAACTCGCTTCATGCGGCGCGTTCTAGCGTGCCCGTGAGTGAACTGGCTGAGGGGATGCGTCAGGCGGGAGTCAAAAAAACCTCCCCCACAGCGGGGGGAGGAGAACTTGGAACATTTAACGAAAAATATTTCGTGCTGTCGACCCTCTACCCTCGTGGGAGAGGGCCTTGCGAAGCAAGGGGTGAGGGGGCGTCCAGACCAACCCTGACGAATCCCTCATCCCATCAAACGCTCTAAGCTTTCTTTTCCAGCCCGAGCGCCGCGTCGAGCGCGACTTCAATCATGCCGTTGAAGGTGAGCTGACGCTCCTCAGCGGAGGTGACTTCGTGGGTCACGAGGTGGTCGCTGATGGTGAGGATGGTCAGCGCCCGCACGCCGTATTTGGCGGCGAGGGTGTAGAGCCCGGCGGCTTCCATTTCCACCGCCAGCACGCCGAACTCGGCCCAGCGCTGAAACTCGGTCGGGTTGTCGTTGTAGAAGGTGTCGCTGCTCATGATGTTGCCGACGTGGGCGCTGAAGCCGCGCTCCTGGGCAATCTGGTACGCCCGCAGCAGCAGCTCGAAGTCGGCGATGGGCGCGAAGGTGCGCTCGCCGAAGCGGACGCGGTTGATGTTGCTGTCGGTGCACGCCGCCTGCGCCAGCACGAGGTCGCGCACGTGCACGCCTTCCTGATAGCTGCCCGCCGTGCCCACACGAATCAGGTTCTTGCAGCCGTAGTCCTGAATCAGTTCGTTGACATAAATCATGCAGCTCGGAATGCCCATGCCGGTGCCCTGCACGCTGACGCGCTCGCCCTTGTAGGTGCCGGTAAAGCCCAGCATCCCGCGCACGGTGTTGTGCTGCACGGGGTTTTCCAGAAAGGTTTCGGCGATGTGCCGCGCCCGCAGGGGGTCGCCCGGCAGCAGGACGGTTTCGGCAATCTGGCCTTTTTCGGCGTTGAGGTGAATGCTCATACCCCGCAGAGTATCAGGCGACCTCAGCGCGTTTCGGCCAAATTTCCGGCGATTGGCTGCTCGTCCCGCTTTTTTCTCAGTCGGGTTCGCTATGCTGCCCCCATGAAAGAAGTCACCCCCGCCGAAGGGCAGAAGCTGGTGCAGCAAGGGGCGCTGCTCGTGGACGTGCGCGAGCCCGAAGAGTTCGCCAATGTCCACGCTGAGGGCGCCCAGCTCATTCCCCTGAGCGAGTTCGAGAGCCGCTTTGCCGAGCTGCCCAAAGACCAGCCCCTCGTCATGATTTGCCGCAGCGGTGCGCGCAGCCAGCGCGCCGGCGAGCTGCTGCTGGAAAACGGCTACAGCGACGTGGTCAACCTCCGGGGCGGCACGAACGCCTGGGTCGAAGACGGCCTGCCCTCGGTGCGCGGCCAATGACCCTGCCCAGTGAAGCGCAGGTGCTCGAGGCCCTCAAGGTCGTCAAAGACCCCGAGATTCCGGTCAACGTGGTGGACCTCGGCCTGATCTACGGCGTGGACATTCTGGAAGACGGCAACGTGGACATCACCATGACCCTGACCAGCGTGGGCTGCCCGGTACAGGACCTCATCCGCGCCGACGCCGAAATGGCGGTGGGCCGCCTGGACGGGGTGGAAGGCGTCAACGTGGAATTCGTCTGGACGCCGCCCTGGGGCCCCGATAAGATGACCGAAGACGGCAAGCGCCAGATGCGGATGTTCGGGTTTAACGTCTGAAATGGGTTCCGATTGAATCCTGTTGTTTTGGATTCAATCGGACTTGAAAAGCTGCGCAGCAGAGCGGATGCGACTCGCAGAGTAGGAAAAATACGGGTTTCGCGGTATGGAAGCACGGGCGGCGCTTTTCCGACTGTGCTGGAGTGGAGCGGAATCCGTATGGAGGAGAGAGGAAAAAGGGAAGGGCAGAGAGCTTGACGGCTCTTTGCCCTCCTTTGTTTCCTTTGGTGCCTCACTGCATCGTGCGCGGCAGCTCCTGCGTGGGCGCAATCTTTTTCGGCTCGCGGAACTCGATGTTTTCCCACTCGCCTTCTTCGATGACCTCCAGCGCCGGATTCAGCGCCCGGAAGTGCGCCACCACGTCCTGTACGAGGTCGTCGGGCGTGCTGGCGGCGGAGGTGATGCCGACGCTCCGCACGCCGCCCAGGTCGCCGTTTTGTTCGAGCCGGGTCAGGTCGGCGGCGGTTTCCAGCCGGTAGGCGCGGCCACACTCGGCCTCGGCCAGTTCGAGCAATCTCATCCCGTTGCTCGAATGAGTGGAAGTCAGCACCAGAAAGGCGTCCACGTTGGGGGCGATGTTTTTCACCGCGTCCTGCCGGTTTTTGGTCGCGTAGCACAGGTCCTCGCTCGGCGGCACCACCAGCGCGGGAAAACGGGCCTTCAGGATGTCCACCGTCTTGCGGGTGTCGTCCACGCTGAGGGTCGTCTGGGTGAGCACTACCAGCCGCTCGGGGTCGGGCACCTGCACCGCGTGCGGGTCGTTCAGCCCCGGCCCGGTCTTGCCGAGCACCCCCACCAGAATGGTGTTTTCCGGCGCCTCGCCCCGCGTCCCGATGACTTCCTGATGCCCGGCGCTGTCGCCGATGAGCAGGATGGTGTAGCCCTCGCGGGCGTATTTTTTGGCCTCGGTGTGGACTTTGGTCACCAGCGGGCAGGTCGCGTCAATGGTCGAGAGCCCGAGCGAACGCGCCCGCTCGCGCACCGCCGGGCTGATGCCGTGGGCGCTGAAAATCACGGTGTCGCCGCTGTCCGGCAGGGCGTCCACCGCGTCCAGATCCTCCACGAAATGCACCCGTCCGCCTTCGGAGAGCCGCTCCACCACCGTGTGATTGTGGACGATGGAATGGTAGACGGTGACCGGCTTGTCCTCGCGCACGGCGGCCTTTTCCACCGCCTGAATCGCCATGACGACGCCCGCGCAAAAGCCGCGTGGTTTGGCGAGATAAATCCGCTCAATCATGTCGGGATGATAGGCGAGGGCGGCGTGAGCGAATGAGGCTAGGAACCGAGGCGAGGAGAGCAGCGGGCAGAATCAGCGCCATCAGAGAGAAAAGCCCTTCAGTGGGCATCCGGTAGGGCGACCAGACCCACCCGAGCAGCAGCGCGGGCGTGAGCAGCAGCGTCAAGCTCTTCCACCAGCGTGGCGCGAGGACGACGGCGAGCAGGGCGGCGGCGAAGATGGGGAGGGGGAGAAACCAGACCGCTTGCAGGTTTTCCCAGAGGGCTGCCGGACTCCACCAGGCCGCGTCAGGATGTCGCCAGGCTTCGCTATATCTCAAAGCCAGGACAGAGGCCGAAAACGTCCCCAGTGTCCAAACATACGTCCAGAACGCAAATTTCAGGGCAGGCAGGAACCGGGGCACAGGCTCAGGCTACTTTCCTGCCTGACCTGCCGTCGTCAGTCCAAAGGTAGAGGCGGCCTCCAGCCCCCGCGCCAGCCGGTCGGCCTGCTTCAACAGGGTCGGCAAGCGGTGAGGGCCGTGCATGGCCGCGACCTGCGCTTTGGCGTCCGCGAGGGGCAGCCCGGCGGCGGTGACATACAGCGGACTGTGGCTGCCTCCGCGCCGCACTTCTGTTTCGGCGGGCGTGCCGGCAAAGGCGGTTTTGGCGACCCCGACCACCGGCACCGCGCGCCCCAGCGCCTCCCACAGTTTCCAGCCGAGGCCGGGCCGGGCGTCCTCGCCCAGCGTGACATAGCCGTCCACCACGACGGCGGAAAGTGGCACGGCGACGACCTCGACCAGCCGCAGCAGACACGGCAACTCGCGGCGGTAGAACTCGCCCGGAACATACTCGGCCACCTCGGGCAGATGGACGAGCAGCGTGCGCTCGGGCGCGGCGTCCGGCCAGTCGGTGAAGAGGACCCCGGCGGCCTGCGCTCCGGTGTCGCCGTACTGCACGTCGGCGGCGAGAATCATTGCTCGGCGAATTCGCGAATAAACTGCTCCTGCCGCGCATTCTCAATCGCGCCCCGGCGGGTCTTGCGGACCAGGGCAATCGCGTCGTCCGGCTTCATGCCCGCCTGCACCAGCAAACAGGCGGCGGTCAGCCCGGCGCGGCCCAGGCCTCCCCGGCAGTGAACGACCACGTTTTTGCCGTCGAGCAGCGCGTCGGTCAGTTCATCGAGCAGTTCACCGAAACGCGCCCGGTCGCTCGGCACCTGTCCGTCCACGATGGGGCACGCGCTCACGCTGATGCCGCTTTGCCCGGCAAAGTCGTGGTAGCCGGCCATGCCGAGCATCTCAAACTCAAAGTCCTCGATGAGCGGGGCCACGACCGTCGCGCCCTGCCGGGCCAGTTCCTGCATGTCGGCCTCCACGCTGCGGTTGTGCGTCACGCCGGGTTGCAGCAGGCTCTCACCCTTCTTGCCGGGCGCGAAGGTCAGGCCGAGCTGTCCGGGCCACAGGGCGGTAGGAATCCAGTCCACGCGAATGGGGTTGTCGGTCATAGGGGCAGTCTAGGGGAGAGGCCTTTTCAAAAGCCTTCCGGGAGAGAATCAGAGTTTCCTTCAGCTTTCCCGCAGCCAGCGCGCCGCGTCCAGCGCGTGATAGGTGATGATGGCGTCGGCCCCGGCGCGGACCATCCCGGTCAGGGTTTCGAGCACGGTGCGGCGCTCGTCTATGTAGCCGAGCTGAGCGGCGGCCTTGATGAGCGAGTATTCGCCGCTGACGTTGTAGGCAATCATCGGCAGGTCGAAGGCGTCGCGGACCGTCCGCATCACGTCCAGGTAGGCGAGGGTGGGCTTGACCATCAGGTAGTCGGCGCCCTGCTCCACGTCGAGCCGGGCTTCGCGCAGGGCCTCGCGGTAGCCGCCCGCCGGGTCCATCTGGTAGCTGGCGCGGTCGCCCTTGCTCGGGGCGCTGCCCGCCGCCTCGCGGAAGGGGCCGTAGTAGGCGCTGGCGTACTTCACCGCGTAGCTCATGACCGGAATGTGTGCGAAGCCTGCCCCGTCGAGCGCGGCGCGAATGGCCGCCACCTGCCCGTCCATCATGGCGCTCGGGGCGATGATGTCGGCCCCCGCGCGGGCCTGCGACACGGCGGTCTGCGCCAGCAGCTCCAGCGTCGGGTCGTTGTCCACTGTCCACTGCCCGCTCACCTCGTGCAGGTGCCCGCAGTGGCCGTGGCTGGTGTACTCGCACAGGCAGGTGTCGGCAATGACCACGAGGTCGGGCAGCGCCTCCTTGATCGCCCGCGTCGCCCGCTGCACCACGCCCTCATCGGCATACGCCTGGGTGCCCACCTCGTCTTTCACGTCGGGAATGCCGAACAAAATGACTGCGGGGATGTCGAGCCCCTGTGTCTCACGGGCCTTTTCCACCGCGCTGGGAATGGAGTGGCGCAGCACGCCGGGCATGGTCGAAATCTCGGAATCGCTCTGGCCCTCGTGCACGAACATCGGGAAGATGAACTGCTCGGGGCTGAGGCGGGTTTCGCGGGTCAGCGCCCGCAAGCCGGGGGTGCGGCGCAGGCGGCGGGGGCGCTGGGTGGGCAGAGGCGTCATGGGGGAGAGCATAGGCCGCTCACGCAGGGCGGGCTGTGACGGATGCCCACTCCTGGCCGCCGCTCAGCGCCGCCGCTTGGACAGCTCCTGCGCCGCCTGCGCGTCGAAGTATTTGGCACCCGGCGAAAACAGCGTGGTCCAGGTCGCCCGGTCCACCACGCCGGTCGGTTTCAGCCCGTTGGCAAGCTGAAAGACGATGACGTTCGCCTCGGTCACCGGGCCGAACCAGCCGTCGCCGCCCTTGCCGGGGTCCACGTGGGACCGGTCCATCAGGCGCAATTGAAGTTGTTTCACGTCCGCTCCGTTCATGCGCGGCGTGGTGAGACGCAGCGAGCGCTTGAAGGCGGGAACGGCGCTGGCCGCCGGAGTCTCAGTCTTCGGGGGTGTGGTGGGCGCGGGCGTCTGAGCGGCGGGCGTGGTGGGTGCTGGCGTCGCGGGCGCAGGCTTTTGCACCGAGGGCGTCAGCAAAATCAACGACGCCTCGGCGTTGGTGCTGTCGGGCACGATGCCGATGTTGACGTAGCCGTTCGGCAACGTGACCCAGTTGTAGACCCGGCCCTGCCCATCGGTGCGCCACGCGCCGTAGAGGTTGAGTTTGCTTGCCGCCGAGAGCGCCTTGCGGGTCGCGGCGAGGTTGAGGTCGGAAGTCACGCAGCGGGCCGAGGCCGACGCCTGCCGCACGCTGGCGGGGCAGGGGGCAATCAGGCCGTCCACCGCGAGCGCGGCGGCGTCGGCGGCCCGTTCGACATCCTGCGGCGTGGCGGCAGCGAAGGCCGCCGAGGTCAGCAGCAGGGCGCCCAGCGCGGCGGAGCGGGGGAGAAGAAGCGACATGGCCCCAGTCTAGGGTGGCCCGCCTGACGGCCCGTGAAGACAGGCTCTACACGACGAAGGCCCGCACCCGCTCCGCCTGACAGCGCCGCAGCAGGGCTTGCCGCGCCCCCGCCACCACTTCCGGGTCGGGATGCGAAACGGTGATTTGCACCCGCTTCCGCCCGGCGGCGTCCCGGCCCCGGTGCGTGGTGAGCGTGGCGAGCGTTTCGCCGGCCAGCAGCCGGGTCAGCACGTCCTCAGCGGGCGCGACGGGCAGCGTCACGAGTTCCGAGGCCACCGCGCTTTACTCCTCGGGCAGCGGCAGGCGCTGAATGCGGTACTCGCGCCGGGCCAGGGGCGGGCGCACTACACCGGCCATCATCAGCTCGTCGGCGGCGTCCTCGCTCAGGCGCTCAAGCTTGAGGACGTAAGCCCGCAGCGTGGCGTAGGAATCGAAGCGGCGGGGGTGCGGGTCCCCCTCGATCAGCAGGTCCACCCAGGCGATCATGACCTTTTCCAGCCGCTCACAGGTCGCGCAGGTCTTCCCAGATCTGCCAGCCCACGCCCTGCGGGGTGCCTTCGAGCAGTGGGTTCAGGGCCTGACTGGCAATGGTCGCGTCGTCGTGCAGTTCCTCGTTGCTGGGGCGCTCGTCGTACACCCGCAGCACCGTGAACTGGTAAAAGGTCTGGCTGGCGGTCGGCTCGCCGTTCTCGAAAAAGGCGAAGGGCGGCTGCACCTGATCCCACAGCACGTGCGCGTCTTCTTCCGACAGACTGGGGGCCTGCGACAGGTCGAGCTCACGCGGGAGGAACGATTCCAGGTCCACGTCGGCTCCCTCGGGGTACCAGAGGTACCCTTGCAGCAGCCGAACGGCGGCTCGTCCCCCGGCAGGCGGTTCAGCAGCACTCACGCGTCACAGCATAAAGCAGAGAACGGAGGGCAGAGAGCAGCGCGTCTCTCTTTCCTCCGCTTGTTCTGCGCTCCCCGCGCTCCGGGTCAGCGGCTGGCGATTTTCACCCGCTTTTCCAGTTGGTCGGTAAAGAGGGTCAGCACCGTGGTCAGCGCCAGATACACGGCGGCCACGGTGGTCAGCACCGGCACCGGCTGAAAGCTCTCGCTGCTCACGCGCTGGCCCGAGAGCGTGAGTTCAAGCAGCGCGATGGTGGACGCCAGCGAGGAATCCTTGAGCAGCGCCACCAGGTTGTTCACCAGCGGCGGCACCACGATCCGCAGCGCCTGCGGCAGCACCACCGCGTTCATGGTCTGCCCGGCGCTCAGGCCCAGGCTGCGGGCGGCCTCGCTCTGACCGCGCGGCACTGCCAGAATCCCGGCGCGAATGACCTCGGCGTTGTAGGCGCCCACGTTCAGGGCGAGCGCGATGACCGCCGACCAGAACTCGTTGAGCTCTAAGTTAATCCCGATGGTCTTGAGCAGTGGCGGCAGCGCGTTGTACACGAACAGAATCTGCACCAGCAGTGGCGTGCCGCGAATCAGCCAGATGAAAAAACTGGCGGGCGCCCGCACCAGCGCGCTCGGGCTGCTCCGCATGATTCCAGCGATCATCCCCACCAGCAACCCGATCAGTCCGCTGACCAGGGTGAGTTTCAGCGTCATCTGGGCGCCTTCCACGAACAGGTCGGCGTACTGCCCCACCGGCTCGGGCATCTGGCGCAGCACCAGCGTGATCAGGAAAAACAGCGCCGTGAAGGCGGCGGCGGCCCCCAGCAGCCACAGCGCGAGGGTGCCGGCGCCCTGCGGGCCTTTGCCGGGAAGTCGGGGCGGGGGAGGCGGGGCAGAGGTGGTCATCGGCGGCTCCAGATGTGGCAAGCGGCTGAGAACAGCGGAGGAAAGACCCTGAGCATCGCGGGACACTATACCGGCGCCTGCTGGGCCTCATTTTTCCTGCCGCTGGGAAAGTGGGAAAGGTGGTCGGGTCAGGGGGCGGCGAGCCTGAGGCCTTCCGCCCCGCGTCACGGCTCAGCGGCAGCGCACGTCCTGACCAAAATACTGGTTGCTGATGCGGGCGTAGGTGCCGTTCGCCTGCGCCTTGGCAAGGGCGGCATTGAGTTCCTTGAGCAGCGTCACGTTGCCTTTTTTCACCGCCATGGCGTTGCGCTCACGGAACAGCAGGTCGCCCTGCACGATCTTGCCCTTCTGTGCCTTGACGAGATCGAGCCCGGTAAAGCGGTCGCCCACCCAGGCGTCCACCCGGCCCGCCATCAACGCGGCCTGGGCGTCCACGTCCCGGGGAAAGGTCTTCACGTCGCCCACGCCCGGCACCTTGCGGACATTTTCGAGGTAGGTGGTGCCCACCTGCACCGCCACCGACTTGCCTGCCAGCGCCTTCGCCGTCAATGGGCCGCCGGGCCGGGTCACGATGGCGCCCCCGGTGCAGTAGTGCGGGTCGGAAAAGTCCACCGCCTTTTGCCGCTCGGGGGTGATCCCGTGCGAGGCGATCACGAAGTCGTAGCGGTCCTGGTTCAGGCCGATCAGCAGGCTGTCGAAAGGCTGCACGGTCCACTCCACCTTCAGCCCGAGCTGCTTGCCGAGCGCGTTGGCGAGGTCCACCTCGAAGCCGGTCAGTTGCTTGCCCTTCATCAGGTTGAACGGCGGAAAGGCCCCCTCGGTGGCGACCTTGATGGTGCCGGACTTCTTGATCTCGGCCCAGGTGCGGGCCTCGGCGCTGGTGGCGAGCAGGGTCAGGGTGGTCAGGGCAAGCAGGACCTTCTTCATGGCGCTCCTTTGTAATTCATGGGATGATGAGAAATTGCCAATTGCCAGACAATCTGGGAAATCACCTTCTGTCTGCCAAGTTCGGCGGCCCTGCGGGTGGGTTGCAGGCCGCCCGACAAAGGCAGCGGGAGGCCCCCTGATGGAGACCTCCCGGCAGGTCATGGGTTGCGGCGGCCCTCAGCGGGGCGCGTCCGTCGTGATGACGGTGACGCCAGCGGGAGCGTTTGGGGCAGTGGCCATCGCGGGGGCGCCTTGGCCAAAACTCACCGCTTGCGGTTGGCCCTGGCCGGGGTACTCGTAGCCGAGGCCCTGGGTGTCCATCTGGCCGCGCGTGCCGCTGGGGGTGCCCCGATCGATCGCCAGTTCCGTTTCGGTGTCGAAGGCGTGCAGGCGGGTCTGGTCGATCAGCAGTTCCACCTGATCGCCGGGCTGCACCGGGGCCATGCCTTCCACCTTGGCGGTCACTTGCTGGCCCGCCACGTCCACGATCAGGTCGGTCTGGGCGCCGAGCGACTCCACGACCACAACTTCGCCGCGCAGCACGTTGCGGCCCTGCGGCAGGTCGCTGTGGCCGACGAGCCCCACGTGTTCGGGGCGAATCCCCAGGAAGACCTCGCGGCCCTCATACGCCCTCAGGCTTTCGGCGAGGCGGCCCATCGCGGCCACCTGACTTTGCCCGATCACGAATTCGCCGTTCTGCACGCGGGCGGTCAGGAAGTTCATGGACGGACTGCCGATGAAGCCCGCCACGAAGCGGTTTTGCGGGAAGTCGTAGAGGTTCATCGGGGTGTCCACCTGCATGATCACGCCGTCGCGCATCACCACGATGCGGTTGCCGAGCGTCATCGCCTCCACCTGGTCGTGGGTCACGTAGATGATGGTCGCCCCGAGGCGGCGGTGGAGCTGCGAAATCTGCGAGCGCATCTCCACGCGCAGCTTGGCGTCGAGGTTCGAGAGCGGCTCGTCCATCAGGAACACCGACGGCTCGCGCACGATGGCGCGGCCCATCGCCACGCGCTGGCGCTGCCCGCCCGAAAGCTCCTTGGGCTTGCGCCCGAGCAGGTGCTCGATCTGCAAAATCCGGGCGGCGTCGCGCACGCGCTTGTCGATCTCCTCGCGCGGCGTCTTACGCAGCTTGAGGCCGAACGCCATGTTCTCGTAGACGTTCATGTGCGGGTAGAGCGCGTAGTTCTGGAAGACCATCGCGATGTCGCGGTCCTTGGGCGGCACGTCGTTGACGACGCGGTCGCCAATTCGCAGCACCCCGTCGCTGATGTCTTCGAGGCCCGCGATCATTCGTAGGGTGGTGGACTTGCCGCAGCCCGACGGCCCCACGAAGACCATGAATTCGCGGTCGGCGATTTCGAGGTTGAAATCCTTCACCGCGTGCTGCTTGTTGCCGTAGTACTTGTTGACGTGCTCGAGAATCACTTCGGCCATGACGCCTACTCCTTCGCCGCCCCTGCTCTTCCCCGTGAATGAGGGGTCGGGGAACCGGGGTTCCGGGTGAGAAACCTGCTGCTTACGCTGTTGCCGTGCGGACAAAACGCAGCATAGCGCCCGCCCGCGTCCGTCCTACGGGCTTTACCACCCCGGCGCATGGCGTGATACACTGGGCGAGTTTGCCCCGCGTCCGGGGCGTATCGTGGCACCGGCACGGCGGCTTCAGACAGGCACCATTTCCTGGGCAGGCTGCGCCGGAGGCAGACGAGCAAAGACCACCCAAGGAGTAACCACCATGAAGCGTACCTACCAGCCCAACAACCGCAAGCGGGCCAAGACCCACGGCTTTCGCGCCCGCATGAAGACCAAGTCTGGCCGCAACATCCTGGCCCGCCGCCGCGCCAAGGGCCGCCACCAGCTCACCGTCAGCGACGAGTAAGTCCCGGCTCGGGAGCCACTTATTTCTCAGCTTTCCACCACCAGCGCCACGGGCACAGAGGCCAAACCTCGCCGCCCGCTGGCGCTGGCTCCATTGCGGGGCGAGCGCGAGTTCCGCAAGGTCCGCGCCCACGGCGCCGCAGTGCGCGACCCGCTCTTTACCCTGCGCCTGACCGACTATCGCCCCCGCTACGGCGAGCGCTGGCACCCCCGCGCCATCATCGGGCTGGTGGTCTCCAAAAAGACGCTCAAGCACGCCGTGAAGCGCAACCGCGCCCGCCGCCGCGTTCGCGAGGCGCTGCGGACCATGCCGCCGGAACTGCTGCCGGGGGGCCTGCCCGCCTGCCGCGCCATCCTGATGCTCAACCCCGGCGTGCTGACGGTGCCTTTTCCCGAGTTGCAGGCCGCGCTCGCCCAGGCCTTGCAGCGCGGGGCCGGGGCCACCAAACGCGGCGGCGCCAAGGGCAAGGGCGGCAAAAAGGGCGGTGGCCAGGTGGCGGGCGAACGGGCCGGGAACGAATCGGGGAGCGGGCGCGTATCCGCTGAGGTGAACCCCACTTCCGCTTCCCCGGCGTCCCCGGCGGAAAAGTCATGAGCGCGGCGCCGCTGGTGCGGGCGGTGCGCTGGTATCAGCGCGTCCTTTCGCCGCGCAAGCCCGCGCCGACCTGCCGGTTTAGCCCGACGTGTTCGGAGTACGCTGCTCAGGCACTCGACCGACATGGTGCGCTCAAGGGCGGCTGGCTCGCCCTGTGGCGCGTCCTGCGCTGCAACCCGCTGGTGCCGGGCGGCTTTGATCCGGTGCCCGAGCACTTTCCCGCCCGTCACCCGCGCCCCCAGGGCTCCCCCCCTACGGACCACCCCCCAACGGACCAACCTTCATGACCAACCCCACACCCAAAAAACTCCTGCTTCCCATCTCCGCCGTCCTCGGTGCGACGCTGCTCAGCGGCTGCGCGCAGACCGGCCCACTGCCCAACTTCGGCAAGGCGATCACGCCCGAATGGATCGTGACCAACTTCGACGGTCAGCCGGGCGACGAGTACATCGCCACCAGCAACCTGCAAGACGTGATCTTCAACGCCCGTGGCGAGGTGATCGGCTGGTACGTCAAGAGCTACGCGGGTACGCCGTTTATCAAGAAAAAGGCCGACGGCAGTTACGACTTCAGCGCCCTGCAAAACCAGAAGGGCGGCATCGTCAACATGGTGGCCGGGCGCAAGGCGTTCGCGTTGCAGGCTGGCGACGCGCTCAGCCCCGACAAGCCCGCCGAGGCGCAGCCCGCGCAGGTGAAGACCGACCTCGCCGCCAACCGCCAGGACGCGGTGTTCCGCTATGCCCAGAACGGCGTGCAGGTGACCAAGACCATCACCCTGCACCCCCGCAACTTCAAGGTGGACGTGCGGACCGAGGTCAGGAACGGCCCGGCGCAGGTCAACATGCTGTTTCCTGGCCTCGGCAAGGCGGACAATCCCCGCGTGCAGGCAGTGCCGGTGGGCGGGCAGCCCGCCAGCGTGCAGGGCAGCGGCACCCTGAGTGTTCAGAACATCCAGTACGCCGCGCTGCAAGAAAACCCGAGCCAGATTGCCCACGCGCTGATCGTGCGCCCCCAGCAGGGAACAAAGGTGGACGTGCAGCTCACCGGCGGGCCACAGGGCCTCGTAACGGCGACGCTGCCCGCGACCAGTAGCCTGGAAGTGTACGGCGGCAAAAACGAACTGATTCACCTTTACCAGAGCGGCTACACCGAGCTGCCGGGCCTGTTTCAGCCCAACTTCTTCGGCCAGATCAGCCTCCTGATCGTGAAGCTGATGGAAGCGCTCTACAAGGTCATCGGCAACTGGGGTCTGGTCATCATGGCGCTGACCATCCTGCTGCGGCTGGTGATGTGGCCGCTGATGCAGGCGCAGGGCCGCACCACCGCCCGGATGCAGCTCGTGCAGCCGCTGCAAAAAGAAATCCAGGAAAAGTACAAGGGCAAGACCGACCCCGAGTCGCAGCGGGCCATGCAGATGGAAATGGCGCAGCTCATGCGCGATTACCAGGTCAACCCGGCGGGCTGCTTTTCCACGCTGCTCCCCTTCCCGGTCTTGATCGCGCTGTGGGCCACCATCCGCAACTTCGAGTTCGACAGCGGTTTCCTGTGGCTGCCGGACCTCGCCACCCCTGACCCCTTCTACATCCTGGCTGTCATTTACCTGTTCGTGAACCTCGGGCAGCTCTACGTCTCGACCCGCAAAACCCCCGAGATGTTCCGGCAGCAGGCGATGATCTACCTCGTCTTCCTGTACTTCGCCCTGACCTTCCCGTCGGGCGTGACGCTCTACATCATCCTTTCGACCATCATCGGCATCGTGCAGCAGATCATCATCAACAAGCAGGTCGAGCACGAAACCGCCAGCCTCGGCCAGACCGTGCAGAAGGTCGCCCCCGGCACCCGTCCGGCAAGCAAGACCACCGTGACCAAGACGATTGACGCGCCGAAGAAGTAAGCGCTCATCAATTAAGTGCGTCCCAACAGAAACCGCCCCACCTCGGTATCGGTATGAGGGGGGCGGCTTTCTTGTGGAGGTCAGCCCTGTCGAGGTCAGCGCGGGCCAGCGCCGTCGAAATACACGCTGAGCAGTGCCTGCGCGGTCTGCTGCGGCTGCCGGGCGCCGGGGCCACTCACCAGCGGGTAGAGCACCGCGAGCAGCGCCAGGGTCAGCGTGGCGGGGGAGAGGTCGGTTCGCAGTTCGCCGCGTTCGACTGCCGCCTCGATCAGCGCGGTCAGGCCGCCCATCCACACCCGGCGGTACTCCGTCTCGAAGGCGGCGCGGCGCTCGGGCGAGACGTGGCGCAGTTCGGAAGCGAGTTGCAGGCCCACCCGCTGTTCGGGGGCGGTGTCGAGCAGGTCGCGAATCAGGGTGTCGAGCTGCGCCCGGATGCCCTGCTGCTGCCCGGCGTGCTCGACCAGCCGCGCCAGGGTGGCGAGGGCGCCGTCGAGCATCGCCAGAAACAGGGCTTCTTTGTCGGCGTAGTGGTGGTAGAGGGCCGGCTTGGTCACGCCCACCGCCTCGGCCACCTCGCGCATGCTCACGCCGTGGTAGCCGCTGGCGACAAAGAGCCGCGCCGCCTCGGTCTGGATACGTTCACGGGTCGTCTCTTGCGAGGAAAAGGAAGCGCGGGAACTGGGCGGGGGCAAACTCACAGCGCCCATCATAAGCGACTCCCCGCGCCCGGAGTGCGCCGCCGCCCCCTATGCTGGGCCGTATGTCCGCCGCCCGCGCTTCCTTTCCCCGTGGCCTGCCGCTGCTGCTCGCCTTCGACCTCGACGGCACCCTGATTCGTGACGGCGGCACCGAACTGCCTCCCGCGACGGCGCAGGCCCTGGCCCGGCTGCGCTCGCTGGGGGTCAAGCTCGCCATCATCACCGGGCGCGACACCCCGCCACGCAGCGTGCGCGAGGGCGTGCAGGCCGACGCTACGGCCACCAACAACGGCGGGCGCATTGAGGCGGGCGGCGAACTCCACGCGCAGGCCGAGTTCTCGCTGGAAGACGTGCAGGCGGTGCTCGCCCACGAGTTGCAGGGCGCCCGACTGGTGCTGTTTACCCCGGAGGCGATTTACGTGGACCTGCCGCCGGGCCGCGAGCCCGAACCCTGGATGGTCGCTCGGGGCTACCACCCGCTGTCCGAGGCCCCGCAAACCGGCATCGTCAAGGCGGGCTTTTATCACCCCGAGGTGGCGACCCTGGCGCGGCGGCTGCGTAAGACCCGTCCTCACCTCGTCGTGACGGGCGGGCAGGAGCCGTACCCCCATTTCCTGACCGTGACCCCTACCGGAGCGCACAAGGCGGCGGCGCTGACCCGTATTGCCGAGCTGCTGGAGGTGCCGCTGGAACGCACGGTGGCCTTCGGCGACAGCGACAACGACGAGGTGATGCTCGAAACCGCCGGGTACGCGGTGCAGGTGGGCACCCTGCCGCTGCTGGCGCGGCACGCCGATGAGCAGGTGGCGGACCACGAGGCGCTCGCGGCTTATTTGAATGGGGTGGCGGACGGGTTGGAAAGGCTGTAACAGCTCCCTTCCAAAGCATTTGACAGAAAAAGACACCCTCACCCCTTGCTTCGCAAGGCCCTCTCCCATCAAGGTAGAGGGTCAAAAATGCAGGGCATTCCTTTGTCAAATGCTTTAGACCAGAGAAAAGGGCGCTCCGGCTTTTGCCGAGGCGCCCTCTACTTTTGTCTGTTTTCAGCGCAGTTTGAACGAATCGAGCATGTCGCGCCCGGCGGCGGCCACTTCGGGGCGGGTGCCTTCAGGGAGGGCGAGGGTCACGGTGTAGAGCTTGTCGCCGCGCAGGGTCATCAGTTGCGACCAGCGGTGGCTCACGCCTTCTTCCTTGCCGCTGTAGCTCCACAGCACGCCCAGGGTGCTGCTGCCGCCGACCTTGACGGTGCGCTCGCCGAGCCACTTGAACTCCTGCACCACCGTGGGCAGTTCGTCGGCGCGCACGTCACGCGCCACACCGAGGGTGCGGTTGGCCTTGGGGACGTTGCTCACGTCGGTCACAGTCACGATGAAACTCGGGTTGAGTTTGCCCTTAACCGCCGGGCCTGCCAGCGCCACCCCGGCGAGCGCGGCGTCGCCCTGGTAGGTGTTTTTGAGCATGATCCAGCCGCCCGCCGCCGTCAGGCTGTAGCCGGGCATGGTCACGAGGTTCGACTTGGCGACGGTCGGCGCGGAGGCCGCCGGGGCCGCCTGCGCGGACGTGAGGGGAGCCGCCAGCAGCAGCACGGACAGGGCCAGCACAGAGGAGGCGGGGGCAGCAAACTTCATGCCCGTCAGACTAGGGCCTGAAGGTGAGCCGAGTCTGACGGGGTGCGGGGGGCCGGGGGAGGGAAGACGGGCGCCAGCGTTTGCTTTTCAGAGCTTCTGTTGTCCAGCCACCCGCCCGCCCGCCAGCCGCAAGTGGTGGGTCAGCCCCGGCAGCGCATCGGCCTCCCGGTGCGCGACGACGAGCAGGTGGGTGCCGCCCGCGACCAGTTCCGGCAGCAGGTTCAGAAACAGGGCGCGGTTGTGATCGTCCACGAAGTCCAGCCCTTCGTCGAGCAGCAGCAGCCGGGGCCGGTGCACGGCGGCGCGGGCGAGCAGCAGCCGCCGCAGTTGCCCCTGCGACAGGGCCTGCACGTCGCGGCTCAGCAGCTCGCCCAGTTCCAGCCGCTCGGCCAGCGTGCCTACCGCGTCCCACTGCTCGGCGGTCACGTCCCCGGTAAAGCCTTCCGTTCCAGCAAAGGCACTCGCGATCACGTCGCGGCCCAGCCACTCGCGCCCGGAGACGCCGGAGCGCTGCCGGATGCCCACCTCCGCCGACACCAGCCCGGTCGTGCGGCGGCGCTCGCTTTGCACGTCCCGCGCCAGAAAAGGCCGCGCCACGCTGCCGCCGAGCGCGGGGTGCAACTCGCCGGCAATCAGGCGTGCCAGGGTGCTTTTGCCGCTGCCGTTTTCGCCCGTAACCAGCCAATGCTGCCCCGCTGCCCAGGTCCAACTCAGCGGGCCGAGGGCGCGGTGGCCGTTGCGGAAGACCTCGGCATCCGTCAGTTCCACGAGGGCCGCAGGTGCCGCAGAGGGGGCCAGTGGAAGCGCCGCCGGAATAGCGAGGGGAGCGGATGGGAAGGCGGGCGGCTCGTCGCTCAGTTCGCCGCCCGCTACGTACACCGTGCGCCAGTTCAGCGTCGGGGCTTCCTCGGGCCGGTGGGTCGCCAGCACCAACGCCGTGCCCGCCGCATGGACCCGGCGCAGCACGTCGCCGAGGTCGGCGCGGGCCGCTTCGCTCAGGCCATCGGTGAATTCGTCGAGCAGCAGCAGGGGCGGCGCGGGCATCAGGGCGCGGGCCAGCATCACCCGGCGGCGCTGCCCGTGCGAGAGGGTGCGAAAGTCGCGCTCCAGCAAGGGCTCCACGCCGGTCAGTGTAGTCACCTCGTCCAACCGGGCGAGTTGTTCGGGCGTCGCTTCCCACAGCCGCAGGTGTTCGCCCTCCGCGCCCGCCAGCAGCACGTCGCGCACGGTCAGTTCCCAGTCGCGAGTGAGATAAAACGCCTCGGCGTCCGGCCCCACCACGCTCAGGGTACGCCGCGCCTGCACGGCGGAAGGCTGAACCTGTCCGCCGAGCGCATACGTCCGGGTGCCGCTCACGGGCGCAACTTGCCCGGCGAGCAGCCGCAGCAGCGTGGTTTTGCCGCCGCCGTTCGGCCCCGCCAGCCGCAGCGCCTCGCCGGGCCGGACCGTCAGCGAAAGGTCGCGGAGCAGCGCCTGCCCCCCGGCGATGACGGTGACGTGTTCCAGGTGGACGAGGGGCGGCGGTGGTAGCAGCGACATCCGACGAGTGTATGAAGCTGCCGGTTGATGATGCAATCGTCAACCCGAGCGGAGCGAGCAGGCAAAAGAGGCTCTCGGTGGAAGTGAAGCGGATTCGGGTGCTTTTCCCGGATACGCGAAACTGGAGTCGGGAGCCTCTAGTCCGCCACTTGACCGATGCTTCCCGCCCTCTCCCGTGCTTGCATGGGCCATGCCACGGACTCTGCACCTCATCAAACACGGCCAGCCGACCCTCGTTCCCGACGTGCCGGCCCACGAGTGGCACCTCGCGCCGGACGCTCTGGACGGGTTGCCTGACCTCCTTGCCCGCCTCGACCCGCGCCCCGATTTCGTGGTGTGCAGCGAAGAACCCAAGGCGAAAGCCACCGCGCAGGCCCTCGCCGCCGCGCTCGGCGTGCCCTGCCGCCCGATGCTGGGGCTGCACGAGCACCTGCGCTACGGCAACGAACTCGTATCGGCGGACGAGTTTCAGAACCGCTTCCGCCGCTTCTTCGCTGAGCCGGGGCAAGTGGTGGTCGGTGAGGAAAGCGCGGACGACGCCTGGCGCCGTTTTGCCAACGCCATCAACGCCGTGCTGACGGTCAATCCGCACCCCACGCTCGCCGTCGTCGCGCATGGCACTGTCATCAGCTTGCTGGCGGCGCGGGCAAATGGCTTGGACGCCTTCACGCTGTGGGAAAGTCTGCGCTGCCTGGACCTGCTGACGCTGGACGCCGGCACCTTGCGGCTGCGGGAACCTTCCCGGTGAATGCCGCGTAGACGGAACTAAGGAGGCAACCTATGGGATTTACCATCTTCGTGGTCGTGCTGGTGCTGCTCGTCATCATCACGCTGCTGGCGGGCATCAAGAGCGTGCCGCAGGGCAACGAGTGGACGCAGGAACGCTTCGGCAAGTTCCAGCGCACGCTCAAGCCCGGGCTCAACCTCATCATTCCCTACATTGACCGTATTGGCCGCAAGGTCAACATGATGGAGCAGGTCTTCGACGTGCCCAGCCAGGAAATCATCACCAAGGACAACGCGCTCGTGACGGTGGACGCGGTGGTCTTTTATCAGGTGCTCGACGCCGCCAAGGCGAGCTACGAAGTCCGCAACCTCGAACAGGCCGTGCTCAACCTCACCATGACCAACATCCGCACGGTGACGGGCAGCATGGACCTCGACGAACTGCTCAGCAACCGCGACACCATCAATGCCAAGCTGCTCGTCGTGGTGGACGAGGCCACCGAGCCGTGGGGCGTCAAGGTCACGCGCATCGAGGTCAAGGACATCAAGCCGCCCGCCGACCTCGTCGCCAGCATGGCCCGCCAGATGAAGGCCGAGCGCGAAAAGCGTGCCAACATCCTCGACGCCGAGGGCTTCCGGCAGGCCGCGATTCTGAAGGCCGACGGCGAGAAACAGGCCGCCGTGCTCAAGGCCGAGGGTGAAAAGCAGGCTTCGTTCATGGAATCCGAGGCGAGGGAGCGCCGCGCCCAGGCCGAAGCCGAAGCGACCCGCGTGGTCAGCCAGGCGATTGCCGGGGGCAACGTGCAGGCCGTGAACTACTTCATCGCCCAGCAGTACGTCGAAGCCCTGCGCGACGTGGCCTCGGCCCCCAACCAGAAGACGCTCATTTTGCCCATCGAGGCGACCAGCATTCTCGGCAGCCTGCAAGGGATTGCGGAAGTGGCGAAGGAAGCCTTTACCCCCGGCAGCCAGCCTGCGCCGATGCCCGCCATGCCGCAGATGACGCGCCCGGCGCCGACGGTGCCCGTCGCCCAGCCGGTCACCGTCGGCGCCATGCCTCCCAAGCGGCAGGGGTGAGCCGTGCCTGACTGGCTCCCCACCTGGCAAGCGGTCCACCCCTGGCACTGGTGGGTGTTCGGGGCGCTGCTGCTGATTCTGGAAATTCTGGCCCCCGGCGTGTTTTTCGTGTGGCTCGCGCTCTCGGCTTTCGGCGTGGGCCTCCTGACCTTCGTGTTGCCCTTTCTGGACGTGCCGGGGCAGTTGCTGCTCTTTGCGGGCCTGAGCGTGGCCGCCGTGTGGCTGGGCCGCCGCTACGTGTCGCGCCTCGTCCTCGGCGGCAGTGAGGGCGAGCAGCTCAACACCGGCGCTCAGCGCCTCATCGGGCGCACCGTCACCGTCGTGACCCCCATCGAACACGGTGTGGGCCGCGTCCGGGTGGGCGACAGCGACTGGCGGGCGCGGGGGCCGGAGCTGCCCGCCGGCACCCCGGTGCGAATTGTCGGCGTGGAAGGCGCCACTCTGGTCGTGCAGGAAGAAAAGCGGCTGGTGGAGGCGGGTTAAGAAAGGCCCCTCTGCTTAGGTATTTCGTAAAAAATAGGTTCCGCCTCTGACCCTCTCCCCTTGTGGGAGAGGGCCTTTGCGAAGCAAAGGGGTGAGGGGGCGTGCAGACCAACCCTCCCGCCACCCCCAGCCAAAAGCCTCCACACGTCCACAGTGGGGGCTTTTCCATTGGCTGCCCCTACTTCGCCAGCCACCCCGCCGCCGTCCGTGTCGCCAGCGGCATGAAGAAGTAAGTCATCAGCGTGACCACCAGCGCCGACTGCACCAGCACCCGTGGGGCCAGCGCCCAGTGGCCGATGTGGGGGCCGAGCAGCCAGTTCAGGCCGAGGCTGACCGGATAGAGCACCGAGAGCGTCAGTAGCGTCATTTTCCAGCGCGGCGGCTGCCGTAAGGTCGGCGCGGCGGGCGGCGTGAACCAGAAGTCCAGCCCCGGCTGCCGCTCGAAGCTGACGTGTTCGTCCACCACCGCCCCCACCCGGTCCAGCCAGGCGAGGCGCTGCGGCGAGTGTTCCCAGGCAGCGGCGCTGTCCACGTTGTCGAAGCGGGCCATCAGCGTGTATTCGCGGTCCCCCGCGCCGGGCCGGACGATGCCGGTGCCCCGGTGCCCAGGCACCCCGGCGAGCATGGCAATGGCTTCGCTCAGCAACGCCTCGTACTCGGCCTCCTTGCCGGGCCGGATGCGGCGGCGAATGACGAGGCTGACCGGGTCGGTCTGCACGGCGCCCTGCGTCATTTCAGCCGACTTTCCACGGCGCGGGCGTGGGCCTCCAGCCCCTCGGCGCGGGCCAGGGTCGCCGCCGCCGGGCCGATGCGGCGCAGCGTTTCCTCATTCACGCCCACCACGCTGATGATGTTCTGAAAGTCGCGCACGTTGACCGGACTCATGAAGCGGGCGGTGCCGCCGGTGGGCATCACATGGCTGGGGCCGGCCACGTAGTCGCCGAGCGCTTCCATGCTCGCCTCGCCCACGAACACGCCGCCCGCGCGCCGCACCTGCCCCAGCAGGCTCCAGGGGTCGCGGGTCAGCAGGCACAGGTGCTCGGGGGCGTACAGGTTGGCGAGGTCCAGCGCCTCGTCCAGCGAGTCGGCCAGCACGACTTTCATCCGCGCCCCTACGCTGTCACGCGCCCAGCTGCGGTTGGGTTCGGGCAGGTTTTCCAGTTGCTCATTCAGCTCGGCCTGCACCGCCAGCAGCAGTTCTCGGCTCACCGACACCAGCACCGGCTCGGCGCCGTTGTGTTCGGCCTGGGCGAGCAGGTCGGCGGCCACGTAACGCGGGCTGGCGGAGTCGTCGGCGACCACCAGCGTCTCGGTCGGCCCCGGCAGGCTCTCGATGCCCGTTTGCCCGTACACCAGCCGCTTGGCGATGACCACGAAGAGGTTGCCCGGCCCGGCGATCTTGTCCACCGCCGGCACACTCGCGGTGCCGTAGGCCAGCGCAGCGATGGCCTGCGCGCCGCCCACTTTGAACACGCGGGAAAGACCCAGTTCGCGGGCGGCGACCAGAATCGCGGGGTGAACCTGTCCGTCCTTGCCCGGCGGGGTCGTCACCACGATGTCCGGCACGCCCGCCACCTGCGCGGGCACCGCCGTGTGCATCAGGGTGGAAATCAGCGGCGCGAGGCCCCCCGGCACGTACACGCCCACCCGCCCCAGCGGACGCACGAGCTGGCCCAGCGCGCCGTCCGGCCCGTGCTCCAGAAAGCCGTGCGCGGGCTGCTGCCTGTAAAAAGCCCGCACCCGCTCGGCGGCGAGGCGGATGGCAGCGTGCAATTCGGGGGCCACCTGCGCGGCCTCCAGTTCGGCGGCGGGGACCTCCAGCTCTGCGGGCCGCGGGCCGTCGAGCCGCTCGGTCCAGTCGCGCAGGGCGTCGTCGCCGCGTGCACGGACATCGAGCAGGATGCGTTCCACCACCTGCTCGGGCGTCAGCCGTTCGCCAAAGGTCTGTTCGATGCGCGAGAGCACCGCGTCCGGCACGGGAATCTGGGAAAAGGTTCGGGTCAGGGCGGCGCGGGCCTCGGCCCCTTGAAGCACTTGCATGGGGAGAGGATAGGCGGCGGGAAGAGGGGAAAAGGCCCGGCGTCTATTCCAGCCGCCGCAGGGACAGGGCGTCTACACTTGCTCCATGCCCGGCACCCTCCACCTTCTTCACGGCTTTATGGGCGTGGGCAAAACCACGCTGGCGCGGCGGCTGGAGCGCGAGCTGCCCGGCATCCGCTTCTCGCAGGACGAGTGGATGGTGGCTCTCTCCGGTGAGGACCCGCCCGAAAGCGAGTACCGCGCCGCCCAGGACCGGGTGCGCGGGGTGATGGAAGGCTGCTGGCGGCGCTGCCTCGAACTCGGTGGGCACGTGATTCTGGACAGTGGCGTGTGGCGGCGTTCGGAGCGTGACCACCTGCGGGCGGTGGCGGCAGAAGTTGGTGCTGATACGGTTTTAATCCGATTCCCGAACATCCGGAAAGGCGCCGGATGCCCGTCCATCTCCTTAAAACCGTATTTTTTCCATGCGCTCCGCGCAAAATTGCGCCCGGACATGTCCGGGACTCAATTTGAAACCGCATGAGGTGCGCCTCTACGCCCTGACGCTGCCCGACGCAGAAGCCCTCGCCCGCGTGCTGGCCCGCAACGAGCGCGAGCCGGGGCATCTGTACGTCGCGGAAAACACGTACCGGGTGCTGAGGTCGCAGTTCGAGCCGCTGGGGGAGGACGAGGTGGCAGAGGTCGTGCCGCCTGCCCTTACCACAGCCGCGTCAACTTGAAGGGGGGGGTGGGGTCCAGCTTGAGCGGGACGACTTTCCCTGTCGCGGCGTATTGCTCACGCTCGGCAAAGGGCTTGCTCAGCGTCTTGAGAAAGAGGCCCTGAAAGCGGGGCGTTTTGCCCTTCTCGACCTGCACCACGTAGGCCGCCTGCCGGAACACTTCACCGTCGGGGCCGAATGCGGCGTCGTTCACGGGAAGACTGCCCCAAATTTTCGGCCCCTGGGCATTGAAATCCAGCAGCAGCAGGGACGTGCTGGACTGTCTACCCCCGCCGTCACCGATGCCCCCCGCGTACTCGATGACCAGTTCGCGCCGCCCGTCCAGATTGAGGTCACGGGCCGTGTAAATCGTTTTGGGGGCGTAGTAATTGGCCCAGTTGCCCATGTCGGTCGGCTCCAGCAGCCACACCTGCTCGCGCTCGCCGGGCCGGGTCAGAACCAGCAGGAAGTGGAGACCTTCCGTCTGCCCCACCGAAAATACGTCCAGCCGTTCGGGGGTCCGGGTGCGAAAAGGCGCACTGAACGACAGCCACGCCGCGCCACCGTCCAGCCCGCCGCCCCGCCATTGCAAGGCCGGAACCGCCGCCGGGCGGGCCTGAATCCGGGTTGCCAGCGCGTCCAGGATGCGCTGCTGCGCTGAGGTAAACATCTGGCGCGGCACGTCCACGCGGGGGTCGCGCAGGGTGGCCGGTGCTGCCGTCGCCAGCGAGCAGACACTCAGCAGCGCGGCAAACAGCTGCCGGTTCATCCGACTCGCCGCCGACCCTTCGGACCACCCTGCCGTCGGCCCGGAGCCGAGCCGCCCAAGTTGGCCTCGATGGGGCCGAAGTCGGTGGGCTGAATCAGGCGCAGCAGCCGGTGCGGGGCGGCCTGCTCCACGTACACGTAAGCCCCGCCGGGCCGCAAAAAATAGACGTAAGCGAGTTGTCCGTCCACCTCCATATCCGCGAGGCGTTGAATCAGCGCTTTGCCGCCCGTCAGTTGGGCCTCGGCACGCTCCTGGCCGTCCAGCGTCCGCAGCCACAGCAGCAGGCTCACCGGGTCGTAGTAATCCACCGTGAGCGGTACCTCAGCCTCCTCGCGGCCCTGGCGCAGGGTGACCACGCCAGTCTTGCGGTCGAAACCGGTTTCAAAGCTCGCCCGGCCCCCGCCGTCGCCCTCGGCGTAGTGCAGGCTGCTCAGCGTCCGGGCGTGCATCCGGCTGGTCTGCACGCGGCGCACTTCGGGCAGCACGCCGCCGAACTCGGTCTGCACGCGGGCGGTCACGGTGCCGCGCTCGCTGTGCAGCGCCCATTCCTGCTGCCCGGCGTAGCGTCCGCCCAGCGTCAGGGTGAACGCAAACTGTTCGGCGGCGGGCAGAGTCATAGCGGTCCCTTCATAGCGGCTCTGTCATCGCAACTCGTTCCAGAAGGACGTGCCGGGGCCGTCCCACTGCGCGCCCAGCGCTTCGGCCACCGTCGCCCCCACGTCGGCGAAGGTCTCGCGTTCGCCCAGATCGCGGGCGCTCAGGCCGTGTCCGTAGGCCAGCAGCAGCCCGTACTCGCGGGTGTGGTCGGTGCCGTGCCAGGTGGGGTCGTTGCCGTGGTCGGAGAGGATAATCAGCAGGCCGTCTTCCGGCAGCGCGGCGATCAGGTCCGGCAGGGCGCGGTCAAACTCGGCCAGGGCATTGCTGTAGCCGGCGGGGTCGCGGCGGTGACCGAATTTGGCGTCGGTGTCCACCAGGTTGGTGAAAATCAGGCCATCCACGCCCGCCTTCATCCGTTCCAACGTCTTGCGGATGCCGTCGGCGTTGTCGTCGGTGTGGATGCTCTCGGTAAAGCCCTGCCCGGCGTAGATGTCGGGAATCTTGCCGATGCCCACCACGTCCTTGCCCGCTTCCTTGAGGGCGTCGAGCACGGTGCGCGGCGGCGTCAGCGAGAAGTCGCGGCGGTGTTCGTTGGCCCGTTCAAAGGGCGGCTCGCCCCGGAAAGGCCGGGCAATCACGCGGGCCACGGCGTACTCGCCCTGCAAAATCTCGCGGGCGGCCCGGCACCACTCGTACAGGGTTTCCAGCGGCACCACGTCCTCGTGCGCGGCAATCTGAAACACGCTGTCGGCGCTGGTGTACACGATGGGAAAGCCGGTGCGGCGGTGCTCCTCACCGTAGTCCCGAATCACGTCAGTCCCGCTGTACGGCTTGTTGCACAGGTGGCCCCGACCCGTCGCGGCGTCGAACCGGTCCATCACCTCGGGCGGAAAGCCGTCGGGGAACACCTGAAACGGGTGCTCGAGCTGCACGCCCATGAATTCCCAGTGCCCGGTGGAGGTGTCCTTGCCGGGGCTGACCTCGCGCATCCGGCCATAGGCGCCCGTCACTTCGGCGTCGGCGGGGACGGTCTCCGGCGACGTGTCGATGGTCGGCAGTTTGCCCAGGCCCAGCCGGGCGAGGTGGGGCAGCGGCACTGGGGCCTGTTTCAGCGTGTGGTTGAGGGTGTGGGCGCCCGCGTCGCCGAACGCGGCGGCATCGGGCAGCGCCCCGGCACCGACGGAATCGAGAACGATGATGGTGAGTTGCATGGGGAGAGTGTAATGCGCGCCGGGCACCCGGTAACCCCACTCACAGGCCGCTAAAAAGCCCGTGCTACGCTGAAAACCGTGACTGCCCTTGCCGCCCAGCCCGCCGCTGCCCCTGCGCCCACGCCCGCCCGCCCGGAACTGACGGCGACGGGCCTGAGCAAGACTTACGGCAAGCGGCAGGTCGTGCGCGGCGTGGATTTCCGGGTGTCGCCCGGCGAAATCGTGGCGCTGTTCGGGCCGAACGGGGCGGGCAAGACCACGACCTTTTACATGGTGGTCGGCTTTATCCGCCCTGGCGGGGGCCGTATCGCCCTCGGGAGCCGCGACCTGACCCGGCTGCCCATGCACGAGCGGGCGCGGCTGGGGCTGGGGTATCTGCCGCAGGAGCCGAGCGCCTTTCGCAAGCTGACCGCGCGCGACAACCTGCTGGCGATTCTGGAATATCAGAAGCTGACCCGCGCCGAGCAGGAAGCCCGCGCCGACGCGCTGCTGGCCGAATTCGGGCTGACACATCTGGCGAACTCCTACGCCTACCAGCTTTCGGGCGGCGAGCGGCGGCGGCTGGAACTCGCGCGCGCCCTGACCACCGACCCCGACTACCTGCTGCTCGACGAGCCGTTTACCGGCGTGGACCCCAAGAGCATCCGTGAGATTCAGCGCCTGATTCGCGAGCTGCGGGACCGCCGGGGCATCGGCGTGTTCATCACCGACCACAACGTGCGCGAAACGATTGCGCTGACCGACCGTGTGTACCTGATGTACGACGGGCAGATCCGGTTCGACGGCACCCCCGAGCAGTTCGCGCAGGACGAGGACGCCCGGCGTCATTACCTCGGCGACGACTTCGAGCTCTGAGCGGGGAGGCGACTGAGGCGTGCTGTGGCTGTTTTTGCCCTTCGTGGTGGTGCTTTCGGGCGTGGTGGCCTACGCCGCCGACACCATCGCCAAGAAAGCGGGCCGCAAGCACCTGCGCTGGTTCGGGCTGCGGCCCAAGCAGACGGCGACCATCGTGGCGGTGCTCTCGGGCATGGCGATCAGCGCGGCGAGCCTGGCAGCGTTTTTGCTGCTCAACCGCAACGCCGTGTCCACCATTGCCCAGGCCGACCAGTTGCGGCCTCAGATCGAGGCGCTGCGTACCGAAGTCGGCACCGTGCAGGGCGAACTGCGCGCCGCCCGGACCGAGCGTGAAGCCGCCCGCAGCGAAGCGCAGAAGGCGGGGCAGGAGCGCGAGGCCGCTCGGCAGGAACTCGCGGCTGCCCGCCAGAACCTCGCCTCGGCCCAGCAGGAACAGGCCCGGCTGACGAAACAGGCGCAGGACCTGCAAACGCGCCTCAAGACCCTGGCCGAGCAGCGCCGTCAGCTCGAAGCCCAGGCACAGGCCAGCCGCGAGAAACTCCAGGCTTCGCAAAAGCAGCTTCAGGCCAGTGAGGACCGCGCCACCCAGCTCGACTCGCAGGTGCTTGATCTCAAGCTCCGCAGCGCGCAGGCCGAGCAGGAAGCCCAGAACGCCCAGACCCGCGCCAACGCCGCCCAGGCCCGCACCGAGGAGTTGCAGCGGCGGGCGGCGGCGGCCCAGGCGACAGCCCAAGCCGCGCAGACCCGCGCCGCGCAGGCTTCGCAAAAGGCGCAGCAGGCGAGTGCGCGCGCCGAACAGGTCCGCGAGCAGGCCCGGCAAGCCCAGCGCCGCGCCGAACAGGCCCAGGCACGGGCTGAACAGGTGCAGGCCCAGGCCCAGGCCGCCGCGCAGGCGAGTGTCCGTCAGGCGCAGCAGGCCGCCCAGACCCAGCTCGGGCAGGTGCGGACGGGTGCCGCCCAGCAGGTTGCGCAGGCCCAGCAGCAGGCGCAGGCCCAGGCGCAGCAGGCCCAGCAGCGCGCGGCGGCCCTGCGCGTTCAGGTGCAGGCGCTCGAAGCCCAGGCGCGGCAGGCGACAGCGGCCCGTGACGCGGCCATCCAGTCACGTGACGCGGCGGCGGCGGCCCGCGACCAGGCCGTCGCCGAGCGGCAGGAGGCCCTCGACGCCCGTGACCGGCTGGTGGCCGAGCGCGACCGGTTGCAGGCTGAGCGCACCCAGGCGGTGCAGGCGCGCGACAAAGCGGTGCAGGACCGCGACCGGGTGCGGCAGGACCTCGCCACGCTGCGGACCCAGCAGCGGCAGTTGCAGGGCAGCAACGCGGCGCTCGCCCAGGACCTCGCCCAGACGCGCCAGAGCCTCTCGCGCCTCCAGGCCGACTATTCCAGCGCCCGCAGCGAACTCAGCCTCAGCCGCACCGCCGAACTCACCTACCCGAAAAACGAACTGGTCTACGCCGGGGTGGTGCCCTCGGTCCGCAGCCTCGACACCTTCCTCAAGGTCGCCGGGGGCACCGCCGCCGCGCGTGGGGCCCGGCCCGGAGCCGACAGCCCGGCGGCGCGGCTGGGGCCCTCGGCACGCGCCTCGCTGGAAACCAAATTGCGTGGCCTGAACACCAGCGCGTTCGTCATCTGCCGCGCCGCGCAAAACAGTGTGGCGGGCCTGCCGGTCGAGCTCACCTGCGACGCCCGCGCCAACACGCTGCTCTACCGCGCCGGGCAGCCGATTCGTCAGGCGACCATCAACCTTCAGAATCAGAGTGTGCTCCAGAGTCAGATCACCGAACTGATGCAGGACACCGTCCTCGAACTGACGCTGCGCGGCGTGCCGGGCGAGTACATCGCCAATCCGGGGCTCGACGTGGGCGACCTGCTGACGCTGCTCACCGGCCTGCGTGACAAGGGCGGCAGCACGGCGGTCATCAGCATCGCGGCGCGGGAGGACGTGCGGCCCAGCACCCGCGTGGACCTGTATGCGCGCGGCCCCTGAGCCGACTGCCTACCCCATGCACCCCATGACATAAGTCTGAGACGCAGGATTTATCCTCAGGTATGAAGAAAATTCTGGTCACGACGGATCAAAGCGACCTCGGCTGGCAGGCCACCGAGCACGCTCGCGCGCTGGCGGAGGCGCTGGGGGCCGAACTGGTCGCCCTGAGCGTGCAGGCTGATCCCAGTCCCGCCGTGACCGGCGAATTCGGCTACGTCGCGCCCGCCAATCCCGAAGACTTCATCCTGCAGCAGGACCAGGCGCTGGCGCTGCTGCGGCAAAAGGTGCCGGGCGCGCGCTCCCGCGTCGAACGTGCCGCCGGCCGGCCCGTGTCGCGCACCATCATCGACGTGGCGAAGGAAGAAGGCGTCAGCATGATCGTGATGACCACCCATGGCCGCGCCGGGTTGGGCCGCGCCCTGCTCGGCAGCGTGGCCGAGGCGGTGCTGCACCACGCCCACGTGCCGGTGGTCCTGATTCGCGGCGAGCAGCCGGTCACGAACTGGCGGGAATAAGGATCGCGTGTGGGGGGCCGCTGGCTTCAGGCTGGCGGCTTTTTTGAATGGAATGGGAATGAGGTCAGCCGTCTGGCCCCGATGTTGTTCTCGCTCCTTAAACTGACGCATGAACCCTGCTCAGGCCCGACTGGAACACAATGCCCGACTCAGGCAGGCCGCCTTTGAAGCCCTCGCGTTATACGGCTTTAATCCGATTCCCGAACATCCGGAAAGGCGCCGGATGCCCATCCATCTCCTTAAAACCGTATTTTTTCCATGCGCTCCGCGCAAAATTGCGCCCGAACATGTTCGGGACTCAATTTGAAACCGTATGAGAGGTGGCAGGCAACCTGAAGTACCGGCCTTACGAGGGACAGCGGAGAAAAGATTGAGGCTCAAGGGGGAGGTGGACCACACCGCTTTTCCCTTCTCCGCGTTACACTGACCCGTTATGCCCTTTGCCCCCCGCCAGCGCCGTAAACCCGAAGTCATGAGCCCCGTGGGCGGCTACGCCCAGCTCAAAGCCGCCGTGGAAGCGGGCGCCGACGCCGTGTTTTTCGGAGTCAACCCGCTGCCTGACTCGGGGCGGGCCGACGGCACGGGCGCGGGCTTCCATGCGCGGGCCAAAGTGGGCTTCGAGGCCGAGGCGCTGCCCGAGATGATGCGCGGCCTGCACGAGCGCGGCGTGCAGGGCTTCGTGACCTTCAACGTGCTGGTCTTCGACCGCGAGCTGCGCGACGCCGAGCGGCAGATTATCCACCTGGCCGAAAGCGGCGTGGACGCGCTGATCGTGCAGGACCTGGGCGTCGCCCGGCTGATTCACGACATCTGCCCCGACCTGCCCATTCACGGCTCGACTCAGATGAGCATCACCAGTGCAGAAGGTGCGGAGCTGGCGCGGCGGTTCGGGGCCAACCGCGTCGTCCTGGGGCGCGAACTCAGCCTCAAGGACATCGAGCGCATCGCCAACCAGACCGATGTCGAGCTCGAAACCTTCGTGCACGGCGCGCTGTGCGTCAGCTACTCGGGCCAGTGCTTTTCCTCTGAGGCCTGGGGCGGACGCAGCGCCAACCGCGGCCAGTGCGCCCAGGCCTGCCGCCTGCCCTACGAAATGTTCGTGGACGGCGAGTATCGCGACCTCGGTGACGCCCGCTACCTGCTCTCGCCCGGCGACCTCTACGCGCTGCATCAGGTGCCCGACCTCGTGCGGATCGGCGTGGACTGCCTCAAAATCGAGGGCCGCTACAAGGACGCCGAGTTCGTGGCGCTGACCACCGCCGCCTACCGTCAGGCCGTGGACGAGGCCTGGGCTGGCCAGCCGCTGTCTGTGACGCCGCAGCAGGAACAAGACCTGGAACAGGTCTACTCGCGCGGGCTGGGGCCGCACTTCATGGCGGGCACCAACCACCAGCAGGTCGTGCGGGGCCGGGCCCCCAGGCACCGGGGCGTGCGCGTGGGCACCGTGACCGGCCTGACCGAACGCGGCGTGCTCGTCGAACTCACCGAGCCAGTCAAGCCGGGCGACGGTCTGGTGTTCGACCCCGCCAACTGGCGCAAGCCCGAGGGCCGGGAAGAGGGGGGCTTCGTCTATCAGGTCAATGACGTTGAGGGTGGATGGTCGAGGGGGGATGGAAAAAAGAAATCCATCCACCATCAACCCTCGACCGTTGCCGAACTTCGTTTCGCGCGTGGCGCCGTCAACCCCGACCGCGTTCGCCCCGGCGACCCGGTGTGGCGCACCCAGGACCCGTCGCTGGCCGCTCGCGTCAAGCCGCTGCTGGACGCTTCCGACCCGCTGTATACCCGGCCCGTTTCAGCACACTTCGTCGGTCACGTCGGTGAGCTGCCGAGCCTGACCCTACGCGACGAAGCCGGTCACGAGGTCACGGTGACCGCCCCCGCACCGCTGTCCGAGGCCCGCAACCGCGCGCTGGACGAGGCCACGCTGACTGAGCAACTCGGCAAGCTCGGCGGCAGCGGCTACCACCTCGCCGGGCTGACGGCGGACTTGCAAGGCGCCGGCTTTCTGCCCGTCTCGGCCCTGAATGCCCTGCGCCGGGAAGCGGTGGAGAGGCTGACCGAGCTGCGCGGCCAGGCCCCGGAGCGGCAGGCGGTGCCGAAGCTGGCGGAGGCGCTGGGTCAAACGCCTGACCCTTACCATCAACCATCGACCGTTCACCATCTCCACGTCCTCGTCCGCACCCCCGAGCAGCTCGACGCCGCGCTGGCCGAGCGGCCCGACTCCATCACGCTCGACTACCTCGAACTCTACGGTCTCAAGCCGAGTGTGGAAAAAGTCCGAGCCGCCGGGATTCCCGTCCGCGTCGCCAGCCCGCGCATCCTCAAGCCCACCGAGCAGAACCTCGAAAAGTTTCTGCTCGGCCTGAACGCCGAATTGCTGGTGCGCTCGGGCGGCCTGCTCGAAGGCTTGCAGGACGTGGAGAACCTGCCGCCGCTGACGGGCGACTTCTCGCTCAATGCCGCCAATGTGCTGACGGCCCGCGCGTTGTTGGATATGCAGCTTACCCGGCTGACGCCCACACACGACCTCAACGCCCGGCAGGTGTCGGAACTGGCTGGATTGGTCGGCCCCGAGCGGCTCGAAGTCATCGCGTATCAGCACCTCCCCGTTTTCCACACCGAGCACTGCGTGTTCTGCCGTTTCCTCTCGGATGGCACCGACTACACCAACTGCGGCCATCCCTGCGAGTCACACCGGGTGGCCCTGAAGGACGAACGCGGCGTGCAGCACCCAGTGATGGCCGACGTGGGTTGCCGCAACACGGTGTTCGAGGGCCGCCCGCAGGTTGCCGGAGCGCACCTGCCCGACTGGCTGGACGCCGGCCTGCGCGACTTCCGCCTCGAATTCGTCCACGAGTCGCCCGAGCAGGTGCGTGAGGTCATTGCCGCACACCGGGCCTTCCTGAACGGCGAAATCGGCGGTTCAGAACTGGAAAACCGTCTGCGTGGCATGGCCGATCAGGGCGTCACGGAGGGGAGCCTCTTCGTGCCCGAAGGTTTTGACGTGCTGCCCGCCTTGCCGATGCTCTAAAGCACAGGGGCGCCTTTCTTCGCTAAAAGAAAAGGCGCCCCTTTTACATCATAAAAAACTCCCCCGCCGCAGCAGGGGAGAGCACTGGGTCTGAAGCTCAGACCAGTTCGATGAGGGCCATCGTGACGCCGTCACCGCGGCGGGTGCCCACGCGCAGGATGCGGGTGTAGCCACCGGGACGCTCGGCGTACTTGGGGGCCACTTCGTCCATGACCTTACGCACGACGTCCTTGTCGTGGATGTCCTGGGCGACGAGGCGGCGCGAGTGGAGGTCGCCGCCCTTGGCGGTGGTGATCAGTTGCTCGACGAAAGGGCGCAGCTCCTTGGCCTTGGTGAGGGTCGTCTGGATGCGGCCCTCGCGCAGCAGGGCGGTCGCCTGGGCACGGGCCAGGGCGACGCGGGCACTGCTGTTGCGGTTGAGCTTGCGACCGGCTTTACCGTGACGCATGGTGGTTCTCCTTGGTTCGGCGGCCCTGCGGGGGCCGGTGAAAGTGGGGGAAGGTCAGCTCGCGTGGAGCGTCAATCGTGAAGGCTCAGTCGCGCAGCGCCAGGCCGAACTGGGCCAGTTGCTGCTTGATTTCGTCCAGGCTGCGCTCGCCGATGCCGGGCACCTTTTTCAGGTCACGGTCGGAGAGGGCACACAGCGCGTCCACCGAGTCGATGCCTTCTTCCTTGAGGGAGTGCAGCACGCGGGTGGTCAGCCCCAGGCCTTCCAGGGTCACGCGGGGGGTGTCCTGGTCGGTGGGAAAGGGCTGCGGATTGATGCTCAGGCTGCCCAGGTCCGGCTGGCGGGGGCTGTCGTAGACGCTGGCGGGCAGGGTGGCCGTCGCCGGGTCGTAGACTGCAGCCGGGGTCGCAGCGGCGTAGCTGCTTTCCAGAGCAGGCATGGGCTCGACATTGCCGAAGACGCTCAGTTCATCACGCAGAATCTCGACGGCCTTGTCCAGCGCTTCCTGGGGGCCGGCGCTGCCGTCGGTCCAGACACGCAGAATCAGGCGGTCCAGGTCGGTCTGCTGCCCCACGCGGGTGTTTTCCACGTGGTAGGCGACACGCCGCACCGGGCTGAACATCGCGTCGACCGGAATCGAGTTGATGCGGTCCTTGGTGGCGTGCTTGTCCGCCGACACGTACCCTTCGCCTTCCTCGACCCGCACTTCCATCACCAGTTTGCCGTCTTCGGCAAGGTTGGCGATGACGAGGTCAGGGTTGACGATTTCGGCGTCGGTGGGCACTTCAAACGCGCTGGCGCGAACCTCACCCTCGCCCTGCGCACGCAGGGTCAGGGTTTTGGGACCGGGGGCGTGAAACTTCACGACCAGTTCCTTGAGGTTGAGAATCAGGCGAATCACATCTTCCCGGACGCCGGGAATGGTGCTGAATTCGTGCAGCACATCCTCGATGTAGACGCTCGTCACGGCGGTGCCGGGAATCGAGGACATCAGGATGCGCCGGATAGGGTTCCCGATGGTGACGCCGTAACCACGCGCGAGCGGCTCCAGCACGAATTCGCCGTAGTCGCCGTCCACGCGGGCCTTGAGTTGAGGGCGCTTTTGCTCCACTGGAACCTCCTGATTTAGCGCGAGTAGTACTCGATGATGAAGTTTTCGTTGATCGGCAGGGCGAGGTCTTCACGTGCGGGGAGGCGCGAGAAGGTGCCCTTGAAGTTGTCCTGATCCATTTCGATCCAGGGGCTCACGCGGCGGCGCTTTTGGGCGTCCATGTTTTCCTGGATGAAGCCCATGCTGCGGCTGCCTTCAGCCACGCTGATCTCGTCGCCGATTTTCACGCGGTAGCTGGCGATGTCCACTTTCTTGCCGTTGACCAGGATGTGGCCGTGGCCCACGAACTGACGGGCCTGGCGGCGGGTGCTGGCAAAGCCCATGCGGAACACGACGTTGTCCAGGCGGCGCTCCAGCAGTTGCAGGAACACGGTGCCGGTCACGCCGGGCACGTTCGACGCTTCCTCGAAGAGGTTACGGAACTGCTTTTCGTTCATGCCGTACAGACGGGCGAGCTTCTGCTTTTCGCGCAGACGCACGCTGTAGTCGCTGGGGCGGCCCTTGCGGCGCTGACCGTGCTGGCCGGGGCCGTAGGGGCGGCGGTCCAGGTACTTCTGAACCTTTTCAGTCTCCGCGAGGTTAATCCCTTCGCGGCGGCTTTGCTTGGTGATGGAACCACGGAAACGACCCATGTCATAACTCCTTGTCACAGTGCGCTGCCCTTACGGGGTCAGCAGCACTGGGTCTTGCGGCCCTCTGGTGCCCGTTTCCTCGCCTGTGGTGGGGCTTACGCTGCTAAGCAGCAACGGAAACGGGGCAGGTGGGCGCGCGCGTGCGCGTTAGGCGCGGAACTTCTTCTTGGGGCGGCAGCCGTTGTGAGGCACGGGGCTGTCGTCCATGATGCTGCGGACTTCGATGCCCGAAGCCTGGATGGCGCGGATCGCCTGTTCACGGCCCGAGCCGCTCCCACGCACGATCACGTCCACGGCGGCCATGCCGAAGGAGGTCTGGGCCTTCTTCACGGCGTCGGCGGCGGCGAGCTGAGCAGCGTAGGGGGTGCCCTTCTTGCTGCCCTTGTAGCCGATGGTGCCGCCCGAAGACCACGCCACCGAGTTGCCGTCGAGGTCGGTGATGGTGACGATAGTGTTGTTGTAGCTGGCGTGCACGTAGGCGCGACCAGCGCTGATGTTGCGCCGGGAGCGGCGCGGAGCCTTGCCTTTGGTGGGTTTCGCCATGGCTTACTTCCTCGTGGCCTTTTTCTTCCCGGCAACGGTCTTTTTCGGACCTTTGCGGGTGCGGGCGTTGGTCTTGGTGCGCTGACCGCGCACGGGCAGGCCGCGGCGGTGACGCAGACCACGGTAAGCGCCGATGTCCATCAAACGCTTGATGTTCTGACCGACTTCGTTGCGCAGGTCGCCTTCGACCTTGTAGGTCTTTTCGATGGCCTCGCGCAGGGTAGACTGCTCGGCTTCCGACAGGTTCTTGACGCGGGTGTCGGGGCTCACGCCCGTACGCGCCAGGATTTCCTTGGAGCGGGTCAGGCCGATGCCGTAAATGTAAGTCAGCGCGATCTCGACGCGCTTTTCGCGGGGAAGGTCAATGCCAGCAATACGCGCCATGCTTAACCCTGCCTCTGCTTGTGCTTGACGTTGGAGCAAATGACCAGCACGCGACCATGGCGGCGGACCACTTTGCAGTTGTCGCACATTTTCTTGACACTGCTACGAACTTTCATGCTTCCTCCTCGTGCAGCCCTGTTCCCAAAAGGAATGCGGCGGCTGCACTCGACCCCCGACGGGCAAGGCCCGGACCGGGAATCTGTTTGGTGTCCTCAGAACCTGTCGGTCCGCGCTCAGCGGCGGTAGACGATGCGCCCACGCGAAGTGTCGTAGGGGCTGATTTCCAGAACCACACGGTCCCCAGGCAGAATACGGATGTAGTGAATCCGCATCTTGCCGCTGATATAAGCCAGGATGTCGTGACCCGTATCGAGCTTCACGCGGAACGTGGTGTTCGGCAGCGCCTCTTCCACCACGCCCTCGGCCCGCACGCTGTCGGACTCATCCTTCTTCTTCTTTTCCCGCTGTTCCGGCATCTTTCGTCTCGCCACGCAACCTCCAGGCCTGATACAAGCCAAACATAAAAGTACCACCCATCGGCTGTTCCGGCAACCTTGACCAGCACATTTTGCGGGGAGATGCGCGTGCCTGTGCTGTTTCACGGGTCAGTGTCTCATTATACGGGACACGACCATTCCAGACAACGTTTAGAACGGTCGGCGCAGCGGCTTGACTTCAGGTGCTCTGCTTTTCATAGTGAGCACACCTTTTAGTTTGCTTTGAAGTGGGCCTCATCTTTCGAGGCCAGGAGGGTCATATGAAAAACGCGACGAAATTGCTGCTGGGGGCCGCGCTGGGTCTGGCTTCTGCCGCTTCCGCTCAGAAGGCCGCGCCTATTTCGCTGGGCGTGGCGGTAGCGCAAACGAGCAATGTGTCGCTGTTCGGGCAGGAGCAGGTGGCCGGGGCGAAGCTGGCCGAGCAACTGATCAACGCGGCGGGCGGCGTGAACGGCACGCCGATCAAGCTGGTCTACCAGGACGCGGGCGGCGACGAGAACGGCGCCATCAACGCCTTCCAGAACCTGATCAACAAAAACCGGGTGCTGGGCATCGTCGGGCCGACGCTCTCGCAGCAGGCGTTTGCCGCCGACCCCATCGCCGAGCGGGCCAAGGTGCCGGTGCTGGGCATCAGCAACACCGCCAAGGGCGTTCCGCAGATCGGCACCTACGTGGCCCGCGTCTCGGCGCCGATTGCCGTCATTGCGCCCGCCGCCGTCAAGCAGGCGCTCAAGCTCAATCCCAAGATCAAGAAAGTCGCCGTGATGTACGCGCAAAACGACGCCTTCTCGGTGAGCGAGACCGAAACCTTCCAGTCCACCCTCAAGGCGCAGGGCCTGAACATCGTCACCGTGCAAAAGTCGCTCACCACCGATACCGACTTCACCACCCAGGTCACGGCGGTCATCAACTCGGGCGCCGATCTGGTGGTCGTCTCGGCGCTGGCGGCGGACGGCGGCAACATCGTCAAGCAGCTGCGGCAGTTCGGCTACAAGGGCCTGATCGTAGGCGGCAACGGCTTCAACACCGCCAACGTCTTCCCGGTCTGCCAGAAGGACTGCGACGGCGTGCTGGTCGCCCAGGCCTACAGCCCCACCCAGAAGAGCGCAGTCAACCAGAAATTCGTCAGCGAGTACCGCAAGCTCTACAAGAAAGACCCGCCCCAGTTCGCGGCGCAGGCCTATGCGGGCATTCAGGTCTTCGTGGACGCGCTGAAGGTGATTGACAAGAAAAAGAAACTCAGCACCTGGGACCTCGCCGCCCTGCGCACCGAGCTGAACAAGCAGGTGCTGGCCGGCCAGTACGACACGCCGCTGGGTGAACTGCGCTTTGACAAGGACGGTGAGGTCAACCAGAAGGAGTTCTTCGTGGCCCGCATCAAGATGAAAGACGCCAAGAACGGCTCCTTTGTCTTTGGGAAATAAACTTCGCGTGCAGTGCGTCGGCCGTCCGGCGGCAGCGCTCCCGGTGGGCGCTCGCCCCGGGCGGCCCCGACGTTGGGGGTGGCAATGGAACCCAGTCAGCTGATCCAGAATCTGGTCAACGGCCTGGCGATCGGCAGCGTCTACGCGATTTTCGCGCTGGGCTACACGCTGATCTTCTCGATTCTGGGCATCATCAATTTCGCGCAGGGGGCCGTGTTTACGCTGGGCGCCTACCTGACCTACACCCTGGTGTCGGGGCAGTTCGAGAACAACGGGCTGCTCAAGGGCATCAATCTCTTTCCCGACGGCTCACCGCTGGCAGGCAATCCCTGGGCCTTTGGGCTCGCCACCCTGCTCGGCTCGGCGCTGGCGGGTTTGATCGCGGTGGTGATCGAGCGCCTCGCCTTCCGGCCCATGCGGGCGCGCGGGGCCGAGCCGCTGCTGGCGCTGGTGAGCAGCCTGGGGGTGGCGCTGGTGATCGTCAACCTCATTCAACTGCTCGTCGGCGCCGAGAGCTACAGCTTCCCGGCCAATGCCTACGGCGAGTTTCCGCCCGCGCTGACCTTTCATGTGGGCGACAAGGTGGTGGCGGTCCGCACCGTGCAACTGGTGATTTTCGCCGTCAGCATGGTGATGCTGGGCATTCTGGGCTACGTCATCGGGCGCACCAAGATCGGCAAGGCGTTGCGGGCGGTGGCCGAAAATCCCGGCACGGCGAGCCTGCTCGGCATCAGCGTGGACCGCTACGTGCTGATCACTTTTTTCCTCTCGGGCTTTTTGGGTGGGCTGGCGGGCACGCTGGTGTCGCTGGCGTTCGGCATCGGCGGGCCGTACTTCGGGCAGGCCTTCGGGCTCAAGGGGCTGGCGGTCATCGTGCTCGGCGGGCTGGGCAGCATTCCCGGCGCGGTGCTCGGCGGTCTGGTGATCGGCCTGGCCGAGGCGTTCGTGCCCGCCGACTACAGCGCCTACAAGGACGCGGTGGCCTTCGCGCTGCTGTTTATCGTGCTGCTGCTGCGGCCCCAGGGGCTGCTCGGCAAGGCCCAGGTTCAGAAGGTGTGAGCGCATGACCGACTTCTTTTCCACCTACGGCGCCCTCATCGTGATGATGGTGCAGGCAGGGCTGCTGGGCCTGAGCCTCTATTTTCCCTTGCAGGCCGGGCAACTCAGCCTCGCCACGCCCGGCTTCTACGCGCTCGGCGGGTACGTGGCGGCCATTTTGCTCACCAATCCGGCGTTTGCTGGCCTGCGCGACACGCTCGGCAACGGCATGTTTCCGCTGACCTGGCTGGCGGCGGCATTGCTATGCGGCGTGCTGGGGCTCATCCTTGGCATTCCGGCGCTGCGGCTGCGCGGCATCTACCTCGCGCTCGCCACTATCGCTTTCGTGCAGATCATGCAAATTCTGGCACTCAACCTGAGCATCACCGGGGGCGCCATCGGCATCTTCGCCATTCCGCAGGCGTTCGGCTTCGATCAGCCGCTCCAGTACCTGTGGCTGTTCGGGCCGCTGCTGCTGCTCACGCTGCTGTTTGCCCGGCAACTGTCACGCTCACGGGTGGGCCGGGCCTTTCACGCCATCCGTGAAGACGAACTCGCCGCCGACGCGATGGGCATCAATCCCACCCACTACAAGGTGCTGGCCTTCGTCATCGGCGCGGTGCTCGCGGGGCTGGTGGGCGCGCTAAGTGCTCCCTTCCTCAACACCTGGAACGCCAAGCAGGGCACCTTCGACGCTTCCATTGCGGTGCTCGCCTTCGTACTCATCGGCGGCTCGCGCAACATGTGGGGGCCGGTGGTGGGCGGCGCGCTGCTGACCGCCGTGCCTGAGGTGCTGCGCTTTCTGGCCGACTGGCGCCTCGTCATCAACGGTCTGGTGCTGGTGGTCGCCAGCCTGTATCTGCCGCAGGGCATCGTGGGCGCGCTGGAGCGCTGGCGCCGTCCGGCCCCGCCCCGTCGTCCGGCGGACCTGCCCCCCGTGACCGAGGTGCGCCCGTGACAGTGGCCGTAGCCGAGCGGCCCGCCATCTTGCAGGCGCGCAACATGACCCGGCGCTTCGGGGGCCTGGTGGCGGTGAACGACGTGTCCTTCGACGTGCGCGAGGGCGAGATTTTCGGACTGATCGGGCCGAACGGAGCAGGGAAGACCACCCTGTTCAACCTGATGACCGGCCTGACTCCGCCGAGCAGCGGCACCCTGACCTCACGCGGGCAGACGGTGACCGGCCTTTCGCCGCACCGGGTGGCGGGCCTGGGCATCAGCCGCACCTTTCAGAACATCCGCCTGTTCCGGGGTCTCTCGGCGCTGGAAAACGTGAAGGTGGCGACGCACCGGCAGACCCACGCCGGGCTGTGGCAGGGCATTTTCGGGGCCGACCGCGCCGAGGAGCGGCAAGTCGAGCGCCGCGCCTGGGAACTGCTCGACCTGGTGGGCCTGAGCGACCGGGCAGGCGAACTCGCCGCCAACTTCAGCTACGGCGACCAGCGCAAACTGGAAATTGCCCGCGCCCTGGCGACCGAGCCGCGCATCCTGCTGCTCGACGAACCGGCGGCGGGCATGAACACCGCCGAGAAGGGACAGCTCACCGCCTTTATCCGCGAGGTGCGCGACCGCTTCGACCTGACGGTGCTGCTCATCGAACACCACGTCCCGCTGGTGATGGGCCTGTGCGACCGGGTGGCGGTGCTGAACTTCGGCGAACTCATCGCCATCGGTGACCCGGCGAGCGTGCAGCGCGACCCCAAAGTCATCGAAGCGTATCTGGGAGGCGAGTAAATGGCGCTGCTGGAAATCGAGAACCTGGGCGTCAACTATGGCGCGATTCAGGCGGTGCGCGGTCTGAGCCTGGAAGTGCAGGAGGGCGAGGTGGTCACCTTGATCGGCGCCAATGGAGCCGGCAAGACCACCACCCTGCGCGCCGTCTCGCGGATGGTGCGGCCCGTCGCGGGCATCATTCGCTTCGGCGGGCGCGACATCACCCGCATTCCGCCTGACGAGGCCGTCAAAATCGGCATCGCACAGAGCCCCGAGGGGCGGCAGGTACTGGCGCGGCAGAGCATTCAGGACAACCTAGAACTCGGCGCGTATGTCCGGAGCGACCGCGCTGGTATTCAGGCCGACTTGCAGCGGATGTATGATCGCTTTCCGCGTCTGGGCGAGCGCCGCACCCAATTGGCCGGGACGCTCTCGGGCGGCGAACAGCAGATGCTTGCCATCGCCCGCGCCCTGATGAGTCGGCCCAAGCTGCTGCTGCTCGACGAACCGAGCCTGGGACTGGCCCCGCTGATCGTGCGTGAGATTTTCACCATCATCCGCGAACTCAACGAGCAGGGCATGACCATCCTGCTGGTCGAGCAAAACGCCAAGCTCGCCATGAATGCCAGCCACCGCACTTACGTGCTGGAAGCCGGGCAACTGACCTTCAGCGGCGTGAGCAGCGAACTCGTCAACGATGAGCGGGTGCTGCACGCTTATCTGGGCGGCTAGTCAAAGAGGAAAGTCAAAAGAGGGGAGAGGGCGGAGTGCTGATTGCCTCCGCCCTCTCCCTTTGCTTCTCGTTCTATTCGGGTTTTATCGCTTTGTTCGAGCGATTCAACCACAATAGGTATCAGTGCATTCCGCTCAGAATCCGCTCGTACACCTCGTCAGGCGTGCCGAGGCCGTCCACCGTGTAGAGGTGGCCGCGCCGGGCATAGTAGTCGATGAGCGGCTGGGTCTGCTCGCGGTAGACCTGCTGGCGCTTGCGGGCCGTTTCCTCGTTGTCGTCGGCGCGGGGAGCGCGGCCCTCGGCCACCGCCTGCCGTCCGCGATCCACGATGCGGTCAATGAGCACTTGATCCGGCACTTCGAGCAGCGGGACGGCGCTGACCGGCGCCCCGAGTTCTTCGAGCAGCAGGTCGAGCGCTTCGGCCTGGGCCTGGGTGCGTGGAAAGCCGTCGAAAATGACGCGCACCGGCTCCATGTCGGCCAGCCGGTCACGAATCAGGGCGATCAGCAGCTCGTCGGGCACGAGTTGCCCGGCTTCCATCAGTGGCCCCGCCTGCTGGCCGAGGGCGGTGCCACGCGCCACGTGGTCACGCAAAATGTCGCCAGTGCTCAGCTGCACGAGCTGATGTTCCTGCGCCAGCCGCGCCGCCTGGGTGCCTTTGCCGGCGCCGGGAGGGCCGAGAAAAATCACGACCTTGTTCTTGGACTGTGTCATGGGTGTTTGTCCTCCGTGAGCTACAGCATAAAGGCTCGGTCACATTTCGGGCCCCCCGTTGCTCAGATTGGGGTGCAACTCACGCCGTGCCAGGGCCGGCACAGACCACGAAAAACCGCCCCCGGGAAGGGAGCGGTTTCGCTTGAACCGTACTGAGGTGTTCAGGCTCAGTTGTTGAGGCGTCCGCGCAGGCGGCCCTTGCTGATGAAGCCGTCGTAACGGCGCACCGTGAGCTGGGCTTCGAGTTGCTTGAGGGTTTCCAGCGCCACCCCGACAATGATCAGCAGGCCGGTGCCGCTGAATTGGAAGGTGGTGATGCCGGTCGCCTTTTGCACGAGCTGCGGCAGGATGGTCAGGATCACCAGGAAGATGGCCCCCCACAGGCTCAGGCGTCCGCTGATGCGGCCCAGGAAGTCCGCTGTCGGGCCACCGGGGCGCACACCGGGAATAAACCCGCCCGCCTCGCGCAGCTGCTCGGCAATGCGCTTAGGATCGAACTGCACGCTGTTGTACAGGTAGGTGAACCCGAAAATCAGCAATGATTCCAGCGCTAGGTACAGCGGCTGCCCGAAGGTGAGGTTGGAGTTGATCCAGGCGTTGACTTCCGGCGCACGCGTCGCCGTCGCGCTGGCGATCAGGTTGGGAATGATCAACATGGCGCTGGCGAAGATGACCGGAATCACGCCCGCCTGGTTGACCTTGATCGGCAGCCAGGTGGCCTGCCCCGCACCCCGCGCCTGCCCCGCCGCGCCGCCACGAGCACGGGCGTAGGTGACCGGCACGCGGCGTTCGGCTTGGTAGATGTAGACGATCCCGGCAATGGTCACCAGAATCACCGCGATAAAGGCCAGGATGCTCAGCAGGGTGGTCTGCTCACTGCGGAGCAACTGCGCGGTGGCAGCGATTTCACGCGGGTACACCGCGATGATGCCCGCCGTGATGATCAGGCTGATGCCGTTGCCGATGCCGACTTCGGTGATTCGCTCGCCGATCCACATGGTAAAGGCGATGCCGGCCACCTGGGTCAGCACCATCACCAGCACGGTGAAGAGGCCGGGGTCCCAGCCCACCGCGATGAACGACGGGTTGCTGGTGATGTAGAGCGAGAAGAACAACGCCTGCACCGCGCCGAGGGCAATCGCCGCGTAGCGGGTGTACTGGTTGATCTTCTTGCGGCCTTCTTCCCCTTCCTTCGACAGTTTTTCCAGCGAGGGAATGGTGGTGGTCAGCAGCTGAATCACGATACTCGCCGTGATGTAAGGCAGTACCCCGAGCGCAAAGATCGAGAACTGCGAAAGATTGCCCCCCGAGATCATGCTGATCAACCCAAACAGGCCGCCCGAGTTCGCTTGACTCAGGGCGGCGCTGTTGACACCTGGGGTGGGAATGGCACCCCCCAGGCGATAGACGGCGAGCAGCAGCAGGGTGAAGACGATCTTCCGCTGAAGATCCGGAATCCGGAAAGCGTCGCGGAAGGCGCGGAGCATTACTCCGCCTTCTGAGCGTCGTCTTGCTGGGTCTGGACTTCGGGCAGGACGACCCGGCCACCGGCGGCTTCGACAGCCTTGATGGCGGCGGCGCTGGCAGCGTCCACATGAACAGTCACGGCGCGGCTGATCTCACCGCTGGCGAGCAGCTTGACCGGGCGGTTCTTGCGGCGCACCAGGCGGTAGGCTTCCAGCGTGTCGCGGTCGAACGTGGTGTCTTCGAGGTCTTGGAGCTGCGAGAGCTTCACGACTTCGTAGGTGGTGCCCACATTGTTGAAACCGCGCTTGGGCAGGCGGGCGATCAGGCGGCTGCGGCCACCCTCAAAGAAGGCACCCTTGCCAGCGCCGCTGCGCGACTTCTGGCCCTTGTGACCACGGCCGGCGGTCTTGTCGGTGCCGCCGGGGCCACGGCCCACGCGCTTGCGGTCCTTCCGGCTGCCGGGGGTCGGCTTGAGGTCGTGGAGCTTCATTCCTGCACCTCCAGCAGATGCTTGACGGTCTTCACCATGCCGCGCACGGCAGGGGTGTCGCTGACTTCACGGCTGTCGCCGATCTTCCTGAGGCCCAGCGCCTGAACGGTCTTGACCTGGTTGCCCGGTCGACCGATCACGCTGCGCACGAGCTTGATCTTCACTGCATACCTCCCGTGTCGGCCACGCCTTCGCCCGCTTCGGTGGTGGCCGAGCGGCCGGCAGGCGAGTCGCTGCTCAGGCTGGGGCGCACTTCGGTGCCACGCAGGTTGCGGACCTGCTTGGCGGTGCGCAGGTTCTTGAAACCGTCGAACACGGCGTAGGCCACGTTCACCTTGTTGCGGCTGCCGAGTTCCTTGGACAGCATGTTGGTGATGCCCGCGAGTTCGGCGATCGAGCGGGGCACGGTGCCCGCGATCACGCCGGTACCGGGGCCGGCGGGCTTGAGCAGCACGCGGCTGGTGCTGTTTTCCCCCACGATTTCGTGGGGAATGGTGCCGTTTTCCACCGGCACGGTGATCATGTTCTTACGGGCCACCGCCTTCGCCTTTTCGATGGCGACAGGCACTTCCTTGGCCTTGCCAATCCCCATGCCCACGCGGCCGTTGCGGTCGCCCAGGATCACCAGCGCGGCGAACCGGAAGCGGCGCCCGCCCTGGTAGGTCTTGGAGGTGCGGTTGACGAAGAGCATCTTCTCTTCGAACTCGCTGCTCTCCGTACGGTCGTTGCGACGGTTAAAAGTCAAGGCCACCCTCCCGCGCGGCGTCAGCCAGCGCCTTCACGCGTCCGTGGTACTTGTACGAGCCACGGTCAAAAACAACCTGCTTGATGCCCTTTTCGGCAGCAGCGGCGGCGAGAGCCTTGCCCACAGCGGCGGCGGTGTCGGTCTTGTTGCCCGACTTGAGCGCGGCGCTGCTGGCGGCAGCGAGGGTCTGGCCCCGGCTGTCGTCGATGATCTGGGCGTAGATGTGCTTGCTGGAACGGTAGACGCTCAGGCGCAGGCGGCCACTGGCAGCAGTGGTCGTGCGCACCTTGCGACGGGTCCGCAGCTTGCGACGGATGGTCGTAGCGGTGGCCATTATTTCTTCCCTTTCCCGCCCGTGGCACCGGCTTTACCGGCCTTGAGGGCAATCTGTTCACCAACGAAGCGCACACCCTTGCCGTGGTAGGCATCGGGCTTACGCACCTTGCGGACATTGGCCGCAACCTGACCGACGAGCTGCTTGTCGATGCCGCTCACGTCGATCCGGGTGGGCTCGGGCACGGCGAAAGTCACGCCGGCGGGCGGCTCGATGATCACGGGGTGGCTGTAACCGATGTTCATTTCCAGCGCCTTGCCCGTGAGCTTGGCACGGAAACCCACGCCGCGCAGTTCGAGGTTGATGGTGTAGCCGTCGCTCACACCCTTGACGGCGTTGGCGACCAGGGTGCGGGTCAGGCCGTGCAGGGCGCGGTGCTTCTGAGCGTCGCTGGGACGCTCGACGAGCAGCTGGTCGCCGTCCTGGCGAACGGTCAGTTCCGTGTTGTAGGGAACGGTCAGTTCACCTTTGGGGCCCTTGACCTTGAACACGCCGTCCTGGGCGTTCACGGTCACGCCGCTGGGCACGGCGATGGGCTGTTTACCGATACGGGACATGTTGTCCTCCTTGTTCCTTAAGTCGGGCCTGGGGGGGGCCGAGGTCAGGTCGAGATGGTGCAGTCTTCGGCGCTGGGGCACTCAGGCAAAAGCCTGGATTACCAGAGGACGCAGACGACTTCGCCGCCGACGCCCTGCTGACGGGCTTCGCGGTCGGGCAACAGGCCCCGGCTGGTGGACACGACGGCCACACCCAGGCCACGCTGAACGCGGGGCAGGTTTTCGGCGCTCACGTAGGCGCGGCGACCGGGACGGCTGACGCGCTCGATGTGCTTGATGACCTGCTCGCGCTTTTCGCCGTACTTGAGCGTCACGCGCAGCACGTCGAACTTCTGCCCTTCGGGGCGGGTGCGCTCGACGCCCTGCACGTAGCCTTCACGCACGAGCAGCTTGGCGAGCTCTTCTTTGAACTTGGAAGCCGGGATGTCCACGGTTTCCTTATGCGTGCGCGTCGCGTTGCGAATGCGCGTCAGCATATCTGCGATGGGATCACTCAACATGAATGGCCTCCGGTGGGGGCATGTTGGCGGGGGCGGTGTGGCCCCGCGATTGGCCCGGGTATCGGGGCCCGCAATTTCGGGCGTGACCGACTTCGGGTCAGGCTTCCCTCTCGAAAATGTGTGGAACAGTCGGGGACCGCGCCACGCTTCTTCTGTTGGGTCTTCTCCCAGACCGGACGATCACTGTCACTAGGCGGGCAGTTCGTATCCGGAGGGCACGGTCAGGGCGTCAGGCGCGCTGGAATTACCAGCTGGCTTTCTTGACGCCGGGCAGTTCGCCGCGGTGCGCCATTTCGCGCAGCACGATGCGGCTCACGCCGAAGAAGCGGACGTAACCACGGGGGCGGCCCGTGAACTCGCAGCGGTTGTGCAGCCGGGTGGGGCTGGCGTCGCGCGGAAGCTGGGTCAGACCGTAGTAGTCGCCCGCAGCCTTCAGCTCGGCGCGCTTGGCGGCGTATTTCTCCACCGTCTTTTCGCGCTGCTTTTGCTTGGCAAGCTTGCTCTTGTTCGCCATGCTGTTTCTCCTTGGCAGGTTCTTCTGCGCGGATGTCTCCGGTCGCAGCGGCATTTTTCCGCCGGGTCTCTTTCTGATTCGAAAGTCCCCTCAGGGAAGATGCACAAATAGGGATGATAGCAGAGCGCCGGCACGCCGTCTATGTGCCGTCCGGCGTCTTTCTCCGGCTCCGTTGCGTTCTTTATTTGGCACTGGGCGTTGCTGAGAAACGCCGTCCCACTGCGCCTTCTTCCTCTGCCACGCAATTCCCTGGGTTGGAAGGTTTCGAGATACCTCTTGACAGATCTGAGAGTGCTGAGTAAATTAACTGAGCCTGAAACGCGCTGAGCGCGAGATGCGAGCAGCGGAACCCTTGCCGAGGTGGCGGAATTGGTAGACGCACTAGTTTCAGGGACTAGCGCCGCGAGGTGTGTGGGTTCAAATCCCATCCTCGGCACCACAACGAAAACCCCAGTCCAAGCGGCTGGGGCTTTTTCTTTGGCACGATTTTTCTTTGGCACGATTTCGGGGCCAGTCGGCCCGAGCGGTGGTCGGGCCTTCAGTTTTCCAGGCGTCGGAGATCGCCCACCACACGGTAGAAGCCGCCCGCGTCCTCCAGGTCGTCCACCACGTAGAGTCCGTCTGCTGCGCGCAGATTGCGGGGGAACTGCACGTTCCAGTCTTTATGAAAGCGTGAGTCGTCGGGGCGAATACGGACCTTGCTGCCTTCCTGCACGCCGCGCAGCAGCACGCCGCCGCTGGCGTTCCGGGTGACGGTCAGTTCGGTGGCGGGTGCTTGGGCCGGCATGGCTGCGGCCAGCTTCACGTCACGGACCTCTGGCGTCGTGCCCTGCCTGGCGGCTTCGATGGCTGCCGGGCTCACATCGATGGCGGCGAGCGTGCCGTTCGTGGTCACGATGTAGAGCTTGTCGGCGGCGAATTGCATGCTCAGGGCCGAGGCGCAGCCGGTTCCCAGTTTCCACAGACGCTCGCCGGCGCGGTTGAAACAGTACACGGCGCTGCCGCTGTCGCCTGCAAACACGAACTCCCCGCCGGGACTGGCGGCGCACGAGAGCACGCTGCCGTCGCATTGATAGTCCTGCACGTGCTCCCCGGCCTTCGTGAAGCGCTGAATGAGGTTCGCGCTGGTTCCGGCGTACAGGTCGTTGCCCTCCTGCCAGCCGAACAGCACGCTGCCCCGCGTCGGCCGGTGCCAGTTCGGGAAACCGCTTTCCCGGTCGAACATGCCCACGCCGCGCGAGTGACCGTAGTACACGCCCCGAGCGTCCACGCGCACCATCCAGCCCATGCTGGCCCGGTCGTCCGTGTGGCCCCACTGCTGGTCGCTCTCGGCATCGAAAGCGTACACCCCGCCCCCGCTGTCGGACACGCCCAGGGTGCCGCCGTGCAGGTCGAGCCACAGCAGGGCTGCCTTGCTCTCGACCTCATAGGCCATGAAGGGGAGCTTGCCGCTCAGGTCGTACACGTTGCCGTCGTCGCAACCTGCGAACGTGCGGAACTGGTCGCTCACGAGACATTTGACGCCGTCCGGCAAACGGAACGAGCGGTCGACCTCGCCCGAGAGCGTCAGTGCGAAGACCTCGCCGGAGTCGTTCCCCACCCAGGCCGTGTTCTGATCCACGAAGATGCCGTAGGCGGCGCTGCGGGTCTTGAAGCGCCACAACACCGGCGCAATCTGCCTGGTGGTGCTGCGCGTCTCGGTGACCTCGCGGCGCACGACGGTCCGCTTTTGACGCGCGCCCATCACGGCGTCCTCGTAGCCTTTTTTGCGCTTCTCTCTGATTTTCTTGTCGGCTTCGGCCTGTGCGACCGCCGCGTCGGGGAAGGTCTTGGTGCTGCGCTGACCGTCCGTGCCGATGCGCCCGTAACGGATGGTCAGCTCGGGACCGTCCACCGTCACCTCGTAAAACTTATGCTCCGCGCCGTTGGGGTCGGAGAACTCCAGATAAGTTTTCGCCATACCCGACAATACACCGGTCATTCAGCGCAATTTCAGGGCGTGACGCTTGTCCTAAACCACAGTGCTCCGCTCAAGTTTCGGATAAGATGCGGTGCAAAACGGGAATCATTCCTAAAACTCCGGTTTCCGGTTAAGGAGAGGTAGAAGTATGAGCGAACACCAACTCGAAATCCGCAACCTGCACGCCACCGTCGGCGACAAGGAAATTCTCAGGGGCATCAACCTGGTCGTGCCGCGCGGTGAACTTCACGCCATCATGGGGCCGAACGGCAACGGCAAGAGCACCCTCGCCAAAGTCATCGTGGGCGACCCCGAATACACCGTGACGCAGGGTGAGGTGCTGGTGGACGGCCAGAACATCCTGGAGATGGAACCCGACGAGCGCGCCCGCCTGGGTGTGTTTCTGGCGTTTCAGTACCCGGTCGAGATTCCCGGCGTCACTATCGCCAACTTCCTGCGCCTCGCCATGCAGGCCCGCAAGGGCGAAGGCGAAGAGGTCAGCTTTACCGAGTTCTACGGCAAGCTGCAAAGCGCCCTCAAAACCCTGGAATGGGACGAGAGCATCGTCGAGCGTTACCTCAACGAGGGCATGTCGGGCGGCGAGAAGAAGCGCAACGAGATTTTGCAGATGCTGATGCTGGAACCCAACTACATCATCATGGACGAGACCGACTCCGGCCTCGACGTGGACGCCCTGAAAATCGTCGCCAAGGGCGTGAACTCCATGCGCGGCGAGAACCTCGGTGGCCTGATCATCACCCACTACCAGCGCCTGCTGGACTACATCACCCCCGACAAGGTGCACATCATCGTGAACGGTCGCGTGGTGCAGAGCGGCGGCCCCGAACTCGCCAAGAAGCTCGACACCGAGGGCTACGACTGGGTGAAGGAACTGGCGACCGCCTGAACGGCGATGTCCAGGGGTCGCAGGGGCAAAGAGTCCGACGCTGCCCCTAGACCCTCAGACGCTGAGACCCTCAGACCTCTCCGAAGGAGTTCAAATGACCGTCAATCCCGAAGCAAGCCAGATCAACAAAGAGTACGAATACGGCTGGAGCGACCCCGAGAAGTACGCCATCAAGGCGCCTAAGGGCCTGTCGCGCGAAGTCGTCGAGATGATTTCCAAGGCCAAGGACGAGCCGCAGTGGATGCTCGATTTCCGCCTCAAGGCGCTCGACATCTTCCTGAGCAAGCCGATGCCCGAGTGGGGCGCGGACCTCAGCGGCCTGAACCTCGACGAGATCTACTACTACATCAAGCCCGAAGGCTTCAACGCCCGCTCGTGGGACGACGTGCCCGAGGACGTGAAGAACACCTTCGAGCGCTTGGGCATTCCGGAAGCCGAACGCGCCGCGCTGGCCGGTGTGGGCGCGCAGTACGAGTCGGAAATGGTGTACCACAACCTCAAAGAGGAGTGGGAGAAGCTGGGCGTGGTGTTCCTGTCCATTGAGGACGGCATGCGCCAGTACCCTGACCTCTTCCGCGAGCACTTCGCCACCATCGTGCCGCCGGAAGACAACAAGTTTGCGGCCATCAACTCGGCGGTGTGGTCGGGCGGCTCCTTCGTCTACATCCCCAAGGGCGTCAAGGTGGACATCCCCTTGCAGACCTACTTCCGCATCAACGCGGAAAGCAGCGGCCAGTTCGAACGCACGCTGATTATTGTGGACGAGGGCGCGCAGGCCCACTACATCGAGGGCTGCACCGCTCCGGCGTACAACGCCGACTCGTTCCACTCGGGCGTGATTGAAATCGTGGTGAAGGAAGGCGCGCGCTTCCGCTACTCCACCATTCAGAACTGGAGCCACAACGTCTACAACCTCGTGACCCAGCGGGCCGCCGTGTACGGCAGCGGCGTGATGGAGTGGGTGGACGGCAACCTGGGCAGCAAGGTGACCATGAAGTACCCCGCCTGTTACCTGCTCGAAGACGGCGCACGCGGCGAAGTGCTGAGCATCGCCATGGCCGGACGCGGGCAGCACCAGGACGCGGGCGCGAAGATCGTCCACTTCGCCCCGCACACCAGCGGCACCATCGTGTCCAAGAGCATTTCCAAGGATTCGGGCCGCAGCTCTTACCGTGGCCTCGTGAAGATCTACGAAGGTGCGAAGGGCAGCAAGACCAACGTGGAATGTGACGCCCTGCTGCTGGATGAAGAAGCCCGCACCGACACCTATCCTTACATCGAAATTGAGGAAAAGGACGCCAGCGTGGGCCACGAGGCGACCGTCTCCAAAATCAACGACGAGCAGATCCTGTACCTGCAAAGCCGGGGCCTGAGCGAAGACGAAGCGGCGGGCCTGATCGTGCGCGGCTTCATCGAACCGATCGCCAAGGAACTGCCGCTGGAATACGCGGTGGAACTCAACCGCCTGATCGAGCTGGAAATGGAAGGTTCGGTGGGCTGAGGTAGGAGATGGAAATGCCCAGCGTCAATGCTGTATGTCGTGAGTTGGAAGCTGTATTTCCTGACTTTGAGAAGTGGCTGCTTCACGACGCCATCTTCTGCAAGTCTGAGGGCAGCTTCACTTACTGCGGCGTATTTCTTGAGCTGGTGCATTTCCTCTCTGATAGACCGGATCAGCCTGGAGAGGTCTGGAGAAAACTTGGAAACGTCGTGGAAGACATGGCCAAGATAAGTTCTCCAGCGAAGATTCCCCGGCAAGATGACCTCTCTGAAGCGGTTGAACTCTGCTTCCTTGAAACGCTCGGCGGCTATCCGGAAATTTCCGAGAACTTAAGGCCTTTTCTAAGTCAGGAAAGTTTGAGGATGCTGGATTTGGATATCGGCTAACTCCTAGGCACCGCTTGGTGCTTTGAGGCTGGCCTGATTCAAGCAGATGAGTTTGCGACGTAAGGAGCAGCCATGAAACTCAACCACATCAACCTCGGTGTTTCGGATGTCGCGCAGGCGGTGGACATCTTCGGGCACTTCTTTGGCCTGCGCCCGGCCAGGGGGATGCCGGTTAATGAGAAGATGGCCTTCCTGCACGACGACATCGGCGCGCTGCTGTCAGTATTCTGGGTCAGCGACGTGGTGTACCCCAGGGTCTTTCACATCGGCTTCCTTCAGGACACGCCCGAGCAGGTGCAGGCCGTCCACGCCGAGCTGATCGGCGCGGGCTTTCAGATTCCGCCGCCCAGGGAAAACCACGGACGCCTGACTTTCTATTTCGATGCGCCGTTCGGCGTGGTGATCGAAGTGGAGGCGTTTCTGGGTGAGGTGAAGGAATGACCGCACCGAAAGAGCTGCATGAACGTATAGACCGTCTGCCTCCTGAAGCCATCAAGGCGATTCAGGAATTGGTCGAGCGCCAGGAGTACGCGGCGCAGCAAATCGCGGCCCTGAAAGCGTTCGCCGCCGACTGGACCCCCGAAGAGCAGGCGGCGTGGGATGAGGGGACGAAGCGGCGCCCCTGGCGTACCTTTCCGCCTGAAGAAGTCTAAATGCTGGCGCTGGATACCAACATCCTGATTGCGCTGCAAAAGCTGGAACCGGCGGCGTTTGGGCATGATCGGCAGGCCCTGATGACTGTGCCGGTCGTGATTCCAAGCGTGGTGCGCTACGAAGCGCGGCGCAGTCTACTGGCACCGCAGTATGCGCGGCGTTTGGCACAGCTTGACCAGCTCCTTTCAGGACATGCCACTCTGGACTTTGATCAGCAGGCTGCCGACATCGCCGCAGATATTTACCACCAACTCTGTACCACCGGCCAGCTCATTGACGAAGCCGATTTGATGATTGCGGCCCTCAGCATTCAGCACGGCGCCGCCCTTGTCACTCGTAATACCAGCCATTTTCAGCGCATTCCGGGGTTGACGCTGCTGGACTGGCTTTAAGGAGAACCATGACCAAATTCAACGACCAACTCACCCAGACTGGCGGCCCCGAGTGGCTGACCGCCAAGCGACAGCAGGGACTCGACCTGTTCACCTCGCTGGATGTGCCCACCGAAGGCGTCGAAGCCTGGAAATACACCCGCGTGGACGTGGATTTCGACGCGCTGAACCCCCACCCCAAGCGCGAGGCGACCACCGACACGACCAAGCTGCCCGCCAGCGTGCAGAAGCGCCTGAGCAGCACCGACGTGGGCGCCTTCCTCGTGCTCGACGGCCCGGACGTGGTGTACCGCACTGAACTCCCCGCCGAACTGACCGCCAAGGGCGTCATCTTCACCGACCTCAAGACCGCCGTGGAGCAGCACGCCGACAAGGTGCAGCAGTACCTCTACTCGGTGGTGCCCGCCGAAGTGCCCGACGACACCACCATCGCCGCGCCCGGCACCACGCCGAGCAAGTCGCCCGACCCCAGCGAGGGCAAGTTCTCCGCGCTGGCGGCGGCCCTGTGGACCAACGGCGCCTTCGTGTACGTGCCGCGCGGCGTGGAAGTCGAGCTGCCCCTCGGCTCCTTCCGCGTGATGAGCGAGGCGGGCACCTACACCGCCACCCGCACCCTGGTCGTCTGCGAAGAAAACGCGCAGGTCACGTTCATTGACGAGCAGGACAGCGAAGAATTGCCCGGCACCTACGCCATCGGCGCGGTGGAACTGGTCGTCAAGCAGGCGGCGCGCCTCCGTTACGTCTCCATCCAGAACTGGGGCAAAGGTGTGACCCACATCCAGCGCCAGCGCGGCGACGTGGAGCGCGACGGCACGCTCAACAGCCTCGTCGTCACGATGGGCGGCACGCTCAGCCGCACCGAGATGCAGAGCTATCTGCGCGGCCAAGGTGCGGATTCCGAGATGCTGGCGCTGTACTTTGCCAATGACGATCAGCACTTCGACCACTACACCTTGCAGCACCACGCCGCCGCGCACGCGCACAGCGACCTGCTGTACAAGGGCGTGAACGACGACACTTCAGTGGGCGTGTTCAGCGGCATGATCAAGGTAGACCTCGACGCGCAGAAGACCGACGCTTACCAGAAGCACCGCACGCTGATGCTGAGCAGCGAGGCCCGCAACTTCAGCGTGCCGCAGCTGGAAATCAACGCCAACGACGTGCGCTGCTCGCACGGTTCCACGACCGGGCCGGTGGATCAGGAAGCGCTGTTTTTCCTGCGCTCGCGCGGCATCAGCCGGGAAGTGGCCGAGAAGATGCTCGTGACCGCCTTCCTGGAAGACGTGCTTGCTCGGGTGCCGCTTCAGAGCGTCGTGAAGTACATCGAAGGCATCATCGCGGAGAAGGTCGGCGCCGCTTAAGCGCTTACCCCTTTCCGGCGGTCAGCTTCTGCGGAGGCTGGCCGCCGGTCTTTTTGGCCTTCAGCCCATAATGTTAATGGCTTCGCCCGCTTCATAGGCCGTGATCTTCAAGTCGGTGACGTTCAGGTGCTTGAGGGCGTCTATGGCCTGAGTCACGCCGGGGAGAGCCAGATGGGTGTGCATGGCCCCGAGGTTGTCCCAGTGTTCCGTAATCAAAAAATGGCCCGGCTGGCTCAGGTCCTCGGACACGAGATACAGCAGGCAGCCGTCTTCCTGCCGGGTCGCCTGAGCAATATGGACGAGCAGTTGACGAAGGTGGGCGGCGTGTTCGGCGCTGGCGCTGAGTGTTCCGTGCGAAATGACCATCGTTGTTCTCCTCGGGTGCTGGGGTGAAGTCAGCATACTCTGTGGGCTCACTGTGAGAGCGCCTGGGTGCCGTCCTTCTTTTGATGGACGCACCCGTCAGCTTCGCCCGCTACGCTGGGGCATGCTGCTGACCCTGCTCACTGCTGCTGCCTCCCTTCAGGCACCTTTGCCACCACAGGCGGTGCGAGTCATCGCAGGCCGCGCCTACGTGAACTGCCAGTGGTTGCAGCAAAACCGGGAAGACCTGAGTTGCCGTCAGACGCCGGACAGCATCAGCCTGGCGGACGCTTACCGGCCAGACGTGACCTTTCTGGTGGACACTCAAGGCAGAGCCACGATGAAAGCGGCGTCGAGCCAGTCCCGTACTGTGCTCTTTAACCCGCCACGCAAGTCAGCAACTTTGGCAGGCGGTTTCTGGCTCGCGGCCCGTGATCTGAACAGTGCTCTGGGCCTTCCCTTACGCTGGCAGACTGGTCAGCTCTGGCTGGGCAAGACGCCCGGCGCCGTACAAGCTGCTCAGCAACGCACCCCCGAGCAGGCTGCTCTGGCCGCCACCCGCCACCAACGTGGTCCCGTGCCCGGCGTAGGCCACAGCGAAGGCGGGGTGAATGTGCTGCTCACTGCGCGGGGGAGTGCCGAGCAACAGTGTGAATGGATAGCGCACCGCGTCACCTGCTGGACGTGGCAGGACGGTCACTGGACACTGACCTGGCAGGCGCAGACCGACCGCACGCCCGACGATGCCTGGCCTCAGCCCAGACCCGACGCGCTGGAGGCGGTTCTAGGGCGGGTCACTCCGCTGAGTGGCACGCGGCCCAGCTGGCCCGGCGGCCTCGACTTCGAGCAGCGCGGCGGCTCCGGCACGAGTCGCACCGTGCAGCGGGGCTGGGTGGCACCGGGCGGGCAGCGGACCCTGGCCTATGAGAAGGTGGGCTTGATAGACGAGGCATTTGCGGAGGCGGAGTTTCGCTAGCCCACTTTGCCCTGCATTGTGCGAGCATGGCCAGCCGTGTCTTCTTCTGCTTCCCTGAGTGCCGCCCCGTCCCACCCGCCCCGCGCCCTGGGGGCCGGATTGCTGATCGTCATTCTGGTCGTCGCTTTCGAGTCGGCAGCGGTCGGCACGATGATGCCCCGGGTGGCGACGGAGCTGCGTGGGCTGGGACTCTACGGCTGGGCGTCAAGCGCTTTTATGCTGGCGAACCTGCTGGGGGCGATTGTGGCAGGGCTGCTCACCGACCGGCGCGGGGCGGCGTGGGGCGCAGGTCTGGGCCTGGGGCTGTTCGGCATCGGCCTCGGGCTGCTGGCGCTGGCCCCGACCATGCCGCTTATCGTCGCGGCGCGAGTGGTGGAAGGGCTGGGAGTCGGCGGGCTGGCGGCGCTGCCGTTCGTGGTGATTCCAGCGGCGTATGCGGGACAGGCGCAGGCGCGGATGCTGGCGGCGGTGTCGAGCATGTGGCTGGTGCCGGGGCTGATAGGACCGCCTCTGGCGAGCGCGGTAGCGGAAGCGTGGTCATGGCGGGTGGTCTTCGGCGGACTGGCGGGACTGCTGGTGCTGGCGGCGCCGCTGTGCCTGTTGCCACTGCGGACCCTGCCGCGCAGCTCGGCCCCCAAGAGTTCCAAACGCATCCTGTGGCCCGCGCTGGCGCTGCTGCTGGCCGCCGCTGCACTGATTGAGGGCCTGCGCCGTCCCGACGCGCTGGGAGCTGCACTCACCGTCGCTGGTCTGGTCGGTGTAGTGATCGCCATGCGGCCCCTCTTTCCGGCGGGCCTCTGGACCCTGCGGCCCGGTCTGCCGTCGGCGCTGGCAGTGCGCGGGTTTATCGCCTTCGCGCAGATGGGCCTCGGTCCCTTCATGACGCTGGCGCTGCGGCGGTTGCACGACCTCAGCCTGCGCGACGCGGGGTGGATCATCAGCATCGGGGGCATCGCGTGGACGACGGGCGCGTGGCTGCAAGCGCAACTGGAAAAGAAATACGGCCCCGGCTCACGCCTGGCACGCATCCGGGGAGGGGCCGCTGTGCTCACCGCCGGGCTGGTTCTCGCTGCACTGGGCGTGCTGGGGCCGCTGCCGGTCTGGGCGGCGTACCTGGGCTGGCTGGTGGCGGGCACCGGCATGGGTGTGGCATACAACTCCAACAGCCTGTGGGCCATGAGCCACGTCTCCACCGAAGAACGCGGGCAGCTCTCGGGCCAGTGGGCCAACATCGAAGTGCTGATGGTCGCGCTCTCGGCAGGCATCGGCGGAGCGCTGGTCGCCCGTTTGCCGCTGACGCAGGCGCTCACGCTCGCGTTCGGGATGTGCATCCTGGCGTCGCTGGTGCCCTGGGCAGCGGCGCGGCGATTGGAAAGCGGCCCAGGCGGTGCATAAGCTTGACAATTCCTGTATACGACGCTATCTTTTGACCATCACCGCCCAAGAGGCGGATTTTTTATTGCTTCTCTGGCTGGCTCAGTGCCCGCCGCCCATCTTGCCCGGCCACAGCAGCGCCGCGAGGCTGACGAGCGACCACGTGCCTTCCAGCAGGATGAACCCCCAGTTGCGTTCCAGCACCGCGACGATGGCAAGCAGCCCGCTGCCCACGAAGTTGAGCAGGTTGTAGGTGCGGCTGCCCGTCGGCATACGCCCGGTCTGCGCCAGCACATAGGCGACGAGAATCTGAATGGCGCCGAGGATGGAAACGATCTGGATGACGGTGTCGCTGTGCATCCTGTCAGCTCAGCACGCGGGGAGACTGGCGTGGTGAGCCAGGAGCAGGGGCCGCCTGGACTTTTTGCCCGGCGGCCCCTGCCCTCACGCGCTCAGCGAATCTGAATGTCCTGGTCGAGCCAGGTCAGCGCCCGTTCGCGGCCAAAAGGCCAGACGGTCACGCTGACCTGGGCCGCCTGCGCCGCTTCCTGCACGAACTCGGGCAGCGGCCCCTGCTTTTTGGGCGCGGCGTTCCAGGTGGGGGCGTCGTCCGGCAGCCCGGCCAGCTCGCGGGCGAGTTCCAGGCCCCGGTGCAGGTCGCCGAGTTCGTCCACCAGCCCCAGCTCCAGCGCGTCGTAACCTGACCAGATGCGCCCGCGCCCGATTTCGTTGACGCGCTCCTGGCTCAGGTCGCGGCCCTCGGCCACCCGGCTGGTAAAGCGGTCATAGACCTCGCCGATGCCCTTTTCGATGTGCGCGCGTTCCTCGTCGGTGTAGGGCCGGCTGGGGCTGTACATCAGCGCCCGGTCACGGCCCACCCGCTCGGGCTTCAGGCCCTGGCGCCCGTTAAATTCCTGCATCACCGGCTTGCCGCTCACCACGCCGATGCTGCCGGTCAGGGTGTAGGGGCTCGCCACGATTTTGTCGGCGTGGGTCGCGAGGTAGTAGCCGCCGCTCGCCGCGTACTCGCCCATCACCACGACCACCGGCTTGTCGCTGGTCGCAATTTCGCGCCACATCAGGTCGGACGCGAGCGCCGAGCCGCCGCCGCTGTTGACATAGACGACGATGGCCTTCGTTGCCTTGTCCTCCTTGGCGTGTTTGAGCGCGGCCACCACGGTATCGGACCCCGCCATCGGCCCGCCGAGCAGCGGGAGAGGCAGGGGGTTGTTCTTGCTCTTGCCGGTCACGATGCTGCCGACGACCGACACCACGGCGACCTTGCCCGCCTTGGGGGTGCCGGGCTTGTTCGGCAGCAGCAGGTCGAGCACCGCCGCCAGGGGTCGGGTGCCGGGGCCGATGAGTTCGTCCTCATAGGCCACCCGGTCAATCAGGCCCGCGTCCACCGCCCCCTGCGCCGAGGTGAGGTCGGCAGTCAGCCAGCCAAGCGCGTCTTCCTCGCTCACGCCGCGCCCCTGCGCGAGGTCGGCGGCCCACGCCGCTTCCAGCCCGCCGAGGTAGGCGCTGAGCTGCTCGCGGTTGGCCTCGTCCATGTGGTCTTGCGAGAAGCGGGTCAGCGCGGCCTTGTACTCCTTGATCCGCAGGTTCTCGAACTCAATGCCGTGCTTTTTCAGGAAAGCCCCGAGGAAAGTCGGCTCGGCGGCGAACCCGCTCACCATCACGTCCGCCGACTCGGGCGCGGCAATTTCCTGGGCACCGCTCGCCACGATCAAGCTGGTCATGGTGAGCTGCGGCAGGTACGCCACCGTGCGCTTGTTTTCGCTCAGGCGGCGCAGAATCTCGCGGATGGCGTGCGCGGTCGCCGGGGCCGCCGTGAACTCGCTCACCCGCACCAGCACGCCGTGCAGCCAGTCGGCCTCGGCCAGCTTCGCGGCGCGGGCAGCGAGCGCCTCTACCGTTTCCGCCTTGTTCAGCAGCGCGGCGAGCGGCTGCGTGGGCTGACGTTCGGGGTAGTCGCCGGTCACGTCCAGCACGACCCAGGTGGGCCGGGTCACGCCGGCGGGCAGGTCGAGCAGGTTGCCGAAAAGGGGAATGTTCATCAGGTCAGAGTACGCGGGCACCGGGTGAAAAGTTGCGGGCCGCCCTGTCAAAAAGCTCTGCAAAAAAAGCGCCCCGCCTTCACGCGGAAGACGGAGCGGGCCGGGAAAAAGCCTCAGAGGCCCTTGAGGTACTCGTGGATGTTGGAGATGTCCTGGTCGCTGACCTGGGTCGCCACGAAGCGGGGCATGACCGGGCTGAGGGTCTTGTTGGGCGCGCGGCCCTGACGCAGCGCGGTGGTGAAGTCTTCGAGGCTCCAGTCCTTGACGATGTTCAGCGCCGGGCCAACGCCGCCCTCGGCATTGGCACCGTGGCAGCCGGCGCAGGTTCCGGCGAACTTCTCTTTGCCCGCGTCCGCGTCGCCGCTCGCGCTCGCCTTGTTGGTGTCGGGCTGCGCGGCGGCCATGTTCTCGGGGGTGTTGCCGGTGGTGCCGGGCTCGTTGTCGTTGCCGTTGCTGGTGCTGCCGGCGTTGTTCACCCCGTCGGTGGCCGTGCTGGCGTTGGTGTTCGCCTCAGGGTTGGGTTCGCCGTCCTGGGCACCGGCCTCGGCACTCTGGGTGGTCGTGTTTTCCTGGCTGGTTTCGGCGGTGCTGTCCTTGCTCCCGGCGGCGCCGCTGGTGGTCGCGTCGGTGCCCTTTTCGGTGCCTTTGCCCTCACCGTGCGCGGCAGCCTCTTCGTGGTGCGACTTGGTGGCGATGTTGTAGCCCGCGATAGACCCGCCGATGGTCAGCGCCAGCAGCAGCGTCATGGTGACGGCGAAGGTGTTCTTCATATGCCCACAGGCTACCATACGGTCAGGGGGCGTTTGCCCGCTCCTGGCCGGCATTGCAGGGAGGGCGAGCGCCTGCTGGAGGCCGCAGCTGCAAGGCCACAGTCGGCCTGCGGCGCGCGGGCTAGAATGACGGGTATGTGGGTGTCCACCAAAGCTCAGTACGGCCTGCGCGCCCTGGTCGAGATCGGTCGCCGGGGCGGCGAAGCGGTGCCGCTCAAGGACGTGGCCGAGCGCCAGGGCCTCAGTCAGCATTACCTCGAACAGATTGCCAGCAACCTGCGCCGCGCGGGCTTTATCAAGAGCATTCGCGGGGCGCACGGCGGCTACCGCCTTGCCCGGCCCGCCGAGGCCATCAACGCCTACGACGTGGTGACGGCGCTCGAAGGCAGCATTGCCCCAGTGTCGTGTGTGGAAGACGACCACGTATGCGACAGCCGCAATGTGTGCGGCACGCAAAACCTGTGGTTCCGGGTGGACGCCGCCCTGCGCGACGTGCTGGGCAACACGACCCTTGCCGACCTGATTGCCGAGAGCGAACGCGCCGACCATGCCCGGCTGGTGCAACTCGAAAATCCCTACGCTTCGACGGTCTGAGCGCTTCAACAACGGCTAGAGCCGACTCACCCACGCCCACAGCGGCGGCCCCAGCACGGCCAACCCGACCACCACCGCGCCGAGGCTGGCGAGCAGAACGGCGGCGGCGGCGGCATCTTTGGCGACCCCGGCGAGGGGGTGCGGCTCGGGGCTGACGAGGTCCACCACCGCTTCGACGGCGGTATTGACGAGTTCCAGCGCCAGCACCAGGGCGCACGCCAACGCTATCGGGGCGAGCGGCGCCCGCAGCCATGCGGTGAGCGCGAGGGCCAGCACCGCTGCCCACGTCTCGATCCGAAAGTTGGGCTGGGTGCGGTAGCTATGAGCAATTCCGGCCCAGGCGAAGCCCGCCGAGCGCCACCAGCGTTTCCACGAGAGGGCCGAGCCCGCCGAGTTCACGCGTCAGGCTCCGGCGGGCAGGCCCGTCTGCGCGGCGGCCCAGGCGTCGTGGAACACCTGCCAGTCCTCGCCGGTCGCGCCTTCCTCGAAGCCCAGGCCCTCGGCGTGGGGGTGGTCGTGGCCGACGAGGTGGGTCAGGCCGTGGCTGGCGAGCAGCGCAACCTCACGGGTCAGCGAGTGGCCCCGGCTCTCGGCCTGCCGCTGCGCCGTGTCGAGGCTGATGATGATGTCGCCGAGGTGCGGCGGCATGAAGGGGTCGCCCGGTTCCCAGGTCGGAAAACTCAGCACGTCGGTGGCGGCGTCCTCGCCCCAGTGTTCGAGCTTGAGCGCGCGAATCTCCGGGTCGCCCACCAGCACCACCGTCACCTCGCGCTCCTCCCCGCCGAAATGCTGCATGGCCGCGCTCAGGCTCGCCCGCAGCGCCGGGCGCAGGCCAGCCGGGGGACGTTTACGGGCGATCAGGTCAATCATGCCGCGAGTGTAATCGGCGCGGGGAGGCGGGGCCAACGCTTCACGCTTCCCCGCCGCCAAAGTCGAGCAGCACATGCTCGGCGCTGAAGCCAGGGCCCATCGCGCTCAGCAGGCCGCGTCCCTGGGGCCGACTCCTCAGCACCTCTTCAAGCACGAACAGCACGGTCGCGCTGCTCATGTTGCCGTACTCTCGCAGCACCGCGCGGCTGCTATCCAGCGTGCCGTCCGGCAGGCCCAGCGCCTGCTCGTAGGCGGCGACCACCTTCACGCCGCCGGGATGCACCACGAAGGTCTGCACGTCGTCCCGCGCCCAGCCCTGTGCGGCGAGGGCCTGTGCCACGTTCTCCTGCATCATGGAATTCACCAGCGTCGGAATGTCGCGCGAGAAGCGGACCTTGAGCCCGTCGTCCACCACGTCCCAGCCCATGATGTCCTCGCTGTCCTCGATCAGCGTCGAAAAGCCGCCGTGCAGCGCCAGCAGGGGTCGGGGGCCAGGAACGTCGGGCGCCGTGACGACCAGCGCGGCGCCGCCGTCGGCAAAGAGAGCCGTGCCCACGAAATTGCTCTTGGACTCGTCGCCCTTGACCAGCGTCAGGCTGCACAGTTCGACGGCCACGTACAGCACCCGCTTGAACCCGGCGCGCACCAGGTCGGCGGCGCGCGCCAGTCCGCTTGCCCCGCCCGCGCAGCCCAGACCCCAGACCGGCAAGCGGGCGGCGTGGGGGTTGAGGCCCAGCGCCCCAATCAGGTAGGCGTCCAGGCTCGGCGTGCTGAGGCCCGAGGTGTTGACGACCACCACGGCGTCCACGTCGGCGGGGGCGAGCTCGGCCTTATCCAGCGCTTCGCGGGCGAGCCGGACGATCAGGGCGCGGGCTTCTTCCAGAAACACCCCGTTTTTCTCGGCAAAACCGTGTGGTTCGAGGTACCACGCCAGCGGGCGCGAAAGGGCGCGGCGCTCGATCTGCGCGTTGGTAAACACGTCGAGCATGTGCCGGCGCTCGCTCATGCGCGGAAAGAGGGTGCGGGCGGCGGCCTGCACCTCGCTCTGAAGCGCGCTGTAGGGCGGAGTCCCTGTCACCAGAGAGCGCAGAAGCGGAGCTGGGGCAGCGTTCATGGCCCGCATTCTGCGCCTGCCCGCCGCGAGGACCGTGACGCCAGGCGCAAATGACGCCGCTGCCGCTCGTTTGGTGGCGCGGGCCTCAGGGCTTCAGTCGCCGTGTTCTTTGAGATACCCGCCCCGCGTCAGTTCCTGGAGCAGCGGCTCGAGGTCGTGCAGCGCCACGTCAGCCCGCACGGCGTACTCGGCGGGAGTCTGACCCTCGCCCAGCGCCCGGATGAGTTGTGCTCCGGCGGCCCCGTACTGTTCGCGGAAGCCGTGGTAGACACTGGTAATCGGGTTGTTGGCGTCGCGCCCGCGCAGGGTGGGAATGTAGATGCGGTGCGCCCACCCCGCGAAGGAGCGCGGCAGGATGAGGGTTTGAGGCCGCAGCGGCGCCGGGAAGGCTCCCTCGTAGGGCAGGCCCGCCGGCATGGCGGCCACCACTTCGCCGCGTGAGTACAGCAGCGCGCCGTCCGGGTGGACATACAGCCCGGTGAAATCCTCAGTGAGGTCGAATTTCCACGCCCGCGAGCCGACGCCGCTCAGAACGTGGGCATAGGTGGGGGGCAGGGGATAGGTCGCCATCGTGGCGCCCTGCTCGTAAAGCGAGAGCAGCTCGCCCAACGCCTGCTCGCCGGTCGCGTTCACGGCGGCGGCGGCGACCACCCGGCCCTCGTACACCAGCGCGTATGTGCTGAGGTCGCCCATCGAAACGTGCAGGTAACCGTACCAGCTCAGCTCGTGCAGGTACTTCAGAAAGGCGTGCAGGTCGCAAAACCGGCTGCTGAGCCCCAGTTGCAGCGGGGCGCTGAGCGGCAAAAAGCGCGCCAGGAAGGGAGCGGCGCCCGGAAACATCGGTTGCAGGGTGGGCACAGCGACGTGCGCGCCCTCCGGCAGCGGGCCCAGCGGCAGCGCGGGCTCGGGCAGTCGGGGCGGCGCTGCTGGGGAAGGCGCCGGGGACAGAGCTGCAGCGACGGGCCGCACAGGAGCGCGGGGCGCGGGCGCGGGCTCCTCTTGTTCCTGAGCCGCCTGTTCCTGTTCCCAGAGCCGTTCGAGCAGTTCCACCGGCAGGTCGGGCAGCCGGTCGGAGGCCAGAGCTTCTTGCAAGGTGCGTGGCAGAGACGGGTCGCTGTCAGGCTGCGGGGCCGGGGCAGGCTTCGGCGCGGCCTGAATCACCTGGGTCTGCGTCGCCGTCGAGCGTTCTTGCACCTGCCGAGCAGGAGCCGCCTCACGGCGCGGGGCCGCTGGCGCCTCCGGTTCCTTGAGCCAATCGTTGAGGGCGCTGCTCAGCCACCCGCTGCGGGGGGCACTGGCGGGCGCGGCCTCTGTCTCCTCAGCGGGGCTGGCCGCTGGAACGGGCGCGGCAGCTTTGGTTGGTGGGCGGGGCTTGGGCTCAGGTCGTGCCTCGGCTACTGGAGCCTGTACAGGCGCACTCGGCACCGTTTCCGCCGGAGTAGGCCGGGCCCGCGCCGAACGGGACGTGCGGGTGGGTGCCACCGGCTCCTCGGCAGCGGTTGGCGTCCGGCGGCTGGGATCGCGGTAGGCGCGGACCTGCACCTCGGCGCGCGGCGCGGGCGGCTCCACTCCGCTCAGCGCTTCGATGGAAGTGGTCGGCACCTGACCGGCGGGGCGACGCACCGGGCGAATCTGCACCGGGGCCTCGGGGGCAGGGGTGCCCGACTCGCCGTCGTGCAGCAAAGAATCGAGCGTGTCAGGGGTAGAGACGGAAGTTGTGGTCAGCCGCGCAGGGCGGCGGCGGGGGTCTGTCATGTGGGGTCTCCTGCGGGCCCGGTGGGGGAGGCGGGGTCGGCCTGGGAACGTAGGCCGGCGCGGTAGCGCTCGCCGTTGCGGACATAGCTGGCCGCGTTGGGGGTCGCCGCCACCGGACGCACCACGCGGGCGGGCGTCCCCACGGCGAGCATTCCGTCGGGCACTTCCTTCCCTTCCGGGAGCAGTGCCCCGGCGCCCAGCACCGCGCCCCGGCCCAGGCGCGAGCCGTTGAGCATGATCGCGCCCATGCCAACTAGACTGCCCGCCTCGCATGTCGCCCCATGTACCACGGCGCGGTGGCCCACCGTCACGTCCTCGTGCAGCGTGCAGGGAAAGCCGGGGTCGGCGTGCAGCACGGCGCCGTCTTGCACGTTGCTGCGTTCGCCCACCCGGAGCTGTTCAGTGTCGCCGCGCAGGACGGCGCCAAACCAGATGCTCGCGCCCGCCTCCACCTTTACCTGGCCGATCACGTCGGCGCTCGGGGCCACGAAGGCCGTGGGGTGGATGTCAGGTGTCAGGTCCTCCAGGGTGTGCAGCGGCATGTGGGCCTCCGGGGCCGGGGCGGGGGCAGGGGGGGACAGGGCAAAAACGCCCACCACACCGGCAGTGATCTTGCTGCCAAAGGTAGCACAGCCGTCTGGGCCGTCATCTGGGCCGTCCTGGGCGCGGTCTGCATGGCCATCGGGGCAGGCCGGGCAAGGCCGGAAGTCGCGCGGCATCGCCTACTATGGAGGCCATGACCCTGCCTCCCCAGGACCTGCCCCCCGGCCAGGCGCTGCTCGCCACTCCGCTGGGGACGGCGAACGCGCCGCAGGCCGCCCGGGTCCACACTTACCCGCTGCGCTTCACTGGTCAGGCCAGCGAGTATTTCCGCGTCTGGATCGTGAACCTTGCGCTCACGGTGATCACGCTGGGGCTGTATACCCCCTGGGCCCGCATCCGCACCCGGCAGTATCTCTACGGGCATACCTGGCTCGATGACCAGAACTTCGAGTACACCGCCAGCCCGTTCGCTCTGCTGCGCGGTTACCTGATCGTGGTGGCGTTTTTCGGGCTCTACACGGCGGCGCAGCAGCTTCAGTTCACCGGCTGGGAGTGGGTCACCGGGGCGCTCGGCCTCCTGTTCGCGGTGGCGTATCCCTGGCTGGTGCGGCAGTCCATGCGCTTTCAGGCGCGCAGCACGGTGCACCGGGGGCTGCGGTTCCGCTTTACCGGGTCGCTGGGGGACGCCTACGTGTCCTACGGGGTCGCCAACATCGCGGCGGTGTTTTCGGGGTCGCTCGCGCTGCCCTGGGCGTGGTTCATGCAGCGGCGCTACCAGGCCGACGGCCTCGCTTACGGCACGGCGCGCGGACACTTTCGCGGCAGCCTGGGGCCCTTTTACCTGATTGGGCTGGCGGGGGCCGGCCTGACCGTGCTGGGCATAGGGCTCCTCGCGGGGCTCGCCATCGGGGCTGCGACCATCGCTGGCGTCCTGGGTGACCTGAACCTCGAACAGCTCGACACCGACCTGCTCACTTCCGCGGTGGTGGTGGCTTTCGTGCTCGGTTACCTGGCGCTGGCAGTGCTCTACGGCATAGCGTGGCAGTACGTCCGCGCCGCTACCATGCATTACGTCCTCAACAATTTCGAGCTGGGCGGCGTGGTGCGGACCCAGGCCACCTTTAGCCCCTGGCGGCTGGTGTGGATCAACCTGGCCAATACGCTGGCCCGCATCTTTTCCCTCGGGCTGCTCACGCCCTGGACAGTGATTCGCACCAACCGGTATCTGCTGGGTCATGTGCAGGTGCGCGCCATCGTCAGCCTGGACGACTTCAGCGCCGCGCAGACCGAGGACGAGAGCGCTGTGGGTGAAGCGGCCACCGAACTGCTCGACATCAACATCGGCTTCTGAAGTCCTAACATTTTTCTAGTGCTTTTCGGCGGGAAAAGGGCGCGGGCGTGGTAGACTACTTTCCTGAACTGCCCGGGACACGGCGCAGTTGCAAGCCGCCCGGCACAGGTCCTGACCGCGCATTCGCGCCGCAGCCTGTGGGGCGCGGCGGAGGTGATAACCATAGCGAAAGATCTTAAGGTCAACGAGCAGATTCGCGTCCGGCAGGTCCGCCTGATCGGCGCGGAAGGGGAGCAGATCGGGATTATCGATACCCGCGAGGCCATGAACATGGCCCGTGAAAAGAGCTTGGACCTCGTGATGGTCAGCCCGCAGGCTGTGCCGCCCGTCTGCCGCCTCCTCGATTATGGCCGCTTCCGCTACGAGCAGCAGCAAAACGAGAAGGAAAACCGCAAGCGCGCCCGCTCGCAAGAAGTCAAGGCGATCAAGTTCCGCGTCAAGATCGACGACAACGATTTCAAGACCAAGACCGGACACGTGCGGCGCTTTCTCAACGAGGGCCACAAGGTCAAGGTCACCATCATGTTCCGTGGCCGCGAACGGACGCACCCCGAACTCGGCGAGCGCATCCTGGTGCGCGTCGCTGAAACGCTGGCCGATGTCGGCGCGCCCGAAGGCAACCCCAGCATGATGGGCATGGACATGAACATGATCATGGCCCCCAAGGCCCCGGCGTCCCCCAAGAAGGACAAGGCCGACCGCCCCGAGGGCGACGCTGGTGACACGGACATGGCGGCTCCGGCCCCCGCGCCCGCCGCTGCCCCCGAAACCGAGAGCGCTCCGAGCGCCTGAACCTTCTCTCTTTCCCCGACTGGTCTGTCCCTGTGACAGGCCGGTTTTTTGTGGTGACTCAGGTAAAGCCACGTTTTGGGGCTGCTCAGCCGCGATACTGACGGCCACCGTAGGCTGACAGGCATGGCATCTCTTCCCAAACTGCTGATTCTGGCCGGTGTATTCGCCATCGTGCTGGGCCTGCTGTGGGCCTATCAGCCGGGGCTGCTGCGGACCCTGTTCGGCTGGTTCGGGCGGCTGCCGGGCGACATTCGCTACCAGAACGGCAACACCTTCGTTTTCGTGCCCTGGGTCAGCATGTTGGTGCTCAGCGTAGTGCTGAGCCTGCTCGCCCGGCTGTTTCGCTGACGCTCAAGTCCGGCTCAAGGCCCGGTCATTTCCCCGAGTGCTTTATTTTGTAAACTGAGCCTATGGTCAAAATGTACACCACCACCTGGTGCCCCGACTGCCACGCGGCCAAGCGGGCGCTGACGCAGAAGGGCATCGCTTACGAGGAAATCAACATCGAGCAGGACGAACAGGCCGCCGAGTACGTGATGAGCGTGAACGGCGGGCGCCGCAGCGTGCCCACCCTGGTCAGCGGCGACGTGGCGCACAGCCTCAGCGGGTTCCGGCCTCAGAAGCTCGACGCGTTTCTGGCGGAAGCGGGCCTCTAACTTCAACTTTTGCTCTGAAGCGGCTCTTGCGGGGGCCGCTTTTTTTGGCATTCTTGGCCCGGCAGTTGCCCCGCTGACTGGAACGCGGCAAAGTAGAGCATGTCGAAAATCTGGTTCGGGGCGCTGGCCCTGCTGCTGATGGGGTGCGCCACGCCGGTCGCGTCCGCGCCCAATCCCTACCTGACGGGCCGCACCCTCAACATCGCCCATCAGGGCGGCGAGGCGCTGTGGCCGAGCAATACCCTGACCGCCTACCGGGGCGCGGTGGCCCTCGGCGTGGACCTGCTGGAAATGGACCTGCACGCCACCCGCGACGGCGCGCTTGTCCTCTCGCACGATGCGACGCTCGACCGCCTGACCGACACCCAAGGCCGCATTGCCGACCTGACGCTGGAACAGGTGCTGCGGGCCGACGCCGGCTACACGCTGACCCCGGCGGGCGGCAGCGGCTTTCCCTTTCGGGGCCAGGGCGTGCAGGTCGCGCAGTTAAAGGACGTGCTGCGCGAGTTTCCGAACACGCCGCTGATTATCGAACTCAAGCAGGCGAGTCCCAGCATTGCCGCGCCGTTTTGCGCCGAACTGCGCCGCGCCGGGGCGACGGGGCGGGTGATTGCCGCGAGTTTCAGCGACGCGGCCCTGAACGAGTTTCGCCGCCTGTGCCCGGAAGTCATGACCTCCATGACCGAGCGCGAACTGCGCCCGCTGGTGCTGCTGAGCAAGGTGGGGCTGAGTGCTCTGGCTCCCACGCCGGGGCAGGTGGCCCAGGTGCCGGTGCGCTCGGGCGGCATCGAAATCGTCACGCCGGCCTTCGTGCGCGCCCTGCACGCCCGTGGCGTGGCGGTGCAGGTCTGGACCATTGACGACGAGGCCGAGATGCGCCGGCTGGTGCAAATGGGCGTGGACGGCGTCATCACCAACCGGCCCGACCTGCTGAAAAAGGTGCTTGCCGAACGCTGAGGTCAGCCCCCGAACCACGCCTCCACCGCCGCCGGGTCACTCGGTGTCAGGTAGTACCGTTTGCCCGCGTGTTCCAGCAGCAGCGCTTGCTCTGGCCGGGCACTGCTCGCCGCCGCCTGCACGTTGCCCAAACGGGTGGAAAAGGTGCCGGTGTGATAACCGGGCATCCCGGTGCCGAACAGCCGCACGCCTAGCGGGTCGCTGGTCACGCTGGCCTTCGTGCTTTGGCGCAGAAAATCGGTGCTGCTGGCGCGAGTCTTGACGGTGAGGGTGTCGCCGTGGATTTCGTAACTGAGGCGCGGCCTGGAGATGAGGAGCGAGCCGACCGCGAGTGAGAGTGGCAAAAGCAGCAGCAGCGGCCAGATATTTTCCCGCAGCGGCACTCCCCTGGGCCGGAAGGTTGCCGCGTCCCCTTTTTTCCAGACGATGAGCAAAGTTTCGGGGTCGGCGGGCGTGAGGAAAGTGGGCGGCTGGGTGCCGAACAGCAGTCCCGTGCGCGAGCCGTTGCCGTAGACCGCCAGTTCTCCGCGCTCGGAACGGAAGTGGCCCACCGTATAGCCGGGCATGTTGCTGCCCACCTGTTTTGAAAGGCGTCCCAGCGACACTTTTTCTGCGGGTGTTCCCGCCGGGATGACCACTTTGGACGCCAGAGAACGCGCCACGACCTGCCCGCCCGAGACCTCGTACCTGGGCAGCCCCAGCACGGGCGGGGCCAGGATCAGCACGACCGGCAGCAGGCTGGTCAGCACAAGCACTGCGACCAGCAGCGGCCACCACTTCGGCGTGGGCTCACGCAGCGGCGCCAATTGAGCGGGGGTCGGGGGGGACATATCTGGGCATACGGCCCGGGCGGCGCAAAAGTTGCCATGCTGCCAGGGAGGGAGGGTAGGCGCTTTGACCCCTGCCCGCCCGCCGCGCTATTATGAGGCCATGAAGCGCCCCGCCCATCACTCCGGTCTGGTGATGCGCCGCGTGGGCCGCCGAAGTCCCTCCATGCCCGGACTGAGCACGCGAACTCTGAGCGCCTGAGAACCCCTGTTGCGGTTTTCAGGCGTTTTGCTGTCCACGCGGCCAGACCGGGCTTTTTCATGTTCATATCAAGGAGAACCATGCACGTCACCCTTCCCGACGGTAAACAACTCGACCTTCAACCCGGCGCCACGGCGCTCGACGCCGCCAAAGCCATCGGCCCGCGCCTGGCGCAAGACGCCCTGGGCGCCACCGCCAATGGCGAACTTACCGACCTGATGACGCCGCTGAGTGATGGCGCCAGCATCACCCTGATCACCAAGAAGAATCCCGGCGACGCCGCGCCGCTGTTCCGGCACTCGCTGGGCCACGTCATGAGTCAGGCGGTGGGCGAATATTACAAGGCCAAAGGCTACGGCCCCGACGCCATCAAGCGCGGGGTGGGGCCGTACATCGAAAACGGCTGGTATCAGGATTTCGACCTGCCCGAGCCGCTGAAAGAAGAGGACCTGCCCGAGATCGAAAAGATCATGCGCGACATCATCGGGCGCGGCCTGGACATCACCCGGCGCGAAATCAGCAAAGACGAGGCGCTGGCGCAGTTTCCCCACGACCCCTACAAGGCTGAGCTGATCGAGGGTTTGCCGGACGACGAACCCATCACCTTCTACAGCCAGGGCGACTACACCGACCTGTGCCGGGGGCCGCACTTCCCTAGCACTGGCAAGCTGCCGCAGAGCTTCAAGCTGATGAGCACCAGCGGCGCGTACTGGCGCGGCAACGAGAAAAACCCCATCCTCCAGCGCATCTACGGCGTGGCGTTCGCCACCCAGAAGGAACTGGACGAGTACCTGTTTCAGCTCGAAGAAGCCAAGCGGCGCGACCACCGCAAGCTGGGCAAGGAACTTGAACTGTTCACCATCGACCCGCTGGTGGGCAAGGGCCTGCCGCTGTGGCTGCCCAACGGCACGGTGCTGCGCGAAGAGCTGACCAACTTCATGAAAGAGCAGCAGTTCCAGCGCGGTTACCAGGGCGTGGTGACGCCCAACATCGGGAACCTCGACCTGTACCGCACCTCCGGGCACTACCCGTACTACTCCGAGTCTCAGTTCAACCCGATTCAGGTGGACGAGGAAGAGTACATGCTCAAGCCCATGAACTGCCCGCATCACGTGCGAATTTACGCCAGCAAGCCGCGCAGCTACCGCGACCTGCCGGTGCGGCTGGCCGAGTTCGGCACGGTGTACCGCTACGAGCAGTCGGGCGAACTCAACGGCCTGACCCGCGTGCGCGGCTTCACGCAGGACGACGCCCACATCTTCTGCCGCCCGGACCAGCTCAAGCGCGAGTTTCTGGACGTGCTCGACCTGACGGTGCTGGTGCTCAAGACCTTCGGCATGACCGACGTGCGTTTCCGCGTGGGCGTGCGCGACCCCGAGTCCGACAAGTACGTGGGCGACGAGCAGAACTGGGCGCTGGCTGAGCGCCAGATTATCGAGGCGGTGGAGGAAGTCGGCCTGCCCTACACCATCGAACCCGGCGACGCAGCCTTCTATGGCCCCAAGCTCGACTTCGTGGTCAAGGACGTGCTGGGGCGCGAGTGGCAGCTCGGGACCATTCAGGTGGACTACAACCTGCCCGAGCGCTTCGACATCTCCTACACCGGCGAGGACGGGCAGGAGCACCGCCCGATCATGATTCACCGCGCGCCCTTCGGGTCCATCGAGCGCTTCACCGGCATCCTGATCGAGCACTACGCGGGCGACTTTCCGCTGTGGCTGGCGCCCCGGCAGGTCATGATCATCCCTATTGCCGACCGCCACAACGCCTACGCTGAGGAGCTGCGTGAGGAACTGCACCGCGCCGGGTTGCGCGCCGAGGTGGACGATTCCTCCAACCGCATGCAGGCCAAGGTCCGCGACGCCGAGCTGCACAAGATTCCGGTGATGCTGATCGTGGGCGACAAGGAGCAGGAGGCCCGCGAGGTCAGCGTGCGCGAGCGCACCGGCGAAGGCACCAAGGAGCGCAAGGGCGTGAAGTTTGACGAGCTGAAGGCGGAATTGCTGGAGCGGCGGAAGAACCGGTCTTAAGACCCCAAATCCCAAAGAGAGACAAAACGTGAGTGCCGCCCTGTCGTGGGGCGGCCTTCTCTTTTGCGCTTGCCTGCTGGGGTCGCTTAAGTTTATTCAGGCACCGGCCCGCTGACAGCCAGCGGCGTGAGACTAATTTCCTGAGTTGCCTGAGTTGACACGGGCAGCAGTAGGGTGGCGTTCTCCGTGAGTGGAGCCTGGAGCCATGCTGCACGTGAACTGTAGAGCCGTAGCTCTGGGCCGTGAAGGGGCCGCGGAAGTTGGAGCTGTCCCTGGGCGTCCGTCCAGCGCAGGGCCGCCGCAAATGCTGGGTAAGTTGTGCGTTCTGGGGCGCCGTATGACCGACTCTGCTTTTTGACGAGCGCCAAAATGGGCGTCCCGCCGGGCAGATTCAGCTGAAGCGGGGGCGCAGAGTGGAGGTCATCGCTGGCGAGTGGGGTGATAAGTGGTCCACCGATCCCAGCGGCTTGCCACATAGGTGCAGGAAGCTGCCTGAGGGCGGTGCTGAGCGCTGGAAAGTACACCTGCGACAGTGCTGCAGACAGGCTGTAATCCGTTCCCCAGGAGAGCGGGAGTGTCTGCTCGCCGAGCGCCACTCCGCTGGGCGAGACGGTGAGCGGCCAGTGAGCCTGTGCCATACAGCTGAGCAGACCGGGCATATCGACGTAAGTGGGCAGCTCGGAATTCAAGAGGTCAGTGAGGGTGGGCCGCGTCCCCCCGGGCAAGAGGGGCGGCAGGCACTGAAAGGTCCGTGTGTCCCCGAGCGGAGCGTCTGGAAGGCCGGCACGCCGCAGCAGGTAGCTTCCTTTCTGGTGGACAAGCTCTATGTCAAGGGTGCCAAGTCGCCGCCGCGCTTCGGGGAGGGGCAAGGAACCCAGTTCCATGAGTTCTGCCCCGCTGCCGCTACTTGTTCCCACACCGTTATAGACCTGGGACATGAGCTGCTGCCAACGCAGTTCCGGCACCGGCCAGAGGAGCACCCCCGCCAGGGCCAACAGCACCGCCGCGCTCAGCAGCGGGTGGACATGCTCGGTGCGCCGTAAGCCCCGTGCAATCTGGGCCGGTGCGCCAAGTTCCTGCATGGCCTGTGCCTGCGCTGACGGCAGCGGCTTACCCGCCAGAATCAGTTGCTGGGTGCGCTCGTGCAGGTGAGAGCGTAGCTCGGCCTGGGCTTCGGCCCGTTTGCCCCGGCTCAGGCCCCGGGTGGCGGCTTTCACAAAGCGGTCTTCGGGGGTCATGCCAGTCTCCAAAGTTGCAGGTAGGGGGCAAGGGCGCGGGCATGGGCACGCTGCTGCTCGCGCTGCCGGGCGAGTTCGGTTTTGCCGCCCTCGGTCAGCTCATAGTATTTGCGCGGTGGGCCGCCCGCGTCGCTCGGACGCTGCTCCCCCACGATCCAGCCGCGCTTTTCCAGGCGGTGCAATGCCGGATACAGCGTCCCTTCCTTGAAGCGGAAATGCCCGTCGGTCCGGTCCTGCACGTCCTGAATGATGCGTAGGCCGTACAGCGGGCCGTCTTCCAGGCTCGCCAGCAGCAGAAAGTCCAGGGTGCCGCGCAGCAGGTTGCCGTCCAGGTCTTTACCTTGCATGACTACATAGTACGGCAAAGTACAGCGAGCGTGTAAGGGTGCCGGCTGACCCACCCAGGCCCGCCTTTACCATGAGCATTGGGTAAGTTTTCTGGCAGAGGCTTTAGATTGGACTGAGCATATGACTGTCCCTTTCCTGGCTTTTTCCAAACGTTTCGTCCTGTTGCCGCTCTCGGCGGCGCTGCTGGCGGGCTGTGGCACCCTGACCCAGGCTCCGTCCGAGCTGTCGGCCCAGGCCCTTGCCGCGCCGGTGCGGCATCCGGTACTGTTCGTGCACGGTTTCAACTCGGATGGCTCCATCTGGAGCCCGATGATGAACCGCTTCAAGCAGGACGGCTGGACCGACGCGCAGCTGTTCAGCTGGTCGTATGACAGCTTCAAGTCCAACGCCGTGACTGCCGACCTGCTGCGGCAGAAGGTGGACGCGATCCTGGCGCAGACCGGCGCGGCGCAAGTGGACATCGTGTCGCACTCGATGGGCGCGCTCTCCAGCCGCTACTACCTCAAGAACCTCGGCGGCACCGCCAAAGTGGACGCCTGGGTGTCGCTCGGCGGCCCCAACCACGGCACCGATTTTGCGCTGGCCTGCTCCACCGCCTCCTGCATTGAGATGCGCCAGGGCTCGTCGTTCATCAAAGCGCTCAACAGCGGCGACGAAACGCCCGGCGCGGTCCGCTACGCCACCTGGTGGTCGCCCTGCGACGCGGTCATCAACCCCAACAGCAGCGTGCCGCTCAGCGGAGCCACCAATACTAAGACCTCCTGCCTGACCCACTCGAGCCTGTACGGTGACGCCACCGTCTACACCCAGGTGCGCGACTTTATTGGCCGCTGACCCGCACTGACGACCCAAACTGAAAAGAGGGCCACTTCCTTCGCCGGGAAGTGGCCCCTTGCTGTTTCTCTCCTGCTCAGGCGCTGATGCCGCTGCCGCCGTGCAGGGTGCGCTCCACCGTTTCGGTGACTTCCTGCTCGAAGCGGCGCAGGTGCTCGCGCAGCCGCCCGAGCTCCTCGGGGCCGAGGTCGGGCAGCCACAGCACGCTGCGCCCCAGTACGGCGAAAGCGATGGGCGCTTCTTCGTCGGCATCCTCGGGGTCGAGGGGGTCGAGAATCAGGGCGCCGTAGTCCAGGCCCTGGTTGAGCAGATTCATGCCCATCAGGATGTCGGGCAGCGAGTCTTCCTCGACGTACAGGTCAAGGTCGAGGTGCAGCCGCACCAGCACGCCGCCGCGGTGGTCGGCCTCGGCAAACAGCGCCACGCGGGCGTCGCCGTCTTGCACCAGCGCGCCGTCTTCCACCGCCTCGACGGTCAGGCCACGTTCTTGCAGCGCGGCCATGATGCGCCGCAGCTCGGTCTGGGATGCCGTCATGCGGGCGAGTATAGACGGCCTGCTCGCCGGGCTCGGGAAGAGTGGCTCCATTTCATGGGGCAGAGTGGGGCAGTTCTTTTGGGGAACCTCAAGCGTGATACCGCCACACCTGCGCCCCCTCGTCCCAGGTGCGGGCGAGTTGCCCGAGCAGCCGCAGGTGTTCGAGGTGCGCGAGCGTCTCGGCCAGAGCAAAGCGGCGCCCGCCTTCGTCGAGGTCGCGCGGAAACATCGCCAGCGACAGGTCGTAGGCGCTGCGGCCCTCACGGCGAGCCTCGGCGCCGATAAAGTCCAGCCGCTCGTGGTGGTGCCCGCGCAGCTCACGGGCGCGGGCCTGCACGCCCTCCATGACCGGCCCGTGGTGCCCGACGACGGCCCGGCGCGGGTTCAGGGCTTCCAGCTTGCCCAGCGTTTGCAGGTAGTCGCCGAGGGGGTCGGGCCGGGTGTAGGCGTACAGGCCGATGTTGGGACTGATGCGCGGCAAGATGGCGTCGCCGGCAATCAGCAGGCTTTCTTCCTCGTTCCACAGGCCGAGGTGCCCGTCGGCGTGACCGGGGAGCCACAGCACTTCCCACTCGTGCCCGGCGAGCGACACGCTTTGTCCCTCGCGCAGCGGTTCCACCCGGCTGGCGGGGTGCACGCGCGGGTTCTCGGCGCGGATGCCCTCCACCGATGCCTCGGGCAGCCCGTGGTCGCGCATGTGCTTGCGGTGCCCCGGCAGCCACTCGCTCAGCATGTGCCAGTAGCGCTCGCCGCGCCCGATTTCCACGTCGAGCATCTGCACGCGCGCGCCGCTGCGTTCCTCGATGACGCCCGCGAGGCCGTAATGGTCGGGGTGGTGGTGCGTCACGATGAGGCGGTCGATGTCGGACCAGTGCCGCCCGAGTTGCGCGAGCCCGTCCTCGATGGCGGCGCGCGCCTCCGGGGTGTCGAGCGCGCAGTCGATCAGGGTCAGTGGCCCGCGCGCCGGAGCGTCGATCAGGACCGTGACCGTCTTCATGGGGTAAGGAATCGGCACTTGCAGCGCGTGCAGGCTGCCCAGCAGCGGAACGAGGGGAGCGGCGGACGATGAGGTCATGCCCGGAGTATCCCGTATCCTGACCGCATGACCGAACCCCTGATTGCCCAGCAGCAAGGCCAGCCCGTCACCATTGCCGTGGAGGGCTACGGCGAGATTCAGGCCCACTCGGGCGAGCGGCTGGTCACGGCACTGGAGCGCGGCGGGGTGGACATCCTGCACCGCTGCGGCGGCGTCGCCAAATGCACGACCTGCCGGGTGGTCTTCACGGAAGGCGAACCCGACGCCATGACGCTGGCCGAACACGACAAGTTGCAGGACAAGGGCCTGCTCGGTGAGGCGCGGCTCTCCTGCCAGATCGAGTGCGCGGAAGGCATGGCGCTGCGCCCGGTGCAGACCGAGCAAAACAGCGGCCTGGAGCGCGGCAAAGCGCCCGCCGACGTGATTGAGCCCGCCCCCGAGTGGACCACCCGCCCCGGCGCCAGCACTGAGGGCTGAGTCCTGCCGCCGCTTCCACCCCTAAATCCCGCCCACTTCGACGCCAACCCGGTGCGCCTTGCCCGCGAGCTGCTCGGAGGCACGCTGGTCCGCGTAACCCCGGACGGCCACCGCCTGAGCGGGCGAGTGGTGGAAGTGGAAGCCTACGACTGCCCGCGTGACCCGGCCTGCACCGCCGGGCGCTTTCACGCCGCCCGCAGCGCGGAAATGGCGATTGCGCCCGGTCACTGGCTGTTCTGGTTCGCGCACGGGCACCCGCTGTTGCAGGTCGCCTGCCGTCAGGAAGGGGTGAGCGCCAGCGTGCTGATCCGGGCGCTTGAGCCGCTGGAAGGGGCGGGCAAAATGCTCGATTACCGCCCTGTGACCCGCCAGCGCGACCTGACGAGCGGCCCGGCGAAACTGGTCTACGCGCTCGGCCTTGACCCCATGCAGATCAGCCACCGCCCGGTGAACAGCCCCGAACTGCACCTGCTCGCGCCGGAGACTCCGCTGGCCGACGATGAAGTCACCGTCACCGCCCGCGTAGGCATCCGCGAAGGGCGCAACCTGCCCTGGCGCTTTCTGATTCGGGGCAACGGCTGGGTGTCGCCCGCGCAGCCGAGCATGGAGCTGGCCGCGCCGTGAGCCGTCTCTTCTATCTCATCGGGCCGCCCGGCAGCGGCAAACGCACCGTGGGGCTGGAACTCACGCGGCTGACCGGCGCGGCGCTGCTCGACAACCACATCATCAATGACCCGATGTTCGCAGCGTTCGGCTTCACGGGCCAGGGCGACCCGCCCGCCGAGGTCTGGTCTTTTACCCGCCGCCTGCGGGCGCTGCTGCTGGAGGCGGTGGCGGCGGCTCCGGCGGGGGTCAGCCATATTTTCACCAACTACCTGGCAGACCTGCCCGGTGAGGCCGAGATGATAGGCAAGTTCGCGGCGCTGGCTGAGCAGCGGGGGGCCACTTTCGTCCCGGTCTTCCTGACCTGCCCCACCGAAGAACTGCGGCGCCGGATGCCGCTGCCGGAGCGCCGTGCCCGCCTGAAGTTGACCGACCCCGACACGTTGCAGGCCGTGCTGGACAGCAAAGGCGTCTTGCCTGTGCCGGAAGGCATGTTGACGCTGGACACTTCGCGGCTTTCCCCGGAGGAAGCGGCGCGGGCCATCATGGGGCACGCCGAAGCTCTCGCCCTGTCGTCCAGCAACCCTCATCCATGAACCTCGCCACCCTGCGCGCCGCCGCCTTCCGTACCCTCACCCCGCAGCCGGACGTGCAAACGGCGCTCAGCGCCCTCGGGTTCCTGCAAGCCGACCCCATCCGCGCCCCGGCCAGGGCGCAGGATTTGACGCTGATGGGGCGGGTGCGGGGCTACCGCGCGGGCGACCTCGAACGCCTTTACCCCGCGCTCGACGCCGAAGAGGACATGCTCCCCAACTACGGCTTTTTCCCGCGTGAGACGCAAAAGCTGCTGCACCCGCGCGAGGTCGGCGTGACCCGCATCGAGCGCGAGCACCCGGAACTTCTGGACGAGGTGCGGGGGCTGCTGCGTGAGCGCGCAGAACTCCACCCCCGCGAGGCCGACACCTTGATTGGCCGGGGCCGCGTCGGCAACGCCTGGGGCGGCCAGAGCAGCGCCACCACTCGCGCCCTGGACGCGCTGCACTACCGGGGCGAGGCCCGCGTGACCCGCCGGGTGTCCGGCGTGCGGCTTTACGGCCCGGCTCCCCATCTGGCCGAGTTGCGCCGCGACCCCCTTCCTGATGCGGAGCGGCTGCGCGGTGCGGTGCACCTGCTCGCTGCGCTGTACGGCCCGCTGCCCGAGGCGAGTTTGGGCTACCTCGTCACCCTCTCGCGCTTCGGCTTTCCGCACCTGCACGGCGAACTGCGCGCGGCGTTCAAGCGGGCGGCCCGTGAAGAACTGGCGGGCGCGGTGGTGGACGGCGTGCGCTACGTGTGGCCCGCCGAGTGGAATCTTGAAGATGTGCCCGCGCCCAGAGGCGTCCGCATCGTCGGTCCCTTCGACCCGCTGGTGTGGGACCGTCGCCGCTTTGAACACCTGCACGGCTGGGCGTACAAGCTGGAGGCGTATACGCCCGCCGCGAAACGGCAGTTCGGGTACTACGCGCTGCCGGTCTTCAGCGGGGAAAAGGCGGTGGGGTGGGCCAATCTGAAGGGAGAGGGCGGTGAGCTGAAGGCCGACCTACACTTCCTGCCCGGCGTTCGGCAAACGAAGACTTTGGCATCGGGGGTGGAGAAAGAGTTGGGGCGGTACCGGGCGTTTCTCGGCCTCGCCTGACGGCCTCGTAGTCAGTCATCCCCATCTTGAGCCTCGTACACACGGCACTCACCGACGTATCATGGCGAGGATATGACAGAACGCAAGTATTTCGGGACGGACGGCGTGCGGGCCGTCGCCGGTGAATTTCCACTGACCCCCGCCTGGGTGATGGCCCTCGGCGCGGCGGCGGGCGAGGTCTTCAAGCGCCGCAACCCGCGCGCCAGCGTGGTCATCGGCAAGGACACCCGCCAGAGCGGCGACATGCTCGAAGCCGCGCTCGCGGCGGGCCTGACCAGCCGGGGCGTGAATGTCGTGCACCTCGGCGTGCTGCCCACCCCCGGCGTCAGTTACCTCACCCGGCACCTCGGCGCCGAGGCGGGCGTGGTCATCAGCGCCTCGCACAACCCTTACGAGGACAACGGCATCAAGTTTTTTGGCCCCGGCGGCGGCAAGCTCAGCGACGCCACCGAACTCGAAATCGAAGCGGCCATTGACGAGGCGGCCACCCTCGCCCCGGTGACCGGCGTGAATCTCGGCAGCGTGACCAACTATACGGAGGCCGAGCGGCTCTACACGGCGTTCCTGAGTTCGCACGCGCCCGACCTCTCGGGGATGCGGATTGCGCTCGACTGTGCCAACGGTGCGGCGTACCGGGTGGCCCCCAAGGTGTTTCAGCAGGCGGGTGCCGACGTGTTCGCCGTCTACACCACCCCCGACGGGCGCAACATCAACCGGGGCTGCGGCTCCACCCACATGGACCACCTGCGCCTGATCGTGCGTGAGGGCGACTATGACCTCGGCATCGCCTTCGACGGAGACGCCGACCGCGCCCTGTTCGTGGACTCGCGCGGCAACATGATTCACGGCGACCACATGCTGCTGCTCAGCGCCCGCGCGCGCGGCGAGAAAGCCGTGGTGGCGACCATCATGACCAACATGGCGCTCGAAGTGAAGCTGCAAGAAGCGGGCCTGACGCTGGAGCGCACCGCTGTGGGTGACCGTTACGTGCACGAGCGCCTGCACGCCAAGGGCCTGAACCTCGGCGGCGAGCAGAGCGGTCACGTCCTCTTTCTCGACGTTTCGCCCACCGGCGACGGCGTACTGACCGCGCTGCTGACGCTGAGCAGCATGAAAAAGCTCGGCACCACGCTCGACGCCCTGTACGACGAACTGGTGATGTTTCCGCAAACGCTGGTCAATGTCCGGGTGAAGGACAAGAAAGCCATCGCCAGTGACCCCGCCGTGCAGCACGCCGTTGCCGACGCTGAGAAGCAACTTGCGGGCAAGGGCCGGATCAACCTGCGGCCCTCAGGCACCGAAAACCTCATCCGGGTGATGGTCGAAGGCCAGGACGAGGGCGAAATCCACGACATCGCCGCCGCCGTCGCCAAAGTGGTGGAGGAGCGGGGAGCAGCGGGCGCCTGAGCTTTGCTCGCTGACTGGCCCGGTGTCCTTTGAGGATGCTGGGCCTTTTCTGTGTTCACGGCACCAAAAAAACCGCCCCCGAAGGAGCGGCTCTTAAGAGGTTGAGCTTACTTGGTCGGCACCTTGATCTGGCCCTTGATGATCTGCTGCTTGACAGCTTCGACCTTGGCGATCTGGGCAGCGGGCAGCAGGGCCTTGTTGTACTGGTCCACCGCGTAGGCGACGCCGCCGTCCTTGAGGCCGAAGCGGCGCTCGCCGGCCTTGAACTTGTCGTTCTTGACTTCGTTGATCAGGGCGTACACCGCGTTGTCCACCCGCTTGACCATGCTGGTCAGGCCGTGGTTGAGGGTCGCGGGGTTCTTGTCGAAGTCGCCGAGGTAGTTCTGGTTGCTGTCCACGCCAATAAAGAACATTGGGCGGGTGTTGCCCGTGCAGGCCTTGGCATAGGCGGCGCTCTTCTTGACGTTCTTGAAGTTGTCGGACTTGAAGGTCACGCCCTTGGGAAGCTGAGAGGCGTTGAGGCAGGGGGTCTGTTTGATGTAATCGATCAGGCCGTTGCCGGAGCCGCCCGCCGCCGCGAAGATGATGTCGGCGCCGCGCCCACGCATGTTGGCGGCGATTTCCTTGGCCTTGCCGGGGTTGTTCCAGGCTTCGGGGGTGTTGCCCACGTACTGCGAGATGATGGTGGCCTTGGGGTTGGCGGCCTTCACGCCCGCGCGGTAGCCGGCTTCGAACTTGTGGATCAGCGGAATGTTCATGCCGCCGATAAAGCCCACCACGCCCGTCGAGGAGTTCATGGCGGCGAGGTAGCCCACGAGGTAGCTGCCCTGCTCTTCGTTGAACACCAGGCTGGCGACGTTCTTGGCGGTGCTCACGTCGTCCACCAGACCGAAGTACAGGTCGGGGTTTTCCTTGGCGACCTGGGTGATGCTGGCGTTGTTGGAAAAGCCCACGCCGATGGTCAGGTCAAAGCCTTCCTTGGCAAAGGAGCGCACGCCCTGGATGATCTGGCTGGGGTCGCTGGGCTCAAAGTCCTTGACCTGAATGCCGAGCTTCTTGGCGGCAAGCTGGCTGCCTTCGTAGGCGCTCTGGTTAAAGCTCTTGTCGGCCTTGCCGCCGGCGTCGTAGGCCATCCCCACGCGCACGGCCTGTGCCGAAGCGACGGAAGCGCCGAGGGTGCTCAGGGTGAGGGCCAGGGTTACAAATTTTTTCATGGGGTCTCCTGGGGAAACAGAAAAACGGGTCAAACGGGCGTTGGCCTCAGGTCTGCGCGAGTTGTCTGCTCAAACCACCGTCAAGTATAAAGAACCGCAGTGAGCGCAGGGCAAGAAGCCTGATGTGCCCCTGACGGGGGGGTGAGAAAAAGCGCCCTGCTCTGAAAAACTGGCTGCCCCCATTCTGCCCTGAACCGAACGGCGAGGCGGTGCGTTACCCTGGGCGCATGACCGACGCGCCGCCCGACCCCCGCGCCCGCTACCTGGCCCTCCGCGACGAGGTGGCGCTGCATAACCGCGCCTACTACGAGCAGGACGCCCCCACCATTCCCGACGACGAGTACGACCGGCTGGCCCGCGAGCTGCGCGAACTCGAAGCGGCGCATCCCGAATTCGCAGACGACCACAGCCCGGTGCAAACGGTGGGCGGCGCTCCGAGCAGCGCGTTCGAGCCGGTGACGCATCCCACCCAGATGACCAGCCTCGACAACGTCTTCGACGACGACGAACTGCGCGACTGGCAGGAAAAGCTCGCCCGCTCGCTGGGGCTCCCGCTCGACACCGACGATTTCACCTTTACCGGCGAGCTGAAAATCGACGGCCTGAGCGTCAACCTCTATTACCTCGACGGCGAGTTGCAGTGGGCGGCCACGCGCGGCAACGGGCGGGTGGGCGAAATCGTGACGGCGCAGGTACTGACCATTCCCGATATTCCCCAGAAGCTTGAAGGTCTGAAGGGCGAACTCGAAGTGCGCGGCGAGGTCTACTTGTCGCGCGCCGACTTCGCCGCCTTCAATGCGCAGGCCGAAGAACTCGGCACGCCGCTGCTGAAAAACCCCCGCAACGGCGCGGCGGGAGCGCTGCGGCAAAAAGACCCCGAGGTGACGCGCACCCGGCACCTGAAGGCGATTTTGTACGCCGTGGGCAAGCGCGACGGCGTGCCCGCCCGCACCCAGTGGGAAGTGCTGGAGTGGCTCAGCGCCCAGGGCTTTCCTACCAGCCGCTCCTCCGAGCACCTGCGCGGCATCGCCGCCGCCGCCGACTACCACGCCCGCATGATTCGCGCCCACGCCGACTTCGAGTTCGACGCCGACGGTACGGTGCTCAAGCTCGATTCGCTCTCGCAGCAGGAAGAAGCGGGCTTCACGTCGCGTGCGCCCCGCTGGGCGATTGCCTACAAGTTCCCGGTGGAGGAAGTCGAAACGGTGCTCGAAAGCATCACGGTGAACGTGGGCCGCACCGGCAAACTCGCGCCGCTCGCTCACCTGTCGCCCCGGCTGATCGAGGGCAGCACGGTCAGTAAGGCGACCCTGCACAACGAGGACTACATCCGCGATATGGACCTGCGGGTGGGCGACACCGTGCTGGTGCGCAAATCGGGCGGCGTGATTCCCCAGATTATGCGGGTGCTGCCCGACAAGCGCCCGGCGGACGCCGCGCCATTTGAGTTCCCCACTCACTGTCCGGTCTGCGGGCACGAGGCGGTGCGTGCCGAGGGCGACGCCAACACCTACTGCCCCAACCCCGCCTGCCCCGCCCAGAGCTTCGAGCGCATTCGCTACTTCGTCTCGCGCGGGGCGATGGACGTGCGCGGCATCGGGGAAAAGCTGGTCACGCAGCTGTTGCACGAGGGCCTGATTCACGATGCGGCGGGCCTCTATACCCTCAGCGCCGAGCAGCTCGCGGGGCTGGAGCGCGGCGGTGAGAAAAAGGCGGGGAACATCCTGGGCCAGCTTGAGGCGAGCAAGACCAAACCTCTATGGCGTCTCATCAACGCGCTCGGTATGAGCCACGTGGGGCAGCGCAACGCCCAGGCCCTCGCCCGCGCGTTCGGCACGCTGGAAGGGTTGCTCGCGGCCACCCCAGAGCAGATCGAGGCGGTCCCCGGCCTGGGCGGCATCATCGCGCAGAGTGTCACGGCGTCGCTGGCCGACCCCGCCATGCGCGACCTCATCGCCCGCTTGCAGGCGAGCGGCGTCGCTCCCCAGGCCGAGGAAGTGACCCGCACCGACCAGCTCTCGGGGTTGAACTTCGTTCTGACCGGTGCCCTCTCGCGCCCGCGTGAAGTCATCAAGGCCGAACTCGAAGCGGCAGGCGGGCGCGTGACCGGCAGCGTGACCAAAAAGACCAGCTATCTTGTCGCGGGCGAGGACGCGGGCAGCAAGCTGGCGCGGGCCGGCGAACTCGGCGTGCCGGTGCTCGACGAGGCGGGGCTGGCGGCGCTGCTCGCCGAACGTGGGCTGGGCGAACGTGGAGTGGCCGAAGATGGAATGTCAGGGGCCGAAACTGAGGCGGCCCCCGCTGAAAGCTGACCGCCGGCTGCTACCCTAGTCTGACAAGCGGCGCGGCTCACCACTCTCCCGCGCCCGGAGGCACACGAGCATGACCACCCCCGAAGTAGACATCAGCAAAAGCGTGCTGCTCGATATCGCATCGACCACGCTCGACCACATCGAAGGCGTCGAGATCGCGCCCGCTCCCCTCAAGGTGGGCGAGGTCATTCGCAACCAGCCCGGCGCCCGGCGCCCGCGCGCCCTGCGCGTGACCCGCGAAGGCCAGGAAGTGACGGTGGACGTGGGCCTGAACATCGAGTACGGCCAGCACCTCGTCAAGGTCTCGCAGCAGGCGCAGCGCTCGATCTGTGAGAACATCGAACTGATGACAGGACTCAAGGTCAAGACCGTCAACATCTCGGTGCAGGGCGTGTGCGTGCCCAAGGAGCAGCCCGGTGCCAGGGCGCAGAGCAGCGTCAAACCCTCGGCCACCGCAAAAGGCCAGGGCGCGAGTTGACCCGCCGCCGTGAAAAAGCCGTGCAGCCGGTGGGCACCCGCCGCGCTGCCCGTGAATTCGTCTTCCGCGTGCTGTTCGAGGCCGACCGGGGCGACGTGCCGCTTCAGGCTGTCTTTACCCGTGCCGAGGGCGTCATGCGCGAGGGCGACGACACCTTTCCGCAACTCGGCCCGGATGCCCTGCACTTTGCCGAGGAACTCGTCACGGGCCTGGAGCGCCACCGCGAAGCCATCGACGACGTGCTGCACCGCACCATCCGGGGCTGGACCTTCGACCAGATGGCCCAGACCGACCTCAACGTGCTGCGCCTCGCCACCTACGAGCTGATGTACACCCCCGAGCCGCACCCGCCGGTCATCGAAAGCGCCGTGCGGATCGCCCGCAAGTTCGGCGGCGACGACTCGGGCCGCTTCGTCAACGGCGTGCTGGCCGGGCTGTCGCGCAACCTGCGTGAAGAAGTGGGGGAAAGCCCGGCAGCAGACATGACCGCACCAGCCCCGGCAGACACGGCCCCGGCAGACACGGCCCCGGCAGACCCGGCAGCGAGCGAGCCCGACGAGCCCCGCGACGCCTGAGCCGACGTTTTGCCGGAGCTGCTGTGACGACCCTGACTGAGCTGCTGAGCAACCGCTGGCTGTGGGCGGCAGTGTTCGCTTCCCTGGGGGCGCAGGTGCTCAAGGTGCTGCTGATTTTGCTGCTGGAGCGGCGCTGGCACCCCGGCGCCTTTATGGAAACCGGCGGGATGCCGAGCAGCCACTCGGCGATGGTCAGCGCCCTGAGCACCGGCATCGGCCTTACCGAGGGCTGGGACACGCCGCTGTTCGCCATCGCCGCCACCTTCGCCCTGATCGTGATGTACGACGCGAGCGGGGTGCGCCACTCCTCGGGGGTGCAGGCCCGGCTCCTCAACGAGCTGATCGAGGAACTGCGCGCGGTCGTCCGCGAGGGCTTCGCGCCCAAGCCGCTGCGGGTGCTGATGGGCCACACCTATTCAGAAGTGTTCGTGGGCACGCTGATCGGAATTTTCGCGGGGTGGCTGGCGTTCCGGGTGCTGTAGAGCATTTAATGGGATGAGGTTTCGTTAGATTTAGCCTGGACGCCCCCTCACCCCTGCCTTTGGCAGGCCCTCTCCCACCAGTGGAGAGGGTCAAGACCACAAAGCATCTTTTCATTAAATGCCTTGAGAAGAGACGAAAAAAGGAAGGGCCTTTCCGGTGAAACTGGCGGAAAGGCCCTTCCTTTTTGGTCTTTATCGCCGTTACATCCCTAGCAGCCCCCGGTACCAGTCCAGCAGCGGCCCGCCCCACAGCAGCGCGACGACGGCCCCCAGGGCGAGGTAAGGGCCGAACTTGACCCGGTTTTCCTGCTTGAGCGCGAGTTGCACCAGCCCCAGCACGGCGCCCGCAAAAATTGCCACCACCACGGCAAGCAGCAGCCGCTCCCAGCCCAGAAAGGCGCCAATCACAGCGGCGAGCTTCACGTCCCCGAAGCCCATCGCCACCGGGTCACTCTGCTCGTCGTCGGTGCCGTCGTCTTCAGCCTGCTTGTTGCGCCGCCAGTAGATCCACCAGTACACGCCGCAGACGAGCGAGACGGCGCCCGCCGCCATCAGGCCGCCGCGCAGCATGTCGAGCAGGCCCGGCCCTGTGCCCGCGCTGCTCAGGGCGAGGCTGACCAGAAAGCCGCCCAGCGTGAGCAGTTCAGGAATCCGCACGGCCTTTTTCGCCGCCACGTTGACCGCCGCCGAGAGCAGCGCGACGCCCAGGCCCCACCACGGCCCCAGCCACGCGCCTGCCAGCAGCCCCAGGCTGATTTGCTGGTAACCGATGGGCGCTTCAGGCCACTGCCGTTCGCGGAAGCGCCGCAGCACCCACGAGCCGTACACGCTGATCAAGACGATGACGCCCGCGCCCATCAGCGCGCCTTCCACCGCCTGCGCGACGTTGGGCAGGCCCAACTGACCCTCCTGCGCGTAGAGCCCCGCGCCCGCGAGCCCGAACAGCACGCCGAGCAGGGTGCCGGGCAGCGTCAGCTCGTCAGGGAGAGTCATGGTGTCGAGGTCAATCGCGCTGCCGACGAGCAAAATCGTGAACAGCACCATCAGTCCCAGCGTGCCCGCCTCGTAGGTGCTCAGCGGAAACGTCGCGGCAATGACGGCGTAGGCGACGCCCGTGAGCAGTTCCACCACCGGATAGCGCGGGTTAATGGGTGCGCGGCAGTAGCGGCAGCGGCCTCCCAGCGCCAGCCAGGAAAAGACCGGCACGAGGTCGGTGGGCTTGAGCGGATGGTCGCACTTGGGGCAGTGGCTCGGCGGAAAAGCGATGTTTTCGCCTCTCGGCAGGCGCCAGATCAGCACATTGGAAAAAGACCCCACCAGCAGGCCCAGCAGCCCGGCGAAGAGGACGATGAGGGTGTCGACGTTCACCCGCCCAGCCTACGGGCCGGGGCGTCACAGGGACCTGTCACACGGATTTGGACTCTCGTCCGCGCGTCTGGGAAAAGCATCCGTATGTGCTCTGCGCCGTTCACACCCGTAGCTTCTCTGGCTCAAAAAACAGCTTGCAGGAGCAAACTCTTGTTCAGAGTGGGGTCAGGAGCAGCAGGGAAGAATAAACCCATGTCCATGCCTGTCGCCAGTCCGCCCACCGTCGTGACCTCATGGCACTGGGCGCTGACCGTCGCTGCCAGCTTGTTTACCGTCTTGGGAGGCTGGGCCTGGGGACGGCATCTGCCAGGGCTGCGGCTGCTAGCGGTTCTGGGTGCGCTGGTGGGGATAGGTATGTTTGTCTCCCTCACCTTTTTCGCTGGCGTCCCAGTTTATTACGGCCTTGCGCCGCTGCTGCTTGGCCGGGTAGGTGTTCTGTCTGGACGGGCAACCCACCCCAAAGCTGTACACAGAGCATAAAAAAGGAAGGGCACCTCGACGGCCCCTTCCTCTAAAGATAAATCTCCTGCTTTCGCTCAGTCCTCGCGTCTCGGGAAGACTGGCGCAGCGGGTGCGTCACTGCTCTGACTGCTTTCCTGAGTCGCGGGAGCCGTTGCCGGACGCTCCGTACGCTGGCCTTCAGGCCGTTCGGAGCGGGCACCTTCAGGACGTGGGCCACGGTCGCTGAACTCGCGGCGCGGTCCCCGGTCCCCTCCCCGGTCACTGTCACGGCGGGGGCCACGGTCGCCACCACGCGGGGCGCGGGGCTCACGCAGCGGCACTTTGCCTTCGAGTTCCGGGCGGATCAGGTCGATCTTGCCCCGGTCGTCGATGTTGGCAATTTTGACCTTGAGCTTGTCGCCCACCGTCAGCACGTCCTCGACATTCTCCACGCGCTGCTCGCTGAGTTGCGAGATGTGCAGCATGCCGTCCTGGCCGGGGAACAGGTTCACGAAGGCGCCGAAGGGCGCAATCTTGACCACGGTGCCCTCGAACTCCTCGCCGACCTTGGCTTCCTTGGTTACGGCCTCGATGCGGGCCTTCACCGCTTCGGCGCTTTCGCCCGAGGCGCTGAAAATGCGGACGGTGCCGTCTTCCTCGATGGTGACCTGTGCGCCCATCGCCTCGAGTTCGCGCACCTGCTTGCCGCCGGGGCCGATGACTTTGCCGATCAGTTCGGGGTTGATTTTCAGACTCAGGATGTGCGGCGCGGTGGGCGAGAGTTCGGCGCGCGGGGCGGCCAGTACCTCGGCCATCTTACCCAGGATGTGCAGGCGGCCTTCCTTGGCCTGCGCCAGCGCCTCACGCATGATCTGCGGGGTGATGCCGCCCACCTTGATGTCCATTTGCAGCGCCGTGACGCCCTCGGCGGTGCCGCAGACCTTGAAGTCCATGTCGCCCAGCGCGTCTTCCAGACCCAGGATGTCGGTCAGCACGCGGTAGTTGTCACCTTCCATCACCAGGCCCATCGCCACGCCCGCGACCGGGGCTTTGAGCGGCACGCCCGCGTCCATCAGCGAAAGGGTGCCCGCGCACACAGTGCCCATCGAGCTGCTGCCGTTGGACTCCAGCACGTCGCCCACCACGCGAATCACGTAGGGAAACTCCTCGAAAGAGGGCAGCACCGCCCGGATGGCACGCTTGGCGAGGTTGCCGTGCCCGATTTCGCGGCGCGACTGCCCGCCCATGCGCTTGACCTCGCCGGTGGAGTAGGGCGGGAAGTTGTAGTGCAGCAGGAACTTGTCGCCGCTTTCGGCAGTCAGGTCGTCGATCAGGATCTCGTCGCGCTCGGTGCCCAGGGTGGTCACGCCCAGCACCTGCGTCTCGCCACGCGTGAACACCGCGCTGCCGTGGGCGGTGGGCAGGGGCCGCGCCTCGATCCAGATGGGCCGCACGGTCTTGGAGTCGCGACCATCGGCGCGCAGGTTTTCTTCCAGAATCAGGCGGCGCAGTTCGCGCTTCTCAACCTTACCGAAAGCGTCCTTGAGCGCCTGGGTCAGTTCGGCACTCCCCTCGGCGGTGGGGTCGGGCACATAGCCCTCGATCAGGCCGTTGCGCAGCGCCTTGAGCCGCGCGCTGCGGTCCTTTTTGCCGTGCGTGAGCAGCGCGTCGCGCAGGCCGGCAGCTTTGGCCTTCTCGGTGAGTTCGGGCACGTAGTCGTTGGCGGGGCCTTCCTCGGCCAGAAAGTTGAACTTCTCGTGGCCGACTTCGGCGCGCATCTGCTCGATCAGGGCAATCACGCCCTGCATCTCGGCGTGCGCGAATTCGATGGCGCCGACCAGATCGTCCTCGCTGACCGTCTGGGCGCCGCACTCCACCATCATCACGGCCTCGCGGGTGCCCGCCACCACCAGGTCCATGCGGCTGCGAGTGAGTTGCTCAGTGGTGGGGTTGACCACGTACTGGCCGTCGATCTGGCCCACGCGCACGCAGGCGGTCGGGCCGGCCCAGGGAATGTCGCTGATGCTCAGCGCGGCGGCAGCGCCAATTGGCCCCAGCACGTCGGGCGCGTTCTGGCCGTCGGCGGAAAGCACCGTGATGATGACCTGCGTTTCGTGGCGGTAGCCCTTGGGAAACAGCGGGCGAATCTGGCGGTCGGTGATGCGCGCCGAGAGAATGGCCTTTTCGCCGGGGCGGCCCTCGCGGCGCTGAAAGGAACCGGGAATCTTGCCCACGGCGTAGTGGCGCTCTTCGAATTCCACCGTCAGCGGCAAAAAGTCGAGCTTGCTCTGGGTGTCGCTGGCCTGGGCGGTCACCAGCAGCAGGGTGTCGCCGTAGCGCACGGTCACGCTGCCGCTCACCAGCTTGGCGAGCTTGCCCGTCTCGATGCTCAGTTCGCGTCCGCCGAGCATCGTGGTAAAGGTCTTTCCAATCATGGGGGGCAGTCTAGCCTGAGGTTGCTCCGGGGAAAGGAACATCCACCGAAAGGCGGACGCGCCCGCCCCCGCCCGGCCTTTAAGCTGCGGCATGACACGTCGTCTCGTACTGATGCTGGCGCTGCTCAGCGGCTCCGCTGGAGCGTCCGGCAGCTTTTTCACCCTGCTCCAAACCTGGCAAGGGCTGGGTCACGCGCCCATTGCCGTCAGTCCCGACGGACGCTTGCTGGCGCTGACCCGCCCGGCGCCGCGCACGCCCGCCTACGCGCCCTACGACACCCGCATCGAGGTGCGGGACACCGCGAAGATGCGGCGGCTCTACCGGGTGCCCGCCGCCAATGGAGACGGTAAAACGCTGCTGTTCAGCCCCGACAGCCGCACCCTCTGGTCGGCCCACAGCGGCACGCTGCACTACGACGCCTGGACGGGCAAATTGGCGGACAACCGCGAGGGCAGCGACGGCGCGGGCGTCAGCGCCCTGGCCTTCGCGCCGGGCGGTCAAAGCTACGTGCTGGCAGGCGTGAACGCCGTAGGGCAGACGCGGCTGGTCCGCGTGGGGGTCAGCCCTCTGCGAAGCTTTTGGCCGGTTACGCGGCCCACCGCCGGGGACGGCATGCAACCCAACTGGACCTCGGCCCTCGCCTTCAGCCCGGACGGACGGTGGGTGGCGAGCGGTTCCGTCGGCGGCGGGGTCATCCTCCGCAGCAGCGTGACTGGGCGGCCCCTGCGTGTGCTGGCTGACGAGCCGGGCCAGGCGCCCCACCGCGCCCGCCTCGTCGACCTGCTGTTTCTCTCGCCTGCGCGTCTGCTCAGCGCCTCGGCGGACGGGCAAGTGCGGCTCTGGGACGCGGCGACGGGCCGGGCGCTGGCGTCGCTGCCGTGCGGGGAACGTTTGGGCGCCGTGGTCCAGCTTCCGGGCGGAACCCGGGTGGTGGCCGCCACTTCTCGGGGCCTCCAACTGATAGAAACCTCAGGCGGACGGCTGCGGCGGCTGGAAACAGTCGGCGGCGACTACGCCGATGTGGGGGTAAGCGCGGCGGGCGAACTGTGGGCCATTACGCGGGGCGGGACGCTCAGCCACTGGCGGCTGTTGAGCCGCTAACAGGCTCAGTCCTCGTCCAGTTCCAGTCCATCAAGTTCCAGCCCGTCGAGCTCCAGGCCGCCGAGTTGCCCGCCTATGAAGTTCAGATACGCCTGCCGCCCGCCCACCTTGCCCCAGCGCTTGATGCTGGCGCGCAGCCGCTTGAACACGTCCTGCATGGCCTGGGCGCTGACCGGCGCATACGGCATCACGTTGTCGGGCCGCCCCACCAGCATCTCGGCGAGCGGCAGCAGGGTGTCGTGCAGCTCCAGCCGCAGGCCGTCCAGCTTGCCCGGCTTGTACTCATGGGCCGTCGCCTCGGCGCGGTAGCGTTTGGCGAGTTCCTCGTAGGCGCTGTCCACCACCGCGTCGGTCAGGTCCGGGTGGTCGTCGAAAAAGCCCAGCACAGCAAATTCGAGCTGCATCAGTTGGTCGAAATACTGCTCCTCGGTTCGTTGGGTCATGGGGAGATTGTGGCAGAGGGCCAGGAGAGCAAAAAACCCCTGCACGGGGGCAGGAGTCAGGATAGGTTTCGGGGATCACGGTGGAAGCTTCCACCCCAGCGGCACGCCGTCGAGGTCGCCGTCCGGCAGCAGGCGCACCACCACGGGCAGAAAGTGAGCGGCGGGGCCGAGGAGATGGGCCACTTCCGGTTTCACCTCCCGCCGCCGCCCACGCCAGTCGTCGTCCAGTGGAATCCAGCGGCCCTCATTGCCGCGCCAGACCTCCTGACCATCCTCCTGGATGACCGTGCCGCTCAGCGCGTAACAGTCGTCCTCCGCGTCCGGTGCATTGTCCACGATCAGGAAGATGGTCAGAGGCTCGGCCATCAGCGCAACTTCGCCTGAATCCACCCCGCCAGTTCGCTGATTTTCACGCGCTCCTGCGCGAGCGTGTCGCGGTCACGGACGGTCACGGTGTCTTTCAGGCTCTCGTCCGTGTTCTCACCCAGCCCGACGGTGTCGAAGTCCACGGTGACGCAGTAGGGCGTGCCCACCTCGTCATGGCGGCGGTACGCCTTGCCGATGTTGCCGGAGTCCTCGTACAGCACCCGGCCCAGGCCGAGGCCCTGAAGCTCGGCCTTGATGGCTTTGGCCACGTCCGTGATTTCTTCCCGGTTGCGGGCCAGCGGAATGACCGCCACTTTAATCGGCGCGAGGTGCGGCTTCAGCTTCAGCACAATCCGCTCGTTGCCGTTTTCCAGCGTTTCCTTGGTAAACGCTTCGCTCAGCACCGCCAGCATCGCCCGGTCTACCCCCGCCGACGGCTCGATCACGAACGGCACGACCGGCTTGTTCGTTTCGGGGTGGGGGATGGTCAGCTTGGCGATGGAGTCGTTGTTTTCCTCCACCTTCGCCACCAGGCCCAGCTCGCTCTGCGACTTGGTGTGCGAGCCGAGGTCGTAGTCGGAGCGGTTGGCGATGCCCTCGATTTCCTCGTGCCCCAGCGTGGGGTAGTCGTACATCAGGTCGTAGGTGCGCTTGGAGTAGTGCGCGAGGTCTTCTTTCGGCACATCCAGAATCTCGATCTTCTCGCGCGGCACGCCCTGGTCTTCCCACCATTTCAGGCGCTTTTCCAGCCAGTGCTCGTGCCACTCCTCGTCGGTGCCGGGCGTCACGAAGAACTCAATTTCCATCTGCTCTAGCTCACGCACCCGGAAAATGAAGTTGCGCGGCGTGATCTCGTTGCGGAACGCCTTGCCGATCTGCGCGATGCCGAAGGGCAGGCGGCGGCTGGTCGAGTCCACCACGTTCTTGAAGTTGGTGAAGATGCCCTGCGCGGTTTCGGGACGCAGGTAGCCGTAACTTTCCTCGTCGGCCACCGGGCCGATGGTCGTGCGGAACATCATGTTGAACGGCTTGGGGTCGGTCCACTCGCCTACCTCGCCGGAGAAGGGGTCACGCACGCCCGCTTCCTTGAATGCGGCGGAGGCCTGGGCGGGCTTGGCGTTCAGCGCAGCCACCAGCGCGGCAAAGTTGTCGGCACTCTCACCCATAATTTCGGCGACTTTGGCCTGTACGTCGGCTTTCTGGTCTTTGAGAAGGTGGTCGAGGCGGTAGCGCTTGTTGTTCTTCTTGTTGTCGATCATCGGGTCGGAGAACGTCGCCTCGTGGCCCGAGTGTCGCAGCACCATGCGGTGCATGATGATGGAGGCGTCCAGCCCTTCCATGTCGTCGCGCTCGTAGACGTTGGAGCGCCACCACGCCGCCTTGATGTTGTTCTTCAGCTCCACGCCGAGGGGGCCGTAGTCGTAAAAGCCTTGCAGGCCGCCGTAAATCTCACTGCCCTGAAAAATAAAGCCCCGGCGTTTGCACAGGCTGACGAGTTCTTCCATTGAGGTTGCGGGCATATGGCTCCTTCGGAGCGTCAAACAGTCAAAGGGTCGAACGGTCAAACGGCTTGCAGCGGTGAGACAGTTGGACGGGGAGACAATCTGAGCTCATGAAAACGTCCCGGACGAGTCGCCGTGTTGTGGCAGCTCATCCGGGGACGCACGGGACATGCGCGGTTCCACCCCAGTTCTGGCCCTCGCCAGCACCTTTCAGACCGGTTGTGGCTCCCCGCTGCCTTTCCCGTCGCGCCTCACCCTGCCTGACTCTCACCGTCTCAGGCTCGCTCGTTGGGGGCTCTTCGCGGTACTCCTGCGGTTCAACGCCTCCGGGCTATTGTGCGGCGCGGCGGGGGAGAGGGTCAAGGGCCGGGGCGGTCGGGGCTACGCTCAGGGCCGCTGGGGCAGCAGCGTCCACTGCTCAGGCACCGGAAAATTGGTGGCGAGGCTGAGCTGCGTGGGCTGCGCCGCGCCGGAAGGCTGCGTGACCTGCTGCGTCACCTTGTTCCAGCCCTGTTGCAGCGGCAACTGCAAACTGACCTGCGTGCTGCCTGCGCCCGTCCCGCAGGTGAGCTGGCCTGTCAGGTTGACCTTGCGCTCGGCGTAGACGAGGAAACCCAGCGAGAAATAGTTGAGCTGCACGTTTCCGGCCTGGGTAGGCGGCAAGACCTTGAAGGGCGCGACCGGGCCGCTCTTGCCCGCGCTCACCCGCGTCTGAGTCGGCACCATCCGCACCGCCGGGTCACTGCTGCTGGCATTGCCTTGACAACCGGCGAGGCCCAGCGGAGCGAGCAGGTTTTGTGGGGTCGCGGCCTGCCAGCCGGTCTGGGGGGGCTGCTTCAGGTCGAAGGTGAAGCTCCCGTCAGCGGCCAGCGGCGTGCTGAGCACGGTCTGGTCTCCGGCGAACAGCTCCAGCTTGCCGGCGCCCCCCGTCCAGGGCCGCGCCTCGGTGGGCGAGGTCAGCGCGGGCAGCTCGCTCAGCTTGCCTGCCACGCTTTCGAGGGAGGGGCGCAAGGTCACGTCGTAGAAATTGCTGGCGCCCCGGCGCTCGGCCTTGTCATAGGCCACTGCCTGATAGGTGTACGTGACGCCGTCTTCAATGTGGTCTCTCCAGGTGTAGGGCGCTTCACGGTCCTCGCCGAGCAGTTTGCCGTCGCGGTAAAACACCACGCGCTCCACCGGGTCACGGGCGGTCACGGTGGCCCGCAGGTCGAGTTGCCCTGGGTCGTCGCCCACCGGGTCACTCGTCAGCACAACCTCGGGATTGAAGCTGACCGGCGTGCGCGGCGCTGTATCGCAGGCCACCAGCAGCAGGCCCGCAGCGAGCAGAGAAAAAGTGCCTTTGTTCATGCTTCAGCCTATTGACTCGTTGTGGATTTGGCAACTTGGCGTCAGTTCACCAATCATTCGGAGCCGCCTGGGTTCGCCAAATAAAAACCCATCCACAGGGGATGGGCCAGGGGAAAAGCAGTCAGCTCAGGACTCTTTGGTGCCTTTTTCCTTCTCCTCGGCGCGGCGGCGCAGCTCGCTGGCGAGGTCGCTGAAGTCCTGCGGGCTGGGCAGCACCCGGCGGCTCTGGGTCTTGGATTCCTGAATTATGCGGGTCTGCTCCTGGCGGTCGGCGGCGGGGAGGCCCAGCGCCTTGCGCTCGAAGTAGTTCTGCGCGATGCGGCCCAGCGCAAAGGTCCAGCCGTACACGGCGGGCGCGGTGATAATCCCGCCGATCAGGGGCAGCGCCAGCTTCGCCACGCCGCGCATGACCTGCCGGGCGACCATGCCGTAGGCCAGCGTCGCGCCGAGTTCCTGCACGATTTCGCGCCCACGCTCGGGGGTGATGTCGAAGCCGTAGATTTTGCCAATGTGCAGCACCATCTTGGCCTGCACCGGGGTAATCAGCAGCATGTCGGCGAAGGGAATCGGCTCGACCGCCACGGCGCCCGAGAGCAGCGCGGCACTTTTGATGACTTCCTCGATGTTCTCTTCGCGGGACAGTTCGGGGTCCACATCGAAATTGAAGTTGTCGAGCACCTGTTTCAGCAGAGGCAGCATGGCCGAAGTCTAATCGCCGCGCCCTGCCTCCGGTGTAAGGACATCCGGGCCGGAACTTGAGAAACCGGGGGCGCCGAACACCAGTCGCCCGCGCTCTTCCCCCGACAGCGTGAGCGTGCGTCCCTGGAGTTCGGGCCGCAGTGGGCCCTGGAGCAGCCGCAAAAAGTCGGCTTCCAGACTCAGCAGATGGTCGGGGCAGGGGAGGGATGTTTGGTGCTGAACTCGTAACGTCAGGCGGCCTCCATCCCAAGTGGCTTGCCCGGAAATGGCGTTGCAGCCGGTGTGTCCCGTGAACCGCGTCGGCCCGAGTCGCAGCGTGGGCCGGGGCAAGCGCGGCCCCAGAGTGAACGTCTCCTGGCCCGGCAACGTCAGGCTGCGAAGCGTCCACGGCGTCTGTTCCAGGGGCAGCGGGTCAAAGGCGAGGAGCGTCAACAGCGCCAGGGTGAGAGCCATGACCGATTGTCGCTCCTGTTCGTTCCATTGACATCAAAGGCAAAGCAAAACCCCCACCACGGGGGCGGGGGGTTGCGTCTGGCTCGGCAGGTTGGGGTCGAACCAACGACCGTCCGATTAACAGTCGGATGCTCTGCCACTGAGCTACTGCCGAATATGCGCGCTTTGCGCGTGGCGGGCCGTTTCCGGCGCGAGAGGGATAGTAGCACGCACTTTCAAAAGGCGCAAGCGTCGGGGCCGGTCATCACGTCAGACTGGCCCCGATGGCATAGCTCAGCTCACCGCGCGCTCGTATTCATCAATCTGGCGGCGGATCACGTTCAGGCTGCCTTCCCAGAAATCGGGCGCGTGCAGGTCGATGCCGAAGCGGGCCGCGAGCGTGCGGGCGTCGGCGAGCCCAGTGGAGGAGAGCAGCTCGTCGTAGCGGCGCTGGAAGTCGGCGGCGTTGCCCTCGGCGCGGGCCTGCTCGTACTGGGCGTACAGACCGAGGCCGAACAGCAGCCCGAAGGTGTAGGGGTAGTTGTAAAAAGTCGAGCCGTAGTAGTGCGGCTTGACGGCCCACATGTAGGGGTGCAGCGTGGCGAGCGCGTCGCCGTAGCTCTCGCGCTGGGCCTGCGTCATCAGCTCGCATAGTTCGTGGGGGGTCAGGTCGCGCTCGGCCCGCTTTTCGAAGACCGCGCGCTCGAACAGGAAGCGGCTGTGGATGTCCACCACGACCTGCGCGTGCCCCAGGAGCTGCGTTTCGAGCACGTAGAGCTTCTCGGCGCCCTGCGCGGTTTGCAGCGCCGCATTCTGGATGATCGTTTCGCAGAAAATCGAGGCGGTTTCGGCCAGCGTCATCGGCGTTTCTTTTTGCAGCGGGGTGCGCCCGGCCTTGACGAAGTTGTGGTAGCCATGCCCGAGTTCGTGGGCCAGGGTGGACACGCTGTCGAGGCTGGGGCTGTGGTTCATCAGAATGCGGCTCGCGTCGCCCTGCCAGCCCATGCAAAAGGCCCCGCCGCGCTTGCCGTCGCGCGGGCCGGCGTCCACCCAGTCCCCGGCAAAGGCGCGGGCGGCAAAGTCACCGAGTTTGTCCGAGTAGCCCCGGAACTGCCGCTCCACGAACTCGCTGCCGGCTTCGTAGGTCCATTCTGTAGAGGTTTCTCCGACCGGCGCGAACAGGTCCCACCAGTCGAGCTTCTGTTTGCCCAGTGCCCGCGCTTTGGCCGCGAAGTAGCGGCGGAAATCGGGCAGCGAGCGCACCACCGCGCCTTGCATGGCGTCCAGTGTGGCGCGGTCAATGCCGTTGTTGAGCAGGCTCACGTCGAGCGGCTCGGCAAAGCCCCGGCGCCGGGCCAGGGTGCCTTCTTCGCCCTTCACGCCGTTCATGCACGCCGCCGTCACGGTGTCGCTCTCCCGCCAGACCTTCAGCTCGGCCTCAAAAGCGTCGCGGCGCACCGCTTCGTCCGGCTCGGTCGCCAATGCCCGCAGCGCCGTGACGGGCAGAAGTTCGCCCCGGTACTCGCCGCGCAACTGGCTGGTGAAGTTGCCGTGCAGCTTGCCCCAGCCGCCCGCGCCGCTGGGCCGCAACTGCGCGGCGAGGTCTTCTTCGGGCGGCGTCATCTGGTGCCGGGCGTACTCGGCGGCGCGGCGCACGAAATACTCGTGGTCGCGCACCAGCTCGGAGCTGCCCAGCACGTCGTGAAGTTGCCCTTCCTCGGCGCTGCCCAGCCACGCGGTCAGGCGCGAGCGCAGCGGCGAGAGCGGCAGCGCCAGCGTGGTCAGCTCGCCCATGCGCTGCTGCGCGGCGGCGTTGCGGCTGTCGGTGGACGTAAAGGCGTTGATGTACGCCCGCAGCTCGCCGAGTTGCCGGAAGGTGCTGTTCATGGCGTCAATGGCCTGCGCGAGCACCTCCGCCGAGAGGGGCGCCCCACCCTGGCGAATGCCGTTCTGGTCGAACAGTTCCCCCAGGTCGCGGACCTGCTCTCCCAGGCTGCTCAGGTCGGCGTCGAAGCGGGCGTCGTCCAGCCCGGCGTACAGGTCGTCGGTGCGCCAGCGCGGCATTTCGGTCGGTTGTGACATGGCGGGCAGTCTAGAGCAGTTCTTCGAATGACGCGTGCGTCGACAGCAGCACCGCTGGCCGCTCCATTCTCCGCTTCGCGGCTTTGCAAGTTCGTTCTGCTCCATGTTTTGCACTCGCTCTCTGCGAGCTGTACCAGTCCGCTCGCCAAAAAGCTGTGCCATCTTTCTGTCAAATGCTCTAAAGCAGCCCAGCCCGCTGGTCGTGCAGCATCAGGGTTTCCAGACGCTCGGCCACGTTGACGAGGTGGTCGCCCAGGCGCTCCAGGTTGCGGGCCATGCGCCCGGCGGTCAGCGCCACCTCGTTGTCCTCGGGGCGCTCGATCAGCCGGGTCAGCGAGGCGCGCTGCATCTGCTCGTAGAGCGCGTCCACTTGCTCGAAATCGAGGCGCATCACGTCGCGGGCCGCCGTCAGGTCGCGCTCGGCAAAGGCGTAGGCGAGGCGCTCGACCATCTCGCTCAGCAGCCGGATGAGGGGCAGCAGGTCTTGCAGTGTCGAGCTGCGGGCGCGCGGCGCGTAGGTTTCCAGGTCGCGGGCCACGCTGAAGGCGTAGTCGCCCACCCGCTCCAGATTGGCGAGGCTGCGAAACACCATCAGGTAAAAGGCGAGTTCGCGCTCGCTCAGGCCCGCCGCGAAAGCCACCAGGCAGGCGTCCTCAATTTCGCGTTCCAGTGCATTGGTTTCGGCTTCCAGCACCCGCGCCCGCGCCGTGAGGCCCCCGAACTCGGCCCGCTCGTCGGCTTCGCGCACGGCGGCGAGCAATTCCAGAATGATGCTGAGCATCCGCAAAAAGCGCCCCGTCACCTGGGCCTGGGCAGGGGGCTGAGACAAAGCCGGTGAAACAGAGGCGGATTGTTCGGGCATGGTGTCAGTATTCCTAGAGCCTGTCAGTCTAGCAATCTGACTTTTTATAAAAAATATGTAAATAGCATA